>Ga0335074_10010089_pt1 | contig 13202 bp, 10 predicted proteins | sample Lox_Sample_23_FD_206715 | JGI IMG/M metagenome (GOLD analysis project Ga0335074, IMG submission 206715) | Soil microbial communities from Loxahatchee National Wildlife Refuge, Florida, United States - Lox_Sample_2.3 | ecosystem: Environmental > Terrestrial > Soil > Wetlands | place: USA...
GATGACTGCCGCCCGCAAGACCGAGCCATACCTGCGGAGCCTGGGATTCAGCGGCGTCCCGGCAAGCCGCGGCCAGTCCGCCTACGTCTTCAGGCAAGGACCGAACTACTTCGCCAGCGTCCTGGAGTGCCTGGGGACCAAGAGCGTCCTTGCCCGCGAGTACCTGGAGGCGGGCGGACAGGACCACTTCGGTGATGTCGCCTATGACACTGTCGCCGCGGTGCTCAATGACCTGGTGTCGGTGGGGGCCTTGCCGCTCGTGGTCCACGCATATTTCGCGGCCGGCGCCAGCTTTCCGCCGGAACGGTACATCAGGCTGGTGCAAGGCTGGCAGGACGCCTGCGACGACGCGCACGCCTGCTGGGGCGGCGGAGAGACGCCCACTCTCGCCGGGCTCATCGGCGACGAGGACATCGACCTGGCCGGCAGCGCCACCGGGATGATCCCGGCCGGCCGCGAGCCCGTGCTCGGCGAGGCGCTGGAAGCCGGGCACGACATCATCCTGATTTCCAGTTCCGGCATCCACACCAACGGGATCACCCTCGCCCGCTCAGTCGCCAGGAAACTGGACCGCGGGCTGAGAACCCTGCTGCCCGGCGGCCGCGAACTAGGCGACGTGCTGCTGACCCCCTCGCACGTGTACGCCAACCTGGTAGCCGCGCTGGCCGAGCAGGACCTTGACGTGTCGGCGATGATGCACCTGACCGGACACGGCCTGCGCAAGATCATGCGCGCCGACACCGAAGTCACCTACCGCATCAGCAAACTCCCGCCCGTACCCGCCGAACTCGCGTTCCTCGCCGCCCGGGCAGGACTGCCGCCCGCCGAAGCGTACGGCACCTGGAACATGGGCGCCGGCTACGCCATCTGCTGCCCGCCGGCCTCCACCGCACGCGTACTGGACTGCGCCGGGCAGCTCGGCTACAGCGCCCTGCTGGCCGGGCAGACCGAGCAAGGACCCAAACGCGTCATCCTCGAACCCATCGAAGTCACCTACGACGCCGGCACGCTACGCCTGTCCTGCTGAGGCATCGACTCTTGCCCTGGGCGGCATACGCAAGCCGCAGGCCAAGCCTGTCAGCGAGAGCACCGACAGCCGCTGGCGTCTCGCCAAAGGAGCCGGCCGGGTCAGGATCGACTTGCGCACTGCCGCGTCGAGGTAGCGCGCTCCCGACGCACGGATGAGCACGAACCTCGTGACCCTGGCCCGCGCTCCGATGCCGGGCTCCAGCAGCCAGCAGACCCGAGAACCCGACTCCATCGCGGCCCGCGCCAGCGTGTTAACCACATAAGCCGTGGAGTCAACTGTCAGCGCATCACCCATGGCGCGCAAACACTGAAGGACGGCCTCCAGATACAACCCAGCGGCGATGTATGCGCTCCTGCCAGGGCCTGCCCCCCACTGACCGCCAGGGCCCAGCTCTCTATTGGCGCATTCCCGCGCAGCTTCGGACTGCCAGCCAGCAGACCACTCAGAGCCGGGCAGCCAGCGCCTGATCGCGTTGCACGTGCCCGGAAGATACGCCTTGAATTCCCAGGCATCTTCGTCGGTAAGGTCAGCCACCAGTCAATGATCCACGACTCAGCCCTACTGGACGCGGAAGAGCCAAACGCCATGGGCTGTAATGGCCGGAGGCCGTTGACATTTATACGCCATTATTTGTCACGTAAATGGCCTATCGGCGTAAATCACTCCAGGCTAATATTGGGCCGATTAGGTTGATCTTCTCGGATTGCCATTCACGCCTGCGCTAGGCGTCGCGCGGATTGTCCCTCTTCGGCCGCCGGCTCATAGAGCTGGCAAGGGGTTGGGCCGTGCGATGAGGAGCTTGCGTCCGTGACAGGTTTTCGGATGTGGCGGGAATGCTTTGGTCGCGGGCCGGATGCGCGCGGGACTGGTGCCGGGTGGTCTGGTCGGCTGATGAGAGGGCTAATCGCCTGCGGAAAGGCGCGTGATGGTGACCAGCGGTAAGGTGGTGCGGCCGGTCTTGCGGCGGCGGCGGTGGCTGGCGGTGCCGGCGGTCGTGGCGGTGATGGTGGCGGCCGGGGGCGTGGCACTGGCCGCGATCCCTGGTCCGGGGGGCGTCCTGTCCGGGTGTTACTCGAAGAAGACGGGCGGACTGCGGCTGATCGACCCCTCCAAGGGCCAGAAGTGCGCCGCCGGCGAGGGGGCTGTGTCGTGGAACCAGGCGGGGATCACCTGGCGCGGCTTCTGGAGCGCGACCAGGTCGTACCAGGCCGGCGATGCCGTAGCGTCCGGGGGGTCGAGCTACCTGGCCGTCAAGGACTCGGCCGGCAAGGCCCCCGCCGCTAACCCGGCTGACTGGGCGCTGCTGGCCGCCCGGGGAATCACCGGGCCGACCGGACCGACCGGACCGACCGGGGAATCGCAGTTGCCTGACCCCGCCCAGATCGGCGAACTGGACTGGTGGGGCGGCAATTACAGTGCTCCCGGCTACGGTTTCGACCACCTTTCTGGCCTTGCATTCGACGGCACCCACCTGTGGGTCGGCAACCTTGACGGAAACTCGGTGACCGAGATCAACGCCTCCGACGGATCCCTGGTCCGGGTACTGTCCGCCAGCAAGTACAGCTTCGACGAGCCCGTAGCGCTGGCGTTCGACGGCACCCACGTGTGGGTCAGCAACCTTGACGGAAACTCGGTGACCGAGATCAACGCCTCCGACGGATCCCTGGTCCGGGTACTGTCCGCCAGCAAGTACAGCTTCGACCAGCCCGCAGCGATGGCGTTCGACGGCACCCACTTGTGGATCACTAATGCCGATGACTCGGTGACCGAGATCAACGCCTCCAGCGGAGCCTTTGTCCGGAACCTGTCGTTCGAGAACCCCGTCAACAAATCACCGGCCATCGCGTTCGACGGCACCCACCTGTGGATCACCAACTACACCGGTGACACGGTGACCGAGATCAACGCCTCCAACGGATCCCTGGTCCGGGTACTGTCCGGCGGCAGCTACCACTTCAACCTCCCCGCCGGCATCGCCTTCGACGGCACCCACCTGTGGATCACCAACAACGCCGGCAACTCGGTGACCGAGATCAACGCCTCCGACGGATCCTTCGTGCAGAACCTGTCTGGCGGCGACTACAACTTCAATGACCCCAACGGCATCGCCTTCGACGGCACCCACCTGTGGATCGCAGACCCAGGCAACAACTCGCTGACCGACATCCCCTCCTGAGCGGGCCAGGCCGCACGGCTCGCTTCGCGGGCGGGACCTGACGCGGGCTACCCATGCCCGAACTGCGGCGAGGAGCTTCCCGACCGCCAGATCTTTCATGAAAGGCTCCCTGAGTCGGCGGGCATGCGTGGCGATGAGCGCACGTCGCCCGTCGCTGACCCACGCCTGCTCTACTCGGTGGAGGAAGCCGCACGTCTTCTGGGCATAGGGCGGACGTTCATGTTCCAACTCGTGGCGACTAGCGAGGTCGGCTCACTGAAGATCGGCAAGCGCAGGAAGATCCCCCGCCGCGCCCTGGACGACTACATCGCACGCCTTATCGCCGAGCAAGACCCCCCTCAGCCCCGCAGTGGATGATGCCGCGTTGTCGAATCGATGAATGTGCAGGTCGAGGTCAAACAGTGTGGGGCGGGTGGGGATCGAACCCACGACCGGCGGATTATGAGTCCGCTGCTCTGACCGGCTGAGCTACCGCCCCTGGCAAGGTGCACACTACCGTAATCGAATCAGGGCACGCTGGCTCAATATCACCAGCCACCGCCCGGTTGTCCGCTCCCGGCAGAGGGAGGTGTTGGTGGTCATCGAAATTCCCGGCAGGCGGACACCAAGCCAGCGACCACCCAAAGCCGGGAAGGCATGCCCGCTCGCCTGGATTCTCTGGTAGCCGCCATCACGGAGTATTTCGGGCGGCGGGGGCACGCTGCCGGAGCGACGGGAGCGCAGTGTCGGGCAAGCAGCATCGGTGGCCCAGCGTTGCTGCTGGCCGGGCGGATCTAAGCACAACGGTGGCACCTTGATGCTGTCCTCGCGACATCGCTGGAAGTTTGATGCTGTAGCCGGGACCAGGCGTGCAGCATCGCTGGACACCTGATGCTGCTAGCCGGGCCACACGGTGCGTCCGGTGCCCGGCGCGGCTCAGAAGGGCGGGCCGGCTGGCGTCAGACAGCAGCCCGGCTCGGCCGGGGGACCCTAGCGCGGAACCCTCGCGTCACCCGCACCGCCAAACTCTCCGTGATCATGGAACCAGCCGCCGCCACGCCCAGGCCCACGCCCAGGCGCAGGGCTAACGACCTACCTGACGCTCAGCTGCATCGCCATGGCATGCTCGACGAGGGCTATCAGCACTTCCTTCGTCGAACTCCGGCCACGCGCATCGCACTGGACGATCGGCACGTTCCTCCCGAGCGACATGGCTTCCCTGACGTCTTCCATCTGGTGCGGGAAGTCACCGTAGAAGCCGTTGATGGCCACGATGAACGGGAGGCTGGCGGCTTCGAAGTAGTCGACGGCGGGGAACGAGTCGGCGAGACGGCGGGTGTCGACGAGCACCACCGCTCCGATCGCGCCCTGAATCAGGTCGTCCCACATGAACCAGAAGCGATGCTGCCCAGGGGTGCCAAAGAGATACAGCACCAGGCCGGCATCCAGGGTTACGCGACCGAAGTCCATGGCGACCGTGGTCGTCGTCTTGTCTGGCGTGTGCGAGAGATCGTCGACGCCGTCGCTGACCGCGGTCATGACCGCTTCCGTGGTGAGCGGCGTGATCTCCGACACTGAGCCGACGAACGTGGTCTTGCCAGCGCCGAAACCGCCGGCCACGACGATCTTTACAGACGTGACCGCTGCGTCTGCGTCAGAGCCAGGAACGGCTTTAGAGCTTGCGAAGTCCACTAAGCACCCTTTCAAGAAGGTTGAGATCTGGTCGGCCGTGGGAGTGGTCAGCCTGGTGAACGCGGACCAGGCCTTCGACGGCCATGTCCCCGATCAGCACGCGCGCCACGCCGAGCGGCATCCGCAGCACTGCGGAGATCTCAGCGACCGATCGCCAGTCGCGGCAATAGCCGAGAATCGACTGGCATTCCGGGCTCAACGACGACAGGTCGCGGGCTTCATAGTGTGATGCCGACACCATGGCCTCGATCTGCAGCTGATAACTGGGTTTGGTTCGCCCGCCGGTAACGGCGTACGGGCGCACCAAAGAACTTGACTTGTTGTCTCCGGCCGTAAATGGCGAACCTTTATCGGGCACGCCAAAATTGCCTGGCCCGAACAGACTCCCCTCGCGTCTGTCACCTGGCATCGGGAGACGGCCATCCGAGTCAGGCTCGGAAAGGCCGCCTTCCGCCAACCATTCCTCATGGCGGGGAACAGACACCGCTCGCTCCTGCCGTTTTAGCCGCTGGCGCCGGGCCAGCTAGGTGGAATCGACCCGCGCATTTCAGGAGTCAGGGCGCTTCCCACCCGCTCCACCATCAAGGCCATCTCATATGCAACCAAACCCATGTCACAATCAGCCGCGGCCAGCACGGCCAAACTGGAGCCGTCGCTGATCGCCATCACGATCAGCAGGCCCCTTTGCATTTCGACCACGGTCTGCGAGACCGCTCCGCCCTCGAATACGCGGGACGCACCCTGAGTCAGGCTGGTGAGTCCCGAGGTGACGGCCGCTAGCTGGTCTACCCGGTCAGGGGGGAAGCCCTGGGAGTAAGCCATCGGCAGGCCATCTGATGAGACGACGATTGCATGCGCCACTGAGGGCACCCGCTCGACAAAGTTCGTTACCAGCCAGTTGAGATCCTGAGCCGGACGGGTTAGCGGACTCACCAGCGCTCCTTCCTGTCGTGATGGGTACAGCATGACTGTGCCAACGCCTTCATGTCACCCATCACCTGGAACTTCGTCCGTTCCCTGTGGCCTATCAATGCCCGTTGCGGCACGTCCTTCTCGCATTCCTCGCTGGAGACTGGCAAAACGTTCTCTCGTAGCGGCTGCCGACCGCACAGGCGCCGGAGGGGGTGCTTCTGTCGTCGCAGTGCCGGGAATGAGATTCGCCTGGGGGACGCGGCGCGGCAAGCCGGCTATCGTCGTCCCGCCGGAGGCTGGCGCCACCGCGACCGCCGCGGCCCGCCAGCCCTCGTCGGCGGGTGAGGACCAGCCGGGAGCCGCCGCTACTGGCTCAGGCTGAGCGGTAGACCCGGTTGGCCATTCAACTGACGGCCGTCCGCGCCTGAACCAGTCGGATTCGACGGCCTCAAAGATAGGCAGCCTGTTCTCCTCTCCCAGCGTCGCTGGAGGAGGCACGATCACGCCGCCAGCGGCCGTTCCGAACTGTGAATCTTGCGTCCGGAATGTACCGCTTAGGGGCAGGGAACGGGCGACAGGCGCGCCGAAGACTGGCTGAGCGCGCTGACCGGTTTGCTCCTCGCGCCAGGCCGCACGCTCCTGATTGGCCGGCCCTTCAGTCCATGAGGGCTGCTGCGGCGACCAACTCGGCGCGGCCGGGCGATCGGAGGGCGATTGCCATTGCGCGGCAGGGTCGCTGATCGCCGGGATCGGGCCCGTACCTGGACCTGAGGGGATGAAGGAACCACCCGGGCCAGACTGGCCGCCATCTGTGTCCGGTCCCCGTCCGGTCGTCGCGAACCACTCCGGGTGCTCGACGGCTGGCCTCGGTCCGCCGTCGACCGCCGGAATCGGTCCTGTCGGGTACCTGCCTGGGTGCGGGCCAGCCCCTGGCACTCGCTGCGGGCCGAGAGGACCGTTGCCGGGATCGCTGGCCCTGGCGAAGTCCGGTGTGGTGAAATCACGTTCGTCCTGCGGTCGCTGACCGCGCTGCGAATCGTCATACTGCACCGCACGGAAGGGGCCGGTACCGAACTGATCGCCGCCAAACTGATCCGCGCCAGGCGGCACCTGACTGATCGGCCCGGTAAACGAACCGGTGTTAAACGACCCCGTGTCGTACTGCCCGCCGCCGAACTGTGCTGCCTCGTACGGCCCTGCGGCGAACTGACCGCTGTCGTACTGACCGCTGTCGTACTGACCGCTGTCGTACTGACCGGCCGCGAATTCACGGTCACGGGCGCCATTGCCAGCGCCTGGCTGGCCGAAGCCGGGCTGGCCGAAACCGGGCTGACTGATCTCCGGCGGGCCGATACCTGAGCGGCCGAAGTCGCCGTTACCGATCGGCTGCAGCGGCGAGAACCTCGCACGGGCGGCAGTCACCTCGTCGTAGGCCGAAGGCGGACCGCCAGGCGGCTGAGTCCAGCTACCCGATGCCGAACCAGGTCCTCCCTGGCCAATGGCAGCGCGGGGTGCGTCGCCCAGGCGGCCAGGATCGAACGTGCCGTTCGCGCCCTCGTTGACGATGACCTCATCGGGCAGCCAGACGAGCGCTGTCAGGCCGTTCCCTGTCGCTGGCCGCAGGCGCACCCTGATGCCGTGCCTGGCGGCCAGCCGCGCGACCACGAACAGGCCCATGCGCCGCGAGACGGCGACGTCCACGACCGGCGGGTTGTCCAGGCGCCAGTTGGCGTGAGCCATTTCCTCGCTGCCCATGCCGACGCCTTCGTCGGTGATGTCGAGCAGCACTCCCCCGCTGCCGAGCAGGTGCCCTGACACGCTCACCGGCGTGTCAGCGGAAGAAAAAGAGGTAGCGTTCTCGGCCAGCTCGGCGATCAGGTGCACGACGTCGTTGACGGCCGGACCCCGAACCGAGATACCTGGCTGAACGTTGAGCATCACCCGCTCGTACTGCTCGATCTCAGAAATGGCGGCGCGCAGCACATCCACAAGCGGCACCGGCTGATTCCACCGCCGCGACGACTCGTGCCCGGCGAGGACCAGGAGGTTTTCCGAGTTGCGCCGCATGCGGGTGGCGAGGTGGTCCATCTGGAACAAGCTGGACAGCCGCTCGGAATCCTGCTCGCCTTGCTCAAGTTCGTCGATCAGCCTGATCTGCCGTTCGACAAGCGACTGACTGCGCCTTGACAGGTTCACGAACATCGCGTTGACGTTGCCGCGCAGCGCGGCCTCGGTCGCGGCCAGTCGCAGCGCCTCGCGGTGCACCTGATCGAAGGCACGCGCCACTTCGCCGATCTCGTCGGAAGATTCCACGTCGATCGGATCAACGTCTACTGGCACGTTCTCGCCGTCGGCCTCGTTCATGCGGCGGACCGTCTCAGGCAGCCGGACCCCAGCGACCTCAAGTGCCCCGGCTCTCAGCCTGCGCAAAGGCCTGACCATGGACCGGCCCACGAACACCGTGAACAGCAGCGAGGCGATCAGGACGAGCAGGATGATGAAACCGACGATGATCGCGGAGATGATCGCACGCCGCCGAAGGTCCTTCGCGCGGTTCACCGCCGAGTTGGCGAGGAATTCCTCGAAGTTGTGCGTCTCGAGGATCGCGTTGCTCATGTCGCCCCACCAGTCGGTGGGCACGATCGGCAACGTGTCGACGCTGTCGGGGTGCTGGGTCACCGCCCCTTCGTCGGCGAGGACACGGTCTTCGAGCGATGAGGAAAGGTCGGTGCTGAAGGTATTTTCCTGTGCGGTAGTCGCGAAGTCCTGAAACTCGGTCGAGTCGGCCTGCTGGTTGGCGACGGACCCGGTGAACAGCGCGTACATGCTCGTGTTCAGGCCCCCGGTGTAGGTGAGCCCGTACATGACGAGCGCACGCTGAACGGAGTCCTCGTATTCGTACCGCGAGATCGACGCCAGCGCGCGGGCGGTCGAGGTGAGCTGAGGGTCGCTGCTGCTCTGCGCCACCTGGTCATCGAAGGCGAGCAGCACCTGCACGATGTTCTTGTACTCGTTGATCACGTCGCCGGCGGGGATCGGCGTGAGCAGCGCCTGGTTCCGCAGGCCGTTGATGCCCTGAAGGGTCGCGGTGACCGCGTGGGCGTCCTGTTCGGTCGCCGGCGGGTACCCGGAACCAAGCTGGCTGAGTTCGGCGTTGACGGCCTTGATCAGGCCGTTGGTCTCCGCGATCTCCTGGTTGGCGAAGCTCGTCTGGTCGGTGGCGGCCTGCTCGTCATTCGCGGGCGGGCGGTGAGCGATCCGGTCGGCACGCACGTTCGCGCGGGTCGCGATGTCCCAGACGATCGCGTCTTCCTCGGCCTCGATCTGGTACGCGAGCTGGCAGACCTTAGTGCTGGTGCTGGCGAGAGCCTCGGTGCGCTGGTCGGCGACGGCGTTCTGCCACGAGCTCACGATGCTGGCGCCGCCAAGCGCGACTGCCGTCGCGGTCGGGATCGTGATCAGCAGGACCAGCCTGGAGCGCACGCGCCAGTTGCGCAGCATGCGGCTACCGAGCGAGCCTGACGCGGGCTGGGCGGCGTCGCCTGACTGGCCGGCATTCGGGTCAGGGGCTAGTGCCAGCTCTCCGTTGAGCCCGCCATTACCAGCCGCGCGTGAGGGGTTCCCGAACTCGGGCGCCGAGGTATCGGCCCGGAACTGATCAGCTGAGCCTTCGGAGTCATCGCGGCTCTTCTTGAATCGGGACGGCACAGTAGGTGTACCTCTCACCTGGTCGGCAAGGAGCGGCGTTCATCGGCCCCGATGACCGGAACAGTCATGACCACCCTCCTGAAGGACGAACCTGCGGCAAAACGCATCGCTGCGCGATCAAGGGCGACTCTATCTCTGACCTGTCCGACATGCCGCTATAACGGGCTCTACCGGGTAAACGATGGTAGTTCGGAGTTCGCCCTGCCACCCGACATGGCTAGGGTACTCTCTGCCGCATCGTCCTTGTTCTGAAAACTGTCCGGATCACCAGGATCTGGAGCAACACGGTGGTGCAGGCGCCACTTTATTCACCAGCCTTCATAAGGAGAGTCATGTGGCTTTCGGCGGCCAGGGTCATCACGGCCGGTCGTAAGCGGCCGGCGAGGCGGCTGCGGCCTGTGGCCGCGATACTCGCGGCACTCGCTCCGCTGCTGCTCAGCACCGGTTGCGATCCGTTCTCCTCGCAATCGAACGACCCGGTGCTGACGGTCGCGGCCGTGCCGGGGATCAACGACGCCAACCTGTACCTGGCTCAGCACGACGGTTACTTTTCCAAAGAGCACATCAAAGTCAGGATCCAGCGCTACCGCTCGGTCAGCGACGAGATCGCCGCTCTCTCGAACGGCAACGTCGACGTCATCGCGGCCGACTACGGAGACATGTTCAACGCCGTCGCGGTGTCCAAGCAGCCGAACCACCCGGTGTTCAAGATCCTGGCCGACGGCTATGACGCCGCAGCGGGCGTGACCGAGATCGTGACCATGCCTGACTCGAGCGTCAACCAGCCGACGAAGCTAGCCGGGCTGACGATCCCCGCCCCAGATAGCCAGCAGATCAGCGTCCCGGTCGGCGATCCCACGACTCTCGCGGTCGCCTCTACGGTCTCGGTGCTCCAAAGCGACGGAGTCAACCTCGCGGCAACGCAATGGAAGCCCATGACACAGCAGCAAGAAATCACCCGGCTCACCACCGGCCAGGCGCAGGCCGTCCTGGTCAGCGGCGTCGGCGTCTACGACGCGCAGAAGGCGGGCGCGGTGGAGTTGCTCGACGGCGCGAGCGGTCCGACGTCCGGCATACCGCTCGACGGGTTCTTCGCGTCGTCGGGCTGGCTGAGCGAGCCGAAGAACGCCACAGCGGCGCTGGATTTCCAGCACGCTATCTACAACGCGGACGCCGGGGCGACCATGCCAGGACCTATTCAGGCCATCCTGCCCGCGTGGACCGGCGTGTCCAAGCAAGAAGCCGACCTGGTCACCACTGGCACCTACCCGCTCTCCACGATTACCTCGAACATTCAGCGCACCGCCGATCTCATGGACAACGAAGGCATGACCACGATTGAGGTCAACGTGGCGAACATGGTATTCCGGTGATAATTGTCAGAAAAATAAATTCATTCCGAGTTCACGCGCGATAATCATGCGCTGTACCTCTGATGTGCCCTCGCCAATTTCAAGTACCTTGGCGTCGCGGTAAAACCGGGCCACCGGGAATTCGTTCATGAAGCCGTATCCGCCAAAGATCTGAGTGGCGTCGCGAGCGTTATCCATGGCCGCGTTCGACGCGGTGAGCTTGGCAATTGCCGCCGCTTTCTTAAGCGGTTCGCCTGCAATGAGCCTCGCCGCGGCGTCGTACCACGCGAGCCGCGCGGCAGTCGCCCGCGCCTCCATGTCAGCGATCTTGAACTGGATCGACTGGTAGTGCCCGAGTTCGTGGCCGAAGGCCGAGCGCTGCGCCGCGTAACGCAGGCACTCGTCAACGCAGCCTTGCGCCAGGCCGGCCGAAAGCGCGGCGATCGCCACCCTGCCTTCATCGAGAATCTGGAGGAACTGCGCATATCCCCTGCCAACCTCACCGAGCAAGTTCTCCGCAGGCACCCGGCAGTCGCTGAACGAGAGTTCCCGCGTGTCAGAAGCACACCAGCCGACCTTGGAGTACTCGGGGCCGACCGTGAGGCCCCTGGTGCCCGCCGGGACCATGATCGATGAGATCTGGGGACGGCCGCCCTCCATACGGCCGGTGATCGCGAGGGCGGTAATCACCGAGGTAATCGAGGTGCCTGAATTGGTGATAAATGCCTTGCTCCCGTTAATAACCCACTCATCACCATCACGAGTCGCAGTCGTTCGCATTCCGCCCGGAATGTCAGAACCGCCTCCCGGTTCGGTCAGCCCGAACGCGGCCAGCCGGTCGCCCTGGCACAAGGCTGGCAGCCACCGCGCACGCTGCTCGCCTGTGCCGTAAAGAAAGATCGGCATCGCCCCGAGCGCGACCGCCGCCTCAAGCGTGATCGCCACCGAGGAGTCGACCCTGGCCAGTTCGTGCAAGGCTAGGCAGAAGGCGAAGAAATCCCCGCCCATACCACCGTATTCTTCCGGAAAAGGAAGCCCGAAAAGTCCGAGCTTGCCCATTTCGGAAATGATCTCGTAGGGGAACTCGCCCCGCTCGTAGAAGCCGCCTATCACCGGGGCAACGACGTCCGCCGCGAACTCGCATACCGTCTGGCGAAGCGCCTCATGCTCATCGTTGAGACTGAAGCTGATCACGCTAGCGATGGTACCGGGCGACCTCCGCGACAGCGCTAGGCTGAGAGCATGGTGTTGGTTGGGGCGATATCCGCGCATTAGGGATACGCCGCATCGGCGCCTGACACCTAGCTGACGGCAAGCTAGGCTACGGAGTTCCTGCCTGCTCAGGAACGGAGCCCGAGTACCCGAAAGGATGGTTGCCCGATATGGCGACCCTGACCTGCCCGGCATGCGCGGCCCGGGTCGGCTTCACTGACCTGATCTGCTTCACCTGCGGCGCGAACCTGCCCAAGGGTCTTGGTCAGTCGGAGGACTCGCTGCCGGTGACCGTGGCGCAGAAAACGATCTCCCCTGATCGGGGCCGGTCGATCTCCTCCACTGTGCTGCAGATCAGTTTCCCTGCCGGGAACGTGGAGGTCCCGGCGGGCACCTCGGTCCTGCTCGGCCGTGATCCTGCGGAGTCATTGGTCGCCGCCGCGTTCGACGGATGCGAGAACGTGTCGCGACGGCACGCACTTGTCCTCGTCGACGACTCGGGCCACGCCTCGATCAGGGACGAGGGCTCCACTAACGGAACGTTCGTCAACGGCGACCGCCTGCTGCCAGGCATTGACGTCAGGCTCGTGGACGGCGACACCGTAAGGCTGGCTGCCGACGTCACAGGCAAGGTCACCCTTCCCGCCGCCGACCCCGACCCCGCCACCTTCGCCTGAAGGATCCCCTGCTCAGGCTCTTGCGCCCCGACTGCGGGCCCGCCGGCCCGCACCCAACCACGCGCCAACGCAGGCGCAGCCGCCAGCGGAGGGCCTGCGGCCCTCCCGTCGAACCCTCGAACCGGATAAAACGCCCGAACCACCCCTGGGTTGCGCGGGTGGCGTCCTCTCCAGGCGCGCAGCGGGCTGGTTACATCATCGCTGGCCCGGCGATGCTGTAACCAGCCCGCCGGCAACAACAACGCTGGCTCCCTAATGCTGCTGGAGCGACATCGCTGGCTCCTCGTTGTCATTGGACCCCGCTCGGCCCACAGCATCGTTGGCCCTGCGCTGCTGTAAAACGACTCTCACTCAGCGAACCAAGGCGGACCCGAGTCGCCGGCCATGAACCATGGCCGGTAAGGGTCACCGCGACCAGCCCGGCCAGCATCGAGCGCGCCAGGACCAGTGCTCAGGCCACCAGG
>Ga0335074_10010090_pt1 | contig 13201 bp, 7 predicted proteins | sample Lox_Sample_23_FD_206715 | JGI IMG/M metagenome (GOLD analysis project Ga0335074, IMG submission 206715) | Soil microbial communities from Loxahatchee National Wildlife Refuge, Florida, United States - Lox_Sample_2.3 | ecosystem: Environmental > Terrestrial > Soil > Wetlands | place: USA: Florida...
GCGGCTTTGACCGCCGCGAGAAAGCGAGTAGATCGGAGACGATACGTCCAACACGAGCCGTCTCGGTGGAGATCAAGCTCAAATACTTCCGGAACTCGGCTTCGCGGCCCGGTGGATACGATCCGCTAGCCATGAGCCGCTCGAGCAACATAGAGAGGTTCAGCACTCCGGAGACAGGATTGTTAATTTCATGAGCAACACTCGCGGCAAGTTGTCCGAGGGTAGCCAAACGGTCGGACTGAACCAGCTTTCGCTGCGCCGCTTTCAATTGTTGCGTGCGCTCGTCCACCTTGCTTTCCAGCGTTTGCTGCATGTCATTCAACTCAGAGACGGCAAGCTTCAATCGCTCGCGCATCTTGTTGAATGAGTCCACTAATTCGTCGAGTTCCTGGCTGCCGCGGGCGTTGCCGATATCGATCGGCGTATCGAGATCCATGGCGCTCACGGCTTTGGTTCCGGCGATAAGTTCCTGGATGGGGGTCGCGACAAAATGCCGCGTGAATACGATTACAAAAGCGGCGCCTATTCCAACTTCCAGCAGCGTCCAAAGAATGGTCTGGAGCGTGATCGCGCGTGTCTGTTTCTGGACCGGGTCCAATCGCAGAGCGACGTCGACGACCCCCAGCACTTTGGTGGAAGCGTTATGAGCATGGCAACTGGCATTGCTGCACGAGGGCTCGTTATAGATAGGCGCGACCATATTGATGGTCTTGACTCCGTTTGGAGACGTGGCATAACGAACTCGCGCATCCTCGGTGGGGCGGTTGCGGACGGCGTCCTTGCTATGACAACTCGCGCAGACTTCATTCGCTGAGTTCGTCGAACGGAGTTGCTCAGAGGCATCGGTGGAAAATACCAGCCGACCTTCGCGGTTGAACATGCGGATGCGATCCACACCCTGCTTGTCAGCAATGACGCGCATGATTTCGTACGCAGCCTTACGGTCATCGTCAAGCATGGCGTGCCAGGTCGCTCCGGTGATTCCGCGCGAAAGCTGGTCTGCGCCCAGAATCATGGTTTCGACCAACTGCTTCTTTTGGCTTCGGAAGTTCAGGTATCCGCTGACACCGCTGATCGCGACAATGAGGATGGTGAGGGAAAGAATAAGTTTGGGGCCGAGTTTGCGAGGCATGGTGGCGATCTCGCACCCACTGGCCGCATTCGACAGACGGCAGATGGTGAGCCGAGAGTGCTCCTGATAAAGCCTAGACAGCCTCTTGGAAGCCGACTGTGATTGTCACCTCCTTCACCCGTGATTCAAATCACGCAAGGTTGGAAAACGATTCAAGAGCGAGCGGTTAGCGGCTGCAGAACTCGGGATAGGCAGTCCAGGGAAAGAAGGATTGAGGGTACCGGAAAGAACAAGAGTGCCCCAAGATCAGGCGACGTTTCCCGGATTGCTGCGGAAACGGTCGGGATCACAAAGTTCAACCACGCTGAGGCGATCTGCGGCTCCCACCTTACGCAAGATGTTGTGGACATGATTCTTGACGGTTTGCTCGGAGAGATTAAGTTGCGCGGCAATCTCTTTATTCGTCAGGCGCTCCCTTAATAGTTCCAGAAGTTCCTGTTCGCGGCGGCTCAACCCAAGGTCTGTTCTCCAGTTGGAAGCCGACGGACTGGGCTGCTGAGACACGAAACGGAAAAGGGCGATCGATAAAGCAGGAGGACAAACGGCCTCGCCCCCGGCGACGGCACGAATCGTAGCTGCGACCTCCAGGGCCGAAGCATCTTTGAGCACGTACCCGACGACACCCTCGCGGACTGCGCGCAGAAATTTATGCTCGTCGGATTCCATATCGACCATGACAATCTTGACGTCGGTGATGGAAGTTTGGAGGGTCGAAATCAGGCTGGAATTGGAGAAAGCGAGGCCACTAGAGTCGAGAACGATGATGCCAGGTTCCTTTTCGATGATCTCTTCAAGCGCAGCATCCGAATAAGGACTGGCACCCACCACTCGAATGTCTTTCTTGGCGAGAAGGCGCACCAGGGCTTCACGTAAGAGGCGATTCTCCGCAAGCAGGTAAACTTCGGCGATGTACTTCGGACTCATCCGGACTCCGTACGAAACGCGAGTATCTCGCGCTACTCATTACTGCTTTCGCGGACCGTCCGGCGAAATGCTGGTCGGGGCAAAAGCTGACTAAGCCCCCTACAAATGAATGCTGAACCTGATTCAAAAATGCGTGTCGTGGCGCCTGTGTTACACCTTAGAACTCGGGACGGAAGATAAAGTTGCTCCGAAACTGATGAATCATTGCAAATTAACATCAAATTAAAACATCTAGGAGTTTCAAGATCGAAGAGATTTCAGGCACTATCAGCCTCACGCGAACTCAGAATTGCCGTAACGAAACGATAAATCGATTTAGTCCGGCGCGTCGAAAATTCTTGACGCCTTGGAAATCCCGACTTCGCCTATCCCTTGAGCTCCCGCGTCGAATGGCTAGGCAGGCCAAGGTTAATCTAAAGTCGCGGGTCGCTCCGAGCATATACAGCATTTCTTGTAGCGGCTCGTGATTGCAATGCAAGGGAACAATTGGGCCTGAAGAGTTTTGTGCGCCTGACAGGGGGCGAGTGTAAGTTCGGAGGCTACCGGAACTCGTTTGTCTGGCTAAGAGTTTTCCTCAGAAACGGTCCTCGTTATTACCGAAGCATCATTGTTTTTCGAGGTAATCGAAGGGAAATCGCGCTGCAGAGTTCGTTCTTCACCGAGGTTCAGCCATCCAATTTTGTAGCACAGTTGTTTACGGCACGTTTCCGGAGGACTGAACATGAAGAACATCGACACATCTCAGACAGGTAGTCGAGTTACCAGCGGTCCCGTTTGCGAACACTGTCATGCCGCAGGTGAACATGAACCCTGGTGCATTACAAGAGATCCGAACGTTCTTTACGCCTACCGCATCGTAGCCGAGCCGAAGATGCTTTCGCTTGAGGATACGTTGATTCTGCATTCGTTGGGCGTGCAATGGAGCGTGACGCAGAAGTGAGTCTTGTCGCTAGCCCCCTGCGGTCTAGACGTGCTGTGTAAGTCCTGCGTTGTGTCTCAGAGGGCCTGCGCAGCTGAGCGCGATGGAAAACGTGGGAGGACGACCTTCACGGAACATCCCGTGCCGCCGGGACGGTTGCCGATTTCGATGCTCCCCCCATGGGCCTCAGCAATTTGACGTGAAAGCACGAGCCCAACTCCGCTACCCGTCGGCTTTGTCGTGTAGAAGGGGGTAAAAACGTTCGCAGGATTCAGAAGGCCATGGCCTTCGTCCTCAATCGTCAATACAACATCTTCTGGACGCGCATCCCAGCGCACGAGGACTCCATTTGAGTCGGCAGCACAAATCTTTGGGTTCTCTCCTGTTCGTGTTTCCAGAACTGCGTCGGCGGCGTTGCGGAGCAGATTAATCAGCATTTGCTCAAGTTGGTCGGGATCGGCCTGAAATGCGACGTCCGGTCCCGGTTGGACACAGACCTTGACTCTGGTTTCGAGTCGCGCTGCCCGAGAAATCAGCGGCCCCAGAGTGATCTCCCGCAATACCGGTGCCGGCATCTGCGCGAGACGCCGATAGGCCTCAAGGAACCGGTGGAGCGATGCCGAACGCGCTTCGATAATCTCCAACCCGCGCTGCAAATCGCTGCGGACTTCGTCATCCATCGGGGTGGAAGAAACCCGTGAACTCAGGCTTCCGGCGATCGATTTGATCGGAGCCAGTGAATTGCTAAGCTCGTGTCCGAGGACGCGTATGAGCCGCTGCCACGCCCTTCTCTCTTCTTCCCGCAAAGCGCGGCTCACGTCGGAGAGAACCAATAGCGTGTGAGGAATTCCGTGCTGCCGGAACGAGCTGCGCCGCAGCAGCCATCGCGCGTGCGATTCACGAAGATGCAGTTCGACGAGGCTCTCGTTGTCACCGGTCAGGCAGGGTTCCAGTCCGAGTTCAGCTGCGCTGCGTCCCAGCAGGCGAGGTTTCACGTCATGCATCAGGCGCTCTCCGGCGGGGTTTACAAGACGCAGTTTCCGCCCGAGATCGAAGGCAAACAGCGGCGCGTCGATCTCATCGACAACCCGCTGCAGAAGCGCCGTGGCCTCAATGGCGCGGACTTTCTGATCGGAAAGCATGTCCGCCAATGCATTCACTTCCAACGACAGTTCGCCGAGTGCATCTTCCGGAGCGGCGTTGCGCGCCCGGAAAGAATAGTCTTCGTCGCGCAGCGATCCAATTACATTTGCGAGAGTTTGCAGAGGCCGGGTTGTTTGTTCCTGAAGTGCCAGGGCAAGCAGCCACCACACGAAGAGTTCGGCGCCAAGCAGAGCGAGACGAGATCCTAGAGTCCACGGCTGCTCCCATACGAGAATGGCGCTCACAATCAGTCCGGGAAGAGCAACGAGCAACGAGTACAGGCTGATGCGGTGTTCATACAGCAATTTGGCTCGCCTCCGCCGCTGAGCTTTCGGAGGAGAGCTAGACTCCATACTTCTCCATGCGACGGTAGAGCGCTCCGCGGCTGAGTCCGAGAGCTTCGGCAGCCTGGCTGACATTTCCCTGGAATCGTTGAAGGGCTTTGCGGACAAGCACGGCCTCGACCGCCTCAAGACTGAGGTCCTCTAGATTCTGCGACTGCGGGCGGCTGGAGTTCAAGGAGAGATCGGCGGGCTGAATCTCAGCCGTACGGCACATCAGAACTGCGCGTTCAATTGTGTGTTCGAGTTCGCGGACGTTTCCGGGCCACGAATATTGCTTCATGGCGTGCAGGGCGGCAGGATCAAACCTCTGCACGCCGCGCCGATACCGGCTCGCGTAGCGCGAAAGGAAATGCGTCGCGAGAAGAGGAATATCTTCGCGGCGATCCCGCAACGCCGGAACATGAATCTCGACAGTGTTCAGACGGAACAGCAGATCCTCCCGAAACTGGCCGGAGCCGCACGCGGTGGAAAGGTCCGTATTGGTGGCCGAAAGAACGCGCACGTTGATACGGCGAGATCGTGACGAACCCACGCGTTCGATCTCCCCCGACTCGAGAACTCGCAGCAGTTTTGCCTGCTGGCGAAGCGGAACGTTGCCAATTTCGTCCAGAAAGATCGTGCCACCGTCGGCCAGTTCGAAACGTCCGATCCGGTCGGTACGCGCGTCGGTAAACGCGCCTTTCACATGCCCGAAGAGTTCACTCTCGAAAACTCCGTCGGGGATCGCTCCGGTATTCACGGCTACCAGAGCGCGGGATGCGCGCGCGCTGAGCGCGTGCAAGGTCTGCGCAACTACTTCTTTTCCCGTACCGTGCTCGCCTGTAATCAGGACGTTCGCATCGGACGGTCCCACACGCGAGATGGTATCGAGCACCGGCTGCATAGCAGGCGCACTGGCGAGAAACTCCGGACGTCCCTCCGCCCGGAGCAGGCGGTTCTCCGCTTCAAGGCGCGCCGCTTGCTGGAGGGCCCGATGCAACTCAATCTGCGTGCGGAGAATCGAGACGAGGCGCTCGTTTTCCCACGGCTTTTGTATGAAATCCCTCGCTCCGCGCCGCATTGCTTCGACTGCCAGCTCAACATTGGCCCAGGCGGTCATCACGATTACCGGAACTGTGGCGTCGAGACCGACGATCTCCGAGAGCAGGTCGAGACCCTCCTGTCCTGAAGTTGTGTCTCGGGTGTAGTTCAGGTCGATCAGAGCCGCATCATACGAGTTGCTGGCAAGGGCTTCTCTGACCAGCGCAGGAGAGCGAACTTTATCAACCCGGTATCCCTGCGGACGGAGCAGGAATTCGAGGGCTTCCAGAATGTGCTCCTGATCATCGGCGGCCAGCACGCGGACGGGCGCGACGGATTCGGAGCGAAATGGCTTAAGATCCGCTTCTCCGGGTTTGACCGAGATTGGCATGGTCACTAGGGCGAATGGGCAGGTACTACACCACTTACCGCGTCCTGAATCAGTATGCCATTATGTTCCAAAGTCGTGCCCGTTGCGCGGTCCAGCTCCACTTTAGCCTTCGCGTAAACCGTCATTGCGCTCACCAAGTCCAGTTCGGCAAGGGCCAGGTCGCGTTGAGCTGAGAGCGTCTGATAGCTTGAGCCGGCTCCGAGTTCCTGCTCCTTTTTCGTGATCTCGAAGGTGCGCTGGGCAAGATCGCGCGCCTTCCGCGCCGCTTCGACTCTAGCGCCGGTCTGATCGAGCGCGTACTGAGCATTTCGCACTTCGATGCGAACCTGCTTCTTCAGTTGTTCCAACCGCAGTTCGGCTTGGCGATACTCGAGTTCGGAGCGGAACTGATCAGCCTTCGCCACACGATTGCGAATGGGAATGTTCAAATTGAGGCCGACGTAATAATCCGGAGAAGTGTTGTTGAAGGAGTTCAGCATCGCTCCGCCGAAATCGGTTGGCACATTCGAAACATTCGGTCCAAGGCTGTACACAGGATTCAGCGGACCCGCAAGTCCAGATCCGCCATAGAATCCGATCAGCGAAAGCGACGGCAGCAGCGCATTGCGGGCGGCACGACGACTGATTTGCCGGTTCACGAGATCGATATCGGATTCGGCAAGCTCCGGGCGATCGTGTTCGGCTTCCGTGATGAGGTCCTGAATCGGCTGCGCAATCGCGATGTTGACCGTCTGCATGCGGTCCGTTGGAATGACCGGCATCGCTTGCAACAAAGGATCGTCCAGGCTCCGGGTGACTGCATTTTTCATCAATGTTTCTTGTAGCTCAAGATTCGTCTTTGCCACGGTCAAATCCTGATCGCGCTTGGAAACTTCGGCTTCGGCGCGCATGACGTCGAGCGCCGGAACGGCCTCCAGTTTCAACTGTTTCTTTGTGTTCTGGAGCGTCTGCTGGGCAAAATCAAAGGATTGTTGGTCGACTCGGGTTTGTTCGTAAGCGCTGACCAGATCCCAGTACATGTTCTCGATCTGCGTAACCGTCGCGATGACCTGGTCTTTGAAAGCGATATCAGAAATCTTCTTGTTGTTTTTCGCAATCCGCAGGTAGCGCAGATTTGGGCCGAAACCGAAGCCGGCCAGCAGCTCCTGCTGAATCTGGAATCGGAACATGGAACTCAGCGTCGGAGACAGGTTGAAAAAAGGGCTGTTCGTCGTCTGGCGCAGATTGTCGAACGCAAAACTGATGCTCGTTCCCGTAGGAAAGGACTGGCTGTAAAGAGCGTTCACCTGCACCGTATTAGCCTGCAATGACGGAACACCGTAAATCTGCCGGTTCGCCTCAGGTGAGGTCTGGTGCTCATCGCCTCCGTTCAGGCTGATGAAAGGATCATAGGATGAAACGTTCGTTCCGGTACCTAGCGTCGACTGCACCAGACCGGACGCACCTGCGCCCGCGCCGCCTGCTCCACCCGTTGTGCCTCCCACGTTGCTACCACTGCCGAATCCTCCAACTCCGCCGCCGGGAGTTCCCTGTACTACTCCGGTATTCACTCCCCGAAAAAATCCACCCGCCTGCGTGCGCAAGATGTCGGTGTTCGCAATCGGAAGGTTATAGCGGGCTATCGCAAGATCAAGGTTGTTTTCCAGCGCAAGATCGAGCGCATCTTTCAAAGAAATGTACAGCTTGCCGTCATGAATCGACTGGTCCAGGCGAGAGGAGTTGCTGAGTACCGGCTCAGGAACCGTGTCGCCCTCATAGGCATTGAATGGATCATGTGATTTCGGCATCTCGAACTGAGTCGGAGTCTTCAGTTGAAGCGCCGAAATCCCCTGAGCGCTCCCATGATTCGATGTCACAGTTTGGGCAAACAAACTCGTGGTGAGCGCAAGATGCCAACCGACCACCAATACTTTCCGCAGGCTCGGGGCTAACACGCTCACGATGCGCTGACCTCCGTCGGCTGAGTAACGGATGAATTTGCGGTGTCGCCAACGAGCCATCCGTCGCGCAATTGGATCGTTCGGTTGCCGTAGCCGGCGTTCATCTCCGAATGCGTAACCTGTACGATCGTGGTTCCCTGCTGATTCAGATCGCGAAAGAGTTCCATGATCACCTTGGCCTGCCCGGAGTGAAGATTGCCGGTCGGCTCGTCGGCCAACAGGAGCGGCGGCTTGTGAATTACCGCACGCGCAATTCCCACGAGCTGCTGCTGGCCTCCGGAAAGCTGGTTAGGATAAAGGTCCTTTTTGCCGACAATCTGAAAGCGGTCAAGCGTATCCGCGACCAGACTCTGGCGCTCGCGGCGAGGGATGTCTTTGTAAGAGAGCGGCAGATCGATGTTCTCCTGCACTGTAAGATCGTCGAGCAAGTGATAGCTCTGGAAAACCATGCCGACATTTTTTTTCGCCAGCTCAGCGCGTTGTTTGCGCTTCATCGCGTGCGCGGCCTGACCGCGAAACCAGTACTCACCTTCCCATCCGTCATCCAGCAAAGCCAGGACATTCAAGAGTGACGACTTCCCTGCTCCCGAAGGCCCCATGATCGTGATGAATTCGCCTTCACGAATATTCAGGTTGACGCGCCGCAACACCCAGCTCTGTCCAGCGGGAGTCTTGTAACTGCGTTCGAGATCTTTCAACTCAATCATCTGCACTCTCCAACAATTTATTCGTAGCGCAACGCGGCCATGGGATCGATCCTTGCTGCGCGCCGAGCGGGGATGTAACTGGCTAACGCCGCGGTTCCTACAAGAGCAATCGCGACCACGGCAAACGTGAGCGGATCCGTGGCGCTGATCCCGTACAGCAAACTGGCCATGAAACGGCTCAGGAGAAGTGCGGCGGCCAGCCCGATGGCCGTCCCCAGACCCGCCAGCCAAAGCCCGCTCGTGACAACCAGTCCGACAATTTCCCTGCGCTCTGCACCTAGTGCCAGACGGATGCCTAATTCGCGAGTCCGTCGCACCGTTGTATAGGAGATCACTCCAAACAGCCCAATCGCGGTAAGAAGAAACGCGAGGCCAGCGAAAATCCCGAGCAGGATAGCCTCGAATTTTGTGCCGGCAATCGAATCATCCACATATTGCTCGAGCGGTTTGACATTCAGGAGCGGAAGATCCTTATCCAGCGACTGCACCTGCTTTGTTAGTGTCGGGACCATCCCCTCCGGGCCAAGCACAGTCCGCACAAGAACTGACATCGGGGCAAACGGCAACTGCGCATAGGGCACATACGACTCCGGAATCGCCGGAGCGGAAAGGCCCTCCGCTTTCACATCACCCACAACTCCGACGACCCGGCGCATCGGTGCGGCTGCGTTTCCGCTGGAAATATTCGGCTGGATTCGTTTACCGATTGGATCGACGCCGGGAAAAACTTGTTTGGCGAGGTCTTCGCTGATCACGACGACCGGAGTTGCTTGCGGATCGTCATCGTGCGCGTCGAACGCGCGTCCTCGAAGCAGTGGAATACCAAGAGCATGAAAATAGTCGTTATCAACAACGTGAAGCGTCGTAACCGGGCGCGCGGATTCCTTCCTCGGCTGGCCTTCAACATCGAAACTCGTCTTCACGTCGTCTGCGGATAATGGCAGCGGAAAGGCGGCGCTCGCCGACTGTACGCCTGGGAGGTTTCGAATTTGAGCAAGTAATTGTTGATAGAACTGCACCCGCTGCACGTGTCCATATCTAGACGGCAGGTCCAAACCGAAGGTGATGACGTGATCTTTCGCGAATCCGGGATCAACTTTTCCCAGACCAACCAGGGTTCGCAAAAGAAGACCCGCACCAGCAAGCAGCACGACCGCGAGCGCACTCTGTGCGATTACAAAACTATTGGAGAGCCGTCGTCGTCCACGCGTCTCGGTCCGGCTTCGTCCGACTTCATTCAGAGAACTCGCGAGGCCCGTGCTCGTCGCATGGATAGCCGGAACGAGCCCGAACAGAACACTGGTCAGGACCGCAGTAGCAGCCGTGAATCCCAGTACTCGTAGATTCAGGCCACTGTCGAGAATTCTCGGCAACTCCGCCGGGGACAGTCTGGTCAGCAGCCGAATCGACCAGACGGCAAACACGAGGCCGACCGCCGCTCCCGCTCCGGCGAGCAGAAGGCTTTCCATAGTCAGTTGGCGAACAAGGCTCCAACGGGTTGCCCCCAACGCACGGCGGACGGTGATCTCTCTTTGTCGTGTCAGCGCTTTGGCCAAGAAGAGATTCGAAATGTTGGCGCAGGCAATGAGAAGTACAAACCCGACAGCTCCGAGCAGGATCAGCAACCCGGAGCGCGCGCTTCCAACTACGTCATCGATTTCAGGAACGATGGCAATTCCCTTTGGGCGGTTCTCCGGATACTGCCGGTTGATCGAATCTTGAATGGCGCTCATCTCACTCTGTGCCTGCGAAAGCAAGATGTAAGGTTTCAGTCTGGCAAGGACATCCAGATAGGAGACGCCGCGTTGCGAAGATAGGGGAGGCCCACCATTCATCGGCCGCGCGTCCAGGGCGAGCGTTGTCCAAAAGTCGATCCCGTTTGCTTGGACGGGGAACTGAAATCCCGCTGGCATCACGCCGACAATGGTGAAGACCTGGCTGCTGATCGTGAGTGTCTGGCCCAGAATTCCTGGATCGGACGCGAAACGATCCCGCCAAAGATGATCGCTTAAGATGACCGGCAGGCCAGTGCTGAGGGGCTGGTCCTCATCGGGCAGAAAGTTGCGGCCAAGCAGTGGGGAAACTCCTAACAAAGAGAACGTGTTTGCGGACACTACCCCCCCAAACAAGTGGGCTGCCTCGCCTTTGCCGGTCAGAGTGAAATCATCTTCGCGAAATGCAGAGAGTCCTTCAAAAACGTGGTTTCGATTTCTCCAATCGAGGAATGCGGGGTAGGAAACGCCGATGTCGTCCCGGCGGCCGGGCTCAGTGGTTCTTACCGCCACCAATTGTTTCGGCTCGCGAAATGGGAGCGGTCGCAGCAAAACCGCGTCTACGACGCTGAACATTGCTGTATTCGCGCCGATTCCTAATCCGAGAGTGAGGAGCGCAACGAGCGTGAATCCCGGATTGCTCCGCAATTGCCGGAGCGCATAACGCACGTCTCGAGTGAGTTTACTCATCACTAGCGATCTCCATGTTGAAGCTCATTCGTAGCGCAGCGCGGTAATCGGCTGCACGCGCACAGCGCGCCGGGCAGGGACGGTCGCGGCCAGCATGGCCAGTACACCGATCGCGAGTGTCACTAGTAACAGCGTCGCCGGATCCCGGTAGGAAATTCCGAACAGCTGGCTCCTCACAAAGCTCGCCAGCGCAACCGAAACGGGCACGGCGATTGCGACGCTCCATCCCGTGACCGTGAGTACTTCACGCAAGACCATACCGACAACCGCCTTTCGAGTGGCGCCGAGCGCCATCCGAATGCCGATCTCCCGCGTGCGTTGCGCGATCGAGTATGCCAGCACTCCATACAGGCCGATTGCAGCAAAGAAAGCTGCGACGGCTCCAAAGCTGCTCGCAAGGAAGGAGAGCAATCGTTCGGAAGTGAGGGTCGTGTCGATTTCCGAAGTCATAGACTGCAACGAATCCACCACGAGCTTCGAATCGATGTCAGTGACGGCCGCGCGAACGCCGCTGCCTGCCGCTTCCGGCGCCTGCGAAGTCCGAACGTATACGCCAACCGAGTTTGGTTCGGTCTCCTGAAAGATGGGGGTATAGAAGATCGGAATCGGTGGTGCGTGGAGATTGGTATGCTTGGCGTTTTTGACGACGCCGACGACCGTCAACGGCTTGTCCTTCATTCCTCCGACGGTAAACGTCTTTCCGAGAGCCTGCTCCGGAGTGCCGAAGAATCTCCGCACGAAACTCTCGTTGACAGCGACAACTCTTAGGCTCGTCTGACTATCTCCGTCCGTGAAACCTCGTCCCGCGACCACTGGAAGATGCAACGTTGAAAAATAGCCGGGAGTCACGCGCTCCCATTCGAAACTATTGCGCTCGCCTTCCTGAGCCTGATATCCGGGGATATTGATGTTAAAAGTGTCATTCGAATTTGCGAGCACCGGATCGTCTGTCATCCCTACCGACTGCACTCCCGGTAGTGAGCTGAGCGTTTCGATCAGGCGCTTGTACAGAGGCGTGACAGCGCTGGACGGATATCCGGCGAGATGCGGATCGAGTTGAAATGTCAGCAAGTGTTCGGGGACGAAGCCCACATCGACCGATTTCAAGTTGGTCAAAGTACGCCCAAATAATCCCGCACCGACGAGCAGCAAGAGACTCAGCCCGATCTGCATTCCTACGGTCAGACGGCGAAATCTGGCATGCCCCCGTTCCGCTGTGCCGGTTTGCTGTTTGAGCGCAGGCGTAACCTGCGGACGATAGAACTGAATGATCGGAGCGAGGCTGAACAGCAGACTCGCTGCGATTGAAACCGCGAAAGAAAACAAAATCACCCGGTAGTCCGGCGTTGCCGCGAGCGCGCTCATTCCCCCTGCGGCAGCGGTAGGATTCACCAGCGTGATGAGCGTTTTTGCCAGCAAGGGCGAGAGCGCGACCCCGCAGGCTCCTCCCACAAGGCCGAGAGCAAGACCTTCGATCAGCAGTTGGCGGATAACTCTTCCACGGCTCGCCCCGAGCGAATAGCGCACCGCGATCTCACGATTCCGGCCGGCTGCGCGCACGAGCAAAAGACTACCAACATTCGCCGTCGCCATTAGCGTCAACAGTCCAACCATGCCTAAAAGGATCAGCAACGGAACACGCATGTTCTCGCGCATCGGAGAAAATCCCTTTGAGCCATCCAGCAATATGAGAGAACTTTTCGCGACAAACTGCTCGCGGAACTGATCGCTGCGGCCGGAGATGCTTCGAAGTTCCACGGCTCGCAGCGACTTCCAAAGAGGATTGATCCCCGCTTGCGCCTGTTCCACAGTGACGCCCCGTTTCAATCGGGCAATGATGGTCAGCCATTTCGACCGATGATCCTCGAGTTCATCCCATTGCGGAGTCATCTGCGCTTTCATCGTGATCGGGGCAAAGAAGTCCGGAACCGTTCCTCCAATCACGCTATTGAAACCGGGCTGCGCCACGCCGACGATCGTGAACGGATTTCCGTTGATCAGAATTCCTTGATTCACAACGGATGGATCGGAATCGAAATGTTGCGTCCAGTAGCGGTACCCTAGGACAACGAACGGCTCAGCGCCTCGCGCCGCGGCGTCTTCGGGAATGAAAAGGCGCCCGATTGCGGGTTTGAGCCCCAGCACGGAAAAGTAATTCCCGCTCACGAGTTCGCTGTTTGCCAGGCTTGGCGTGTTGTGCCACTGCACGCCCACCTGCG
>Ga0335074_10010091_pt1 | contig 13198 bp, 12 predicted proteins | sample Lox_Sample_23_FD_206715 | JGI IMG/M metagenome (GOLD analysis project Ga0335074, IMG submission 206715) | Soil microbial communities from Loxahatchee National Wildlife Refuge, Florida, United States - Lox_Sample_2.3 | ecosystem: Environmental > Terrestrial > Soil > Wetlands | place: USA...
GATCGCCGACACATCCTTCTGGGCCAGCTCCAGCGTCTCGCTGATCTGATCGAGGCGCCGAACGTCATCCTGTGCCTTGCTGGCCGCCGAAGTTCGCGTTGCGGTGGTCTTGCTGGCGGGCATTGAACTATCCTCCTTTCGAGGAACGTTGACGGTTGCCCGAACCTACGCCGCCTCGGACTGGCGACCATCGGGGATCTGCCTCGCGCGTGTTCCGTAGAACGCCGAAGGGCTACGACGCGTCGCCTCATCCCGAGCCCCGCCGTTCGCCTGGCTCGTGTGCCTCGCTCGCAGCCTTGAACTCCGGTGCCGCCGCATTGAAGGTCCGGTAGATGCGCACCAGATCGCGGTCTTCGAGATCAGACCAGCTGTCGAGCGACACTGTGTTCGGAGTCTCCTTCGGGCCATAGCAGCCGTAGCAGCCGCGGTCATACGAGGGGCACAATGCGCCGCAGCCGGCATGCGTCACGGGCCCGAGGCACGCGGTTCCATGCGCGACCATCACGCACACGTTGCCACGGCGCTTGCAGTCGATGCAGACGCTGTGGGCGCGGACGCGGGGTCGGCGGCGATTGAGATATGCGCTGATCACCTCCAGCAGCTGACGCTTGTCGATCGGACACCCACGAAGCTCGAAGTCGACGGCGACCTGGGCGCTGATCGGGGTAGAAGTACGGAGCGTCGAAATGAATTCCGGCGAGGCGTAGACCGCCCGAGTGAATGCCTCCACGTCGGCGAAGTTGCGCAGCGCCTGAATGCCGCCGGCGGTCGCGCACGCCCCGATCGTGATCAACGCCCGCGACTGCGCACGCACCTCGCGAATCCGCTCAGCGTCGTGCGAGGTGGTGATCGAGCCCTCGACGAGCGAGATGTCATAGGGCCCGTCGACAGTCGCGCGTGAGGCTTCGAGAAAGTAGGCGATCCGGATCCGTTCGCTCAGCGCCAGCAGCTCGTCCTCGCAGTCGAGCAAGCTGAGCTGGCAACCGTCGCACGAGGAGAACTTCCACACCGCCAGCGTCGGCGAATCCACCGGCTCACAGCTCCCTGATCGCCAGCCAGCGATCGAGCTCTGACCAGCGGTAGACCGGTCCCTCACGGCACACGAGCGTCGGCCCGAGCTGGCAGTGGCCGCAGTGCCCGATTCCGCACTGCATGTTGCGCTCCATCGATGCATGGATGCGATCTGTCGGAACGCCAACCTCGGCGAGCGCGGAGACCGCGAATCGCATCATCACCTCCGGACCGCAGGCCAGCGCCACCGAGCTGGTCGAATCGAGCTTCGCCCGCTTGACGAGCCGCGTGACGACGCCAACATGGCCGAGCCATTCCGGGCCTGCGCTGTCCACGGTGACGAGCACCTGGAGGCCACGCTGGGCCCAGGCATCGAGCTCCTCCTGGTAGAGCAGCTGATCCGGGGCACGGCCGCCGTACAGCAGGATCAACCGGCCATAGCGCTCACGCCGCGCGAGCATCCACAGGATCGCGGGGCGGAGCGGCGCGAGGCCGATCCCGCCGGCGGCTATGACGACGTCGGCACCCTGCGCGTCGGCCACCGGCCAGCCCGCTCCAAACGGGCCGCGCACGCCGAGCACACTGCCCGGCTCGGCGGCGCAGATCGCTGCGGTCGCGAGCCCCACCGCCCGCACCGTGTGCGTCAGACGCTCCGGCCGGTCCGGATCGCCGCTGATCGAGATCGGCACCTCGCCGGCGCCGCCGGCACAGAGCATCGTGAACTGCCCGGGAGCGAACGCGAGCGGGTCCTCTCCGAGCAGTTCGAACGTCCACGTGTCGGCGGTGTCCCGGCGCTTGCCCGCGACTCTGAACGGCGCCGGCACCATCGACGCGAGATCGGTCGCCGGCTCAGAGCGCGCGTGCATGACCGTAGACGTCCAGCAGCTGGATGCGCGTCGACTGCAAGGTCTCGAGCAGCGAGGCGGCGGAGCGGCGCATCAGGTCATAGCCGAGCTCGTGGTCGCGATCGCACTTACCACGCAGGCACGAACCATCGAACTCGATCAGCGCGCAGGGGCCGGTTGCGCGAGCGTCGAGCTGCCAGCGGTATGGCTCGAACAGCCACGACCAGCCGACGACATCCCCGTCGCCCAGTGTCTCGATCAACAGCGAATCGCGTCCCGGCGCATGCAGCTCGAGCGCGACCGAACCGTGGCGGATCAGGTAGAACGAGTTCGCGGGATCACCCTCGCGGCCGAGCAGCGCGCCGGCCGACACGCGTTCGTTGCGCGCGCAGCCGGCGATCAGCGTGAGCTGATCGGCGCTCAGTCCAGCGAATACGGGCGCCGCCGCAATCGTCTCATCGAGCGTCTGCATCCGCTGCCCCATCGTCGGCCCGAATTGCCGCCGCCTCCTCGGTCAGGTCGATCCCGACCGGGCACCAGGTGATGCACCGCCCGCAGCCGACGCAGCCGGAGCTGCCGAACTGGTCGAGCCACGTCGCGAGCTTGTGCGTCATCCACTGCCGGTAACGGGAGCGAGCAGAGCCCCGAACCGCACCCCCGTGAATGCCCGAGTAGTCGACCGTGAAGCACGAGTCCCAGCGCGCCTGTCGCTCGACGTGCTCGCCCGCAAGGTCAGTGACGTCCTCGACGGTCGTGCAGAAGCACGTCGGACACACCATCGTGCAGTTCCCGCATGTGAGGCATCGCTCGGCGACCTCGTCCCAGCGCGGATGCTCGTAGTTGCGATAGAGCAGCTCCTTGAGCCCGTCGGTGTCGAGCTCGCGCCCCATGCTCGCGGCGGTCCGTTCGTGCACCTGCCCCGCTGCCTCGCGCTCGTCGGCGGTGGCCTCGCGGCATGGCACATCGCCGAGCAGGTCGCCGCCCCGAGCAGAGCCGACTTCGCACAGGAAGCAGTGGCGCCCATTCTGGATCAGCTCCGTCAGCGCCAGGTCGAACCCCTGCTCGGCGACGGGACCGGTGTCCATCGAGGCGCAGAAACAGGTTCCGCCGGCCTGCCCGCACTGCACGGCGATGACCAGCACGTCGTCCGAGCTCTGGGAGAGCACGTGGTCGAGGATCCCCATCGCGTGGAGCTCGCAGGAGCGGGCCCCCAGAAATGCGTACCGTCGCCGATCGCTGTGGCCGGCTTCGAATTCGGTCAGACCGCCGTCGGCATCAACGCGAGCCCGCCACAGCGTTCGTTCGGCTGGAAGTTGATGGGCCTTCCAGGAATGCGGCCCCACAGCGAAGCCGAACAACGCCTCGTCGTCGCGCCGGCGGAGTCGGTAGTGCCCGGGGCCCTGCTCGTCCGTCCATCCAACTGGCAGGTCGGATGCCGCTTGCAGCTCGTCATAGACGATCGCGCCGTCGCGCACAGTCGGACCGATGATCGTGTAGCCGCGGCTCGCGATCGCATGCAGTAGCGCGTCGAAATCCTCACGGACGATGATCAGCTCGGCCTTGGCATCCATTTGAGCCGGACCCTATTTTCACACCACTTGCGGCGTCACCGTAGGAACTACGGACTCGTGGAAGGTCCGATTCGGGTGCGAGCGGGCATCAACGCCGGAACGCTCGAAGGCCTCTCACGCTCGATGCGCCGCCGGCCCTCGCGGACCCTGCGACTTGATCGGAGGCTGTCTAGATCAGGGAGGAGAATCGCGTCCAGATGCGGGGATCGCTCGTCGCGTGGCAGTAAACCGTGCCGGTGTAGCGCCTCCCCGTCCGGTGACACGCGAGGCGGTACCGGATGTGCGAGGACGGTGAACTCACCCCGAGCCTGCAGCTAACCGACTCGTGGCAGTGGTTGTCGTAGGCAGTGATGATGGTTCCGGCCAGCTGGCAGCTCGTCTCTTCGGACGCGTACAACGGCGGATCTCCTTGGCGGCACCAGTGAGCGGAGGACACCTGGGCGCCGCTCGCGGCCGCGGTTGCGAGAGCCACGGCACCCGTTGCAATGATCGCGACAGTGTTGGCCGCTCGGCGCATCTACTGGATGCTCGCGCCCGCCGGAACCAGCGGAATCCGTGCCGGGCACGGTCGATCGCGAGTGCCGCGCCACAGCGCCCCGCGTAGTTCTCACGGATCTCGATCCGGGGATCCCATCGTTGTCATCCAACAGTCGTGCTGGAGACAATCTGCGCAACGAGAGGAGCTTCGATGAAGCACTATTACACCGAGCCCGAGCGCGAGATGGAGGGCCCCGAGGCGGTCGTGCACTTCCTCGATCGAAAGCACGCTTCCTTTGAGCTGATCGAGCACTACGCCACCTACAGTGCCAAGGTGGAGGCGACCGCAGTCGGGGACGCCGCTCCGCGCATGGCCAAGACCGTCGTGCTGCACGACACCGATGGCTACCGCATCGCGATCATCCCAGCCGACGAGCACATCGACCTGGCTAAGGTGCGGGCGGTCTTCGGCGCAAGCGCCGACCTGCGGCTGGCCACCGAGGACGAGATCGCGCATGAGTTCCCCGCGTTTCATCCTGGCGCTCTGCCTCCGTTCCGGGGCCTGCTCGGAACACCAGAGGTGCTCGACACCCGCCTGCTGCACTACCACAGGATCCTGTGCAGCGCCGGCGATCATCGCCACACGCTCAAGATCTCTCCAGAGGAGATTCAGCGAGTGGGCGAGCCAGCCGTCGCCGACGTCTGTCTCGGATCGCCAGCGGAGCGCTGACAGCAATACTCCGCTGGCTGAAGCAGTCCTAACCCGTCGGGAAGGCGAGACGACGCTAACGTCGACGGCAGCAAGTGCCGCTTTTAGAGCCAGTGCCGCGTTTGCTCCACATCCGTCGCCAACAGAGAACGGAACCAATGAAACGCACAGCCGTCGTGTTTTACGTGCTCGCGCTCGTATCCGTAGTGGTCGGTGTGGGTTCCTGAAGCGGCGCCCATGAGGGCGCCGGGCGGACGCCCGGCTGGTCTCGAAACCGCTCGGCATCTCGATCACAGTCCGAGCAGGCGGCGCCGCTCAGCCGCTGGGATCAGATCGTGTCTGGAGCCCTGAAACGCTGGGCCGCCAGCTCGGGGACAGTCCCCTCGCTGTGGTCTTCCTGTGCGGCCGGAGGTTCGATGCCGGCGGCGGCATATGCATCGTCCTGGTCGAGCGTCTCGCTCTCGAGCAGACTGCGCGCGAGCGCATCGAGCTTGTCGCGGTTTTCGCTGAGCAGCTTCGTGACCTCGTCGTGCGCGGCCTCGATCAGCCGCCGGACCTCTTCGTCGACCAGCTGCTGGGTGACGGGTGAGACCTCGCTCATCCCCGGCATCGGCATCGATCCCTCCTCAGGAAGAACGCTGACGAGTCCGATCACCTCGCTCATGCCCCAAAGGCCCACCATGCTGCGGGCGAGATCGGTTGCCTGCTTGATGTCGTTCTGGGCGCCGGTCGTGATCTCGCCGAACACGAGCTCTTCGGCGACCCGCCCACCGAGCGCGACATTGATCTTTCCGACCAGGTACGGGCGGTCGTAGCTGAAGCGGTCGGCCTCCGGGGCCGAGAGCGTCACGCCGAGCGCGATCCCACGTGGGATGATCGAGACCTTGCGCACCGGGTCCGCGCCCGGGGTCAGCATCCCGACGATCGCATGCCCGGCCTCGTGGTAGGCGGTGCGGCGGCGCTCGGCGTCGCTGAGCAGGATCCGGCGCTCGGTTCCGAGCACGAGCTTCTCCAGCGCATCGTGGAGATCCGCGCTCGAAACCGCGTCGTGGTCGCGCCGAGCAGCGGTCAGCGCCGCCTCGTTGACCACGTTCGCGAGATCCGCGCCGACCATCCCGGGCGTCGTCGCCGCGAGCCGGTCCAGGTTGACATCCGCCGCCAATGGCACCGAGCGCGTATGGACCTCCAGGATCTTGCGTCGCCCGACTGTGTCGGGCGGCTGCACGGCCACGCGCCGATCGAACCTGCCCGGCCTGAGCAGCGCGCGATCGAGCACCTCGGGCCGGTTGGTGGCCGAGATGACGATCACCCCGACCGACGGATCAAAGCCGTCCATCTCGGTCAGGATCTGGTTGAGCGTCTGCTCGCGCTCGTCGTGGCCGCCCCCGAAGCTGCCCATCGCCCCCGCCCGCGAGCGACCGATCGCATCGAGCTCGTCGATGAAGATGATCGCCGGCGCCGCCTCTTTCGCCTGCGCGAACAGATCGCGCACGCGCGAGGCACCGACGCCGACGAACATCTCCACGAACTCCGAGGCCGAGATCGAGAAGAACGGCACCTCCGCCTCGCCGGCAAGCGCGCGCGCCAGCAGCGTCTTGCCGGTCCCCGGAGGGCCGGTCAAGAGCACCCCGCGCGGGATCCGGCCGCCCAGACGCCGGTACTTGTTTGGATCCTTGAGAAAGTCGACGATCTCAGACAGCTCCTGCTTGGCCTCGTCGATCCCGGCCACGTCCTTGAAGTTGACCGGCTGCTCCGAGGCCTCGACGCGCTGCGCCCGCGAACGGCTGAACGAGCTGATGGCGCCCATCCCGCCCCCCGCGCCACCACGTCGCATCAACCACACGAAGAACACGACCAGCAGCAGGACCGGACCGAAATACAAGAAGATCGTCAGCAGCGCCGACGAGCCGCTCGAGGGAGCATGGGCGTTGATCACCACGCCTTGCGCCTGGAGCAGCTTGATCAGTGCAGCGGTGTCGACGAACGCCGGAAGCTGCGTATCGAACGACGTGCTCGCCGCCGCGCTGCTGCTCGCCGGATACCGGATCGCCCGACGCAACGTGCCCTTCACCGTGTAGCCGGTCGCCGAGATCGAGCTGACGTTTCCGGCCTGCACCTGCGCCAGGAACGTAGGGCTATACGGAAGCTTCACCGCCGCCCGTTGCGTGCTCGTCCCGACCGTCGCGTCGAGCACCACGTTCAATGCGACCATCAGCAGCAACACGATCGCCAGCGAACCGAGCCAGCCAGAGTTGCGCCTGGGCGGCGCACCACGTCCATCCGAGCCCGGCCGCACGTGCCAGCCACTCGGGTGGCGCTCGCCGTAGGAATCACGCCCCTCAGGTGGACGCTCCCTGCGGTTTTGAATCGACATGCCCCATCCGGGCCTGCTCATCGCCGCAGCGTGCCAGCCGTCACGCACAAATCCATCAGGGGTTTGCCCGCCGGAGTCCGGGGGCCCTACGGATTGTGTGCGTCGCCGTCAGGCCCCCGCTTCGTCGGGATAGGCTGGGCGCTGATGAGAGCGGTAAGACGCGCGGCTCAGTCAGCGTGAACGGTGACCGCGATCGGAGTCACCCTGCGAGCTGTGGCCTGGCGAACGTGTTGCGGTGCACGAACCGGTCTAGCTCGCGCCGGACGCGTAGGTAGGGAGCCGGCTTGGTGGCCGGATAGCCGAGCCGGCAGGCGAACGCGATCGCCATATAGGGCGGGATCGAGAGGATCCGGCGTAGCTCCTGCTCGACGTCGGCCGAGCTGAACACGCTGAGGATCTGCATGCCGATCCCCAGTGACTCGGCCGTCAGCCACATGTTCTGCATGACGCACCCAAGGCTCATGATCCCGAGCATGTCGCCGGCGGAAGCTGGAGCGCGCCTGCGCCTGTCGTGGAGGACGACCATCAACAGCGGGCAGGAGCGCATCGACTGATCGAGGAAGCCGTGGGCGAAATCACCCGGCTGCTCGGCCTGCCCCTCCGCCGTCCGCCAGGCCGGCGGGAACATCGTCGCGAGCAGGCCAGTCCCCTTGCTGATCAGCTCTTCCTCGCTGAAGGAAAGCTGCTCGTAGTTCTCGCGTACGAATTCGGCCGAGGTACCGGCGGGCACTCGCCCAATCTCGTCGAGCGTCGTCTCGTCATCGACGACAACGATCTCGAAGTTCTGCATGTTGTGGGCGCTCGGCGCCCATCGAGCGGCGTCAAGAATCATCTCCACAGCCAGCTCGGGCGGACAGCGATCGCGATCGAACGGGACCCGCTCGGAATGCCTGGAACGGATGATCTGTTCAAGTTCGCTCATGTCGAATCAGTGCCGCTCGGAGTTGAGGCGATCGTGCGTCAGGCCTCGCCCCAAGCGAGTACGCCTGCGATGTCGAGTGTGGACAAGAGACCGACTGGGCGGCCGATCTTCGGGTCGACGACCACGAGATGACTCGCACCATGGCTGAGCATCAGCTCGCCAGCGTCGCGCAGCGGTGCAACCGGCTCGACCGTGACAACCGGCGTCACGGCCATCGAGGCGGCCGTGTCCCCGCTGTCGGTGCCGAGGCCCGCACGCAGCAGGTCGATGTCGGAGATGATCCCCCAGACCAGCGACTCGCCGCCGGCCGCTGAGCTGATCCCACCGACGGCCACGCAATGGACGTGGTGCGTTGCCATCAGGCGCGCGACCTGTGTCAAGCTCATGTCGGGCGCGGCGGCCACAATCCCCGCGTGCATGACGTCGGCAACACGAGCGTGCTCCAAGCTTGGCATCAGATAGCTGCCATGAATCGGCTGAGCAGTTACAGACATTTGCACCTCTCCGTTCCTCGAGTATCTCTTTGCCTGAACGTACTCCGGTGCTACACGCCGCCCATCGGGAGTTCTCCACAACCCAGTCACGGGCTTCCCCCCGAACGGCTCCGGCGCGGACCTCACAGTGCGGTGGGATAAGTCTCCGGAGGCTCTCCGAGCTCCCAGCCGGACGTGCGCTCGAGTGGCTCGACCGCCCGCGTATCGTCGAGGTGGACGAGCGCGTCGTATTGCCCGGCGAGCCTGGCTGCGAACCAGTGGCTCTCGCGCTCGGTCTGCGGTCGGTAGATGACGCCGATCGCGCGGTGCAGGCTCGGCTGGCGCAGTGCCGGGCCGCTGTCGCCCGCGGCGAGTGGGCAGAGCAGGAACGCGGGCATGCGGGTGGCGTGAAACAGTGCCTCGTAGCTGCCGGGCAGCGCAGCGCGAACACGTTTGCGCTCGGCAGGGGCGTCCCACTCGGATGCGGCGGTGACGGTGCCCGCGTAGGTGCTGAAGCCGACGCTGACGGAGTCGCGGCCGTGGCGCTCGCGCATCAACTGGCCGATGTTGAGCTCGCCTCGCCCCGCCATCTCGGTCGCCCGAGCATCGCCGACGTGCGAATTGTGCGCCCAAACCACCGCCCGCGCGGTTCCGCCGTGGCGGTCAAGGTGCGCGATCAGCTGGTCGAGCGTGTCTGCCATGTGCCGGTCGCGCAGGTTCCACGAGCCGGCGCGATCGCCGAACATAGTCCGGTAATACTCCTCGGCGTTCGCCACGACGGCCGCGTTCTGTTCGGCGAAGAAGTACTCGTCTTCGGCGGCGATCCCGTCGTGAAGCAGGTACTCGCCGGCACGGCGGCGCAGCTCGACCAGCTGCTCGAACACGCGTCGGCGGCACGGCTCGTCCAGCCCGAGCAGCACCGCCTGCCCATAGGCAGCGCTCTCACCTGCGTACGGTTGGAGACACTCGTACCGGACACGAGCTCGCGCGGCGGCGGCCGGGTCCCGCGCATCGAGGTAGGCGATCACCGCCTGCATCGAGGCGCCGAGACTGTAGAGGTCGAGGCCGTAGAAGCCGACCTTCAGCGCGTCCCCGTGAAGTCGGTCGTTGTGGGCCCGTAACCAGCCGACGAAGTCAAGCACGTCGGCGTTGCGCCACATCCACGTCGGAAAGCGACGGAAGCCGCCCAGCGCGGTTTCCGCGTCAGGGTCGCTGCGCGCGCCCTGCACGTAACGGTTCACACGGTACGCATCGGGCCAGTCGCCCTCGATCGCGACCGCGTCAAAACCGTGCTCGGAGATAAGCCGTTTGGTGATCCGCGCGCGCTCGCGGTAGAACTCGTGCGTGCCGTGGCTGGCCTCCCCGATCAGGACGACGCGCGCGTCGCCGACCAACGCCAGCAGCGGATCGTAGTCTCGGTGGTCGCCGGTCAGCGGATGTGCCTCGCGGCGGAGTGCAGCGAGCACTTCGCGCTCGCCAAGTGGTAATGCGACCGTGCCGTCCACGCGCGCTAATGGGCGGCCGCGAGCGGCGGCGCGGTCGCAGTCAGGTGCGCCAGGAACCAGTCCGACGCGAGCCGCGCGACGGTCTCGAGCGTCCCCGGTTCCGAGAACAGATGGGTGGCGCCGTCGACCACCACCAGCCGGTGCGGGCAACGCAGCATCGCCGCCGCACGCCGGTTGAGCTCCAGCACCTCCGGGTCGCGGGTTCCCACCAGCAGCAAGGTCGACGCACGGACGTGCGGCAGCCGATCAGCGGCCAGATCGGGACGGCCGCCCCTTGAGACGACGGCCTGCACCACGTCGCCCGCGGCCGCAGCCGCACGGAGTGCCGCCGCGGCGCCGGTCGATGCGCCAAAGTAGCCGACCGGCAGCCCGCGGGTGTCGGGCTCGGCGATCACCCACCGCGTCACCTCCTCCAGCCGGCGCGCGAGCAGCGGAATGTCGAACGCCAGCTCGCGCTTTCGACGCTCCTCCTCCTCCTCGCTCAGCAGGTCGAATAGCAGCGTCGCAAGCCCCCCCTGGTTCAGCGTCGCGGCGACTTCTCTGTTACGCGAGCTCAGGCGGCTCGAGCCGCTGCCGTGCGCGAAGATCACGATCCCCCGCGGCTCGCGCGGGAGGATCAGATCGCCGGCCAGTACGACGCCCCCGATGTCGAGCAGCAGTTCGCGATCCGCCGGCCGAGCCGCCGGCTGGATCGGCTGGGGCGGCGGCATCTGACCGGGCGCCGGCGCCTGAGCGTGAGCAACAGCTTCAAGCAGCGCGACCACCTCTGCGTCGGACACCGCTGAGAAGTCCTCGTAGAACCGGCCGACCCCGATGAGCTCGGGTGGAATCGTGTGGCAGACGACCTCATCCGCCTCAGCGTCCAAGAGCGCGACGGACTCGCGTGCACCGACCGGAACTGCGACGACGATCCGGCCCGCACCGCGGGCGCGGATCGCGCGGACCGCAGCCAAATCAGTCAGCCCGGTTGCCACACCGTCGTCGACAACGATCACCGTACGACCGCGCAGATCCAACGGTTGGCGCCCATCGCGGTAGCGCTCAACCCGCCGCCGCAGCTCGCGAACCTCGCGTCTCACCGTCGCGTCGAGCATCTCGTCGGTCATGCCCGCTTGCCGCGCCATGTTCGGGTCTAGCACCGCGGTGCCGTCCTCAGCAATCGCGCCCACCCCGAACTCGAGGTTCCCCGGAGCCCCCAACTTGCGAACCGCCAACACATCAAGCGGGGCGCGCAACCGCTGCGCAACCTCGAAGGCGACGGGTACGCCGCCGCGCGGCAACGCGATCACGACCGGCCGCTCTGGCGCCAGCGCTGCCAACTTCTCGGCCAGCCGGCGGCCAGCATCGCGACGATCCAAGAACACCATGCGAACAGCGTCGCTCCGCCAGGCGCCGCCCGCATCCGCAGCCATCCACATGCCCTGCGAGAAATACCCGACGCTGCACTCATCGGAGGAGCGCGGATCGGCGACGGGAGGAACTACCGATGTGACCTGCCCGCCATCCGGGACACGATCCGGCTCCGCAGCGTAACCAAATCGGAGAGGCTGATCTCTATGAGCATCACTCGCCTGAGCATCATCGATCGGAGCGTCGAGAAGGCGCACATTTGGATCAACGATCTGGCCGACGAGCTCGGCACGGAGGATTACCAGCACGCCTACCGGGTGTTGCGAGCATTCCTGCACGGACTGCGCGATCATCTTCCGGTCAATGAGGTGGCCGCGCTAGCGGCGCAGCTTCCTATCTTCGTCCGTGGCGTCTTCTACGAAGGCTGGGAACCTGGTCGTACGCCCGAGCATGCCCGCGACCTGGACGCCTTCCTGGGCCGGGTCGCACGCGAGGCGCGGCTCAGCGGGGAGACCGAGGCCTCGTTCGCCGCGACCGCCGCGAAGCGGGTACTTCGCCGGCATGTGTCAGCCGGCGAGGCCGACAGCGTGCTCGGCGCGTTACCCGAGCACTTGCGCAGGTTCCTGAGCTCCGAGAACGGCACCGCCGATCGATAGTGGCGCTCTCGACCGCCGCCGAGACCCGGGCGCCGGATTCGACTGGATCGTCGGACTCGGGCCAGTTGACGGTCGACCCGCGGGCGAGACCATCGTGGTGAACGGACCGCAATCCGTCGACAGCGCCGAGCCCGAGCGAGCATCGGAGGCTGAGTACCGAGCGCACGCGTATGCGCGCGACCGCGGCGTATCGCCGCGGCTGTACACATGCGTCCGGGGCCTCGCGCTGCTGGTGATACGCCTGTGGTTCCGGATGCGGATCTCCGGCGCCGAGCACATTCCGGCCGATGGGCCGGCGCTCATCGCTCCGAACCACAAGAACTTCCTCGACGCGTTCTTCGTCGGGCTGGCAACGCGGCGGCACGTACGCTTCATGGCGAAGGTGGAGCTGTTCAAGGGCCCGCTGGGACGGCTCTTCCTGCGTCTCGGTGCATTTCCCGTGCGCCGCGGCGAGGCGGATGCGCAAGCGATCGAGACCGCCCGGGCGATCCTTGCGGCTGGGGGCCTCGTCGTGGTGTTTCCGGAAGGCACGCGGATCGCGCGGGGAGACGCGCTCGGCGCACCGCGCCACGGTGCCGGCAGGCTGGCACTCGAAACGGGAGCGCCGATCATCCCGGCGGCGATCACCGGCACCTCGCACCTGTGGCGCGGCGCGCTACCGAAGCTCAAGCGCGTTCAGCTCGCGTTCCTCGCGCCGGTGGCGCCAGACCGGCTCGCCGCCGCGGAGGAGCCCGTCTCGATCTTGATCGACGAGCAGGTCTGGCCGGCGGTTCAAGAGGAGTACGGCCGGCTGCGGGCAAAGCCCGGCGTGCTCGCCGCCGGACTCCTCGCGCTCGGGATCGGCACCGGCTTGCTCGCCAAGCGCCAGCTCGCGCGGCGCAGGCCGCTGCTGCTCGGCAAGGTCGAACCACGGCGGGTGCGGCGCCGCAGGGCCCACCATCGGCGGGCCCGACGGCTGGGCTAACGCAAGCGGGCTCGGACGTACGAGCGAGGGCCGATGGTCATGCCTACCGAAGCGTTCGCCCGGCTCGAACCCGACATGTCGAGCTCCGTCTCAGCGATTTTTCGTGATCTTCTTGACTCGGATCGTCCAACTGGCCGTCCCCCTCCCGATGCTGGTCTGAACCACGACCTGCACCGCGAGGGGGTAGCCGACCGACTGGGCCGGGAACTCGATCGTGTCGTGATAGACGCCGTCCGTGAACCGAACGTTCTGGGGGTTCTCGGTTCCGACGACGCTGCCGCTGAACGTGTAGTGCGTTGTCTCGGTGCCACCCAGTTTTCGCCCGTCGGCGTCGGTGATGT
>Ga0335074_10010092_pt1 | contig 13194 bp, 7 predicted proteins | sample Lox_Sample_23_FD_206715 | JGI IMG/M metagenome (GOLD analysis project Ga0335074, IMG submission 206715) | Soil microbial communities from Loxahatchee National Wildlife Refuge, Florida, United States - Lox_Sample_2.3 | ecosystem: Environmental > Terrestrial > Soil > Wetlands | place: USA: Florida...
CCAGCGGTCTTTCGACCTCGCCGACCTGGCGCTGCGCTACCTGAACCGGGAGCTGCGCGACGCCGAGCCCGCCTCGGGACAGCTCACGCTGGACTTGCCGGACGAATCGGAGGTAGCGAGCGCGCTTGCTCAGCGCGCCCAGGCCACCGCGGAGCTGGCCGACGCGCTCGACCGCGATCTCGCCGAGCGCGGTGCGACGGAACTGCTGGCGGCGGTCGAGCTGCCGTTGGTCGGGGTGCTGGCGGAGATGGAACGGGCGGGTATCGGCGCGGACACCGAGCACTTTGCCGCGATGTCGGCCGAGCTGGGCGGTGAGGTGAAGGCCGCCGAGCAGGCCGCTTTCGCCGTGACCGGCCATGAGTTCAATCTCGGCTCGCCCAAGCAACTGCAGGAGGTGCTGTTCACCGAGCTCGGGCTGCCGAAGACTAAGCGGATCAAGACTGGCTACACCACCGACTCTGAGGCCCTGACCGGTCTGCTGGCACAGACCGAGCATCCGGTCCTGGCGCATCTGCTGCGGCACCGTGATGTCGCGAAGCTCAAGAGCATCGTGGACTCGCTGATCCCGATGGCAGACGCCGACGGGCGGATTCACACCACCTACAACCAGATGATCGCGGCCACCGGCCGGCTCTCCTCCACCGACCCGAACATGCAGAACATCCCGATCCGCACCGAGGAAGGCCGGCGGATCAGGCAGGGATTCATCGTCGGGCCGGGTTATGAGTGCCTGCTCACCGCCGATTACAGCCAGATCGAGCTACGTATCATGGCGCACCTGTCGCAGGACGAGGCGCTGGCAGCAGCGTTCTCGTCCGGCCACGACTTTCACGCTGCGACGGCTGGCCGGGTGTTCGGGGTCGCGCCGCAGGAGGTCACGCCCGAACTGCGCAGCAAGGTGAAGGCGATGAACTACGGCCTCGCCTACGGTCTGTCCGCGTACGGGCTGTCACAGCAGTTGCGGATCTCGCCAGACGAGGCTCGCGGTTACATGGACGAGTACTTCGAGCAGTTCGGCGGCGTGCGCGACTACCTGCGCGACGTGGTTGCCAGGGCCCGGATGGACGGTTACACCCAGACGATGCTGGGCCGTCGCCGCTACCTGCCGGACCTGACCTCGGACAACAGGCAGCGCCGTGAAATGGCCGAGCGGATGGCGCTGAACGCGCCAATTCAGGGCTCGGCCGCCGACATCATCAAGGTCGCCATGCTTGCCGCGAGCATCGAACTGCGCACCGCCGGGCTGCGCTCGAGGATGCTGCTGCAAGTGCACGACGAGTTGCTCTTCGAAGTGGCGCCGGGTGAGCTCGAAGCCGTGCAGTCGCTCGTGCGGGTCGCTATGGGTGGCGCCGCGGAGCTGACGGTTCCGCTTGAGGTCTCCATGGGCTGGGGACGAAGCTGGGCAGACGCGGCCCACTGACCGCTGCGCGCGGTGACGGCTGTGCTTACCAACGGCTGTGCGCGGTGGCGGCTGTGCGCGGTGACGGCTGTGCGCGGTGACTGCTGTGCGCGGTGGCGGCTGTGCGCGGTGGCGGCTGTGCGCGGTGACGGCTGTGCGCGGTGACGGCTGTGCGCGGTGACGGCTGTGCTTACCAACGGCTGTGCGCACTGACCTCGCGGGGGAGCTAACGGCCTAAAGAGGACTGTCCCGGACGTTCCCTGGGATACTTGCCTTATGGAGTTCCGGCTGCGCGGGCTGGACGGCCCGGTCGAGGTACTGCGGGACCAGGCTGGTGTGCCGCATTGCTGGGCTGTCAGCGAGCACGATGCGTTCTTTGCCCAGGGTTTCGTGCACGCCGCCGACCGGCTCTGGCAGATGGACTATGACCGCCGCCGCGGCCTCGGCCGGGCTGCCGAGGTGGTCGGCCCATCGGGCGTGACGGGGGACGCGCTGGCCCGGCGGCTGGACCTCGCGGGCACGGCGCGCCGGGACCTCGCACTGTTGTCAGCGCCAGCCCGCGACATGCTTACCGCCTACACCGCAGGCGTCAACTCCCTGCTTGGCCAGCATCTCCCTGGAGAGCCGCCCGCAGGGTCCGCGCAGACAGTGCCTACCGGGCTGTCCGGAATGGCGGTGTCGGGAACGGCGCTGGCTGCAGTCGCGCCGGAACCATGGGAGCCGTGGCACAGCCTGCTGGTGTACCGGGTTCGCCACCTCACGATGGGGTCGGCGGCCGCGAAGCTCTGGCGGGCGGTGGTCGCGCAGACTCTCGGCCCGGCAGCAGCCAGGTCGATGGCCTCTGGCCGGACGGGCTGGCAGCTCGCTTGCGTGCCGCCAGGGGAGCGGTGCGAGGGCACGGTGCCGGCCTGGACCGGCCTTGACGACGGTGGCAGCAACAACTGGGCGCTGGCGGGCACGCGTACTGCTTCCGGACTGCCACTGCTCGCCGGGGACCCGCACCGGCCGCTGGAGATGCCGAACGTCTACGTTCAGGGGCATATCGCCGGGCCGACGTTCGACGTGCTGGGGATCGGCATGCCGGGCGTTCCCGGCTTCCCGCACTTCGGGCACAACGACCGGGTCGCCTGGTGCATTACTCACGCGATGGCTGACGATCAGGATCTCTATCACTTCCCGGCCGGAACGCCGGATGGCCCGGTTCGCGGCGAGCTCATCGAGGTGCGCGGCGGTCAGCCCGTCCCGGTCGATGTGCGGCTGACCGCTCGCGGCCCGCTGGTCACCGGGGACCTCGCGCTGGCCTGGGCAGCCACGGCGGAGCCGAACACCGGCTTCGATGCACTGCCAGCCATGCTGCGCGCCCGGTCGGTGGGCGACCTGTTCGACACCATGCGGTCCTGGGTCGACCCGGCCAATAATCTGCTTGCGGCCGACACGGACGGAAGCATTGGTTACCTCACGCGCGGCCGCATCCCGGTCCGGGCCCGCCCCGAGGCGGCGTGGACGCCGGTCCCGGCCGGCGACGAGTCTTACGGCTGGCGCGGTTATGTGAGGTTTGGCGACCTGCCGCAGACGCGCGACCCGGCGGACGGGTTCCTGTTCAGTGCCAACAACCAGATTCTGGCTGCCAGGTCCGGTCCTTACTTGGGCCTGGACGTCGCGCCGCCATGGCGGGCGAGCCGGATTTTCGACACGATCTCGGCGCTGTCCGGTGCAACCGTGGCGGACATGGCCGCGCTGCACCGGGACGTCGTTTCGCTGCCGGCCCGGCGGATCACCCGCCCGCTCGGCGGCTGGGCCCCGCTCGCCGGGTGGGATGGCCAGATGGCGGCTGACTCGACCGCTGCCGCGGCGTACTCCGTGCTGCGGCGCGAACTCGCGCTCCTGATGCTGGAACGGTCTGGCCTGGCGGACGTCGCAGGCCACCGGTGGAACCGGCTACTGCCAGGCGTCCGGGCCGAGTCTGTCGTCTGGCGGGTAGCCGGGGATCACCTGGAGGCTGGCGACGAGTCGCTGCTCGGTGGCTGGTCCTGGCGCCAGGCGCTGACCGAGGCGGTGCGCCGGGCCGATCGGAACTGGCACGGTGAGCCATGGGGTGAGCTGCATGCCACCGGCCAGCGGCACCCGCTCGGGCAGGCAGGGCTTGATCCACCGTCGGTGCCGTACGGCGGTGACATGGACACCGTTCAGGCCAGTGCCTACCTTGCGGTCGAGGGCCTGCGGACGGCAACGGGGTCGGTCGCCCGGTACGCGTTCGATCTCGCAGACTGGGACTCCTCGGCCTGGGTCATCCCGCTCGGTGCGGCCGGAGAGCCGGGCAGTCAGCACGCATTCGACCAGCAGGAGGCGTGGCGCGCGGGCCGGCTGATGACCGCGCCGTACTCCCGGCGAGCCGTTGAATCTGTGGCAGAGGAGAAGGTCACACTGCTGCCGGATGGCCGGTGAAAAAGCGATTGACCCCAGTGAGGCCACGGCCTACGTTGAGGGGCCGTGCGGACATGGACGTTCGAGGAGTGGCCGCTGCGCGAGCAGCCTGACGGCCTGTTAGCCGAGCTCTACGCCGTGCGCGGCGACCTGCACGCCGAGTCGGCGCCAGATGACCCGCGGATGCCGCTGGCCGGCGAGATTGCCTCAGCCCGGCATCCTGCGCCGGACGAGGACGGCATCGTGCTGGTGGCCAGGGATCCGGGCGGGGCGATCCAGGGGTACGCGTCGTGCGGCTGGCTGTACCTGCCCGGCTGGGATCACGTGCTCCAGACTCACATCGCCGTACTGCCTGGCGCGCGGAGGCAAGGGCTGGCCCTGATGTTGCTTGAGCGAGCTGCGGCTCTCGCGCAGCGTCGCGGTCTGCGCCTCGTCACCGGCAGGACCAAGGATGACGTCCCGGCAGGCGCGGCATTCTGCGCGGCAATGCAGGCCGAGAAGGCCATGGTGACGGATGAGAACCGGCTGGACCTGCGCGGCATTGACCGCGCGCTGGTCGACCGGTGGCTCGCCGACGGGCCGCGGCGGGCGCCGGCCTACCGGCTGCTGTACGTCGCCGGGCCGACGCCGCACGAGCTGGCCGAGGAGGCGGCCGCGGTACTGAACGTCATGAACACCGCGCCGCGGGAGGGCCTGGACGTCGGCGACACCCGCATCACGCCAGAGTGGCTCAGTCAGAACGACGAGGCAACGTCAGCTGTCGGTGCGCAGCGCCGGGCCTACTACGCGGTCGAGGAGAAGTCCGGCAGATTCGTCGGGCTCACCGACATCACGGTCCGGCCGGAACTACCCGACCGGGTTTGGGTGGGCGACACCGCGGTCGACCCGGCACACCGGGGCCAAGGGCTCGGGAAGTGGCTCAAGGCGGCGATCACCCGGCACGTCCTCGACGATTTGCCGGAGGTGCGGTGGGTAATCACGTGGAACGCAGGTAGCAACGAACCGATGCTGGCTATCAACCGTGACCTCGGTTTCCGGGCGGTCGCGGTCTACACCACCTGGCAACTACCGGTTGACGAACTACAGGCGCTGCTCGGTGCCCGGCAGGACGGCGCTGCGGGCAGCCCATCGCTAGAGCCGACCGGCACAGTGCCGAGAACCGACCGGCACAGTGCCGAGAACCGACCAGCACAGTGCCGAGAACCGACCAGCACAGTGCTAGAACGGGGGCAGGCCGATTGACCCTGTGGCCGGGCTCTCATATGCTGGTCTCTGCACTGTGTTCTGGTGCAGTCCGCCAATGGTCAGGCAGCCCGCGGGGCAGTCTCACTGCAGGCCGCGGTCGGTCATGCTGACCGGGCATGTTACCTAAACCACGGCTTCGTTGTCGGACGCGCCGCGCACGGTACAGTCCCGCAAATCCAACCTATGTCCGTATCCGGAGTCCACCTACACATGACGAGCAGCACAGAGGCCACCTCGACCCCCAAGGTAGCGGTCAACGACATCGGTTCCGAGGAGGCCTTCCTCGCCGCGATCGACGAGACCATCAAGTACTTCAACGACGGCGACATTGTCGAGGGCACAGTCGTCAAGGTCGACCGAGACGAGGTGCTGCTCGATATCGGTTACAAGACCGAGGGCGTCATCCCGTCCCGTGAGCTGTCGATCAAACACGACGTGGACCCGCACGAGGTCGTCAAGCCCGGTGAGCACATTGAGGCCCTTGTCCTGCAGAAGGAGGACAAGGAGGGCCGGCTGATCCTGTCCAAGAAGCGCGCTCAGTACGAGCGGGCCTGGGGCACGATCGAGAAGGTCAAGGAAGAGGACGGCGTCGTTACCGGCACTGTCATCGAGGTCGTCAAGGGCGGCCTGATCCTTGACATCGGCTTGCGCGGCTTTTTGCCGGCCTCGCTGGTAGAGATGCGCCGGGTCCGGGACCTGCAGCCTTACGTGGGCAAGGAGATCGAAGCCAAGATCATCGAACTGGACCGGAACAGGAACAACGTGGTGCTGTCTCGCCGCGCCTGGCTGGAACAGACCCAGTCCGAGGTCCGCCAGAACTTCCTCAACACGCTGCAGAAGGGCCAGATCCGCAAGGGCGTGGTGTCGTCCATCGTCAACTTCGGCGCGTTTGTCGACCTTGGTGGCGTGGACGGCCTGGTGCACGTGTCGGAGCTGTCGTGGAAGCACATTGACCATCCTGGTGAGGTCGTCGAGGTCGGCCAGGAGGTCACCGTCGAGGTCCTGGACGTCGACATGGACCGCGAGCGCGTCTCGCTGTCCCTGAAGTCGACTCAAGAAGACCCGTGGCAGCAGTTCGCCCGCACTCACCAGATCGGGCAGGTCGTTCCCGGCCGGGTCACGAAGCTGGTACCGTTCGGCGCGTTCGTCCGGGTTGAAGAGGGCATCGAGGGCCTGGTGCACATCTCCGAACTGGCCGACCGGCACGTGGAGATTCCCGAGCAGGTCGTGCAGGTGGGCGACGAGATCTTCGTCAAGATCATTGACATCGACCTGGACCGGCGCCGGATCAGCCTGTCGCTCAAGCAGGCCAACGAGGGCGGCGGCGAGGTCTCAGGCGAGGAATTCGACCCGACCTTGTACGGCATGCCGGCCGCCTATGACGAACAGGGCAACTACCTCTACCCGGAGGGCTTCGACTCTGAGTCGGGCGAATGGCTGGAAGGCTTCGACAGCCAGCGCGAGGAGTGGGAGCGGCAGTACGCCGAGGCCCGCGCCCGGTACGAGGCTCACCAGCAGCAAGTCGCCGAAGCACGCAGCAAGGCCGACGCTGCCGCCGAGGAGGCAGGCGGGGAAGGTGAGAGCCGCGGGGACCACAGCACCTCGAGCGCCGACTCCGACCGGGCCGGCACGCTGGCCTCCGACGAGGCGCTTGCCGCCCTTCGCGACAAGCTGTCCGGCGGCCAGAGCTGACGGCGAACACCAACCGGTACATGGCAGTGGCGGGCTCCGGGTGCGACGCACCGGGCGCTCGCCGCTGGCTTGTTCGGGTAACTGGCTGCCTCCGGGCTCGGGTACTGGCCTGACGTGCTCAGAGTCGGGCTGACCGGTGGTATCGGAGCCGGCAAGAGCGAGGTGTCCAAGCGCCTTGCTGCCCAGGGGGCGCTCGTAATCGACGCTGACCTCATCGCCCGCGAAGTTGTCGCACCGGGCACTGACGGGCTTGCCGAGGTGATCGAGGCATTCGGCACCGGAGTGCTGGGGCCAGACGGCGCCCTGGACCGGGTCGCTCTCGGCGACATTGTATTCGCCGACAAAGACAAGCTAGCGACGCTTAACTCGATCGTGCACCCGCGGGTCGGCGCCCGGATGCGCGAGCTAGAGGACGCTGCTGGCCCAGGTTCGGTGATCGTGCACGATGTGCCGCTGATCGCTGAGAACGGGCTCGCCGATTCCTATGACCTAGTCGTCGTCGTCGACGTCCCGCCGCGGATCCAGCTTGACCGGCTGGTGCGGTTGCGCGGCATGAGCCGGGAGCAGGCGCAAGCACGGATTGCCGCGCAGGCCAGCCGCGAGCAGCGGCTAGGTATTGCCGGCATCGTGGTAGACAATTCCGGGTCACTGGCCGAGCTCGACCGCCAGGTCGGCGAGCTGTGGAGCGAGCTGCGAAAGCGCACGCAGGTACGGCCAGCCTAGGCCAGGCTCCTGCGTCCAGAGAATGCCTCCCTAGCTGCTAGGTGACTTCCGGAGCCGGATTTGCCGGTTACGCGGTCGCCCACCAACTAGGGAGTGGAGCGCAGACGCCAATCCGGACAGTTGGCTGCGGCTGCGATCGGAACAAATGCTGATGGCCAGCGCTTTACCACTGCGGTGCATGAGCGGTCATGTGCCACAGCCCTGTGTGATAGCACTGCGGCCGGCAATTCTGCCTGGACCGCCCCGCTGAGGCGCACCGCAGTGCGCCAGGCCCCTGGTTCCTGACAGCGATTGTCGGCGGGTCACCCTACAGTGGAAAGCGTGCAGCAAGCCAAGGAGATGACATGCGCCCAGTGACCGATTTGCAGCGCCGTGTCGCTCCGTTCGAGGTGGTAACGGAGATGGTTCCCGCCGGGGACCAGCCAGCTGCCATTGCCGAGATGGAGAAGCGGATCGCCGGCGGTGCCAAGGACACCGTGCTGCTCGGCGCGACCGGGACTGGCAAGACCGCCACGGTTGCCTGGCTGGCCGAGCGGCTGCAGCGGCCCGTGCTGGTAATGCTGCCGAATAAGACCCTCGCCGCCCAGTTCGCTAACGAGCTCCGCGAGATGCTGCCGAGGAACGCAGTCGAGTACTTCGTTTCTTATTACGACTACTACCAGCCTGAGGCGTACGTACCGCAAACCGATACGTATATAGAGAAGGACTCCTCGATCAACGACGAGGTGGACCGGCTCAGGCACTCGGCGACCAACTCGCTACTGACCAGGCGCGACACGGTCGTGGTGGCGTCGGTTTCATGTATCTACGGCCTCGGCACGCCGCAGGAGTACGTGGACCGGATGCTGCGGGTCAAGATCGGCGACCGGATCGAGCGGGACGGGCTGCTCCGCAAGCTCGTCGGCATGCACTACACGCGCAATGACCTGTCGTTCACCCGCGGCACCTTCCGGGTCCGCGGCGACACCATCGAGGTAATCCCGCAGTACGAGGAGCTCGCGGTCCGGGTCGAGATGTTCGGCGACGAGATCGAGAGGCTGATGACGCTGCACCCGCTGACCGGCGAGGTAATGAGTGAGGACGAGGAGTTGTACATCTTCCCTGCCTCGCACTACGTCGCCGGACCGGAGCGGATGGAACGCGCGATCGCCGGGATCGAGACCGAGCTGGCGGACCGGCTGGCGGAGCTAGAGCGGCTCGGGAAGCTGCTCGAGGCCCAGCGGCTGCGGATGCGGACAACTTACGACATCGAGATGATGCGGCAGGTCGGCAGCTGCTCTGGTATCGAGAACTACTCACGGCACATCGACGGACGCGAGGCAGGCAGCCCGCCGAACACGCTGCTCGACTACTTCCCGGAAGACTTCCTGCTCGTCGTTGACGAGTCGCATAACACCGTGCCGCAGATCGGCGCCATGTACGAGGGCGACGTGTCGAGGAAACGCGTCCTGGTCGACCACGGCTTCCGGCTGCCGAGCGCCATCGACAACCGGCCGCTGACGTGGGACGAGTTCGGTGACCGGATCGGCCAGACGCTGTACCTGTCCGCTACGCCGGGCCCGTACGAGCTGCGCCAGACTGGCGGCGAGGTGGTCGAGCAGGTCATCAGGCCGACGGGCCTGGTGGATCCTGAAGTGATCATCAAGCCGACCAAGGGGCAGATAGACGACCTGGTAGGCGAGATCAGGGAGCGGGCAGAGAAGTCCGAGCGTGTGCTTGTCACGACGCTGACAAAGAAGATGGCCGAGGATCTCACCGACTACTTGCTCGAGCTGGGCATCAGGGCGCGGTACCTGCACAGCGAAGTGGATACGCTGCGGCGAGTAGAGCTGCTGCGCGAGCTGCGGCTCGGCGAGTATGACGTGCTCGTCGGCATCAACCTCCTGCGCGAGGGCCTTGACTTGCCCGAGGTGTCGCTGGTGGCCATCCTCGACGCGGACAAGGAAGGCTTCCTTCGGTCGGGCACGTCGCTGATCCAGACCATCGGGCGTGCTGCCAGGAACGTGTCTGGCCAGGTGCACATGTACGCCGACAAGGTCACGCCATCCATGCAGCGGGCTATTGACGAGACCAACCGGCGGCGCGACAGGCAGATCGCCTACAACCGGAAGAACGGCGTCGACCCGCAACCACTGCGTAAGCGGATCGCCGACATTCTGGACCAGCTAGCCCGAGAAGACGCCGACACCGCGCAGCTACTGGGCGGATCGGGACGGCAGCAGAGCCGCGGCAAGGCGCCGGTCCCTGGCGTATCGTCCAGGGCGCGCGCGGCCGCGGCGGCCGCAGGGGAGAAGGCGACAGCGGGGGAGAAGGGTGCCGGGCCGGCTCGCGCCGACCTGGCCGCACTGATCGCCGAGCTGACTGAGCAAATGCACGCGGCCGCGGCTGAGCTGCAGTTCGAGGTGGCTGCCCGGATCAGGGACGAGGTCCGCGAGCTCAAGCACGAGTTGCGGGGCATGCAGGCGGCCGGGGTCTGACCGCACTGATCGCCGAGCTGACTGGGCAAAATGCGCGCGGCCGCGGCTGAGCTGCAGTTCGAGGTGGCTGCCCGGATCAGGGACGAGGTCCGCGAGCTCAAGCTCGAGTTGCGGGGCATGCAGGCGGCCGGGGTCTGACGCGCGGACCGCAGCCATAGCGGATCACAGTGGTAGCTGTGCTCCCGGTACCGCCGGTGGCTGACGCGCTTGCGCCCACCAGTTAAAGGCGGGCACCAAGCAGCCCAGGTTGCCAGCAGCGTAGTGTCAAATAATGCTGGCGAGCCTGGTGGCCGCTGTAATTGCTGCCCTGTGCTACGGGGTCGCTTCCGTGATGCAGGCGATCTCGGTACGCGCGGCCAGCCGCCGCACGGCCGAAGCCGTCGGTCAGGCCGGGGAAGGCGTCGACCCCGGTCTGCTGGTCCGGATGCTTCGCCAGGGTCTCTTCCTCGGCAGCATGGCCATCGACGTGACAGGTTTTGTCGCTCAACTCATCGCATTGCGCCGATTGCCGATTTTCGCCGTTCAGGCGATCATGTCGGCGAACCTGGCCGTGACTGCGGTGTTCGCAGCCTGGCTGATGAATATGCGGCTAGCCCTGCGCGAATGGCTCGCCGTGGCGGGCGTTGTGCTCGGCGTGGCGTTGCTCGGACTCTCCTCAGGAGCGCAAGGCGCTAAGCGAGTCGGCGCCGAGTTTGAGCTGGCATTGATCCTGACTGTCGCCGCTGTCGGGCTGGCCGGCTTCGCGGTGGCCCGGCTGCCCAACCCCGTGCGTACGCCGGCGCTCGGCGCGATCGCCGGTCTCGGCTACGCCGTGCTCGCCGTCGCGGCGAGGATCCTGCCGGGATTCATGCCGTTGCAGCTGATCAAAAGTCCGGCAACCTACACTCTCGCCGCTGCCGGAATCGTGTCGTTCCTGCTCTACGCGACCGCTCTGGAGGGCGGCAGCGTCACGACCGCCACCGCGGCCATGGTGCTGGCCGAGACGGTGCCGCCGGCCATTGTCGGCGTCCTCTTCCTCGGTGACAGCACCCGGCACGGGCTCACGGCAATCGCGGTACTCGGGTTCATCCTCGCCGTCGCCTGCGCGCTCGCCCTGGCCAGATTCGGCGAGGCTGGCGATCATGGCGAGCGGCATGCGCCGGCCGAGCCGGGGCTGAGCCCGCCAGTCCGCCACCGGGCGGCGTTAAGCAGGCGAGAGCTGCCCGAAGAGAACTGACCGCGGCCTGGTAGCGCCTGGCTGAGGACGTCGATCTGACCGCGATCCGCCTGCTTGTTTCGGCGGCCCTGCCCGGCTGACGGGATGGCGGCCGGTGCAGGCCAGGGCCTGGCACTTGGCGGTCTTCGGAGCGGATTGCCCGTTAGCAGCCTGAATCTGGCACTCGTGGCGTCGTGTTTGCCCAGCCAGGGGCTCTGCTGCTGATATCCTGATACCCCGTGGGCGAGCGGGTTTCCGCCGGATCCTGACCACGGGAGGGTCATTGACGATATCGGGCTATACGTCACGACCAGCAACGACTAGACATCTTTTCGTCACCGGTGGCGTTGCCTCCAGTCTCGGCAAGGGACTCACGGCATCGAGCATCGGCAGACTGCTTAAGCTGCGCGGACTCCGGGTGAGCATGCAGAAGCTCGACCCCTACCTGAATGTCGACCCGGGCACTATGAATCCGTTCCAGCACGGCGAGGTTTTCGTGACCGACGACGGCACGGAGACCGACCTGGACGTCGGGCATTACGAGCGCTTCCTGGACATCAGGCTGCCGGGATCAGCCAACGTCACGACCGGCCAGATCTACTCAAGCGTCATCGCCAAGGAGCGGCGCGGAGACTATCTGGGTGACACCGTCCAGGTCATTCCGCACATCACCAATGAGATCAAGGCACGGATCCGGGAGATGGCTGGCCCGGAAACCGACGTGGTCATCACCGAAGTCGGTGGCACGGTCGGTGACATCGAGTCGCAGCCGTTTCTTGAGGCGATCCGTCAGATCCGGCACGAGATCGGCAGGGACCGGTGCTTCTTCCTGCACGTCTCCCTGCTGCCGTACATCGGGCCGTCTGGCGAGCTCAAGACCAAGCCCACTCAGCACTCAGTTGCAGCGCTGCGCAGCATCGGTATCCAGCCGGATGCGATCGTGTGCCGGTCCGACCGGCCGATTAGCGACGGGCTGAAGCGCAAGATCAGCCTCATGTGCGACGTTGACGAAGAGGCCGTGGTGTCGGCGCCGGACGCGCCGTCGATCTATGACATACCCAAGGTGCTGCACTCTGAGGGCCTGGATGCTTACGTTGTGCGCCGGCTCGGGCTGCCCTTCCGCGATGTGGACTGGACCGACTGGGACGGCTTGCTGCGCCGGGTCCACCGGCCCGCCAGGACGGTAACGATCGCCCTGGTCGGAAAGTACGTGGACCTGAAGGACGCCTACCTGTCGCCCGCTGAGGCGCTGCGCGCGGGCGGGTTCGCGCACGACGTGCGCGTCAACATCCGCTGGGTGACCAGCGACGACTGCCAGACCGCAGAGGGCGCGGCCCGCCAGCTCTCGGACGTGGACGGGGTCCTAGTGCCGGGTGGCTTCGGGGTACGGGGCATCGAGGGCAAGATCGGCGCCGTCAGGTATGCGCGCGAGAACGGGATCCCCATCCTTGGCCTCTGCCTCGGCTTGCAGTGCATGGCCATCGAGGTAGGCCGGGACCTGGCTGGACTCGAGGATGCCAACAGCGCCGAATTCGACCCTGCTACCGAGTACCCGGTGATCGCCACGATGGCCGACCAGGAAGACGTGGTGGCTGGCGAGCGGGACATGGGCGGCACCATGCGACTGGGCCTGTATCCGGCCGTGCTCGCCGAGGGCAGCCTGGTCCGGGAGCTCTACGGTGAGGACGTTGTCTCCGAGCGCCACCGGCACCGGTACGAGGTGAACAACGCCTACCGGCCGATGCTGGAGAAGGCCGGCTTGATCTGCTCAGGGCTATCGCCCGATGGCAGGCTGGTGGAGTTCGTCGAGTTGCCGCGCGATGTGCACCCGTTCTTTGTCGCGACGCAGGCCCATCCGGAGCTGCTGTCGCGGCCGACCCGCCCGCATCCGCTGTTCAGCGGGCTGGTCTCGGCGGCTCTTGAGCGCAGCCGGGTGCCCGGGGCGAGCGAGGTCGTGACCGCTGCCGCGGCGCGGCCAGTTGCGAGTGCCTGAGCCGCGGCGTGGCTGAGCTCGAAGACGAGGCAGTCAGCTGGCCGGT
>Ga0335074_10010093_pt1 | contig 13194 bp, 17 predicted proteins | sample Lox_Sample_23_FD_206715 | JGI IMG/M metagenome (GOLD analysis project Ga0335074, IMG submission 206715) | Soil microbial communities from Loxahatchee National Wildlife Refuge, Florida, United States - Lox_Sample_2.3 | ecosystem: Environmental > Terrestrial > Soil > Wetlands | place: USA...
TGGCCAGAACGCCTGATTGAGCAGCACCACGCGCGGCATCACCGGCGCAAGCTGCCAGATCTCGATCGTGCCGCCGACGTCCAGGACGCGCATCTCGCGCGTCAACCCGATCGATCTTGCCAGCAGCGCCATGCGCCGCGCGCGAAAGCGGCGCTGGAGGGGATCGAGGAACATGAATCAAGACCTGTCCTGCGCGGCGTGATCGATCCGAAGCACCTGGATGGTCTCGTCCTTGATGCGATAAACGGCGATATCAGGCAACGGTGGAAACAACAGTTCGCGAGTCCCAGGCTCATGTCCCGCGCGGCCGCGATTTGGGGAGTCCTTTAGGGAACGAATCGTGTGGAAGGGCTTGCGCATCGTAGCTTGGCGGTAGCTCGGATAATGCTCCCCGAGATACTCACTGATTTGCGCCAAATCGTCCGCCGCAGCCGGAGTCCAACGAATGCGCATTTACTCGCGCAACATCTGTTCAAAGCGAGCGTCCATTTCTTCTTCCTCGATGAACTTGCCCCGATCCGCCTGCGCGACGCCCTGGCGGACCGCCGCCCGAAAACGCTCGTCCACTTCGAGGACCCTCTGTGCCGCGCGCTTCACCAACCGTGCGGCGTCAATCCCCGCCGTCGCTGCGATCTCCTCGAGCCTCGCCTCTTGCTCCGGCGTGAAATTGACTTCCATGGCTTCAGACTACGCCAGTAACCCCTCGCGAGGCAATGGACCTCAACAGCTTACATTGAAATAGTGCGCTTCGAGCTTCTCGCCACCTGTCCCCACACCGGTGCGCGTGCCGGGCGACTCCACACCGCGCACGGCATCGTCGAAACCCCCGTCTTCATGCCAGTCGGTACGCAGGCCACGGTCAAGGGCGTCATGCAGAGGGACCTCGCGGACGCATCGGAAAGCGGGCTCGACGCCCAAATCATCCTGGCCAACACCTATCACCTGTTCCTGCGTCCCGGCCACGAGGTGATCCGCATGCTCGGCGGCCTGCACAAATTCATGTCGTGGCCGCGCGCTATCCTCACGGACTCGGGCGGGTTCCAGGTCTTCAGCTTGAGCGACCTGCGCAAGATCTCCGAAGACGGCGTCACCTTCCGCTCGCACCTGGACGGAGATCAGCACCTGTTCACGCCCGAATCGACCGTCGACGTGCAGCTCGCGCTCGGAAGCGACATCATGATGCCGCTGGATGAATGCCTGGAATATCCCGCAAGCCACGAAGCGGCCGACCAAGCCATGCGCCGGACGGTGCGCTGGGCTCGCGCGGCGTACCGCCATTTTGAAGCGCGAACGGCTGATAGAGACGGTTGCTCGGCGCTCTTCCCGATCGTCCAAGGCTCGATGTTCGAAGACCTTCGCCGCGCCTGCGCCACAGAACTGGTCGAGCTCAAGGCGCCCGGCTACGCCATCGGCGGTCTCTCGGTGGGTGAGCCGCGGTCGCTCAGTATGGAAATGACCGCCGCTGTCACTCCCCTGCTCCCGCCGGACCGCCCACGCTACGTCATGGGCGTCGGCATGCCGGAGGAGCTGCCGGAATACGTGGCCCGGGGCGTCGACATGATGGACTGCGTGCTGCCTTCGCGCAACGCGAGAAACGGCTGCCTCTTTACGTCACAAGGCAGAGTGATCATCAAGCAGGCTCGCTATCGGGACGACCCTGCCCCGCTCGATCCTCTATGCCAGTGCCTGACCTGCCGCACATATTCGCGCGCCTATCTCCGCCACCTGTTCCAGGCGGGCGAGATGCTGTTTTCCACGCTCGCCACCATCCACAATTTGAAGTACTACCTTGACATGATGCGCCAAATGAGGCAGTCTATACTACTTGGAACTTTTCGGGCTTTTTTGGACAACGTCCGCAATTCGGCGGTAGAATCAAGGTAGTCGTTCCACCGCTCGACTCCTTGAACTCCGTTTTCCAATGGTGATCAGCTTGTGTGATACTCGGAATCGGAACCGCCGTCCGTAAACATGACCTCCGTCGCATTTTTGATGCTGCAAACGTCGTCGGGCAGCAATCCGATCGGGGCGCTTCTGCTCCCCCTGGCACTGGTCGCGATCTTCTATCTGCTGGTGTTCATGCCCATGCAGCGGCAGAAAAAGCAGCAGCAACAAATGCTGAAGACGCTGGAAAACGGCAGCCAGGTGCTGACCACGGGCGGAATCATCGGGACCATCATCAGCGTGAATCCGGATGACACCCTGACGCTGCGCGTGAAGCCCGACAACCTGAAACTGCAGGTGGCCCGCAGCGCCGTGGCGAGCCTGATCACCGAAGAGAAAAAAGCTGACAAGTAACCCACCATGACGAGTAACACTAAAATCCGATTCGCCATCATCGCCGCCGTGATCCTGGTCTGCCTGTACGGCGTGATCGGCATCCCCAAGTCCAAGGACGAGCTGATCGCCAACTGGCGCAAGAACATTCATCTGGGCCTCGATCTGAGCGGCGGCACCCAACTGGTGATGCAGGTCCAGCTTCAGGACGCCTTCAAGGCCGCCGCCGACAACACCATCCAGGCCATGCGCCAGGAGCTGGCCAAGGACAACATCACTCCCTCCGGCGACATCACCCGCAACGATCCGATGCGCCTGGAAGACGCCGACAAGATCGAGATCGACGTGAAAGGAATCCCCTCCGATAAGAGCGGCAACTTCCGCAGTATCCTCAACGATCAATTCCCGCAGTGGACGGCTACCGCGCTCAACTCCACCGACTATAAGCTCACGCTGAAGCCGAGCGAAGCGCTGAAGCTGAAGCAGGACACCATGACGCAGACCACGGCCACCATCGAGCGCAAGATCAATGCTCTGGGCCTGGCTGAATCGTCGGTCCAGCCCACCGGCCGCAGCGACGCCGAGGCCGAGCTGCTGATCCAGCTGCCCGGCATCGACGATCCGGCTCACGTCAAGCAGATTCTGCAGACCCAGGCCCAGCTCGAATGGGACTCCGTGATCGACGGGCCGTTCGCCTCGCGCGAGGAAGCGCGCGCGAAAAAAGGCGGGATTCTGCCCCTGAACAGCAAGCTGGTCCCCACCGCCCTGCGCGGCGGGCAGCAGGAGTGGTACCTGGTTTCGCGCATCCCGGTGGTGCGCGGCACCGACATTCGCGACGCCAGCGCCGCCGCGGGTGAGCTCAACCGCTGGGAGACGAACTTCGTCCTCACCCAGCAGGCCGCCAAAAAATTCGCCACTTACACCGAAGCCAACATCGGGCAGCGCGCGGCCATCGTTGTGGATGGCATCGTGATCAGCGCGCCCACCATCCAGAGCAAAATCAGCGACACCGGCCGCATTACCGGCGCCTCCAGCCAGGAAGAAGCGGCGGATCTGGCGCTCAATCTCCGTGCCGGATCGCTCCCGGCCGCATTGACCATCGAAGAAGAGCGCACGGTGGGCCCCTCGCTCGGCGCCGATTCCATCCATGAAGGTTTTGCCGCGGGCATCGCGGGACTTATCGCGGTGGTGGTCTTCATGCTCTTTTACTACCGGCGCTCCGGCATCAACGCCACTCTGGCTCTGCTTTTCAACGCGGTCATCTTGATCGCGGCGCTGGCTTATTTCGACGCTACGCTCACTCTGCCCGGCATTGCGGGCATCATTTTGACTATCGGTATGGCCGTGGACAGCAACGTTCTGATTTTTGAGCGCATCCGCGAGGAGCTGCGCGCGGGCAAGGCCGTGGTGGCCGCCGTGGACGCGGGCTTTTCCAAGGCTTTCCTGACCATTATCGACACGCACGTTACTACCGTGGTATCTTGTGCGTTTCTGTTCATCTTCGGGACCGGCCCCGTAAAAGGCTTTGCCGTAACGCTGGTCATCGGCCTCGTCGCAAACCTATTTACAGCCGTCTTCGTATCCAGGACGATCTTCGACGCCGAGCTGTCCGGCAAGCGGCAGCTAGCGACTCTGAGTATTTGAGGGATGGACACTTAAGAAGATTTTTTTCGGGCGGGAACTGTTTCCGCCAAGCTGGTGTCTAACTTGATCAGATGCCGGCGCTGCGACTGGTGACATGGAATTTTTCAAAAACAGCGACTTTGATTTTCTCGGCAAGAAGTGGCCGTTCATCGGCTTATCGCTCGCCCTCACCGTGGCCGGCCTTATCAGCCTGGCTGTCAAGGGTGGCCCCCGTTATGGAATCGACTTCCGAGGGGGCGCGCTGATCACCGTCAGCTTCGCTAACCGGCCCCCGGTGGATAAGGTCCGCGCCGCGCTCTCGAGCAAGCTGCGCGTGGAGGTCCAGGAAGTCTCCGGCTATCCGGAAGACATCATCGGAATCGACGCGCGCGAAGACGCCGCATTGCAGTCCGCCCGTCAGACCGTGATCTCGAGCCTGGACGCCGCCTTCGGCGTACCCGCCAACGGGAAGTACAACGTCAACTCCGGCGGCGAGGCCGCGCTCGCCGATCATCTGCGGGAGCCCCTGGCTTCGGCCAGCGTCGCGCTATCGGATCAGCAGCTCCAGAGTCTGGCTTCGGCCATCCTGGATTATCGAAAGCAGCACAACGGGCTGATCAAAAATCTCGACGAACTGCGTTCGGTACCAGGAGTCACGCCGCAGGTTCTTACGGTACTCAAGGCCCAAACGTACGCCGACTCAGTGGCCATCGTCGGCACCGAATCCGTAGGTCCCAAGATCGGCTCTGAGTTGCAGCGCAAGGCGATTCTCGCGGTCCTCTACGCCCTGGGTGGAATGCTGGTCTATATCGCGTTCCGCTTCGAATGGATCTATGGCGCCGCGGCCGTGATCGCGGTGTTTCACGACACCATCATTACCATTGGTCTATTCTCCCTGTTCAACAAAGAGATCACGCTGACGGTAGTGGCCGCGTTGTTGACCTTGGTCGGGTACTCGATGAACGATACCATCGTCACCTTCGACCGCATCCGCGAGAATCTGAAAATTCTACGCCGCGAGCAACTGGAGCCGCTGATCAACAAGAGCGTGAACCAGACCCTGAGCCGTACCGTGCTGACCTCGGGCCTGACGCTTCTCACGGCTCTGGCTCTGTTGGTTTTCGGCGGCCAGGTACTAAACGGTTTCGCCTTTGGGCTTACTTGTGGCATCATCGTTGGTACTTATTCTTCGGTTTTTGTAGCCAGTCCGATCCTGATCTTCTGGCATAATTTCCTGGAGGGAAGGAAGCGCAGTGCGCGGGCGGTCGTCACGCCCCGCAAGGAGCCGGTAGTTCCGGCGCCCGCCAAGGCCAAGTCCACGCCCGCGGCCAAGGATCGCCAGCAACGCGGTAGCACCGCCAAGGTGAAATAGAGAGCAAGAGTTTGTATGATGATTTCTGCACGTTGTAGCATGGTAACTTTCCCGGACGAGGTGAGGCATGTTTGAACAGAGTTTCGTAAGCACCGCGAAGACCAATAAGACCTGGTCGGTGGTGTTGACGTTTTCGCTGCAGGTCCTGGGTATCGGGCTTGCGATTTTGATTCCGCTGATTTACACCGACACTCTTCCCCGCGCCCAGCTCACCAGCTTCCTGGTGGCGCCTCCGCCTCCCCCGCCGCCGCCTCCTCCTCCGCCGCCCGCGCCGCCGAAGATCGTCAAGATCATTCCGCGCCAGTTCGACGCCGGCCGGCTGATGGCGCCGAAGGAAATCCCCAAAGAGATCGCGAACATTAAGGAAGAGGAACTGCCGCCGCCATCCAGCTCAGGAGTAGTGGGTGGTGTAGTGGGTGGAGTACCCGGCGGAGCGCCGGGTGGCGTGCTGGGCGGCGTGCTCGGCGCGATTCCGAACGCAGCGCCTCCTCCCCCGCCCGTCAAAGAGAACAAGCCGGCCACGCCGCAGCGCATTCGCGTAGGCGGCAACGTGCAGCAAGCCAACCTGATCCGCAAGGTCACCCCGTTGTATCCGCCGCTGGCCAAGCAAGCCCGCATCCAGGGTGTCGTGCGTTTCACCGCCATCATCGGCAAGGACGGCACCATTCAGAATCTGCAATTGGTGAGCGGTCACCCGCTCCTGGTGGAAGCAGCTAAACAGGCTGTTTCGCAATGGCAGTACAAGCCGACGCTCCTGAACGGGGACCCGGTGGAGGTCGTCACCACGATCGAAGTCAATTTTACCTTGAGCCAATAGAAGTTTAAATTCAACTCGCAGGAGAATCAGATGTTTCTACAATTACAAGTTTGGTCGTTCATGCTTTTGCAGGACCAATCTGTCAACTTCGACGTCCGCGGTATGTGGGACAACATGGGATGGGCGGCGAAAATCGTCGTCATCCTGCTGTTCTTCATGTCGGCCTGGTCGATCGGTGTCATGATCGATCGCGCCATTGCCTACAACGGCGCGCGCAAGCAGTCGCGGCAGTTCGCCCCGGCCGTGGCCGGAGCGCTGCGCGAAGGCAAGCTGGACGAAGCCATCAAGATCGCCGACCGCTACAACAAGAGCCACCTGGCGAAGGTTGTCGTGGCTGGATTGCAGGAATTCCGCGCCCATCAGTTGAGCGCTGAAATTCCGGGTGAGGATATCGAAGCTTCCAAGCGCGCACTGGAGCGCTCCGAAGCCATCGTACACGCTGAGCTGAAGCGCGGCGTCAGCGGCCTGGCCACCATCGGATCGACGGCTCCCTTCGTGGGTCTGTTCGGCACGGTGGTCGGCATCATCCACGCGTTCCAGGGCATTTCCACCCAGAAGTCCACGGGTCTCGGCGCCGTCGCCGGCGGAATTTCCGAAGCCCTGGTCACCACCGCCATCGGTCTCTTCGTGGCCGTCCCCGCGGTGTGGGCTTTCAACTACTTCACCAACCGTATCGACGCGTTCGACGTGGAGATGGGTAATTCCAGCTCCGAGCTTCTGGATTACTTCCTGAAGCGCGTTCAGCGTGGCGCGGCTGCCACGAAGTAGAGGTCGCCCGCCAGCGATTGCGAGTTGAATTCGGACGGGGCGCGGAGCCAATTCCCGCGCCCTCGCCGAAAAGGAGTCTTAAATGGAAAAGAAAAAAGCAGCCGATCCGGTAGCAGACATTAACGTGACGCCCATGGTGGACGTCATGCTGGTGCTGCTCATCATCTTCATGGTCATCACGCCCATGCTCACCAAGGGCGTCAGCGTGGACCTGGTGAAGACCAAGAATCCCGTCACCATGCAGGCCGCCGACAAGGAAGACGCGATTCTCATTTCAGTGACCCGCAACGGCGGCGTGTTTTTGAGCCCTGGAAACCTGAAGCTCTCCGGAGCCGACCAGCTGCCCGAGCGCGTGCGTGATCTGCTCACCAACAAAATCGACAAGACGGTTTATATCCGGGCCGATGCCCGGGCCAAGTATTCCGTGGTCGAGGACGTGGTCGACAATCTGCGCGCGGCGGGAGTCAATGAGCTTGGTCTGATCACCGAAGAACCTCACGAGAATACGAATAATAAGAAGCCGGGCGAGAAGTAAGCCCGGTTCAGCCAGAAAGATTTAGGAAAAGGCGAGGTAACGAACTATGGCAATGGCAGTGGGCGGCCACAAAAACGGGCCGCGATGCGACATCAACATGACTCCCATGATCGACATTCTGCTGGTGCTGTTGATCATCTTCATGGTCATCACGCCACTGACGCCGCACGGGCTCGAGGCCCTGGCGCCGGAACCCCCGGATAAGAAGAATCAGCCGCCGCCCGATCAGGACCGCACGGTGGTGATTGTCATCGACAAAGACAAGAGCATGAAGATCAACCAGGAAGACACCGACATGGATAAGCTCGGTCCGCGGCTCGAGCAGATCTTCAAGACTCGCGCCGAGCGGGTGGTCTTCGTCAAGGGCGACCCCGATCTGGAGTATCAAACCGTGGCCCGCGCCATCGACATCGCCAAGGGCGCGCAGATCGATAAAATCGGTCTCATGACACCGAAGCTGGAGGCCGGCAACTGATGAAGCCCACGCTGCTCGCAGCCGCACTCGGCTGCCTGGTCCTCCTCGCCACAGGGTGTAACAAGCTCCGCTCGCGCGACGCTCTCAACCACGGCGTCCAGGCCTACAAGGGCGCGCACTACTCGGAAGCCGTGGACTATTTCAAGACCGCGGTGCAGCTGGATCCCGAGAACAACATGCCGCGCCTGTACCTGGCCACCGCCTACATGAGCCAGTACATTCCGGGCGCCGATTCGCCCGAGAATCTCCAGCTCGCCAAGGAAGCCAAAGACAACTTCATGAAGGTGCTGGAGACGACGCCCAACGATACCACCGCACTTGCTTCGCTCGCCTCGCTCAGCTATCAGCAGGCCCAGGGCATGCCGGACCTGGAGCAAAAGCTCAAGAAACTCGACGACGCCAAGGAATGGTACCTCAAGCTCATCGCCGCCGATCCGCAAAACAAAGAAGGCTTCTATAGCCTGGCCGTCATCGATTGGGTGAAGTGGTACGCCGCTTGGATGAAAGCCCGCGCCGACCTGGGTTTGAAGCCCGAAGAGCCCGGTCCACTGAAGGACAAAAAGGTCAAGGAAGAGCTGCAGACGCAGTATAGCGCCGTCATCGACGACGGGATCAAGAACCTCCAGAAAGCCCTGGATATCGATCCCAACTACGACGACGCCATGGCCTACATGAACCTGCTGATCCGCGAAAAAGCCGATCTCGACGACACGCCCGAGCAGTACAAAGCGGACGTCGACACGGCCGACAAGTGGGTCCAAAAGGCGCTCGATACCAAAAAGGCCAAAGCCGCCGCGGCTGCCAAGGCTGCCCAGCAGGGCGGTATCACGGCCGAGGACACCAATTCTACGAAGTAATCCGGATCGGCTTTCCGGTTTTTTCAGTCACGTGCCCGATGCGATAAGCGTCGGGCATTTTCTTTTCCAGAGCCGCCGCATCGGGTTCCGGGAGCGCGATCAATAGACCGCCGGAGGTCTGAGGATCGTAGAGTAAATCGTCGAACTCGGAGCTTCCTTCCACGCAGGACGCAGCGAACTCCCGATTGTTCTTGAGGCCGCCCGGAATCGCGCCCTGGCGCGCGTATTCTAACGCCCCCGGGAGAAACCGCAGCGCCCGCGGATCGATCTCGATCGTCACCTTGCTCGCCAGCGCCACTTCCCGCGCGTGCCCGATCAACCCGAACCCCGTTACGTCGGTACAGCCGTGCACGTCGAACTCGAGCATCGCCTCGCATGCCGCGCGATTGAGCTTCAGCATCGATGCGACCGCCGCTGCCACGTCCGCCTCTTTCGCGACACCCTGCTTCAGCGCCGTCGAAATTACCCCCGTGCCGATGCGCTTGGTCAGCACCAGTGCGTCGCCCGGCCGCGCACCCGCGTTGGTCTTGATGCGCTCGGGATGAATGGTGCCTGTCACTGCGTAACCGAACTTCACTTCCGGATCCTTGATGCTGTGCCCGCCCAGCAGCGCGCAGTCCGCTTCGTGGATCTTCTCCGCTCCGCCGCGCAGGATCTCCGCCAGATCGTCCAGATCGCCTTCGGCCGGCCACCCGAGAATCGAAAGCGCCGACACCGGCTTGCCGCCCATGGCGTAGACGTCGCTCAGCGCATTGGCCGCCGCGATCGCGCCGAACGTGTACGGGTCATCGACAATGGGCGTGAAAAAATCGACGGTCTGCACCAGCGCACACTCCGGCGTGAGCTTGTACACGCCGGCATCGTCGGCGGTGTCAAACCCGACCAGCACGTTTTCGCTCGCCCAGCGTGGGATCCGCGCGAGCACTTGGTCCAAAACCTTTGGACTGAGTTTCGCCGCTCAACCGGCCGCGGAAGTCTGGGCGGTCAGGCGGGGTTTCGTTGTAGGCACGACTTCAGAATACAAGGTATTCAAGAATTCGAGGAATTCAGAATTCTAGGAAGAGAGAAAGACGCCTTGCTAGCCACAAACAGGCGTGCGTTGCGAGGCAGCCAGGACATTCCGCGACTTGCTTGTCTGGCAACGCGCGCATGCGCTGACGCTGGCCGCATATCAACTGACGGCCTCGTTTCCTAAACACGAAACTTTCGGGCTAACCAGCCAGCTTAGGCGTGCTGCGGTCTCGATAGCGGCGAATATCGCCGAGGGCTTCAAACGGAGAGGCAAGAGCGACAAGCTTCGTTTCCTGAATATTTCGCAAGCTTCACTTGAAGAATGCCGTTATTACCTGATTCTGGCCGCAGATCTTGGCTATGCAGCGACGAATCCTTCCATGGCTCTATTGGAAGAGGTTAGCCGATTCTTGGAGGCCTACGCCCGGCGCATTGCTTCTTCCTTGAATTCCTCGAATTCTTGAATTCCTCGAATTCCTACCGGTACAACATAAAATAAACGATCACCCCCGTCACACTCACATACATCCAAATCGGAAACGTCCACTTCGCGATTGCCCGATGCCGCGCCACATCCATGCGCAGGCCGCGCCGCAGCGTGATGATCGCCAGCACCGGCGTGATCACCGCCAGAATGGTGTGCGTGGTCAGGATGGTGAGGTAAACCGCGTGCCGCGCGCCGGTATGCTGATCGTACACCACACCCACGATCGCGTGATGCACCAGGTAGCTCGCCAGAAACACCACCGACACGCCGAACGCCGTGAGCATCGTCCGCCGATGCGCCTGAATGCGCTTGCGCCGGATGAACCGGTATCCGATCACCAGCAGCACCCCGGCCAAGGCGTTCAGAGCGGCGTTCACCGCCGGTAGCGAATGCACGTCCATCCGGGATCGCTCCTAGCTGCGTTCCGAGGATAGGGCGCGAGCGTCCGAAATAACCTTCGAAATCGCGCCCGGCTCGGACGTATCGTAGTAGCCGCGAATCCGCTGGCGCCCATCCACCAGCACGAACCGCGTGCTGTGCTGGAGCGTGCCGTCAATGTTCCCCAGCTTGAACGCATCGCGATCGAGCATCTGGAGCGTGGGCACCGGCCCGGTCAGGAAATACCACATCGCAGCCGACGCTCCGTGTTCTTTCGCGTACGCCGCCAGCACCGCCGGCGTGTCGGTGGCCGGATCAATGGTGAACGAGACCAGGCGAACATCCGGAACTTTCGCCAGGGAGTCCTGCACCTCGCGCATCTGCGAAGTCATGCGCGGGCACGGCCCCGGGCAAGTGGTGTAAATGAAATCCGCTACCCAGATTTTGCCCTGGAGCGCCTGGCTATCGAACGGCCGCCCGTCCTGCGCGGTCAAATCGAAGCGCGGCACGTCGCCATAGATTTCCAGGGCCGGGCGCCGCGTGCACCCAACCGATCCGAGGCCAAGGGCCACCACCAAGAATGCCAGAGGCTTCCTCATGCCGGCCGATCGATCAGCATCAAGCTGAACAATGCGGGCAAATACACCACCGACGCAAGCAACACCCGCCGCGCCTGCTGGCGTGTCCGGTCCGTGCGGATACGCAGCCCGTAATAGAGGAAAGCCAGCCCCAACGCGAGCGCGCCGTACAGATAAACGTTGCCCGCCATCGCGAAAAACTTCGGCATCAGGCTGATGGGAATCAGCGCCAGCGAATACAGCAGAATGCGCCGGGCGGTGGACTTCCCGTCCGGCTCCACCACGGGCAGCATGCGAATGCCCGCGCGCGCGTAGTCCTCCTTGTACATCCACGCGATGGCGTAGAAATGCGGGAACTGCCACAGAAACAGAATCGCGAACAGCACCCACGCATCCCACGTCAGCGTTCCGCTGGCCGCCGCGAACCCGATCAATGGCGGCATTGCCCCCGGAATCGACCCGATGGTCGTCGAATGCGGCGAGCGTTGCTTCAGCGGCGTGTAGACGAACAAATACAGCAGCAGTGTCGTAAGCCCCAGCAGCGCGCACAGCGGATTCGCGCCCAGCCACAGTTCCGCGAAACCGGCCGCCGAAATCGCGATCGCGAATGCCAGCGCCTTCCCCGCCTCCAAGCGCCCCGCCGGCAGCGGACGCCCCTGCGTACGCCGCATTTTCGCATCCGCCTCCCGCTCGTACCATTGATTGAGCGCGGCCGTGCCCGAGGCGATCAAACCCGTGCCAATGATGGTGTGGAGCAGCGTGAGGAGGTGCCAGCCGGCCTTCGCGCCGAAGAAAAACCCGACCCCCGTGCTCATGAGAATGAGCCAGGTAATGCGCGGTTTGGTTAAAGCAATATAGTCCTTCAGCACGGGGCCGACTTCAAGGCTGACTTCCTAACTTAGCACAACCGGCTAGCGGTGTGGCAATATATTTTACGGTTTAAACGCAAAACCAGCCGGGCGGTCGAGCGACCCAATACCGCCCGTTAAGCAGATGCCAATGTGGAGGAATTAGGCGCGGACGAAAATGCCTGCTCGGCCTCGGCGCACGTCGCGTAGCGGGGCAGCAGCTTGCCCACGCCCGTCATGTCCAGCAGCACCATCACGCGTTCGGAAACCGCCACAACGGCGAACTTAGCGCCGATCCGTTGCGTGTGCGCCCAGTGGCTCAATACGATCCCCAGCCCCGCCGAATCCATGTACGGCACGCCCGAAAAATCGATGATCGTGCTCTTCACGCTCGGCTCGCGCACGGCGGTCTGAAAGTCGAACAAAGTCGAAATCGTCAGAGGGCCCCGGAGCGTGAGAATAGTAACGTCCGGGGTGGACCCATTGGTCCGCTGGATTTGCATTTCGTCCATGGGGAGCATTCTATACCTCGCACATTACAGTGGCGTTACACATAGTGTAGCGCCTCGTACGAGACCCGGCGTCACGCGATCTGCGCCCCGCAATGTGCGCAGAACGCCTGCCCCGCTTGAGCTGCGCTCCCGCAGCTGGGACAAAATCTTCCGGCAGGTTGCGGCGTTGCCGGTATCGATGTCGCGATCGGCGCCGCATACTGCACTTGATCCACGCGCTCGGTCGACACCGCCCACACCAGCGCCACAATCCAGCCGATCACGCTCCATCCCAGGAAAAAATTCACCAGGAAAATTCCGACCAGATTGGTCTTGTGCCGCGACGCCCCGATAATGGTCGGCAAGAAATAAAGCGCCGCGCTCAGGAGAAAGAATGGAAACCCGAAATGGAACATAACCTTGCCCTCTTGTGCGTCTATTTCACCATACGAGTATACGGCGCTCGCGGTTCACATCTTTCCATCCCCCGCTCGCTACACTCGAAGCGTGCCCAATCACCTGATCGACGAGAAGAGCCCCTACCTCCAGCAGCACGCGCACAACCCGGTCGACTGGTACCCCTGGGGCACCGCCGCCTTCGAAAAATCGCGCGCCGAAGACAAGCCCATCTTTCTCTCCATCGGCTATTCCACCTGCCACTGGTGCCACGTCATGGA
>Ga0335074_10010096_pt1 | contig 13193 bp, 18 predicted proteins | sample Lox_Sample_23_FD_206715 | JGI IMG/M metagenome (GOLD analysis project Ga0335074, IMG submission 206715) | Soil microbial communities from Loxahatchee National Wildlife Refuge, Florida, United States - Lox_Sample_2.3 | ecosystem: Environmental > Terrestrial > Soil > Wetlands | place: USA...
GGTTTTGGTCAGCGCGAAGCGGCCGGCCAGCTTGCCGCCGTGCAGGACGAAGGACAGGTGGCCGGGCTCGTCGGTGACGATCTCGGCGGCGCCCTCGTCCCAGATGATCACCGCGCCGCTGCCGCGGCGGCTGCCCTCGTGCACCCCCTCGAAGTCGCCGGCGTCGAGGTCGTGGTCGTCGACCGGGACGGCCAGCCGGCGGGTCTTAGGGTCGAGCGACGGACCCTTCGGCACCGCCCACGAGCGGAGCACGTCGCCAAGCTGCAGCCGAAGGTCGAAGTGGAGCGCAGTCGCGTCGTGCAGCTGGACGACGAAGCGGGACGGGGTCACGGGTGCTGGCATACCCCGGCCCGGCTCAGACCAGGCCGGCGTCGTGCGCGAGCAGGGCGATCTGGGTCCGGTTGGTGGCGCCGAGCTTGGTCAGGATGTGGGTGATGTGCGCCTTGACGGTGGCGACGCTCATGAACAGCCGGGCGGCGATCTCGGCGTTGGTCTCGCCGCGGGCGATGCCGAGCACGACCTCGCGCTCGCGCGGGGTCAGGTCCGCGAACGCGGCCTGGGCGCGGGCCATCGCGCCGGACTCGGCCACCGCCCGGTCCATCAGGCGGCGGGTGATCGCCGGGGAGAGGATCGGCTCGCCGTCCGCGACCCGGCGGATCGCCTCGACGATCTGGGCTGGCGGCGAGTCCTTGAGCAGGAAGCCGCTGGCGCCCGCCCGCAGCCCGCCGAGCACGTTCTCGTCCGCGTCGAAGGTGGTCAGCACGATGACCTCGGGGGGATGGGGCCGGGCGCGGAGCCGCCGGGTGGCGGTGATTCCGTCGGTGCGCGGCATCCGCAGGTCCATCAGGACCACGTCGGGCGTGCGGGCGTCGACCGCGGCCGGGACCTCGCCGCCGTCGGCGGCCTCGCCGACGACCTCGATCCCGTGCGCGCCGTCGAGCATCATCGTCAGCCCGGCCCGGACCAGCGCGTCGTCGTCGACCAGGAGCACGCGGATGCGGCGGGGCGGGCCGCCGGCCTGGGCGGTCTCGGCGGTCATGACGGCTCGGCCGGGTTGGTCGGGTCGGTCGGGCTGACCGGGGTGGTCGGGGTGGCAGAGGTGGCTTGGAGTGCCGGGGTGGCGGAGGTCGCTTGGGTCGCCGGCCAGGGAAGCAGCGCGCGGAGTCGGAACGCTCCGTCAGGTCCGATCCCGTGGTCGATTTCGCCGCCGGCCAGCCGGACCCGCTCGGTCAGGCCGATCAGGCCGGTGCCGGTACCGCTGCCGTTCAGCGACGGCTTGACCGAGAGGGGCGGCCCGGCTCGGTCGGTTGCGCCCGGGGTGTCGCCGCCGACCGAGGTGGCTGGCTGGTCGGAGGTGGCCGGCCCGACCGGGTTGGTCAGCTCGACGAGCAGACGGTCGCCTGGCCGTCCGTCGAGCAGCAGCCGGACCGGCTGGCCGTGGGCGTGCTTGCGGGCGTTGGTCAGCCCCTCTTGGACCACCCGGTAGGCGGTCCGGCCGAGGGCGTCGGGCAACTCCCCCGACCGGGACGTCCGGTCTGTCACCTCGACCGGGGTGCCCGCGTCGCAGGTCTCCGCCACCAGTTCGGCAAGGTCGGGTAGTCCCGGTTGCGGGCGCACCGCGGAGGCGCTGTCGTCGTCGCGGAGCACCCCGATCACTTCCCGCAGCTCGTCGAGCGCCTGGCGAACGCCCGCGCGGACCACCCCGGCGGCGCGGGCGAGCTGCTCGGGCGGGGCGTCCGGGCGGTATTCGAGCGCCCCGGCGTAGGTGGCGAGCAGCGAGAGCCGGTGGGCGAGCACGTCGTGCATCTCGCGGGCGATGCTCGCGCGCTCGGCCGCGCGGGCCTCGGCCACCCGGCTGGCCTGCTCGGACTCGGCCCGGCGGGCCTGCTCGCGGAGCGATTCGAGTAGCGCCCGCCGGGCCCGCGAGAGCTCGCCCCAGCCGACCAGGGCGGCCTCCGCCACCAGCACCAGCACTACATACCAGAGCGACGACAGCGAGCTGATCGGCCGCCAGAGGCCGCGGATCAGCAGTCCCGCCACCCCCGCGCCGGCCACCGCGCCGGCGACGGGGAAGCGTCGGCGGAGCGAGACGTGCAGGGTCGCGTAGGTCGAGGCGGGGGTCGCCGCGGGCGACAGCGCCGCCAGCACCGCCAGCGCCAGCGCGCCCGGGACCGGCCAGCGCAGCAGCACCGGCAGCAGCGCCAGGGAGGCCAGCCCGACCGCGATGTCGAGGGTCAGCAGCGCCGACGAGGTCTCACCGGACGCCTGCCCCCACAGCGTCGCGGCGGTCAGCGCGCCGATCCCCGTCAGCACGGAGACGGTCGTCGGCAGCCCGGGCGATTCGCTCACCTGCCCAGGCTAGGGCCAGCCCGCCTGCGGCGACACCGACCAAAGTCGATGGCGGGCCGGCACAAGTCGCGGCGGGCGCGGCCGGGCGGCCGATGCCGCGCCGCGGGCCGTCGGGCGAAGCTGCGGGCATGACGATAAACGGATGTAGGGCGGCGATCGAGGTGGAGCGGCTGAGCAAGCGCTACGGCCGCACGATCGCGGTCGACGACGTGAGCTTCACGGTCGACGAGGGCGAGATCTTCGGGCTGCTCGGCCGCAACGGCGCGGGCAAGTCGACCACGGTGGACTGCCTGGCCGGGCTGCGCGCGCCGGACCACGGGCGGATCCGGGTGGCCGGGCTCGACCCGCGCCGCGACCGGGGCGAGCTCCGCCAGCTGCTCGGCGTCCAGCTGCAAGACAGCCAGCTGCAGGACAAGCTGACCGTGGCCGAGGCCATGCGGCTGTACGCGTCCTTCTACCGGCACCCGGCCGACATCGACCGGCTGCTGGCGATGCTGGACCTGACCGAGAAGCGGAACACCAGGTACCGGCGGCTGTCGGGCGGGCAGAAGCAGCGGCTTTCGATCGCGCTGGCGCTCATCGGGCGGCCCCGGTTCGCCATCCTCGACGAGCTCACGACCGGGCTCGACCCGGTCGCCCGGCGCGATGGCTGGCAGCTGATCGAGGACATCAGGAACACCGGGGTCACGATCATGCTCATCACCCACCTGATGATCGAGGCCGAACGGCTGTGCGACCGCGTCGCGATCATGCGCGACGGCCGGATCGTCGCGCTCGACACCCCGGCCGCGCTCGGCCGGCCCACGCTCGAAGACGCCTTCGTGGCGCTGACCGACCGGAGAGTCTCTTGAAGATGCTGAAGATGCTCGCGCTGACCGAGGCTCGGCTGCTGCTGCGCGAGCCGCTCGCCTTCTTCTGGGGGGTGGCGTTCCCGATGGTGCTGCTGCCGGTCATGGGGCTATCGGCGTCCAAGATCGAGGGGGTGTCGCTGGTGGCCATCTACGAGCCGATCGTGATCGCCTTCATCAGCGTTGCCTTCGGCGTCCAGGGGATCCCGGTACAGATCGCGGGCTACCGCCAGGGGCGGATCCTGCGGCGGCTGGCGACCACGCCGGCTGGCCCGGCCCGGGTGATCGGCGCGCAGCTGATCGTCAGCCTGGGCGTCATCCTCATCGCCACGATCGGCGTGCTGGCGGTCGGGCGGCTCGGCTTCGGCGTGCCGCTGCCGCGCCAGCCGCTGGGATTCGCCCTGGTGGTGCTGCTGGCGGCCGCCGCCATGGTGGCGATCGGGCTGCTGATCGGCGCGCTCGCGCCGACCGCGCGGTCGGCCGGGGCGGCGGCGACGGTGCTGTTCTTCCCGCTGATGTACTTCGCCGGGCTGTGGACACCGCAGATGTCGGCCTCGGCCAGGCACATCGGGTCGTTCACCCCGCTCGGGGCGGCCACCCAGGCGCTGGGCGACAGCATGAGCGGCGGCTGGCCGCACCCGGCCGCATTCGCCGTCCTCGGCCTGTGCACGGTCGTCTGCGCGGGTCTGGCGGCGCGGTTCTTCCGCTGGGAGTAACCGGGACGGCCCGGCCGTGGACCGGGTGCTGAGGTCGGGGTTCTGCGGTTAGGTTGGGTGGCGGGACGCGGGCGGCGAAGGGGCCGTCAGCGTAGTCGGCGACAGGGAGAGCTGATGCGACGGAGCACGCACGACACGATCCTCACCACCCATGTGGGGGCGCTGCAGCGGCCGGCCAAGCTGTCGCAGGCGCTGGCCGAGCAGGGCCAGTGGGCGCCGGAGGTGCTCGATCAGCTGCGGGCCGGGGTCGCGGACGTGGTGCGGCGGCAGGAGGCGACCGGGATCGACGTGGTCGACGACGGCGAGTTCGGCAAGACCATGTGGACCCAGTACGTGATCGACCGGCTGGACGGGGTCGATAGCCGCGACCCGTCGGCGGCCACCGAGGCGAGGTTCAAGGGGCGCGACCGCGAGCAGTTCCCGGACTTCTACGCGTGGGCCGACGCGAACGCCGCCCTGTTCGGGTACATGGAGGATTCGTACTTCTTCAGCCCGCTGGCCAGGCAGCCGGTCGTCACCGGGCCGGTCCGCTACCGGCCCGAGGCGGTCGAGCGGGACATCGCCAACCTGCGGGCGGCGCTGGCCGACCAGCCCGACCGGGAGGCGTTCCTGCCGGTCGTGGCGCCCGCCAGCATCGAGGTCGGGCTGGCCGACGAGCACTACGGCAACCGCGACGACCTGATGCGGGCGCTGGCGGACGCGCTCGCCCAGGAGTACCGGGCGATCGTCGAGGCCGGCTTCCTGCTGCAGGTCGACGACGCCTGGGTGCCGGCCTCGTGGGACCGCAACCCGGAGTACGACCTGGAGTCCTACCGCCGCTATGCGGCGATGAGCATCGAGGTGCTCAACCACGCCCTGGCCGGGCTGCCCGCCGACCGGATCCGGTACCACCTGTGCTGGGGAAGCTGGCACGGCCCGCACCGCAACGACGTCCCGCTGGCGGACATCGCCGACATCATGCTGCGGGTCAACGCGGGCGCCTACCTGATCGAGGCGGCCAACTCCCGGCACGAGCACGAGTACCACCTGTGGGAGGACGTCAAGCTCCCGGAGGGCAAGATCCTCATCCCCGGCGTGGTCACCCACGCGACCAACGCGATCGAGCACCCGGAGCTGGTGGCCGAGCGGATCACCCGCTACGCCGACCGGCTCGGGGCCGAGAACATCATCGCCGGGGCGGACTGCGGGTTCGGCTCGCGGATCCACCCCGAGCTCGGCTGGGCGAAGCTGGCGGCGCTGGTGGAGGGGGCCGCCCTCGCGTCCGCCCGCCGCTGACGGGCGGCGCGGGCGCTGGGCGCTAGGCGCTGCGCCGGCTGCCCTCGGCGAAGAAGGCGGCGACGGCGGCGGTGTCGGGCAGCTCGGTCAGCGGGACGGCCGCGCCGAACGGCGCGTTCCAGAACGCGTCGCCGGCCGGCGGCCGGGAGACGCCCACGTACGCGTAGGGCTCCCCGATGAAGCCGTCGCCGGGCGACACCCCGAAGTTGACGTCCTGCACCCGGATCGCCACGTCGAAGTGCTCGGGCCACAGCACCGGCGTCTCGGCCGGGGCAAACGCGACCAGCGCGTCGTGGCCGCGCCCGAGCCCGCCCATGACCACGTCGGCCTGATCCGGGTCGAGGGTCAGCGTCTCGTCCAGACCCACCCCGGCCCCGTCCTCGTAGACGCCCTCGGGCCGGCCCGCCCGCACCCTGAACCAGGCGCCAATGGCCCGCGCGGTATGACCGTCGATCGGAACCGCCGCTCCCCCGGCGCCGACCACCCCGGTGCCGACCGCGCGCAGCTCCGGTGCCAGGACGGTCGCGAACCCGCCGGGGACCACCCGCAGCCGCAGCTTGCCGGTGGCCCGGTACTGCGGTCCGGCCAGCACGAGCTCGGCGACCGCGTGCAGACTGCGCCGGGTGATCGCAAGCTCTTGGTCGCCCATGGCGTCGTCCTCTCGGGTTGCGGCGCGGCAGCACGCCAGGGACGTTCAGTCTAGGCCGCCCCCGCGCTATCGCCGGGGAGAATCGGCTGCCAGCCGCGTGATCGCCTGCTCCGCCCAGGCCAGGCTGGCCCGGTGCACCGCCAGCCCGTGCTCCACGGCCAGCCTCGCGTACGGGTTCCCGGCGGTGTCCATGGCGTCGGCCTGGCGCTCGAGCCCGGCGACGAACCTGGCCAGCGCCGCCCGCAGGCTGACGAGGAACTCCCGCACCGCCTCCTCCGGCAGCACCGGCGCCATCATCGCGAACCGCAGCAGGTGCAGGCCGAGGTCCTGGCCGACGGTCTCCGGCGCGACCGGCTCGCGCAGCCAGTCGAGGTGGGCCTGCCTGCCTTTCTCGGTCAGGTGATAAAGCCGCCGCGGCCGGCCGCCATCGGCCGGCCGCGGGGGTCGTAGCCGGTCGAAGGCTGGGTGAAGATCATGCCGAGCAGCACGTGCTCGAAACCGGTCAGCCGCGATCGTGGCATGGGCGCTACGGTCCGGGTTTCCGGTCGGCCGGCGACGGGCCCTGGCCTGGCCGGACGATGCCGTGTTCGTAGGCGTAGACCGCGACCTGCACCCGGTCGCGCAGGCCGAGCTTGGCGAGGATGCGGGCGATGTGGCTCTTAACGGTGGCCTCGCTGAGGTACAGCCTGGCGGCGATCTCGGCGTTTGACAGGCCCTGGGCCACCAGCTGCACCACGCCGAGTTCGCGTTCGCTGAGGCCCCCAGCGCCGGCCACCGGGCTCCCGGGGGCGGGGCCGCGGCAGAAGTCCTCGATCAGCCGCCGGGTGATCGCCGGGGCGAGGAGGGTCTCGCCGACCGCCACCGAGCGCACGGCGCCGGTCAGCTGCTCGCGGCTGGCGTCCTTGAGCAGGAAGCCGCCCGCGCCGGCCTTCAGCGCGTGATAGACGTACTCGTCCAGGTCGAAGGTAGTCAGCATCAGGATCCGGGCCCTGGACCCGGCCTGGACGAGGCGGGCGGTGGCCTCGATGCCGTTCATGCCGGGCATGCGAACGTCCATCAAGATCACGTCGGGGTCCAGCAGCCGGGCCCGGTCCAGCGCCTGGCCACCGTCGCCGGCCTCACCGACCACCGCCAGGTCGGGCTCGGCTTCCAGCAGCATCCGCAGGCCCTCGCGGACGAGGTCCTGGTCGTCGGCGATCAGGATGCTGATCACGACGGGATGCGCGCCGGCCGGCCATCGCTGAGCGGGAGGCGGGCGCGCACGGCGTACCCGCCGCCGACCCGCGGCCCGGCCGCCAGCTCACCGCCGAATGCCGCCGCCCGCTCGCGCATCCCGGCCAGCCCGTGCCCGCCGACCTGGGCCCGCTGACCGGGCCCCGCCGTTCCGTCGTCGGTCACCTCGATCGTGACAGCGTCCTGTCCGAAGCCGATCGTCACGTCGGCCTGGGCCGGGCCGGCGTGCTTGAGGACATTGGTCAGCGCCTCCTGGACGATCCGGTACACCGACACGTCCACCGTCGCGGGCAGCGCCGCGAGGTTGCCCTCGATGACCAGGTGCACCGGCAGGCCGGCCGCCTGGACCCCAGCGGCGAGCGCGTCCAGGTCGCCGATGCCCGGCTGCGGGGCAAGTCCGGCCTCGTCGTCCGGATCGCGCAGGACTCCAAGCAGGCGGCGCGTCTCGGACAGCGCTTGCCGGGCGCTGTTCTCGACCTTCTCCAGGGTCGCCTCGGCCGGCCTCCCCGACGCCCGGGCGCCGGCTGCCTGCAGCACGATCACGCTGAGGTGATGGGCGACGATGTCGTGCATCTCGCGCGCGATTCGCGACCGCTCGGCCGCCGTGGCCTGCTCGGCCTGACGCTGCAGCACCGCGCTCCGCGCGGCCATCGACACGGACTGCCTGCGGGCGCGGACCAGCACGCCCGCCAGGCAGAACGCTACAAGCTGCAGCAACGCCAATGACACGTTCGCCGAGCCGCCCTGCGATCCGAACAGGAGCCCTAGCTCGCCGTGCTGGCTCATCACGGCCACGACCGGGACGGCGACGACCATGCCCGCGGCCGCGCGGCGCGGGCGGGTATACGCGCCCAGCGAGTAGGCGGCTACCAACAACACGAACGTGAACGGCTCGGGTGTCGGGGGGTACGGGCCGAAGTCAGGGTTCATCGGCCGGTTCAAGCTGAGGGCCAGGGCCAGGCCGGCCCAGATCGCCGCCCACATCAGCAGCGGAGCGCGGCGGCGCAGCAGCAGCGGGGCGCTCATGATCAGGGGCAGCAGCGCCCGCAGCCACCAGGGCCCGGTGATCGGGGTGCCGCTCAGGTGGGGCGGCCCCCACGCGATGAGCGCGGTCAGCCCGGCCGCGGCGATCGCCAGCCCGGCGTCCGCGATCGTGCCCGGGTCACCGCCCGCCAAGCGCCGAACTGCCTGCATGCTCCCGACGGTAGCGCCTGGCCAGGCCATCTGCATCATCCGTGCGGCGACCCGGATTCACTCTTGCGGATGAACCAGTGCGCTCCTGCGGCCGCAGACAACCGGGCCAGGATCCATGGACAGTAGGCGGCGAACACATCGGGCGAGCGCATGGGAGGCGATCGATGAACGTCGTCGAGACCAGCGGCCTGGGTAAACGCTACGGCGGTACCTGGGCGCTGCGCGAATGCACGCTGGAGATCCCGGCCGGGCGGGTGGCGGCGCTGATCGGGCCGAACGGGGCCGGCAAGAGCACGCTGCTGAACCTGGCGGTCGGCCTGACCTCGCCGTCGGCGGGCGGAGTGAGCGTGCTGGGCGGCCGCCGGGCCGGGTCGCCGGCCGCGCTTGACGGCATCGCGTTCGTGGCCCAGGACACGCCGCTGTATAAGACCCTGTCGGTCGCGGACATGATCTACATCACCCGCAGCCTGAACCGGCGCTTCGACGGGGCCTACGCCCAGGCCCGGCTGGACGAGCTCGGCATCCCGCCGAAAAGGAAGGCGGGGAAGCTGTCCGGCGGTCAGCAGGCGCAGCTGGCGCTGACCCTGGCGCTCGCCCGCAGGCCCCGGCTGCTGGTGCTCGACGAGCCGGTGGCGATGCTCGACCCGATCGCCCGGCACGACTTCATGGCCACGGTCCTGGCGGCCGCGACCGGCGACGGGGTGTCGGTGCTGCTGTCCTCGCACGTGCTCACCGAGCTCGAACGGGTGGCCAACTACCTCGTTCTGCTGTCCCAGGGCCGGGTGCGGCTGGCCGGTGAGGTCAATGACCTGCTCGCCACCCACGGCCAGGCCAGCCTTGAAGAGCTCGCGATGGTCTATCTGCGCGCCGCCGGCGAGCGCGAGAACCCGCCGTCGGAGGTGACGCGATGACCGCCCTGACCTTGGCCGCCCGCCCGGGCGAGGACGACACGAGCCTGCGGCCGGTACCGTGGCGGCGGATGGCCGGGGTCACCTGGCGGCAGCACCGGATCGCGCTGGCCGGGGCGGCCGTGCTGCTGGGGGCGCTCGCGGTGTACCTGTGGATCGCCGGCCTGTCGCTGAACCACGCCTACGCTGGCGCGGTCGCCTGTCAGCCGGCGAGCTCGGTTACCTGCCAGGGCCTGGACGGCACCTTGGACGGCATGGACAACTTCCTGTCGAATGGCTTCATCCTGCAGGTGCTCCCCGCGGCGATCGGCGCGTTCGTCGGGGCGCCGGTGCTGGCAAGGGAAATGGAGACCGGCACCTTCCGGTACGCCTGGACCCAGGGCTTCGGCCGGCGCCGCTGGGCGCTCGCCAAGCTAGTACTGCTCGCGGCCGTGGTAGCCGCCGTCGCCGGGGCGTTCGGGGCTCTGCTGACCTGGTACTACGGGCCGTTCGTGGGCGACCAGTCCCTCGGCCTGCCCAGGACCACCCCGCTCACCCCCGGGCTGTTCGACCTGCGGGGGATCGGGTTCCCGGCCTGGACGCTGGCTGCCTTCGCCATTGGCGCCCTGGCCGGGATGCTGATCCGCCGGGTCGTCCCCGCGATCGTCGCGACCCTGGTCGTCTCTACCGGGCTCGCGTTCGCGACCGCGGGGTTCCTGCGCCAGCGCTACCTGACGCCGCTGCTCACATCCAACGGCAACAGCGTGCCCGACAACGCCTGGGTCATCAGCCAGTGGTGGGCCAAGGACGGCACGTTCGCCTTCGGCAGCTATCCCCCGAACAACATCCTCAACCAGTACTGCGCGACCCCTTCGGCCGGGACGGGGAAGGGCGGGGGTCCGGGAAACTGGGGGCCGTGCCTCATGCAGCACGGCTACACGCAGTGGACCAGCTACCAGCCGGCCACCCGGTTCTGGCCGTTCCAGTGGATCGAGGGCGGCTGGCTGCTGGGGCTGTCGGTGCTGCTCATCGCGGCGACCGTCTGGCTCGTCCAGCGCCGCGCGGCCTAACGCTTCAGCCCGGGCCGAAGAGCTGTCTATAGGTCGAAGGTGCTGCCGTACGCGGTGGCGGGCGTGCTGATCGTCTGGACGGTCGGCTACGGCCGCTTGCAGAAACGCCGGGGCGATCGGATGGCGGCCGCGTACGCCGCCGAGGCTGACGCGGGCGACTCGCATCAGGGCTGAGAGGATGGCGGTATGGCACAGCGACCGCCGGTCCCGCCGTTCACCGCCGAGACCGCCGCACAGAAGGTCCGGGCCGCCGAGGACGCCTGGAACACCAGGGACCCGGAACGGGTCTCCCTGGCCTACACCGAGGACAGCCGCTGGCGTAACCGCTCGCAGTTCATCAACGGGCGAGCGGAGATCGTCGCGTTTCTGACCGGGAAGTGGCGCCGCGAGCACGAATACCGGCTGATCAAGGAGTTGTGGGCCTACACCGGCGACCGGATCGCGGTGCGGTTCGCCTACGAGTGGCACGACGACGCCGGGCAGTGGTACCGCGCCTACGGCAACGAGAACTGGCAGTTCGACGCGGACGGGTTCATGGCCGAGCGGCACGCGAGCATCAACGACGTGCCGATCGACGAGGCCGACCGTAAGTTCCGCTGGGACCGCTCCGGACCCCGGCCGCAGGACCACCCGGGTCTCAGCGACCTGGATCTGTAAGCACAGCCGGCGCCCTCGGCGCATCGTTCAGCCGTGGACCGTACGGGTGCCGCCCTCTTATGTACCTTGACGGTTACGTAACTAGGTTGGTACATTCGTCGAGTGGAAGCTGTTCTGCGGGCGCTGGCGGACGAGAGCCGTCGCACGATGCTCGAGGCCCTGACCGCCGGCCCGGCCACCGCGGGCGAGCTGGCGGCGCTGCTGCCGATTGCCCGCCCGGGGGTGTCGCGGCACCTGCGGGTGCTGCGCGAGGCGGGTCTGGTCGACGTCCGCGAGGAGGCGCAGCGGCGGGTCTACAGCCTCCGCCCGGAGCCGCTGGCCGAGGTCGACGAGTGGCTGGCCCGCTACCGGGCCCTGTGGGAGAACCGGCTTGACGCCCTGCACACCGAGATCGCCCGAGGCAAGCACGAGCGAAGGAGCACCAGATGACCAGCACCGAAGGCACGGGAAACCGCATCCTGGGCGCCCTGCGATCGCGCGACGGCACGGGCGTCGTGACCGTTCAGGACCGCTTCGACACCGACATCGACGACCTGTGGTCGGCCATCACCGATCCCGACCGACTCGCCCGCTGGCTCGGACAGGTCGAGGGTGACCTTCGCGTCGGCGGCGAGTTCCGCGCGCACTTTTCCCTGGCCAGCGGCTGGGAAGGCACCGGGCGGGTGGAAGCGTGCGAGCCGCCGCGGCGGTTGCTCGTCCGGACCGTGGATGACGTCCACTCGAGCGAGCAGTTCATCGAGGCCACGCTGACGGCTGACGGCGACCAGACCATCTTCACCTGGGAGGAGCGAGGCGTGCCGGCGAGGCTGCTGGCTCCCTACGGGGCGGGCATCCAGGCCCAAGTCGAGGATCTCGGCGCCTACCTCGCCGGGCGGAAGGGCAACGATTTCGGGACCCGGTGGAGCGAGCTCCACCCCGCCTACGAGGCACTCGCGGCCAGCCTCGGGAGCGCCTGATGACCGGCAACCAGCGTTCGGGCACTCGCATCCTCGGCAGCCTGCGAGCGGCGGACGGCAAGGGCGTCGTCCGCATCGAGGAACGCTACGACACCGACGTCGACGACCTGTGGTCGGCGATCACCGATCCCGCTCGGCTCGCCCGCTGGTATGGCGAGGCCGAGGGCGACCTTCGTCTCGGCGGGCTGTTCCGGCTCCGCGTCTTCGCCAGCGGCTGGGAAGGCAGCCGACGGGTGGAGGCGTGCGAACCGCCGCGGCACCTGCTGCTGGTGGGCAAGGAGCAGGATGAGCCGGACGAGCTGGTCACCGAGGTCACGCTGACCCCCGACGGCGACCGGACGATCTTGGTCGTGGAGGAACGGGGCATGCCGCTTGAGTACCTGGCCGGCTACGGGGCCGGGGTCCAGATCCACGTCGAGGATCTCGCCGCCTATCTCGGCGGGCGCGAGCGGTGTGACTCCGATGCGCGCATGGAGGTGCTGTACCCCGCCTATCAAGCGCTGGACAATTAGGGCATGGACACCAGAGCCCGGTTCACCCGGATGCAAGACGGCACCGCCGAAGAGTTCGCCCTGATCGAGGCGGCCGAGACCGAGTACGCGAGCACGCTGCCGACGCGGGTACTTGACGCGGTGCGGGCGCTGGAGACGGGCGGGGCGCAGGGCTACGCGATCAGCCGGCTGGAGCACAGCCTGCAGTCGGCGACCCGGGCCGAGCGCGACGGCCGGCCGGTCGACTACGTCGTCGCCGCGCTGGTGCACGACATCGGCGACGGCCTGGCGCCGTACTCGCACGGCAGCTACGCCGCCTCGGTACTGCGCCCGTTCGTGTCCGAGGAACTGTGCTGGATCGTCTCGCACCACCCGTTGTTCCAGATGTTCTATTACGGCCCGCACATGGGCGGGGACAAGAACGCCCGCGAGCGGTTCCGCGGCCACCGGTGGTTCGACGCGACGGTGGAGTTCTGCGAGCGGTACGACGAGAACTGCTTTGACCCGGCCTACCCGTGGCTCCCGCTCGAGCACTTCGTCCCCGCGGTGCAGGAGGTCTTCACCCGCGAGCCGGTCTTCTCCTAGCGGGCGCTCCTGCTCGCGAGGCGGGCGAGCACCAGCTCGGTGACCGGCTGGCCGGCCCGGCCGGCCAGCTCGACGCCGGGGGTGCCGGCGCGCAGGATGACGTCGGTCACGAGGCGGTAGATCAGCGCGCGGGCCAGCAACTGGTCGAACTCGGGTTCGTCGGCCAGGTAGTCGAGGGCCTCCGGGCGCGCCTGCTGCCACTGCAGCGCGTCCACCGCCACCACCGCCAGCGGCAGCGCGGCCGGGCGGCACAACGGCGAGAAGTCGATGAACGCGGGCGGCT
>Ga0335074_10010097_pt1 | contig 13192 bp, 13 predicted proteins | sample Lox_Sample_23_FD_206715 | JGI IMG/M metagenome (GOLD analysis project Ga0335074, IMG submission 206715) | Soil microbial communities from Loxahatchee National Wildlife Refuge, Florida, United States - Lox_Sample_2.3 | ecosystem: Environmental > Terrestrial > Soil > Wetlands | place: USA...
AGCCGTGCCTTCAAAAAACAAGACTAAATTATACTAAGACAGAGGCCAAATGGCTGCCCGCGCATGAAGGCGTGAGTACGAGCGGGAACGGGCTGGTATCGGCAGCTGCCGTCAGGAAGGTCCGGCAGTGCCCCGGGCGCGCTGCACCAGCTGATACAGGGAATCTCCTGGCTTGCCGGCCAGTACCCGGAGGCCTGGCTGCGCGCGGGCGAGCCGGGCGGCCGCCGCAGCCGCACGCCGTGCTGACGGCGTCGTGGAACTGGACAGCACCACCAGGCGGGCCCCGGCGTCGATCGCGGCTCGCTCGACCTCTTCGGCGGGCAGGTCACAGCCGAGGTGGTGGACTTGCCAGTGATCCTCGCGAAGGCAGCCCGACGCCATCAGGGCCGGCAGCCCGTGGCGCTCGCCCGGCGGCGTCGCGGTCACCGCGACGCCGCGCGGCCTGCCCGCCGGCTGTCGCGCCGACAGTGGACCGATCAGCCGCTCGCAAATCGCTGTAGCCCGGTGCTCTTCGGCGATCGACACGGTGCCCGCTGCCCAGTCGTCGCCGATCCGCCGCAGCGCCGGGGCAATGACACCCTCGCACAGGTCGACCAATGGCACCCCCCCGGCTATCCGCTCCAGACGCGCGCGCGCCACCTTCTCCTCGCCTGACGCGATCGCCGCATACAGCAGGTCCGCTTGCGCCGTCCAGTCCCTGACCCGCACCTCATGGCGGGGCGGCGCCCCCGAGGCCCGCCGAGCGCTCAGCGCCCGAACGTCAGCTTCGCTGACCTGGTAATCGCGACCGACCTTCTGCGCTGGCAGCACGCCCTCGCGGACCCAGCCGTAGGCGGTCTGGTAGTGGACGCCGAGGGCCTCGGCCGCGTCGCGCAGCGGCATCACGGGCGGTACCTCGGGCACAAGGTTCAGCGTACTTTAGTATTGATTGAGTGACCACGATCTCGGCCCTTGGGTTCAGCCCCGACCTGGACATCGCTGGCGGGACGCCGTGAGGGCGACCCGGATAAGCCAGGCGGTCACTATCCGCGCCAACCCTGCTGCGGTGTGGCAGGTCGTCAGCGACTTCGCCGCCCAGCCGGCCTGGATGCGCGACGCGGTCGACGTCCGGTTCGTGTCCGGCCGGACCACCGGTGTCGGCACCGTGCTGGATTGCGACACCAGAATCGGGCCGCTACGGCTCACCGACCGGCTCGTCGTGACGGACTGGGAGGAAGGCCGCTCGATCGGGATCCGGCATGACGGCCCCGTCGGCGGAGCCGGCCGGTTCACCATCGCGCCGGCCGGTGCCGGCACGCGATTTACCTGGACCGAGGAACTACGCTTCCCTCGCTGGCTCGGCGGACCTGCGGCGGGCGCACTCGCCCGCCCGGTGCTGGCCGCCGTCTGGCAGCGTGACCTCGCCGCCCTCCGGGCCCGGGTGGAAGGCAGCGACGTCGCGGCGGCCTCGCCGGGGACGGACCGGCGCCGCCGGGCCGGCCGGGCAGCGGACAGCCTGCTGGAAGCCAGCATCGCCGGCAGCTTCGCCCGCACCGGCATCGCGACGCGGTCCCGGCTGCTGCCGGAGTTCGCTGAGGACGCCCGCCCGTCACTAGCAGGCCGGGTCGTCATCGTCACCGGAGCCACCTCGGGGATCGGCCTGGCCATCGCGACCGAACTCGCGCGCAGGCACGCCACGGTAAACATCGTTGGCCGTGACGGCCGGCGGGTCGCGAGTGCCCGGCAGCAGATCATCGCCGCGACCGGCAACGAAAGCGTCGGCTCCGGCACCGCGGACCTGACCGACCTTGACTCGATCCGCAGGTTCGCCGCCCGTTTCGCGGCCGGCCACGACCGGCTCCACGTTCTCGTCCACAACGCAGGCGCGATGTATCACCGCTACCAGGCGAACGCCGCTGGCACCGAGCTCACCTTCGCCGGGCAAGTCCTCGGCCCGTTCGCCCTGACGAAGCTGCTGTTGCCGCAGCTGCTGCGCGCGGCCCCGTCGCGTGTCATCGTGATGTCGTCGGGGGGCATGTACGGGCAGCCGCTGGCCCGTTCGGTCAGGCCGATGGGTCCCGGCGACTACCGGGGGGTGACGGCCTACGCGCGGGCCAAGCGCGCCCAGGTCGCGCTCAGTGCCGAATGGGCCCGGCGTATCCCGGCCGAGGATGTTGCCTTCCACGCCATGCACCCGGGCTGGGCCGACACGCCCGGAATGGCGACCTCACTGCCCGCGTTCCATCGCCTGCTCCGGCCGATCCTGCGCACCCCCGAAGAGGGCGCCGACACCGCCATCTGGCTCGCCAGCGCCGGCCCGAACCAGCTCGGCAGCGGCAAGTTCTGGCACGACCGGAGGCCGCGCCGGATGCGCCTGTTCGGCGGCCCGGCCGGTCCTGACGCACAGCTTGCCGGCCAGCTGTGGGACCAGCTCGATGCAGAGGTCAGCGCCGCCCGCGGCTAAGCCGCACAACCCGCGCAAGACGCCCGGCGTTAGTCGTCGGGGTCAGAAGCCGTTGCCAGCGGGCTCGGGGCGGGGCGGCGGGCGGCTTTGAGCCGGGCGATCTCGGCGTGCAGGCGCCGGGTTTCTTCTTGCAGGGCCAGGACGCGGCGGATGCCGGCGAGGTTGAGGCCGTCGTCTGGTGAGGGCGGTGACTTCCAGCAGCCGGGTGATGTCGTCCTGGCTGTAGCGCCGGGTGCCGCCGGCGCTGCGGGCAGGTTCGAGCAGGCCCTCGCGTTCCCAGATGCGCAGGGTCTGGGGCTCTGCATCTGGGCGAACTGCTCGCGCACCCCGTAGGCAGCCGCGACACGCGCGTTGTCCCAGCCGTCAAATGCCATGCGCCGAAGGCACGGCGGTAATCCCCGAACCCAGGGCGTATTTCTTGCCCGGCCATTCGGCTCCCCAACCGGCGCTCGTGCACCGACCGTTCTCTGCTGAGGGGACATGCTCGATGCTGATCCGGTCATTTCGCACAAGACCTGATGTAATCAATGCTGGTCCCGGCCTGGGTGGATCCGGTGAGCGGCTACCGCTGGTAGGTACAGCCCCGGGCAGCTACCAGGTGGCCATGAGCTGGCATTGACTCAGTCACGGACCTTCCCGGCCATGGCGGTACCCGCCATGGCCGGGAAGGTCCACAATCAGCAGGATGTGGAGCTGCCGCAAGCTGCACCATTCCAGAGATTCCAGCCCTGACCGGCTGGGGCGAGGAATAGACGATAGTTATTCGTCGGGGAGTTAACTGCGATGTAGTCCACTGTGCCGTTGTTGTTCAGCTCATAGAGACTTTCGAGCCGAAACCCGCTGCCACTGAGGTCAGGGCGTTCGATGAAGCTCGTTCCGGAGGCAGAGCAGGACTTAAACTCGAAATAGGCCACGGTGCCATCTCCGAGCACAGGCCCCGTGTCCGCTGCGCAGTCACCGACCACCCCGTAGGTTCCCTCGTCTACGAGTTCAAATATTGGATCGCCGTCATTTGTGCCTACCTGGCAAAAATTCCAAATTATGTTGCCAAGACGCTGAAGTTGATGGACGGAGATCCAGGTGCTGTTACCCGTATCCTCCATAACGGAATACGTATCTGCATTTTCCAGATACCAGTTGTACGTGTAAACGGGACAGGTTAGCGCCGCCGCGCTCTGAGGGTTACTGCTGGCTGTATGCACACTGGCAGTTGCTGCCATGCTTGGAGACGCGACACTTATTAGTACGAGGATGGATAAAGTGGCGGCCGCCGCCAGCAAGTTCTTCGGGTTGAGCAGGCGCATAATGGCCTAGCCTTTCCGCGGGGGGAAGGGACATCGTCCCTGCCCGATGCAGGATGAGGTGGTTGAGAGTGCTGTCGGAATCACGTCGTATGATCCCGAAGTGTTAACTCCTTTCGACAATGTCAGCGTACGATGCGAAACAGGGGAACGGACAGGAATTCTAACCGGCACACTTGAGAATGCCGCCCGGCTTCAGGAGGCATGGCGTGGCTAGTGGCGTGTAGGACCGGTTGTTCTAGTCTTGTCGCACTGATATAGCCCGGCTCGGCAAGCGTCTGGCGTAAGCGGGAGATATCGGCGGCCTCAATAATAGGATCCATCGGTGGTCCTTAGCGAGCTGGCACTCTGGCCCTGCCCGGCAGATAGTTCAGGAGTTCCTGCCTAATAGGACGACCGGGTGCCGACTACACAGCAACCCCGGCCGCCAGCAGGCAATTTAAATTGGCTATCCAAGCAGCTTAAGAGCGTTTGGTGAAGCGGTGGGGAGCGTCAGCAAGCGCCGACACATGGAAGCCAGAAGTGGCGTGGACGGCTGCGGGCTCTCTGATCCCGCAATGGCGAAGACCGGGCGCTGATCCGAGTGCGATAACTGCTGCCAGCGCTGCAGCCGAGGCCAGGGCGGGCCGGACCTTCCAGACGCGACTCTCAATCATCTTCCTTTCCTTGCAATAGCGAGCCCCGCGCTGGCTAAACGTCAGCTCAGCCCGGTTCGCTTGGTCGTTGCCTGGCTCAGGGAACCGGGCGATGCTCTAGTCTGGCGCGCCAGACGAAGATCGTCCATGCGGTTTCACCGGCAGGAATTCCGGCAATTTTGCCGCTGCCCGGATCTTGGGTTTGAGCCGAGTGTTAAGCGGTCTGTTACGGTTTGGCCATCTGAGGTAGCGATATGAGGTTTCTGGCGCGACCACTCACGTGATGCTTCAGGCTCCTCACCGCGTAGATCCCAAGCCTGCCGCTTCTTCGATCGCACGAGGTTCACCAAGCGTCTGGACATGCCCGGGTAGATAGGCGATTCTGCGAGGAGCTTGATGCACTCGCAGAGGCGGGAAGACCGGCAGTTTGCCCGCAGTCTTTGCGTCTTCTGCGACGATTAGCCTGCAGGCAGGTCGCACCTCGTAGCCGCCAGGAGCAACGATGACCGAGGGACAGGATCCGGCATCGGACACTTACGGAAGGCTGGTGCGGCGGCACAGGCTCGCGTCACGCCTGAGCCAAGAGGAGCTCGCCGACCGATCAGGCTTAAGCGTCCGGGCGATCGCCGACATAGAACGAGGCCGTACGACGCGCCCGCACCGGCACTCGGTCCAGGTTCTCGCAGATGCGCTCGGCCTGCCCGAGCCAGAGCGCCGCCAGCTTGACCGGGCAGCACGCGGTACCGCTGCTGGCTTGGTGCAGCTGCCGGCCACCGTCAAGTCACTGCCCGTACCGCGCCAGCTGCCGGCATCAGTGAGGGATTTTGTCGGGCGGACTCTCGAGCTAAAGGAGCTGACCGGACTGCTGGATCCGGCCACCGACGGCAGTACGGGCACAGTGGTTATCTCCGCCATTGGCGGGACAGCCGGGGTGGGCAAGACGGCGCTGGCAGTTCATTTCGGGCACCAGGCGGCCGGGGTGTTTCCTGACGGCCAGCTGTATGTGAACCTGGCCGGGTTCGGTCCGTCAAGCTCGCCGCTAGCGCCTGGACAGGCCGTGCGCGGGTTTCTGGAAGCACTGGGCGTCCGGCCCGAGCAGATCCCGCAGTTCCTGGATGACCAGGCCGGGCTGTATCGGAGCCTGCTGGCCGGGCGCCGGATGCTGGTGGTGCTGGACAACGCCGCGGACGAGGAGCAGGTCCGGCCGCTGCTGCCAGGCTCGCCCGGCTGCCTGGCCCTGGTGACCAGTCGGCGGCAGCTGGCTGGGCTGGCCGCCGCCGAGGGGGCTGCGCTCATCACCCTGGACTACCTGCCAGAGGCCGAGGCCCGGCAACTGCTGGCTGCCCGGCTCGGCGCCGGACGAGTGGCCGCCGAGCCGGGTGCGGCCGACGACCTGGTAACCCTCTGCGCCGGGCTGCCGCTGGCGCTGGCGATCGCCACTGCCCGTGGCGCGGCCCGCCCCCGCTTCCCGCTGGCTGCCCTGGCGGCCGAGCTCGCCGACTCGGCCGGCCGCCTGGACGCGCTCGATGCTGGCGACCCAGCCGCCAGCGTGCGGGCGGTGTTCTCCTGGTCCACCAGGCAGCTCAGTGATGACTCGGCGCGCATGTTCCGACTGCTGGGCCTCCACCCCGGTCCCGACATCTCCCCTCCCGCCGCCGCCAGCCTCGCCGGAATCGCGGAGGCCGGCGCTCGCCGCCTGCTGGGCGAATTGGCCCGCGCACACTTGATCACCGAGCACGTCCCCGGCCGGTATGCCTTCCACGACCTGCTGCGCGCCTACGCCACCGACCAAGCCCACGCCCACGAGAGCCAGGACGACCGCGAAGCCGCCATGGGCCGGGTACTCGACCACTACCTGCACACCGCCGCCGCTGCCGCCCGCCTGCTCGGCCCAGCAACGGAGCCGGTCGTCCTCGCACCGCCCAGGCCCGGCGGCGCTCCCGAACAGCCCGCCGAGCACCGGCAGGCCCTGTCCTGGTTCGAGGAAGAACACCAGGTCCTGCTCTCCGCCATCAGCCTCGCGGCCGGAACCGGTTTCGACACCCACGCTTGGCAGCTGCCGTGGGCCATGTGCTACTTCCTGCGACTTCGCGGGCACTGGCAGGACTGGGCTGCGACCCAGCGCACGGCGCTGGCCGCTGCGACACGCCTGGAGAACACCGCCGCACAGGCCCTATCAGGCCGGCTCCTTGCAGGCGCCTACGCCGACCTGGGCGACCATGATCAGGCTCGTGACCAGTACGCCAGCAGCCTCGCACTGTACCAGCGGCTCGGCGACCGCCTCGGCGAGGCAAGAATCCAGCACAATCTCGGCGTGCTAGCCCAACGGCATGGCCAGTACGCAGACGCGCTCACGCGCACTGAGCAAGCGCTGCGCCTGTACCAGGCCATCGGTGACAAGGCGTCCGAGGCCCAAGCGCTGAACATGGTCGGCTGGTGCCACGGTCAGCTCGGCGACTACAAGCAGGCCCGCGCGTTCTGCCAGCGATCACTCACCCTAAGCGCCGAAACCGGCTACCGCTGGCTCGAGGGCTATGTGTGGGACAGCCTAGGCTACGCCGAACACCACCTGGGCAACCTCACCGAAGCCGCGGCCTGCTACGAGCGTGCGCTCCGCCTTTTTCGGGATGCCGGCGACCGCTTCGATGAAGCGGACATCCTCACCCATCTCGGCGACAGCCGCCACGCCGCCGACGAGCTGGACAAGGCTAACGAGGCCTGGCAGCAGGCACTGGCCATACTTGACGACCTACAGCATCCCGACGCCGACCAGGTCCGCGCCAAACTCGCCAGCATGAACGACCATGTCGCTCAGCATTAGCGGACCGATCCGGCGTGCCGTCCGCAGAGCTTCGCTGCCAGGCAGCCGACGTCTCGCCAACTCGCTGCCCGCGAGCTCTCCTTTCCGCTGAACTGGATCAAGATATTGACGCCACGTTCTGCCGACTCGGGCCTCTCGCTTGCCCTGCGGCTCCGGATCCAAGGCCTCGCGGGCTGTTCAGCAGGTACACGTCGGTGGCCCGGTTGAGCCGAAACAGCTCCTCGCCACGACTGGGCTTGCAGCAGCCGAAGGCTGCGGCGTAGCGCCGCTTGACAGTGGTCTCGCTCGGCGAGCGGTGCTCGATCGGCTCCCGAGGAGCTGGGTCGGCGCGTTTAACCCAGCGTCGACCAGGTGCTCGGTGACGAGCTGGGCACCGCGCTCGTTGTCGACCATGACTGTGTCCACACCGGTATGTGTAACCGGCCGTCGATGGCCACCACCGGCATGCCGGTCTCAGCCAGGCTGCGCAGCGGACGAGACCAGCCGGAGGAGGAAATGATCACGCCGGCGCAGCATGCGCGGCACTGCTGCATCCGGTCACGGTCGTAACCGGATGCAGCAGCGGGCAAGCCGCCGCACTCCACGTACGGCTCGATGCGGGTCCGGCCGTCGCTGCCCTCACCTCCCCGATCCACATCACCGTCAGCGGGCTGCCACCGGGCGGGCTGGTCACGGTGCGGGCACGGACAACCGATCACGAGGGCCGCGCGTGGCGGTCCGCGGCTCAGTTCCGGGCCAGCAGCACCGACAAGGTCGACCTCGCCAAAGCGGTCCCGGTGTCGGGCAGCTACCACGTGGCCGACCCTTGAGGCCTGCTCTGGTCGCTGCGTCCCGCCCTTCACCAGCAACCCGGACAGCACGCAGCATGTGGCAGCGACGGAGGAAGCGGAAGATTCTGTATGACGAGTAGTTATGCGCTATATCGGAACGTTACGGACGTCAGAGTGTGTTGCTACTGTCACGAAGCCAAGTGCGTGCCTAACATCAGAGCAGGCCTCCGGGGAGGGCGAAATATGGCAGCGACTGGTGAGGAGCTGATTGCGTTCCAAGATACGAGGGCAGCCCGACTTGCCCACGTGTCGCTTGGTCGTCTCCGGTATTGGGAAGAGACGCAGCTTGTAGTGCCCTCAGTCCACCGCCGAATCAGCGAACGGAACACCGTTCGTCTTTACGGCTTCCAGGACATGCTTGCGCTCCTGGTGGTGGCCTTGCTGCGCACAGAGCGCGGCATGTCCCTACAACACATCCGTCGCGTGGTCGCACATCTTCGTTCGCGCGGATATCAGGCGCCGTTGCGCGAGCTCAAGTTCGCCACACTCGGACACCAGATCTATTTTCAGCATCCGGATGGGTCCTGGGAGGGTGACCTGCAGCCCGATCAGATCGTGCTGGAGGAGACCATACGGCTGGAGCCCCTGAGAGCCAGAATCAGCCATGCCGCTCATGACCGGGAAGGAAAGGCCGGACGGATAGTCACGCGACGTGGCGTTATGGGAAGCAAGCCAATATTCTCCGGTACCCGCATCCTTGTCGATACGGTTCGCAGCTATCTAGACGCTGGCTATGACGATGACTCCATTCTTAAGGAGTATCCGTCATTGACTCTGGCCGACATTACGGCTGCGCGGGACTACGCCGCCTGATTGGCGTCGGGGACGGTCCATGCGGTTCTTCCTCGATCAAAACATTCCCGTCAGTGTTCGGGCGATGCTGCAAGAAGAAAGTCACGAATGCTGGACAGCGGCCGAGGCAGGACTTGCCTCTGAAGGCGAGGACGACAACTTGTCCGTATACGCCGATGCCAAGCATGCCGTCCTGGTGACCTTCGACCGCGAATTCAGCCAGCGGCGCATGAAGAACCCGATTGGCCGTCACGTCTGGTTACGTTGCCCGGCGCCGAAAGCTGCAGTGGTGTTGCGCGCGCATCTCGACGAAGCGCTGGCTGTGCTCCACCGAGATCATGTGGCCATCCTGGTGACTGAGGAGCGCGTCCAGGCTTGGAGCCATCCATCCGACTGAACTGGGCGACACTTTCTGGTCCGAAAATAGGACCTCAGCTGGGCACGCGGCAGCGCCCGGAGGCGCGCCAGCGCCGACGGGTTCTGGGTAACAGCGACGGCGATTTACCCGGCTGTCGCCGGTAGCTCGCCGGTGTCGGCGTTGATGGCCTGGATGATGACTTTGTAGCCGAGGCGCTCGAGGCTCTTGACGTGGTTACGGGCCTGGCGGCGGACGTGCATGCGCTGCTCGTAGTAGTCCGCGCCGAGGTCGGTGTAGCAGGCTTGGGGGTCAGATAGCAGGGCGTGGACGATGGTGAGCATGGAGTTGCCGGTGGCGACCAGGGCTTTCTTCTTGGGCATCCGGCGGGTCAGCCGCCGGTATTTCGCGCCGAGGAAGGACTGGGTGCGGCCGGCGCTGCTGGCGGCTTCGCCGAGGGCGGCGCCGAGGTAGGGGTTGCCGCGGCCGGTGGCGTTGCTGCCCTTGCGTTTCCCGGCGGACTGGCGGACCTGGGGTGACCATTTCGCCCAGGAGACCAGGTGGGCGGCGTCGGGGAACACGGTCATATCGACACCGATCTCGGCGATGATGTCCTGCGCGCAGATGATCCCGATGCCATCGACGGCGTCGAGTTGCTCCACCTGGCGCAGGTACGGCTCAGCCAGCTTCTCGATCTTGGTGGTGAGCGCCCCGATCTGAGCGGTGTAGTGGTCGATGGTGACCAGCATCATCGCCAGCACGCCGGCGTGCTCATCGGTGAAGAGCGAGCAGTCCAGCGCCTCTTCCAGGCGGCGGATCTTGCCGCGCATGGTGCCGCGGGCCAGCTGCGCTAATGTCTTGGGGTCGCGCTGCCCGGCGGCGATCGCGTCCAGCATGTCCCGGCCGGAGACGCCGTGGATGTCGGAGATCACGCTGGACAGTTTCAGGTGCCCGTCCTCGAGCAGTTTCTCGACCCTCTGCTTCTCGGCGGTGCGCGCCTGGGTGAGGTGACGGCGGTAACGGGTGTGGGTGCGCAGCCGGCGGATCGGCTCGGGCGGCACGAAGCTGGAGGCGATCATGCCCCGCTCGGTGATCCTGGCCAGCCAGACCGAGTCGGCCCGGTCGGTTTCGGGCCTGCCCGGCAGCGCCTTGACCTGCGCGGCGTTGTACAGCTGGCAGTCGAACCCGCGCGCTTCGAGCAGGAAGAACACCGGCTTCCAGTAGTCGCCGGTGGCCTCCATCCCGATCTTGGTGACACCCCACGAGCGCAGCCAGTCTGCCAGCGATTCCAGCTCGCGCCGGGTGGTGCCGAAGGTCCGGGTTTCCTGCTGGCGCCGGCCAGGGCTGGTGTCGGACGGCACCCGGATGGTGACCTCGATCTCGGCCTTGGCGATGTCCAGGCCGGCGACCCGCTGCGCGAACAGCGGCTCGTCTTGCACGTCTTGCATCGTCAGCTCCTACGATGAGAAGGCAGTTGCGGTCGCGGTCGTCCGCAGGAGCCCGGGGCATCGGGAAATCTGGTCCGCGGGCTCGAAGCACCATTCAGCGGCCCTGAACAAAGGCTCCCGGCGTCAGACTTTTAGACGGGGTCCAGCCCGCCAGGAAACAACGACGTCAGCGGACGACCGCGGCAACAGCCTCCCCGCAAACCCGCGCCCGTGCGCGCGATTCCGGCCCGAAACCGACCAGCAATGCGCGGCCACCAGCGCGGCAGCGCCCGGCGCAGCCGGGCTCCGGCGCAACCGGTGACCGCGCGTCAGCCACCCGCAATTTTCACGCCGAAGCGGCGTCACCCCGGGGCACCGACGACTCTTAGCTACGTGCAACTGACGGCAAGTTCGCTCGCTTGGCCGTCGGCAGCTTCGATTGCGGGACCACGGCGACTCAGGGAGTGCCAATCGACGCGGCTGATTGCACGAGGGCTGCCTTGACACCACCGTCGAGTGCGGCGTCGTGTGAATACTGAATGACTCGGCGCCGGAGGTCTTCGCGCCCGTCCTCTGCGGGACATCCTTCGGCCCACCTCGACCGGTGACATCAGGTCCACGGTCAGATGACGGTCAGATGATCAAGGTGACTGCCCATGGGATTCTCGCGCAAGCGGATCGGACGGGACGGCAAGCCCCGCTACACGGCTTACTACGCAGACATCCGCGGCCAGGAACGATCAGCAGGCATCTTCTCCAGCAAGAAGGCCTCAGACAAGGCCTGGCAGGATGAGGAGGCCAGGGTCAGGGTCGGCAAGCGGGGCAGCCTCAGCCGCGGCAGGCAGACCTTCGAGGCTTACGCCCTGGACGAATGGCTGCCTCATCACTTGCTCGAACCCGGCGTTCGCTCGAACTACGCCGGGCATATCCGTAACCACCTGCTGCCGTTCTTCGGGCCGATGAAGATGCGGGACATCATGCCGGAGCATGTCCGCCAGTGGGTCACCTACATGAAGGACAAGGGAGCCTCAGCCCAGACCATCAAGTACAGCAAGGGCTCGGTCCTCAACGCGATCTTCACCACCGCGCTGACCGATGAAGTGGTCACGATTCACCCCAGCCACGGGGTGAAGACCCCGGCGACGCCCAGCAAGCCGCGGTACATCATCACTCCCGCACAGTTCGACCTCCTGTACCAGGCGCTGCCCGACGCTGACGCCCAGCTGCTGATCGAAACCGACATCGAAAGCGGACTGCGCTGGGGTGAGCTGACCGAGATACGAGTCCGCGACCTGGACTTCGCCACCTGCATCATCACCGTCAGCCGGGCCGTGGTCGAGCTCACTCAAGATGACCACTCCAACGGCGGCCGTTTCCTGGTCAAGGACTACCCGAAAGACAAGGAATACCGGCGGTTCAAGCTCAGCCAGCAGATCACCGCGAAGATCCAGGCCCATGTCGTCGCCAAGGGGCTTAGCAGCGGATGACCTGCTCTTCACCTACCAGCCACCCAGCCAGCCAAGGACAAGGCGCGATGACAGGCATGCTGCTCCACTGCCGGGAATGACCGAGCCCAACGAGAAGGGCCGCCAGTACCGGCACGGCACCCTGACCGCCTACAACGCCGCGAGATGCCGCTGCGAGCACTGCCGTGGCGCCTATGCCGACTACCGCGCCCGGCGCCGTTCGGGCGGGAAAGACGATCCCCGCAAGCCGCGGGCGCGCGACACCGACGGGCATATCCCCGCGGACTGGTTCCGCCACCAGGTATGGGAACCCGCCAGTAAAGCAGCCGGACTCGCCAAGGTCAGGATTCATGACCTTCGCCACGCTCGCGCCTCATGGCTTCTAGCCGGAGGCGCTGACCTGCAGGTCGTCAAGGAACGACTCGGCCACGCCAGCATCTCCACCACGGAGAAATACCTGCACAGCCTGCCCACCGCCGATGAGACGGCGCTGAATGCGCTGACCAGAATCCGCAGCAGCCCTCTGGGCAGGAGCGCATGACCCCCCGGACGCGGAAGGCGGCCCTGTACGCGATCGGAATGATCGCGATCGCGGCGAGCGTCAACGCGCTCGCGCACAGCTACGCAGGGCTGTACCAGTGGGTGGTGCACCACCGGCTCGGCGGCTGGCAGGAGCCGGCCCTTCGGGGCCGGGACGGGAATAGCGGGGTCAGCCATCGGGAATACCTTCGGGAAATGCGAGGGAATTTCGGGCGGGCGCGCGCTTCGCCATGACCCAAGTTATTAATTGCCGGGGAATTTCCCCACGTGATTTCTGGGTACGCCACGACGCTATCTTGCCTTTTCCGAGGCAGTCAACGCCTTTCCGCCTCGGAATAGCCGGCTTCGTCGCCAATTTCCGCGCCATTTGTCACTCACCGCGCCTGAATTGATTACCGTCCGCCCTCGTGCCCTTCCGCTGCCGCCGGCCGCCTTTCCCGCGCCTGCCTCGCCGCCCGCCGGCCGCCGGCCGCCTCGCACGCCTGCCCTCACCTGGCCGCACGCCCTCGCGGGGCCGGGCGGGCGCGGGCCTGCGGGCACGGACCAGGGGGGCGGGAACCGGGCACTGCACGGATACAATGC
>Ga0335074_10010098_pt1 | contig 13191 bp, 10 predicted proteins | sample Lox_Sample_23_FD_206715 | JGI IMG/M metagenome (GOLD analysis project Ga0335074, IMG submission 206715) | Soil microbial communities from Loxahatchee National Wildlife Refuge, Florida, United States - Lox_Sample_2.3 | ecosystem: Environmental > Terrestrial > Soil > Wetlands | place: USA...
TTCTTAGACGCTCCAAATCGGCTAACATATTCCAATGGACGAGGGACGGGTTCGCAAGATCCTTCACATCGATATGGACGCTTTCTATGCCTCCGTCGAGCAGCGTGACAACCCGGATCTCAAGAATCGACCGGTGGCGGTCGGCTACCCGGCGAAGCGCGGCGTGGTTGCTGCAGCGAGTTACGAAGCGCGGCGCTTTGGGGTTCGCTCCGCAATGCCTTCGACGGTTGCGATGCGCAGGTGTCCCGAGCTCGTGTTCGTCCCGCCAAGGTTCGACGTTTATCGCGCCGTGTCGCGACAGATCCATGCGATCTTCAAGGACTATACGTCCTTGGTCGAGCCGCTCTCTCTTGACGAGGCCTACCTTGATGTCACGGACAATCTGAGCGGCATCCCGACTGCATGGGAGACGGCCAGGGCAATACGAGCGCGCATCTTGGCGGAAACCGAACTCACGGCCTCGGCTGGAGTTTCCTTAAACAAATTCCTCGCGAAGCTTGCGTCCGATCAGCGCAAGCCGAACGGCCAGTTCGCCATCATGCCCGACCAAGCCGAGGCCTTCGTGGCTGCGCTTCCGATCGCGAAGTTTCATGGTGTTGGCCCGAAGACCACAGCCAAGATGCACGCACTTGGCATTGAGACAGGCGCAGACTTGCGACGTCAAACCCTCGCCTTCCTGCAGGCGCGGTTCGGCAAAGCAGGCCATTGGTACTTTGAAATCGCGCGCGGCCGAGACGATCGTCCGGTTCAATCCGACCGAGAGCGAAAGTCTTCGGGGTCGGAGACAACCTTCTCGGAGGATCTGGTCGATCCCGCTCGGATCGAAGCGGGTGTGATCGCGATGGCCGACGATGTTTGGGCCTGGTGCGAGAAAACGAATTGTCTCGGTCGGACCGTTACAGTGAAGATCAAATGGGCCGACTTCCAGATATCCTCCCGAAGCCGATCGATAGAAGCGCCGATTGAAACGAGGGCGAAGCTGCACGAACTTGCCCTCGAATTGATCCGATCGGTTTTTCCGCCCGCGAAAGCGATTCGATTGGTTGGTGTGACGCTATCCAATTTCCGATCACCAATAGCGAACTCCGAGGCCGAACTCCCATTTCGTGAAACTTAATCAGCCCCGGGCGATAAGAATTATCGCGTCGACCTTACTGGTTCTTCGCACGGCATCATCAAGTTGACGATGCCCAGGGCCTACATGACCTCGGTCAGGCAGATGTTCCCGAACCATCGGCCTTCCACGGGCCATTGATCAGGCGGGCCACGACGGCGGCAGGGATTTCCTGTTCGCGCCATCGCCTCCGAACCTTCGCCTGATGAGCGAAGGAAAAGGATGTGTACCGCTAGCGCCGGCCGCACCGCCAAGGGTTCGTCGCGGGGCTCCCGCGCGTTCCGCGCGCCCTTGCAGCGCGCCCGCCTCGCGGTCGGCAGGCAGGGCAGGGGCGAAGAAAAGCCCAAGGCCGGACAGCCGAGCTCCTGCGCTCAAACGCAAGGAGCAACCATGAGCGACCCGGAAATCGAAGACCTGCGCGACAGGGTGCATTGCGCCGTCGTGCTGGAGCGCACACCGCCGCCATGGAAGCTCGACCGGAAGGAGAGCACCAAGCTCAGCCTCAAATACCGGCGTGGCAAGGGCGAGATCCTGATCGTCAGCCATGGCGGGAAAGGCTGGTGGGATCCGACCAGCGACGCCAAGGGCGATGTGATCGGTCTGGTCCAGAGGCTGGAGCCAGGGATCAACTTCGGTCATGTCCGCAAGCGCCTGCGCGAATTCGCGGGATTGTCGCCGAGCTTTCCGATCGCCGAAAGGGCAGGGCGCCGCAAAGCCTCGGACAGACCCGTCGCCGAACGTTGGGCCGATCGGAAGGTCGTGTGGCCAAGTTCGCCGACCTGTCGCTATCTCGCCCGGAAGCGCTTTCTTCCGTCGGCGATCATCGAGGCGGCTTCTGCGGCCGGCGTCCTGCGCGAGGGCCCTGCCGGCAGTGCCTGGTTCGGTCATTTCGATGACAGGGGCGCGGTGTCCCATGTCGACGTGCGCGGGCCGACTTACAAGGGATCGCTGACGGGCGGAGTCAAAGCGCTGTTCTGCATGCACGCCGCCTCTTGCTCGCCACGTGCAAGACTCGTTCTCGCCGAGGCCGCGATTGACACTCTGAGCGTCGCCGCAATCGAGAGTCTTCGCACCGACACGCTCTATGCGGCAAGCGGCGGGGGCATGGGACCGGGCACGATCGCCGCGCTCGAGGCGCTGCTCACAGCAATGGCGCCGCTCCCGGGCGCACTCTTCTGCAGCGCCACGGACGCCAATGAACCGGGCGATCGCTTCGCAGAATGCAACCGATCGCTCGCGGAAAAATTCAGCGTGCCGTTCGCGCGGCTTCGGCCCCCAATCGAGGGCGGCGACTGGAATGACGTCCTTCGCGCCCGCTCACAACATCAAGGATCGACGTCATAACAGCCGACACCACGGCCTCCCCCTCGGGCGCAGAACCCCGCGCCTTCGTGCTCCTCAAATCGAGACGCTGGCTCGACCTCCTCAATTCGGACCCGCCTTCAACCTCGGCGGCAGCTCACGGCCGTCGCCGGTTCGCAGCGCTCGAGTCGTTCGAAACGATCGCCCGAAGCGGATTGTAATCCCGGGCGACTTGGCCGCCGAGCGGGCCCGGGATCCGGTTGATGTGCTGAATGCGTTCCTTGAGCACCGAACTGTGTCTCCCGCGTCAGCCGCCGGCGATCTTCGTCTTCCAGGCTTGGCGCGAACCATCGAACAGACCCGCCGCTCGCCGCGTGCCCGGGCCATCAGCGTCGATCGCATCGCTCTTGGCCCGCCGATGCTGCCGGGGCACTGCGATCGAAGCCGCGTCGACGACGTGGCTCTCGATCTCGTTGGCGAGCAGCAAGCGATGAATCCAAAGCCCGTCCAATCCCGCTTTCTGAATGACGATCGCCTCGATCCGCACGCCGTAGCGCAGCTCGGCCTTCGCCCTTGAGCGCGAAAGAAGGTCGAGCGGCCAGGCGCCTTGTTCCGGCAAAGCCGCAGGTGGCCGTCTCCGCGCGACCGTTTGCCAATTGTCACATCAGCGCATAGCTTATTTTTCGAGACACGGCGCTTCGGCGTAAAGCGCTGACTCGATGTGCTAGAAGTGAGCGAACCATGCCTCTTCTCAGGAGAAATGTGAAATGAGGTGGAAACGTCCTTTCGCTTTGGCTGTCATTGCGTTCGGGTTCTTCTGGAGCTTGGCCAGCGTGGCCACCGCCGCCGAGTCTAAGTGCGAACCCGACAAGCTCGCAACGAAGTATCCCGGTCTCGTCGGCAAGACGATCAAGATCGGCACTGACGGCGAAACGCCGCCCTACTCGATGCGCGATCCCAAGGACTTCAATCATCTGATCGGGCTTGACACCGAACTTGCGGAGGCGACTTTCAAGTGCATTGGGGTTCCCATCGAATTCAAGTTTGGCGCTTGGTCGGGGCAGATTCCGGCCGTGGCCAACGGCCAAACCGATGCGATGTGGGATACGCTCTACTACACGCCCGAGCGCGCGAAACAGATTGATTTCGTCATCTACTTGCGCGCTGCGACAGGGGGCATGGTGCAAAAGGGCAATCCCAAGCACATCATGAGCCTTGCTGACATTTGCGGCGTGCGCGCCACCGCTGGGCTCGGCACGGTGGAGGAAGCTCAGTTCCGTCAACTCAGCGATAAGTGCGTCAAGGATGGGAAGAAGCCGGTCGAAATCATCACCTTTCCCGACATCCCCGCGGGCGCGAGACTTGTCATGAATGATCGGGCCGATCTTCTCTTGATCAATCTGGGTCTGGTCGATCAATTCGTCGCAGACAATCCCGACAAGCTCGAGCGTTCGTTCATGATCGTGACCGACTGGAAGGTCGGCGTCGGCTTCGGAAAGGGCAACAAGGAGCTGGAGCGAGCGGTCGCGGACGGCTTGTCCGCGATACGAGCGGACGGCACGGAAAAGAAGATCTACGACAAGTATCATTTCGACTATAGCCTGGCGGTGCCTATCGAAACGCTAACGCAGTGAAGGCGCGCGTCTTCTGACCGCGCGTCCCGACGGAGGACCTCGGGTTCATCGACCACGGTTGCCGGCGAGAACAGGACGATGTCGCAAGCCTGAAGAGGTTACAGGCGTCGCGCAGTCGCCTGACTCTTCGGGGTCATTTGGCGCGCCTCACCCATGGAGATGGGCCGCGTTCGCCTCCGGGTTTGTATCGTCCGTTCGTTTCTTCGAGCCTACCCCTTGACTTGGATCCGGGAGTTTCTGGGCTACGTCGTTGAGCCGTTCCTTTGGGATGGGGCGTGGCTGGCCGTCCGGATCGCCGCCTTGTCCATGCTCGGGGGCGTCGTGCTCGGATTTGGGCTCGCGTTGCTGCGGCTCTCGCGCCTTCGTCTTCTCTCCGTCCTTGCTTGGACGTACATTTGGTTCATCCGCGGCACTCCGCAGTTGCTGCAGCTCGTGTTCCTGTATGATGCGCTGCCGTCGGTCGGCATCAGGCTGGACAGCTTTACGACGGCGGTGATCGGCTTCGCGCTGAACGAGGCGGCCTTCAGCGCCGAGATCATCCGCGGCGGCATCCTCTCGGTCAATCGCAACCAGGCGATCGCGGCGGCGGCGTTTGGAATGGGCCCTCTCTTGACGATGCGGCGGATCATCCTTCCGCAGGCGATGCGCGCGATTCTTCCTGGCATGGCGAATGACGCCATCTCGGTGCTCAAGGGCACCTCGGTCGCCTCAGTGATATTCGTCAACGAGCTGACCTTTAGAAGTCAGCAGATCGTCGGCCAGAACTTCAAGTTCTTCACGGTGTTCGCGGCTGCGGGAGTCATCTATCTGGCGCTGACCAGCGCGATTGCGGCGATCCAGTGGTTCCTGGAGCGGACCTTCAACGTCGAACTGGAGCGGCCTGCGCCTGGCTCGACTGCGCTTGACCGCCTATTCGGACGCAGGCCGGCTGGCGGCTTCCCACCGGCGCCCGCGCTCGCGCACTCGCCGAGCCAAACCAGGCCACCTCCCGCCCGAAGAGACGCGTGGCTCGGCGGCGTTTCGGATGCGCTCGGCGACGGCACTTCCGAAGGCGGCGTCTATGTCGCATGCGCCGGAATTTGGAAGGCTTATGCCGGTCGAGACGTTCTGCGCGGGATCAATCTCACGGTAAACCGTGGCGAGGTAGTCGCCATCCTGGGGCCGAGCGGCAGCGGGAAGAGCACGCTCTTGCGGCTGATCAACCATTTGGAGCAGCTCGACAAGGGCGAGATCCTGGTCGCAGGGGAGCATGTCGGCTACCGACTCGTCGATGGCGTCTTGCGTCCGACGAGGGATCTCGCAAGGGCGCGCGCCAAGGCCCGCATCGGCATGGTCTTTCAACACTTCAACCTTTTTGATCACTTGACGGCTCTCAAAAACGTCACTGAAGCGCCGATCCGCGTCTACGGAGAGGATCCGGAGCGGGCTCGCGCCAAGGCCATGGGACTCTTGACCATGGTCGGCCTCGCCAATCACGCCAATCATTTGCCGCACCGATTGTCTGGAGGCCAGCAGCAGCGAGTTGCGATCGCGCGCGCGCTGGCCATCTCGCCTCGCCTCATGTTGTTCGACGAACCGACTTCGGCGTTGGACCCCGAATTGGTGTCAGAGGTCTTGGCGGTCATTCGACATCTCGCGGAAGCGGGGATGACCATGATCGTGGTGACGCACGAGGTGCGCTTCGCCCGCGAGGTCGCCGATCGGGTCGTATTCATGGATGACGGCCAGATTGTCGAGGAGGGCGGCCCCAGCGCGGTGCTCGACAATCCGCAACAGGAGCGAACGCGGCGCTTCCTCCGTCTAGTCGCGAACGACCAGATCGCCGGCTGATTCCGGTCGCCGCGCGCTCCCACGGTCACTCGTCGCGCGGCGGATGCTCGCGGCGCCAATGTTCGGCGATCTCCCGGCCGGTGCAAAACCAGACGCGATCCCGTTTGCGCGCATGGTCGAGGAATTTGATCAGTCCGACCGCCTTCGCCGGCCGACCTATGAGGCGATCGTGCAGTGCGAGACTCATGATCTTTGGTCGCTCGGCGCCCTCCTCGTAGAGCAGGTCGAAGCAATCGATCATGTACTGCGCGAATTCGTCGGCGGTGCTGAATCCGGCATTGCGATCGAATCGATTGTCATTGGTTTCGAGCGAGTAGGGGATCACCAGGTGAGCGCGACCGCCGAATTTCGCCCAGAAAGGCAGTTCGTCGCCCAGATAGTCGCGGTCGTACAAGAATCCTCCGTGCTCGACGATAAGCCGCCGGGTGTTGATGCTTGACCGGCCGCTGAACCAGCCGACCGGCGGCGCGCCGGTGAGTTTCTTTATGCCCTTGACCGCGAGCCTGACGTGTTCGCGCTCCTCATCCTCGCTCGTTTGGCAATAGTCGAGCCAGCGCCAACCGTGGCTTACGATTTCGTGCCCTTCCTCGACAAAGGCGCGCGTCAATTCGGGATACATCAGCATTCCGCGCACCACGCCGAGCATGCTGATCTTCACGTCGACGCGCTTGAATATGCGCAACAACCGCCAGCAACCGACGCGCGGCCCATACTCGAACACCGATTCGACCAGAGGACTTCGCTTTCCTCGGTAGGCGGGAAATCCGATGTCGGTGAGCATATCTTCGGAATGTTGATCGCCTTCCAGAATCGAATGCTCGCCGCCAGCCTCGACGTTGAGATTGATATTGACCGCGATGCGCGCCCCGCCCGGCCAGCGCGCTTCGGGAAGTTCGGCTCCATAGCCGCGAAAATCCCGCGCCGGCCCAAGATTCCGCTTGGCTCGCCCGCCCTTGGGCTTCGCGGATGGCTCGGCGCGAGCCCTCATCAAACTTTGTCTGGACGGCAGGGATCAGCTCCATTCGGACGCGTCAGGCCAGCTCTGACCGGATGACCAAACAATAGGCCGCCCAGCGTCTCCAGCCAATATGCGATTGAGCGGACCTTGCAATCCGCTATCGGCAGATCGCGTAGGCTTCCATATGCCGCGGCGTCGCCGCAGCCTTGATCACGCCGCCCGCGGACGAAGCCGCGCACAGCCGGCCGAGCGACCATCCGTCAGCGACATTGAGCCGATGGTCCCGCCGGGCCAGCTCGTCGAGCGTTTCGGACTCAAATCGATCTTCGATCGACAAGACGCCGGGCTTGGCGGCGCGCGGCGTGAAGGAGGCGGGAAAGTGGGCGCTGTTGAACATCGGCGAGTCGGTGGCTTCCTGAAGGTTCAATCGATGATGAAAGTGGCGCAGCAACAGCAGGAGCGTCCACTGATCCTGTTGATCGCCCCCGGGCGAGCCGCAGACCAGATAAGGTTCGCCGTCGCGCTCGACGAGGGTTGGCGAGAGGGTGGTGCGCGGCCGCGCGCCCGGGATCAGACTCGACGGCAGACCCTCGGCGAGCCAGAACATTTGCGCTCGCGTTCCGAGCGGAAAACCCAGCTCCGGAATGATGGGCGAGCTTTGGAACCATCCCCCGCTCGGCGTCGCGGCGATCATGTTGCCCCAGCGATCGATAATGTCGAGATGAACCGTGTCGCCGCGATGATCCGGCAGTTCGGCGAACGTCGGCTCGCCGCCTCCCGGTCCAACCTGAGGCGGACAGGCGCGCGCGAGCGCGAGCATCGTCTCAAGGCGGGGCCCCGATATGTTCGGGAGCCCCGGGCGCAACTCCATCGAGGCTTGCTTGAAGACCAGCCGCCGGCGCTCATCATTGTACGCGTCGCTCAACAGCGTCGTCAGAGGTATCTCGGAGAATGCCGGATCGCCGTAGAACGCCTCGCGATCGGCGAAGGCGAGCTTGCCGCATTCGGTCACGACATGCACGAAATCCGCGCTGTCGGAAGCGAGCGCGTCGAGATCGAATCCTTTGAGGAGAGCCAGTTGCTGCAGCAGCACTGGCCCTTGCCCCCAGGGGCCGGTTTTGTGAACGCGGTAGCGGCCATAGTCGTAGCTCACCGGATGTTCGACCGAGGCGCTCCACTTCGCCATGTCGTCTGCGGCCAGAAGCGCAACGTTGCACCGTCCGCTTCCGTCCATCTGAGGGGTTCTGGTCGCGAACCGGTCGATCGCCTCGGCGACGAAGCCGCGATAGAAGGCGTTGCGCGCGGCTTCGATCTGCCGCTCGCGATCGCCTCCGGCCGCTTTCGCTTCGCTGAGGATTCGCTTGTATGTCTCAGCGACAGCCGGCGTGGCGAACAGCGCGCCCGGCGCCGGCGGCTTGCCGCCGGGCAGCCAGACCGCCGCCGAACTCGGCCATTCGGCTTTGAAAAAATCGACGAGCGGGATGAGCGCCATCGTCAGCCGCGGCAGGATCGGAAACCCGCTCTCGGCGTAGGCGATCGCCGGCGTTAGGACCTCCTCGACGCTCATCGTCCCGAAATCGCGCAAGAGCAGCATCCAGCCGTCGAACGCGCCAGGCACGCCAGCCGCCAGAAATCCCGTGCCTGGGATCATCCCGAGCCCGAGTTCTCGGAACCTGGCGATCGTGGCGGCCGCCGGCGCGGTTCCCTGAGCGCAAAGGACGCGAACCGCGCGGTCGCGGGCGCAATAGAAGAGCGCCGGCATATCCCCGGCCGGCCCGGAGAGATGCGGCTCGACGATTTGCAGCGCAAAGCCCGTCGCCGCCGCCGCGTCGAAGGCGTTGCCGCCTCGCTCGAGGATGGACATGCCCACGGCGGAGGCCAGCCAATGGGTCGAACTCACCGCGCCGAAGACGCCGATAAGCTCCGGCCGAGTCGTAAACCTGCGGCCGCCCGATGGGCCGGGACGCGATGAGCCGGTCACGATCGTTTTCCCTGCAAAATGAGCTCGATCGCCTCGTCGGTCGACAGTACGCCGCCGAAAGCCTGGAGGAAGATGGAAAGCGTCGCGTTATGTTCGACGTCGTTGCGTGAGGCGTTGGCGTCGGAGATCATGATCGTCTTGAAATTGCGCATCGCGGCGTCGCGCGCTGTGCATTCGCAACACACGTTCGTCACCGTGCCGACGATGAGCGCCATGTCGACGCCGCGCGATCGCAGCGAGCGCTCCAGCTCCTGGTTCGGATCGGCGAATGGCGTGAGCCGATTTTTCGACGCCAGGAGGTCCTCACGGCGCCGGTCCAGTTCACGCCACAGCGTGTGTTCCGGCTTTCCCTCCTGGAAGGCAAGCCGAAACCGATCGGACGCCTCGCCGGTGATGATGAAATTGAAGAATGTCGTCCAGTCGCGCTCCGCCCCCGGCCCGTAAGTCGAGACGATCCAGACAATCGTCCCGCCTTCCCGCCGCAGCGCGTTCGCGAGGCGATTGATGTTCGGCACGATCTCGCGGGCGACGGGAATCTCGGCGACGGCGCCGGGCGCGACAAACCCGGTTTGCATGTCCACGACCAACAGCGCCGTCTTGCGCGGCTCGATCGTCGTGAACGGCTGCACCGCGCCCCGCCGGCGCAGCGAAATGTCAATGGCCTGTTGCGCGATCTCTATCCTGTGCACAGCGGTTCGGCTCCTCTCGCCCGGCCTTGAAAACCCATGCTAGCGGGAACGCTTGCGAGCGCCTACCCTTGCCGGAAATCGTTCGCCCACGGACTCGTGCGCGCGCCTGCCTTCAGCTAAGCTTCTCACTCCGCCAAGCCAGCGCCCCGCTGACCGACCCGATATGAGCCCCGCGCGACCCGGTTCCTCGACCGCCAAGCTTTCCGCGCCCAAACGGCCTCGGGACGCCGGGGCGCCGCGGGATTTTTACGGCTACGGGCCGAATCCCCCCGATCCGCGATGGCCGGGCGGCGCACGGATCGCGGTGAACGTCAATCTGAATGTCGAGGCGGGAGGGGAGCATTGCCTTCTCGAAGGCGATGCGCGCTCCGAGGATGCGCTGAATGACATCGGGCTGCCGTCCTACGCCGGCGCCCGCAACCCCGCCGTGGAATCCGCGTTCGAATATGGACCGCGCAGCGGATGCTGGCGGCTGTTGCGCATCTTCAAGCGCTTCAACATCAAGATCAGCGTCCTCGGCGTCGTCCGGGCGCTCGAGCAGTATCCGGAGCTGACGCAGGCGTTTGTCGCCGACGGCCACGAAATCGTCAGTCACGGCTACCGGTGGCTCGACTATCTCGAAATCGATGAGAAGACCGAGCGCGAGCATATCCGGCTCGCGGTCGCCGGAATGAGGCGGCTCACCGGGCAGGCGCCGGTGGGCTGGTTTAACGGCCGTCCCAGCAACAATACGCGACGCCTGCTGGTCGAGCACGGCGGCTTTTTGTACGATCGCGACTACCTGGGTGACGAGCTTCCGTTCTGGGTCAGGCTTGGCAAGCGGAGCCATCTCATAATCCCGACGTCGTTCGAGACCAACGACAATCGCTTCGATCAGAATTCCGGCTTTCGCACCGCCGACGGCTTCGCGCGCTACATGATGGATTGCTTCGATCTGCTCTACGAAGAGGGCGCCGAGCACCCCAAGATGATGGCGATCAATCTCCACGATCGCCTCATTGGCCGACCAGCCAGAGCGGTCGGATTGATCAAGTTCCTGGAGCACGCGCAGAAGCACGATCGCGTCTGGTTTTGCACCGGGCGCGACATCGCCGAGCACTGGCGGCTCGAGCACCCGGGCCCATACATGGCGTGACCCAGTTGATGGCTTCCGGCCAACCGAACGTTCAGGACATCGAAGAATCGAACGGGCGGTATTCGACGTCGTATCCGAAGTACCGCGGGCCGATAAGCTTGAGGCCCGCGGGCGTTCGCCATTGGGGCGCGCAGGGAATGGCGATCGCCACGACCCGCAACCCGAACCGTATCGTCTCGGTCGTGATTGGCGCGCCGGTGTCGGCGTCGAGAAGGGTGATCAGGTCCGGGGTGGTGACCAGCGGCTTCCCGTCCCGCTCGGCGATCAGGAACTCGTTCTGAAAAGCAATCCGATATGAATGCCCGCGATAGGCGTCGACGCCGTCAAATTTAGCGTCGCCGCGGGCAAATCCGCTCTCGGTGCGCCTCGCAATATCGACGACCCGGCCTTCAAAAATCGTCTGGGCGTTGAGCTTCGCTTGAATTGCGGCGATCGCGTCGGCGTGGGCGAGGCGGCTTTCCCGCAGGATTTCGCCGAGGCGTCGAGCAAGCGTCAGCGTGCCGCGCACCGACGACTTCTTCGCGACCGCTCCGCTCATCGGATAGAGCGCGATAAGGACGGAGCCGCCCATTTCGACCGTGGCGGAACGGGCGAGCCTTTCGGTCCAGCGGTTGTCGATGCATTCGAGCAGGACGGCGTTGCCCTTGTCGTCGACGATCACCATCGGGGTCGCCGAGACGCCGTGCATGGTGAAGGTCACCATCTGAAGCTCGGGATAGGCGCGGCCCATTCCATCGCCGTCGATCACCGGGATGCCGGTCATTGCGCCGATCACGAACGGGATCGTCGAGTTCAGGCCCCCCGCCTCGGCGCATAGGATGGCCCCGATTTTCTTGCCGAGGAATTTCTCAAGCTTGCGAAACGCGATAAGGATCTCCCCGCCCTCAGGAATCTTTTCGACCATCACTGTCGGCGCGCCCATCATCGCGCAAGGAACGACGAGCGCGGCGTCGTCGACCTCTTCGACGTCGACCATCCTCACCGGCCCATGCTCTCGAATGGCGCGCTGCGCCATCAGCTTGCCGATATAGGGATCGCCGCCGCCGCCCGTGCCGAGAATCGCGCCGCCGACCGCGATGTCGTCGAGGTCGGCTGCGGAGATCATTGTCGCTCGCGCGCGGCTCTTCGCGGCCGGGCGCTTTGCGCCTGCGGACGTCGCGGCGGACCGCGCAGCGGCTTTGTTCGAGCGGGCGCGTTTTGGCGCCTTCCTGTCCGGTTTCTTGGTCATCGGCGTTTTTTCCAAGAGCGATTCGAGGAGAAATCTAAAACGCCAGGTCCCCGACGGCCTTGACGCGCACGCGGGTCGCGTTGCCGGGAATGTAGGCGAGCGGCACGTCCTCGATGTCGACGATGGCGACCGACTCCCGGCGCGCGCCGGCGGCGACGGCGGCGTCCATCGCCTTCTGCTTCGCGTCGCGGAGCGCGTCCTCGCGGGTCGACGCGCCAAGCATGTAGATGCGGTCAACTTCGCCGCTCACTTGGGCGATTGCGGCGCCGACCGCGTTGGCGCAGGCGAAATGGTTCGGCTTCACGACCTCAAGGTCGCCGACCTTCCGGCCAATGAGCACGCTTCCCCCGCCCACGACAATGAGCGGGGGGGGTTCAGGCGAGAGTCGGGTGCGTTCGACCGCGTTGTGGGTCATCTCCATGATTCTGGCTTGCGCCTTCTCGATGAGAGACGGCGCGAGATGCGCCGCCTTGGACCGATCTCCGAAGTCGGCGCGGCCAGCGGCGACGACGATGTCGCTCGCGGTGAGCGTCTTGCCGCCGAATATGAGCGCGTCCTTGGCGAGCTTGTATCCGACGGACCGCGGGCCGACCGACACCGTTCCGGCGGCTCGGTCTTCAACCACCAGCGAGCCGCCCCCAAGGCCGATCGAGAACACATCGGGCATGCGAAAATTGGTTCGCACCCCGCCCACCTCGACGGCGACAGTGGCCTCGCGGGGAACCCTCGATGCAGACGTCGGTCGTGGTGCCGCCGACGTCGATGACAATGCCGTCCTTGACGCCGGACAAAAAGGCGGCGCCGCGTATGAAGTTGGTCGGGTCGCTCGCGAAGGTGAGCACGGGAAAGCGTTCCGCAAATGCGGCGCCCATCAGCGTGCCGTCATTCTGGGTCAGGAAGAACCGGCCGGAAACGCCGCTGGCGTCCAGAGCCTTGCGAAAGGCGTCGATAACCACGCGGGACAAGTCTCTGAGGCAGGCGTTCATGATGCCCGCGTTCTCTCGCTCCAGAAGCCCGATCCGGCCGATATCGCTCGACAGCGTGATGTCGGCGCCCGGCGACGCTTCAGCGAGGATCTCGCCTGCCTTGCGCTCATCTTCGCTATTGATCGGGCTGAAGACCGAGCTGACGGCGATTGCGCGAATTCTCTTCCGCGCGATGTCCTTGCCGACCTTGCGAAGCTCGTCCGCGTTGACCGGGGGAATCTCGCGTCCGTCGAACTCGTGTCCGCCATGGGCGAAATAGGCATGGGCGCCGATCGCTTCCTGAAGGTCGAGCGGCCAATCGACCATTGGCGGCAAGGCCTGGGTCGCCGGCAGC
>Ga0335074_10010099_pt1 | contig 13191 bp, 10 predicted proteins | sample Lox_Sample_23_FD_206715 | JGI IMG/M metagenome (GOLD analysis project Ga0335074, IMG submission 206715) | Soil microbial communities from Loxahatchee National Wildlife Refuge, Florida, United States - Lox_Sample_2.3 | ecosystem: Environmental > Terrestrial > Soil > Wetlands | place: USA...
ATAGGGCACAGCAGATTCTTGGCGATAGGGGCAAGCCGCGGCGATCAGTCAGCAGATCCTTCGCCTACCGCGGACTCCTGTCCTGCAAGGACTGCGGCTGCCAGGTTACGGCCGAGCAAAAGCTGAAGTCGTTGAAGAATGGCACGGTGCTCCGTTACGTCTACTACCACTGCACCCACCAGCGGCCGTGCGGCAATCGGAAGGTCGTAGAGGAGGATGATCTCGTCGACCAGCTGTATGCGATCGTGGACAGCTACTCGATTGGTCCGCTACTCGAAGAGTGGTCCGTGGAGTCGCTACGTGATATGAACGGCGAAGCGGTACTGGAGCGCGATGCCGTGGCTGTAGCGGAGGCCAATGCACTTGGGCAGTTCCGCGAGCAATACGACAGACTTGTGGACATGGCGAGCAAGGGCTTAATAGATGAGGATACGTTCAAGGCCAAGTCGAGTCTTCTGCTGAAGCAGACCAAGGAATTGGAGAACTCGCTCACGGGTGGAAGCGATCGGGCGGCGATACTGGAAGCCGCGATGCGGAAGACGATCGATGTGATAGCTCATGGACATGAACGCTTTGAAGATGACGGCTTGGTGGGCAAGCGCGACGTGTTGTTAGCACTAGGTTCGAACCCGGCGTTGGCTGATGGAATGGTCGAAATAACACCTTACGTTTGGCTAGAACCCATACGCGACGGGCTGCCTTCGCTGAAAGCTGATTTAGACGAGGTTCGAACCTCTGCCCAACAGATGAGCGATAACAAGCTAACAGATAAGCTAAATTCTCTAAAGTCAAAATGGCTGGCGATCCTGGGCGAAGCCCGGACCTTGTTAGAGCAGTCGCCAGAGGCGGCAGAGTATGCGGCCAGGCCGCTTAGCGACGTGTCGGATGACCTGCGCAAGGCGGCTGCGGCACGGACAGCTACTGGCCGAGCGTGAGCGCGGCAACGTGCGACAAGAGCAGCTTCGTTGCGTTGTAAGCAAACACTGCGTCTCGTGGGTCAACCGGGAACTCGCCGGCGATCTGGCCGCCGCTGTTCGGGACGACATGCCGCCCTGAGTGGAGATACTGGCCGACCGCCTTCGTCAGTGCATCGATCGCATCCTTCTTCTTGCCATCAGGCATGGCGGCGAAGATCTCTGTCTTGTCGCCTGGCAGAGCGTCGATTGCTGCTCGGCACTCGGTGAAGACCAGAGGCGGGTTCGCATTGACGACGCCGTTTGCCGCAGCGTCGAGGTGGTCGAGTGTCGCCTTCCAGGCGGGAGACCCGTACGGCAGGTGTAGTGGCACGATGACGTAGGCACCGATACCAAGCCGGGCGACGACGTTCTCGTACCAATCGCTGCGGGGAATCTGCAGGTCGAGGTTCATGCCACCCTGGTTGACCACTGATTCGATGTGCCAGGTATCGGGCTCGCCGAGGCCCTGTGCTCGGTCGTCACCGGGTCCGTAGTGGTGCCGATACTGCAGAAGGCCCCTGACAGCCAGGGTCAGCGTGATCCTGCCCTGCGGCGGCTCAGGATTCAGCAGGTGGGCCAGCGCAGCTTGCGGGCAGTACGCCGTCGCCGGCAGGTAGAGGTAGTCCGTGCGCAGATGCTCATACGGCCCTATCTCGCCTTGCCCGATCACCGTGGCGCCCATCTTCAGGTCGAACGCCAGCCGAAGGATGTGCACCTCGATACCGGAGTCCGTCACGCGGGCCTCAAGGGGGATTGCGACCTGCGGCACCGGACCGGCTGTGGCGCTGCAGGGGTTGGTGCTGCCGCGCAAGGTGACCCAATGCCGCTGGGAACTGCCGAGCCGCAAGGAAAGTTCGCTCATGGCGATCATTGTGGCGGATGCCACCGACACCACGGCTTGAAGCGCGCCGGTCGTGCAACCGTTCACCCGTCGATCGCGGTCGCGGAGTTAATTGAGAAGCCGGCTGACGTAGGAGGTGTGATCATCTGGGGCGAGGTAAACAACCGAAGGTTGCTATGCCGAGCCATCCATTCGTTTAGCATGAGTTGTAACCTGGTCGTTGGCACACAGCCGTAGAGATTTCGTAAGTACCGCTTCATGGCCGACCAGGTACCTTCATGTGGTTACTGCCTGCAAAGTGCCGAATGGAATGGTTCCAGGCTTCATGGCTGTAGCCCAGGAACCGGAGCCCGGAGTTCCTGACAGGGCGTTAGTCGTCTCGAAATCGACGCCGGCGACTGAAACGTCGAGCAGGATGTACTACTTACGCCGCGGACCCTTGCGCCTGGCCGTGAACCAACTATCGGCTTCCTTCGCGTACACGAGCTCCGGATGGTCTGATGGGTCGTCCATCAGAAGCACTTCACGCATACCACGGGCCAGGGCGTCCGGTTCGGCCAACTCGTACAGCAGCTGGTTCAGGCCGAGTGCATGCCAGGTGACTGCCCGGTTTCGCCAATGCGCCCGTATGACGGGCATCTCGCCTTCCACCTGTACGTCAGCAGGGGTGAGCAGCACCTCACCGCGGAGACCGGCCCGTTCCAGGCTCTCGACGAGGGCATCGGCCGACACGGTGGTATCGAACACCAGCATGTCGCAGATGAGAGCGGCACAGTCGATCGGGGAGAACGGGTAGATCGACCACGGTGCCATGAGGGGCGAACGTGCTGCCTTGTCACCGCTGTAACCAACGATGTGGTGCATGGCACTGGCGATGCACGCACGCTTGTAGGCCTGTTGCTTGGCGGAGTCGAGGGCGTCCGAGCCGCCTTCGAGGTCTTCCTTCCAGCGGGCGGTGAACACCGGCAGCGACGATGCGACGAGGGCACGCCCCTGATGGAGCTTCATACCGTGGCAACCATCGCGTTTGGCAAGCTGGAGCAGGTCGTTCAGTGCCTTGAGGTTCGTGACGTACGGTTCCTGCAACTGGACCAACCGGTTATCCCCGACGCTGGTGGGCAGACGTCCGCCGTTATTGACGGCGTCGACGACGGCCTGGGCGCGTTCCAGCTGTTTCTTCTCGGTGTGCGGTTTGGCCTTGATCTCGTGGAACAAGCGCTTGCCGTCCGCGGTGAACTCCGTCAGGTCGGCGATGCGCAGGCAGTTGGTCAGGTCGTGGTGGAGTGCGAAGTGACCCTTGGTCTTCCAGAGTTCCTGGATGGCGCCCAGCTCGTAGGGCAGACCTTCCTTGCCGTACATCGGGCCGGGGGAATCATTACGCGAGAGCGCGATGATGATCCTCCGGTCATAGCCGAAGCAGGTCCAGGCGAAACCGTCGCCGACCGTCCTGAGCTGCCGCGCCAGCCGCTCGAATACGTACGCTTCGAGTTCCCAGGTTGCGAGTTGTGCCGGGTCGCCGGTAGGCGGGGGAGGGACGTCGGCGGGCACGCGTTGCCCTCGTCGCAGCCGCTTGATCACCCGCGAACACTCAGCCCGGCGCTCCTCGACCTCGTAGAGTTCGGCGAGCAGGTAGCGCTGAAATTCGTAGGCGTCCTCTGGCGTCTCGAGAGCACGCAACCGGGCGATGAACTGCCCAATCGTAGGCACCATGGCTTGCTGCGCGGGATGCTGTAGGACCTCGCGCGAGTGCTTCCACTCAAGCGAAACGAGCGGTTGTCCGGGTTTGATCGTCAAGGTCCCCCCGTGCATTGAGCTACAGGTGGCCTGCCAGCCGTCCGGCCTCGCGCAACATCTCTTCGGTCGCTGCGGTCACCGCTGGCGTCAGGGCAGCTGATGCTCCCTTGCCGACGATCGCCAGCGCCCAGGCAGCGAACCGCTTGAGAGCCGACTGGTCTACGGCTCCGTCCTTGGACGCCGCAAGTGCCGCTGCCCGCTGTGCATCGAGGTCATCGACGTCAGGTGCGGCGAGGCGGACCAGTTCCGCGATACTAGTAATGAGGTCACGAAGCTGTGCAGCGCTCGCGCTCTGCTGGACTTGGTGCGCATGGTCGCCAGCAACCTGGACTGGGCCGCTGTTGTTTCCGATGGTGACGGTCGGACCAGAACGTTGTCCCATCCGCTCCTCCTGGTACCTACGCGTGTCTGAGTCGAAGTGTTCGGCGCAGGCGATCCCTGGACCCGTCAGGAAGAGCTGGAGCGGGCCGATCTCTTGATCGGCTCCTAGTCCATCCGCAAGCCCTTGATCCTGGAGCCAGAGAGCGGCGTCAGCGAGGTCGACCAGATTAAACGGCGCGGCCAGCCATATGCCGTGCCAGGGATCTTCGAGCATACCGGCCCGGAGAGCCCTCCGCAGAGTGCTAGTCGCTTCAGCAGCGTAGAGCCATGCCACCATGGCGTCGCGGCAGGCTGTCCTCCGCTGGACCTTGTGAGTTCGCCGTGCCCGGAGCTGCTCAACGAAATCATGGCCCTGTGCCGTGAGCATGGCGGCCATGGATTCAATGCCGCCGATACCCGAGCCGTTCCTGATCAGCCGCACTTCCGTGAGGTACGTGAGGTCGTCGTGAGCCACCCCCATAGCGTTTTCGCTCTGGTCGAGCCGAGCATCGTAGAAGGCTTTGACCTCTGCATAGTCGCCAGCGTGTTCGACCGGCTCATCTGCGACCCATTCCAGCAGCTGAACCCTACGAATCTCTGAAGCCGTCCAGCCCCAGCCACGTCCGCCCACGGATCCCAAGATTAGAACACGTGCACGGTGTCCGTCGTCTCATCTGCTCCTGCCTTTGCGAACCGCGTCGATTCGGGATGTTCTGGTGAATGCCTAACACGAGCCGCAGGTCACCGTTGTCGTGGACGATCGAAGAGGCCGGAGCCTTCTTAGCGGGGACCGCACAGCACCGGTTGTACCCGGCATTTGTCCTGCTCGTGTTCTACGGCCTACGCCGAGGAGAGGTGTTAGGGCTGCGCTGGCGCGATGTCGACTTCACCAACCACCAGTTGCACATACGGCAGCAGCTCCAGGATCTGAGGCATGGCCGTGCCCCTACTACGAGGATTGAATCAAGCCACTAGCGCCATTGCGCTGTCCTCGTCCTCGGCGGGTCCTGCCAACCGGAGTATTGAGGGGACGCTCGACCTGCGCCTTGCGGTGCTCCGTCATGTCTGTTCCGCCTTGCCAGGACAACTTGACGTTACCCATCGCTGCCTCCGGTGGCGCTCAGCCCAAAGAACTTCTCGAAGAAGGCGCTGAGCCTGGTGAGGACGCGTTGCTTCTTCTCGCTGTGCCCGCCGCTGGCCGAGAACCGGGATACGGGCGGCAATATCTTGGTGATGGCCGTACCGGTCGTCTGGATCGCACCGTCGCGGAACGCCCTGTCCACGAAGGCGCGTGCCTCGTCGGGTCGCAAGTTCTCGGCCTCAATGATCTCCCGCAGTTCGGCCTCGCGCTGAGCAGCGACGTAGGCCTTCCACTCGTCGTCAACCTCCCCGTTGGCGCTGACTGAGTCAACGAAGTTCTCGATCAGTTCCTTCTTGTTCCGCAGGCTCGGGCTGGAGTCGATGGCGCGGCTGATTTGATCACGGATCTCCTTGTCGTCGCCATCCCCGTGAGCTTCACGCCACTTCTGGACCAGCATGAGGATGTAATCGACATTGATCTCGACCTGCTTGATCAACTCGATCTCAAAGACCACGTCGTCGTTGATCTGCTCCTTGTCGGCGTTCTGATCACGCCGGTACTCGGCATACAGGTTGAGGTAGACGCTGCGGTAGTCCTGGCTCTGTCGTGCCGTCAGGCGCTCGTTGCCGTTGAAGTCGTCGAACGAGACGAGGATGTTCTCAAGCCGCAGGATCTGGCCGAACAGGGCGATGAACGCTTGCTGGGCAGACTCCCCGATGATCGCCGCCCCAAGCGGGAACCGCTCAAGCAGCTCAGCCACCTTCTGGCTGTACTCGGCGTAGTAGTCGCCGTAGGGTTTCAGCAGCACGATGCCCTTGGCGTCCCTGTTGCCGAACAGTGCAATGGCGTCGTTCGTCGCTTGCTCGAGGTCGCGGAAACTCACGATGTTGCCGTAGGTCTTTACCGAGTTCAGGATGCGGTTGGTGCGCGAGTAGGCCTGGATCAGGCCGTGGTTCACGAGCGACTTGTCGACGAACAGCGTGTTCAGCGTCGTGGCATCGAAGCCGGTCAGGAACATGTTGACAACGATGACCAGATCGATCTGCCGGTTCTTCAGCCGCAGTGACAGGTCCTTGTAGTAGTTCTGGAACCTGTCCGATGAAGTGTCATAGCTGGTGCCGAACAACGCGTTGTAGTCCTTGATGGCCGCTTCGAGAAAGTCGCGCGAGGACGGGTCGAGGGCATCAGGCTCGAAACCCTCTTCGCCGAGCTGGCCATCTTCCTCGGCTTCATTCGGCGCGTAGGAGTAGATCAACCCAACCTTGAGCCGACGGTCGGGTGGCACTACCTGCTGCCGATCGGCGAACGCGGTGTAGTAGCGCTTGGCTGCCTCGATCGAGGCCGTGGCAAACAGAGCGTTGAAGCCGCTGACGCGGCTGGGAACCCTGACTTCCTCGACGCGGTTCCGTCCGCCAGCGACGTCGCTGACGTTGGAGATCACCGAGTGGATGTAACGACTGGAGCGCCGGGTCTTCTGGTCGAAGTGCTCCAGCGTGTACCCGACGACCTCGGCGATCCGGCGCGAGTCGAGCAGCGCCCGCTCGGTGTCGATGGCCGACACTTGCTTGTCCTTGACATCCGGGCTGATCTTGATCGTGTTGACGTAGTCGATACGGAACGGCAGCACGTTCTTGTCCGTGATGGCGTCGACGATCGTGTATGTATGCAGCCGCTCACCGAAGGCTTGTTCAGTGGTCTTGAGCTGCGGGTTGCCGCCGGAACGGGCGTTGACCGCGAAGATCGGGGTGCCGGTGAAGCCGAACAGGTGGTAGCGCTTGAAGGCCTTGGTGATCGCCTCGTGCATGTCGCCGAACTGCGTGCGGTGGCACTCGTCGAAGATGATTACGACGTGCCCGTCGTAGATGGCGTGTCCCTTGTTGGCGGCGATGAACGTAGCGAGCTTCTGGATGGTCGTAATGATGATCCGGGCGCCCGGATCTTCGAGCTGCTTCTTCAGCACCCGCGTTGAGGTGTTGGAGTTGGCGGCGCCCCGCTCAAACCGGTCGTACTCGCGCATGGTCTGGTAGTCGAGATCCTTGCGGTCGACCACGAAGAGGACCTTCTCAACGCCTTCCATGCGCGTGGCGAGCTGGGCAGCCTTGAAGCTGGTGAGCGTCTTGCCGGAACCGGTGGTGTGCCAGACATAGCCGCCCGCCTCAAGGGTGCCGAGCTTCCTGTAGTTGGTCGAGACCTGGATCTTCTGCAGGATGCGCTCAGTCGCCGCGATCTGGTAGGGGCGCATCACCAGCAACATCTTGTCGGCGGTAAGCACGCAGTAGCGGATCAGGATGTTCAGCAGCGTGTGCTTGGCAAAGAACGTCCGCGCAAAGGCGGTCAGGTCCTGGATCGGCTTGTTGGTGGCATCCGCCCACCACGAGGTGAATTCGAAGGAGTTGGATGTCTTCTTGGCGTGCTTGCTACCGGCCGCGTCGGCGATGTGCTCGCGGCGGGTGGTGTTGCTGTAGTACTTGGTCAGCGTGCCGTTGCTGATCACGAACAGCTGGACGTAGTCGAACAGCCCCGAGCCCGCCCAGAAGCTGTCCCGCTCGTACCGGTTGATCTGGTTGAACGCCTCGCGGATGTCCACGCCGCGGCGCTTGAGCTCGATGTGCACCAGCGGCAGGCCGTTGACGAGCACGGTCACGTCGTAGCGGTTGGCATACTTGGCGCCACCTTCGCCCTGACCGACCCCGTACTGGTTGATCACTTGCAGCTGATTGTTGTGGATGTTCGTCTTGTCGATGAGCGCAATGTTCTTCGTGAAGCCGTCATCGCGCTTCAGGGGATATTGGTAGTCCTCCTGGATGCGCACCGTCTTGTCGACGACGCCATCGCCGGACTTCGCGATCCACCCGTGGAACAGCTGCTCCCACTCCTGATCGCTGAACTGGACCTTGTTGAGGGTTTCCAGCTGCACGCGAAGGTTGTCGATCAGGTCCGCCTCGGTCTTAATCGGGAGGTAGTCGTACGCCTGCGAGTGCAGGATCTTGATGAACTCCCGCTCCAGCTCGGCCTCTGATTGGTAGGCCGATGAGCCGATGGGTTCCGGGGTGAACTCGGCGACGACCGTGCTCTCGGCGCTGACGGCAACTGGTTCGTAGTGCGTTGGCTTGCCCTCGTTCATGCCGCCAACTCTTTGAAGGTCAGCAGGCGGTCGCGGTAATGGTCGTACTGCTTGCGGCGGGCGTTCAGCTCGGCTGGGAGCTCGATGCTGAGGTCATTCACGAGAGCGTCAAACTTGTCGAGTAGGCCGACAATGCGCTGCTGCTCAGTAAGAGTTGGAATCGAAATCCTCCAGGCTGCCATATCTGCAATGGGGATCCTGTCTACGGTTGAGCCGTGGATGGTTTTCTCCTCAATTAGCTTTTGAACCTGGGGTCCCAGATAGGCGAGTGTCAGAAACCGAGGATTGATAACAGTTTTACGTGGGCGCAACACCCCCATCCTGCGGCCAAGCGCTGCGGGTTCGTGCCGGTCCCAATACGCGGCTTGCCCGAGACGGGTCTCGTAGGAGAACATCGTGTCCCCGAACGTGGGTGCCACACGACGAGTCCAGCTGGAAAACTCCTCTTCACCGAGATGGGCAGACTCCGTGAGATCGAAGCGCCCATTCTTCAACGAAGAAATACTTAGGTACCATGGCCCACTGTCAGTCTTCTTCGGCGTTGCGTGTGGACCGTCAAAGACCTCTGCCACTTCACCCAGAGTTGTCGCTCGCCAACCCGCTCGAGGCGTGAGGAGCGAAGCCCAATAGAAAGAATGCTGGCGCTGACGAGCCTCCAGTTCAGCGTCGAGTTGCGTTGCCAGGTTGGCCGTCAAGCCACTGAACAGGTCGAGTATTCGCACGATCTCGCGCTGTACTTCGATGGGTGGCAGGGGAATTGATAGCCTCGCAAGTCCGTCACTGGATAGCCGCTTCACCTTCGCGCGTGCGACGTAGGATTCCTTGGGCTTGTTGAAGGCCTCTGACTGCATGAAGTACACGACGTATTTCGGATCAAGCGAAGAGCGGAAGATGAAGCAGTCGTCGTGGACTGCCACTGGCTCTGTTCCCAGCCAGGCAACTGCCTTGCCGACGTCCTCAACCGTCTCGCCAACTGCGGCGATGATGACATCGCCTGGCTGTGCGAAGCGAAGCGCAGGTTTGAGATCCGGTCGTACATGCGAGAGGGCGGACGTTGCAGCCACCCCGTAGTGCGTGTAGATCTCGCCGTAGTGAATGCTCGGAAGCCCTTCGTCCACCCGGTCTGCCTTCGTGAACCGGCGCCCGCGGACGAATGTGCCCACCTCGCCAAGAGGCCGGATCGGAACCCCTTGGGGACAGCGCTGAGCGATCAGGTCGTCGATGCGGCTCACGCTGCGCCCTCCTCGCCGTCTATCTCAGGAAGGTCATCGACATCCCAGCCGAGCGCGTCAATGGCCGAAACCACATTTTGATCATTCCTCACGTTATCGACGACGCCGATTATCAGGTCCCGACACGGCTTGTACTTGCGCAGGGCTTCCTCTTCACCGGAGCCGCCATGAATGACTTCACTGAGTTCGCTGAACAGCCGGTAGCCGTGACTGGCAAATCTCGCCGGAATGATGCGATGCTGTTCGTCGACCTGCTTGAGCAAGGCGCGAAACGACTTCCGCTGGCCCCCCGACCTCGTAAGCGGGATCTTGGCGGCATTCGCTACTTCCGTCGTGATTGCCTCGAAGATCTGCCGCAGGTAGGTCATTGACCCCGCGCCCAGGCCATCTTCATAGGCGATCTCGGCCCGTTCGAGCAGCTCCGCGAATTCTCCCAAGCCAGCTCTGACCCTGCTTGCTGAGTCTCGACGATTCTCCGTGTAGCGCTCTAGATGGACGATCGGCGCCTGAGCGTAGAAGTCTCCATCGCAGGCCACGAGGAACCACGTTTCAACTGGAGATTCGCACATCGGACACCTGAGGGTGACATCGATACTGATGGTGCGTTCGCCGGCCACGAGGCAGGACAGTTCGTCCCCCGACATGAAGGTACGGTTGTCACTGCACTTCCGGCAGAAGAAATTGTGCGCAACCTTACCGACGCGAATCTTCTTGTGCTGGCCCCAGCCGATTCGGCGCGTTCCGAGAAACCCTTCCACTTGAGCCTCGGCAGTGTCGGGCGCCTTATTCAACACGTCAGACAACCGCACTGCCGCCTTCTTCCAGGTCGTGGACTATGGCGTCGATGGCGGTGCGGAGCTCGGACTGCCGGGCAACGATCTCAGCGATCTCGGCGTTGAGGGTTGTGATGTCAACCGCCTCGGTCGTGTCTTCCGCTTCGACGTACGACGACACGGCGACGTTGTAGCCGTTGTTAGCGAGGTCAGCGTTTGGTACGAGCCTGGCGAAGTGCTTAATATCGTCGCGAGCGTTGAAGGCATTGAGGATCTTCTGCTGGTTCACCTCGGCGAGCTTGTTTTTGTTGCCAACATGGACAAACTGGTCGGACGCGTCGATGAAGAGGACAGCGTTGTCCTTCTTGGACTTCTTCAGAACCACAACGCAGGTCGCGATCGTGGTGCCGAAGAACAGGTCGGGCGGCAGCTGGATAACGGCATCGACGTAGTTATTGTCGATGAGGTACTTGCGGATCTTCTGCTCTGCGCCGCCGCGGTAGAGCACACCAGGGAACTCGACGATGGCTGCAGTGCCGTTGACGGCCAGCCAACTGAGCATGTGCATCGTGAAGGCAAGATCAGCCTTCGACTTCGGCGCGAGCACACCGGCTGGGGCGTAGCGCGGGTCGTTGATAAGCAGGGCATTGCTGTCGCCCGCCCAGTTGATCGAGTACGGCGGATTAGAGACGATCGCTTCGAAGGGCTCGTCATCCCAGTGGGCCGGGTCGATCAGGGTATCGCCGTGGGCGATGTCGAACTGCTCGTAATTGATGTCGTGCAGGAACATGTTGATGCGCGCCAGGTTGTACGTGGTCAGGTTGATCTCCTGGCCGAAGAAGCCCTTGCGCACGTTCTCTTTGCCCAGCACCTTGGCGAACTTCAGCAGCAGTGAGCCGGAGCCGCAAGCTGGGTCGTACACCTTGTTGACTGACTTCTTACCGACAACCGTGATACGGGCGAGTAGTTCGCTGACCTCCTGCGGGGTGTAGTACTCACCCCCGGACTTGCCGGCGTTTGCGGCGTACATCTGCATCAGGTACTCGTAGGCATCGCCGAACGAGTCGATGGCGTGGTCGTTGAAGTCGCCAAGGTTGAGGTCCCCGATCGCGTCGAGCAGCTTGACGAGCTTCTCGTTGCGCTTCGCCACGGTCGGGCCGAGCTTCGGGCTGTTGACGTCGAGGTCGTCGAACAGACCTTTCAGGTCGTCCTCGCTGTCGGTGCCGACAGCCGAACCCTCGATGTTCTTGAATACCCGCTCCAGGGTTTCGTTGAGGTTCGGGTCGCGGCTGGCCTTCTCACGCACGTTGACGAACAGGTCGCCCGGCAGGATAAAGAAGCCTTTCTCCGCGACGGTGGCCGCCCGGCCGTACTCAGCCTCAGCGTGGGGTAGGTGGGCGTAGTCGAAGTCGGGATCGATGGCCCTGCGTTCCTGCTCGTTCAGGTACGCCGTCAGGTTCTCGGAGATGAACCGGTAGAACAGCAAACCGAGCACGTAGCTCTTAAAGTCCCAGCCGTCCACACTGCCGCGCAGGTCATTGGCGATGCGCCAAATGGTGCGGTGTAGTTCGGCACGCTGCGCTTCCCTGGTCATTGGGGCTACGCTCACGTTGCCGCCACCGCCATGAACGGAGCAATGTTCCAGCCGCCCACCTTGAGTAGCGACCTATTCATGGCAGTGTCCCTGGCCCGGCAACATCTGCGTCATGCTCATCCCCACTCCACCTGCTCGACCTGACTGTGAAAGCCCAGGCAAGAGAGTAGGGGCGCTAACTGACATTCCGGGGACGCCCGGCTGACCTGGGGCGACGTGACTCGCTTGGGATCGGCACCCTCTCGCGAAAGCTACCGCTGAGGCTATACCAGTCTGTCGATAAATCTGCTGATCTTGGATGCCATGATCACGGCCGCGGACCGACGTAGCTGCCCCGCTGGGGGATAGTGAACACCAGCCCCTCATCGCGTAGCTGCTCAATCGCCCGTCTGGCCGTGTCCCGGCTCACGCCATACTCCTGCTGGAGCGTTTTCTCGCTTGGCAGCGGGTCCAGGCGGCCCAGCTCGCCCGACTCGATCTTTGCACGCAAGACGGCCGCCATCTGCTGGTAGAGCGGCTCGGGTGCGTACGGATCGACCACGGCGCCAACGTAGGGCACCTCGCTGATGTACCCACCGTTGCCTACGTTGCCTACGTAGGCAACGTTCGCAACGTAGGGTAAGATTGCGAGACATGAAGCGGACCGAGACAGTAGAGGGCCGCCAGCAGCAGTTGGACGAGGCAGTGCGAACACTTGGCTCGCTAGCGGCTCGCCTGTCTGCGCTTGACTCGAAGGCTGTCAACCTCGCAACAGAGCGCAAGGTCGAAGCGCTGTTGGATGTCTGCGATGAGCTGCGCGAGCTGCATGTCACCTTCGTCGACGTGCATCGCCGTCTCATGACTGCCAGCGCGGTCGCGAGAATGGCCAAGCGCCAAGAGCTGCAAGCGGAGTGCTCTGATGGGGCAGGCAACACCGTTCGCTTCTAGTTCTCCCAAGCGAACACCTGCTCGATTTACCTAGTTGACAAGGTATATCGTCAGCCACCTAGCATCTGCATATGCAGTATCCGGAGCGCCGCACCGGGCCGCTGGTCATGCTGACTTCGGTTGCGCAGCCGGTTGGCGCTATCGAGCCAGCTAGACAGACGGCGGCCGACGTCCTGCTGAGCGACGGCTCCTGGGAGGCCGCAACGGTCCTGGCCTGGCACCGGCTTGCACAGCCCGAAAAGCAGGCACTGACCGGGCACCGTATCGAATGGCTCGTTCAACTGCGTCTCGCCGACGGCACCGAGTCCTGGCACCAATACGTCAGTTCCTGCCTCAGGCAGCATGACGAACCGATTTGAGCCAATGACAACCAATACTTGCCTGCGTGCGTCCGAACATTTGGGAGACCTCATATATTAAAGTCAAGCGCCGTTTGTCGAAATGCTAAAATAGCCACATGAATACCGCAACGTCCTTCGAGCAATTACAGATGGGCATTCAAGATCTCA
>Ga0335074_10010100_pt1 | contig 13190 bp, 14 predicted proteins | sample Lox_Sample_23_FD_206715 | JGI IMG/M metagenome (GOLD analysis project Ga0335074, IMG submission 206715) | Soil microbial communities from Loxahatchee National Wildlife Refuge, Florida, United States - Lox_Sample_2.3 | ecosystem: Environmental > Terrestrial > Soil > Wetlands | place: USA...
CCACGTTCACCCGGACACCGGCGGACATGGACCGGATCGTCAAGCTGGTCACGGTCCTGCACGGGCGCCTGTACCGGCCACGCAAGCAGCGGCGGTAAGCCACCGGAGCTCGCTGAATTACACCGTTCCACGGGCTACTGGCGCGGGGCCAGCCCGGTGCCCGGGGAAACGGCTGTTTCCAGCCCTGGTAATTCAGCCGGCGTCTGGCTAGGCGTAACGGCATACGCCGAGGCCGCAGCCGTCCGGCGGGATATGGGGCGATGCGGAAGCCTGGGCCGGCGGGGTGTGCCCCGCCGCCGCGGAGTGGCCGGACGGCGCGGAGCGCCCCGTTGACGCGGCCGTCCCGGCCTGCGGGGCGGCCGGAGCAAGGTCAGGGTCCACCGGAACCAGCGGGGCACGGCCGGCGATGAGGTCCGCCGCCCGCTCGGCGATCGCGATCACCGGGGCGTTGGTGTTGCCGCGGGGGAGCGTGGGCATCACGGAGGCGTCCACGATGCGCAGGCCGGGCACGCCGCGGACGCGCAACTGGGCGTCCACCACGCTGTCGTAGCCGCTCGCCGTTTTCGCCACGTCGCCGCCCATCGCACAGGTGCCGACCGGGTGGTAGAGCGTGACCAGCGCGCCGCGGATGTAGTCGCGCATCTCGTGGTCGGTGCGCACGCCGTCGCCCGGCGCCAGTTCGCCGGAGCAGATCTTCGACAGCGGAGCGGCGGTGCCGTAGTCGCGGGCCATCCGTACCCCGACCGCGAGCGAGTTGAGGTCGCGCACGTCGGAGAGATAGCCCGGGTCGACCAGCGGCCGGTGCCTCGGGTCGGCGGAGCCGAGCCTGAGCCTGCCCCTGCTTGCCACGTCGACGAGCGTGACAAGCACGGTCATCGCCCGCCTCGCCGGATCGGCCAGGCCCTGCTCGCGGAAGCCGACGGGCAGCACGTGCCACTGCAGGTCGGGTGCGGCGAGCCGGGGGTCGCTGCGGGCGAACCCGCCCGCCTCCGCGATGTTCGAGGTAAGCGGCCCCTTGTGGGTGAGCTTCCAGCGGGCGACCCCGCTGTTGCCGGCGGATTCCCACAATCCCTTAACGCCCGGCGTGGACCAGAGCACCGGCACCCCGGGATGGTCGATGAGGTTCGCACCCACGGCGGGCACGTCGGCGATCACGTAGATGCCGTGCTCGCGCAGGTGGTCCGCCGGGCCGATACCGGACAGCATGAGGAGCTGCGGGGTTCCTATCGCGCCCGCGGCCAGCACGACCTCCGCGCCGGCCCGCGCCGTCTCCTCCCGGCCCGCGCACCGGTAGGTGACCCCGGCCGCGCGGCCGCCCTCGATGACCAGGCCGGTGACGAGCGCGCCGGTAATAACCGTCAGGTTTTCCGGCCGGCTGGCCAGGTACGCGTCGGCAGCGCTGCACCGCCGGCCGTCGCGCTGTGTCACCTGGTAGAAGCCGACGCCGTCCTGCTGCGCCCCGTTGAAGTCGTCATTCTGCAGCGCGCCGCGCCTGGTGGCCGCCTCGATGAAGTGCTCGGCGTGTGCTGAGCGGTGCCGCAGGTCCTGAACGGACAGCGGCCCGCCGGTGCCGTGGTACGGGCTCGCGCCGCGCGCGTTGTCCTCGGCGCGCAGGAAGTACGGCAGCAGGTCCTTGTAGCCCCACCCGGCGCAGCCGTACTCGTCCCGCCAGGCGTCATAGTCGGCGCGGTTGCCCCGGATGTAGATCATCGCGTTCATCGCCGAGGAACCGCCGAGGACCTTTCCGCGCGGCCAGTAGACCGCGCGGCCATCCGCCCGCTCCTGCGGGAGCGTGACGAAGTTCCAGTCGTACTGACTGCGGAAGAGCCGGCTGAAGGCCGCGGGAATGTGGACCTCGTCGACGCCGCTAGCGTCTGGCCCGGCCTCGAGGAGAAGCACCCGGGCGCCTGGGTCCTCGGCGAGCCTGGCGGCCACGACGCAGCCCGCGCTCCCGCCGCCCACGATCACGTAGTCGAACACACCGGTACCTTATCGGCAAACGCGGTGCTTAACCTGGGCAAACCGGGGTCCGGCGGGCCCCCGTTGCCGCCGGACCCCGGTGTTGGCGTATGCGACTACCGAGTGTCACTGTCACGCCCTCTTCTGTGTACGCCCAGATCACTACCCAGCCCAAGGCCATGATCACCTTTAACATCTGACTACTTAACGTCACTGCGCTACGGTATTTCGCATGACCGACGACAACCGCGATACCCCGGTGGTCCTGTCCCGGATCTACACGCGCACTGGCGATGAGGGAACTACCGGCCTCAACGACGGGTCCCGGGTTCCCAAGACCGACACCCGCCTGGCCGCCTACGCCGACACCGACGAGGCCAACTGCGCCATCGGCGTGGCCGTCACCCTGGGCAGCCTGCCGCAGGACATGATCACGCTGCTCCGCAGGATCCAGAACGAACTCTTCGACTGCGGCGCCGACCTGGCCACTCCCCTGCCCCCGGTGCCCCCGGAGTACCCTCAGCTCCGCATCGACGAGACCTACATAGCCGCCCTGGAAGCCGCCTGCGACGAGTACAACGCCCGCCTCCCCGTGCTGCGGTCATTCGTCCTCCCGGGAGGCACCCCCGGAGCGGCCCTGCTGCACACGGCGCGAGCGGTCACCCGCCGCGCCGAGCGCACCGCCTGGGCAGCGGCGGCCGACCACGGCGCCGCGATCAGCCCCTGGCCGGCCAGGTACCTGAACCGCCTGTCCGACCTGCTGTTCATCCTGGCGAGGACCGCCAACCTCGAACAGGGAGACGTCCTCTGGCACCCAGGCGGGGACAGGTTACGAGAAGTCAGTGAGGTGAGACCCGGGCGGTGACGCCTCCAGCCAGGCCAGGAAGCCGGTCAGTGCCTGCTCGGTCATGGCCAGTTCGACGTGCTCGCCCGCGCCAGCACCCGGGGTCAGGCCGGGGTCCAGACCCGGGGCGTCGGTCAAGGGCTTGACGGAGACCTCGACGACCGTGCGGCCCGCGCCGAAGGCCACCGTCTCGGCCGGGGTCGCCTGGCGGCGTGAAACCACGGTCAGTGAACGCCGGTGAAAGACGTGCTCCGGCCGGAGCAGCACGCCGATCGCGCCGTGCCAGGACAGCGAGTCATGCTGGTACGTCAGCACTCCGAGGCGCCAGGCACCGGCACCGGCTGGGCTGCGCAGGGCGCACTCGACGGTCCCGCCGCTGCGCTCGAGGAGGTAGCGGCGGAACGCCAGCGACGCGGCGGCGAGGACGATCAGCACCAGGACGGCGGCGAAGATCCAGACCGCGTCCGTCAGCGCTCTCACCGCCGCCGCCTCGTCCGCCGGCTAACTGCCGCAGTCGTCAGGCCTGCTCGTTCGCGGCCCGCAGCCGGGCGCGCGCGTACCTGACCTCGACCGACTCCTCGGCGGCGGCGGTCGAGCCAGCCTCGGCCGCGGAAGCGTCCAGGTCGGATTTCGCCACCGTGACGTCCACCTCCGCGGCGAGTTGGCCGACGGAGGTGAGGATCGACACCCGGTCGCCGTTCACCGACAGGAAACCGTCCCTGACGGCGGCCCGGACGGCATCGCCGGGGTTGCCGTCCCCCGGCACCTCGCGGATCCGGACCAGGCTGCCCGGGGACAGGATGCCGAACACCGGCGCGTGCCCGGGCAGGATGCCGATGTCACCGTCGATGGTTTTCGCGATGACCATGCCTGCCTCGCCGGACCAGAGCGACCGGTCCGGCATCAGCAGCTCCACGTGCAGGATGGCCACTAGCGCTCCAGCTCCTTGGCCTTGCGCTCGACGTCCTCGATGCCGCCGCACATGAAGAACGCCTGCTCGGGTACGCTGTCGTACTTGCCTTCCGCGATCGCCTTGAACGAGGAGATCGTCTCCTCGAGCGGGACGAACACGCCCGGCTGGCCGGTGAACTGCTCGGCGACGTACATCGGGTGGGACAGGAAACGCTCGATGCGCCGGGCCCGCTGGACGGTGATCTGGTCGTCCTGGGAGAGCTCGTCGATACCGAGGATCGCGATGATGTCCTGGAGTTCCTTGTACCGCTGGAGGATCTGCTGGACGGTCCGGGCCACGGTGTAGTGCTCCTGGCCGATGTACCGCGGGTCCATGATCCGGGAGGTGGAGTCGAGCGGGTCCACCGCCGGGTAGATGCCCTTCTCGGTGATCGCCCGGGACAGCGTGGTGGTCGCGTCGAGGTGGGCGAAGACCGTGTGCGGCGCGGGGTCGGTGATGTCGTCCGCGGGCACGTAGATCGCCTGCATGGAGGTGATCGAGTGACCGCGGGTCGAGGTGATCCGCTCCTGCAGCTGGCCCATCTCGTCAGCCAGCGTCGGCTGGTAACCCACGGCGGACGGCATGCGGCCGAGCAGCGTGGACACTTCCGAGCCCGCCTGGGTGAACCGGAAGATGTTGTCGATGAACAGCAGCACGTCCTGCTTCTGCACGTCGCGGAAGTACTCCGCCATGGTCAGCGCGGACAGGGCGACCCGGAGCCGGGTGCCCGGCGGTTCGTCCATCTGGCCGAACACCAGCGCGGTGTCCTCGATAACCCCGGACTCTGTCATCTCGAGGAAGAGGTCGTTGCCTTCACGGGTCCGCTCGCCGACGCCGGCGAAGCAGGAGACACCACCGAAGTTCTTCGCGACCCGGCGGATCATCTCCTGGATGAGCACGGTCTTGCCCACGCCCGCGCCGCCGAACAGGCCGATCTTGCCACCGCGTACGTACGGGGTGAGCAGGTCGATGACCTTGATGCCGGTGACGAACATCTCGGTCTTGGACTCTAGCTGGTCGAGCGGCGGCGCCGGCCGGTGAATCGGCCAGCGCTCGGTGACCTCCAGCGACGACTTCGGCACGTCGAGCGGGTCGCCGAGCACGTTGAACACGTGGCCCTTGGTCACGTCGCCGACGGGGACCGAGATCGGGGCGCCGGTGTTGGTCACCTCGGCGCCGCGGACCAGGCCGTCGGTCGGCTCCAGCGAGATCGCGCGGACCACGTTGTCGCCGATGTGCTGCTCGACCTCGAGGGTCAGCGTGTGGGTGGAACCGCCGAACGTGACGTCCACGTGCAGCGCGAAGTAGATCTCCGGCATCGCCTCGGCGGGGAACTCCACGTCGACGACCGGGCCGATGACCCGGGCGACGCGGCCGGTGCCGGTCGCGGTCTCGTTTTCTACGGTCGCGGTCATGATCAGTTATTCACTCCCTGCGTTCGCCTCAGCGAGCGCGTTCGCCCCGCCGACGATTTCGCTGATTTCCTGGGTGATCTCGGCCTGCCGGGCGTTGTTCGCTTCCCGGGTGAGCCGGTCGATAAGGTCGTTCGCGTTGTCCGTGGCGGCCTTCATCGCGCGGCGCCTGGCCGCGAGTTCCGAGGCGGCTGCCTCGAGCATGGCGTAGTAGATCAGACTGGCCACGTACTGCGGCAGCAGCGCGTCGAGCACGACGTCCGTGGACGGCTCGAACTCGTACGCCGGCAGCGCGCCGCCGGGCCGCTCGCCCTCCCTCTCCTCGATCTGCATCGGCAGCAGCCTGCGCACGGCGGGCCGCTGGGTCAGCATCGAGACGAACTCGGTGGAGACCAGGTAGATCTCGTCCACGCCGCCGTTGCTGGTTTCCGTCTCGAACGCGTCGAGCAGCGCGCTGGCCGCGCGCTCGGCATCGGCATAGGTCGGCTGGGCGGAGAAGCCGCTCCAGGTTTCCGCGAGCTCGAGGCCGCGGAACCGGTGCCACGCGATGCCCTTGCGGCCGGCCACGTAGTTAACCGTGGTGACGCCGTTGTCGGCGTTGCGCTGCCGGAGCCGGGCGGCCTCGCGCAGCACGTTGGCGTTGTAGGCGCCGCAGAACCCGCCGTCGCTGGTGAGGATGAGCACCGCGGCCCGCTTCACGGTGCCGGGCTCGGTGATCATCGGGTGGGTGATCGTGGACGACCTGGTCACCACGGCCTCCACGGCCGTGGCGAGCTCGCGCGCGTACGGCTCGGCCGCCCGGGCGCGCTGCTGCGCCCGGATGATCCGCGACGACGCGATCAGCTCCTGGGCGCGGGTGATCTTGGCGATCGACTTGACCGCCCTGATCCGCGCCCGGACCACGCGAAGCTGTGCTGCCATGGCGCCTACTCGCCGTCCGACGCGGCCGGCGCGGGCTCGCTGCCGTACCTGGCGACCGACTCCTGGCCGTGCTCACCTTCGCCGAGCGCCGGAACCTGGTCCTCGTCGGACACCAGGAGCTGCCCGCCGGTCACCTCGAAGGTGCGGCGGAACCGGTCGATCGCGTCCTTGAGCGTGGTGACGTTGTCGTCGGTCAGGTCCTTGGTCTCCCTGATCGACGTCAGCAGCCCCTGGTGGTTGCGGCGCAAGTAGTCGAGGAACTCGGCCTCGAACCGGCGGATGTCCTCCACCGGCACGTCGTCGAGCTGGCCGGTGGTGCCCGCCCAGATGGAGACGACCTGCTCCTCGACCGGGTACGGCGAGTACTGCGGCTGCTTGAGCAGTTCCACCAGCCGGGCACCGCGCTCAAGCTGGGCGCGGGATGCCGCGTCGAGGTCGGACGAGAACGCCGCGAAGGCCTCGAGGTCGCGGTACTGCGACAGCGAGAGCTTGAGCTGGCCCGCGACCTTCTTCATCGCCTTGATCTGGGCCGCGCCGCCCACCCGGGAGACCGAGAGGCCGACGTTGATGGCCGGGCGGACGCCGGAGTTGAACAGGTCGGTCTCAAGGAAGATCTGCCCGTCGGTGATCGAGATGACGTTGGTCGGGATATAGGCGGAGATGTCGTTGCCCTTGGTCTCGACGATCGGCAGCCCAGTCATCGACCCGGCGCCGAGGTCATCCGACAGCTTCGCGCAGCGCTCGAGGAGACGCGAGTGCAGGTAGAAGACGTCGCCCGGGTACGCCTCACGGCCCGGCGGGCGGCGCAGCAGCAGCGAGATCGCGCGGTACGCCTCGGCCTGCTTGGACAGGTCGTCGAAGATGATCAGGACGTGCTTGCCCGCGTACATCCAGTTCTGGCCGATGGCCGAGCCGGTATAAGGCGCGATGTACTTGTAGCCGGCGGGGTCCGAAGCGGGCGCGGCGACGATGGTGGTGTACTCCATCGCGCCGGCCTCCTCAAGCGCCTGCTTGACGCCGGCGATCGTCGAGCCCTTCTGGCCGACCGCGACGTAGACGCAGCGCACCTGCTTGGCCGGGTCGCCGGACGCCCAGTTGTCCTTCTGGTTGATGATCGTGTCGATCGCGATCGCGGTCTTGCCGGTCTGCCGGTCGCCGATGATCAGCTGCCGCTGGCCCCGGCCGATCGCGGTCATCGCGTCGATGGCCTTGATACCGGTCTGCAGCGGTTCCTTGACGGGCTGCCGCTGGACGACCGTCGGCGCCTGGATCTCCAGTGCGCGCGGCGTGGTGTTCTCGATCGGGCCGAGGCCGTCAAGCGGCTCGCCGAGCGCGCCGACCATGCGGCCGAGGAACGCGTCACCGACCGGGACCGAGAGGACCTCGCCGGTCCGCTTGACCGTCTGCCCCTCCTCGATCTCGGAGAACTCGCCGAGGATAACGACACCGATCTCGCGGATATCGAGGTTCAGCGCGATGCCGCGGACGCCGTTCTCGAACTCGAGAAGCTCGTTCGCCATGGCCGAGGGAAGACCCTCGACCCGGGCGATGCCGTCGCCGGCTTCGGTGACCGTGCCGACCTCTTCGCGCGCGACGCCGGTGGGCTCGTACTCTTCGACGAACCGCGCCAGCGCGTCGCGGATCTCATCCGGCCGGATTGTCAGCTCCGCCATCTTCCTCATTCCGTTCGTGTATAAAAGTCCGGTCTACGGCGAACCTTGTTCTTTTTGGTTGTCCCGCCCGGTCGAACCTCGCGGTGAGGGGAGAACAAGGCTCGGGTCCAGGCCCTGCCGGCCCGTCAGCCAGCGAGCTTGCGGCGGACCTCGGCAAGGCGGCTGGCCGCGGTCCCATCTATCTGCTCATCCCCGATCTGGACGGATACGCCACCTACGACCGCCGGATCGAGCACGACATTCAGGTGAATTCCTTGACCGTACGCCTCGGTCAGCACGGCGAGGAGCCGCTGCCGCTGCGCGGCCGACAGCTCCGTGGCAACCCGGACGACCGCGATCAGCTGCTCGCGCCGCCGCGCCGCGATGGAGGCCGCCAGGTCGAGCACCGCCTGCGGCGAGCGGCCGCGCGGGTGGGTGAGCAGCTGGGTGATCAGGCTCAGTGAGGGCGTGCTGACCTTGTCCGTCAGCAGGTTCGTCAGCAGCGATGCCTTCGCATCCGGCCCGGTCGGCCCGACAAGCGCCGACCGGAGAGCCGGCTGCCCGGAGACTAGGCGGCTGAACCTGAACAGGTCGTCCTCGAGGTCGTCAAGCGTGCCGCCGAATTGCGCGGACAGCGTGAGCGCCTCGATCGCGAGCTGCTCAAGGGCGTCGGCGAAGTCGCCGGACGATCCCCAGCGGGCCGCCGCCGCATCGGCGGTCAGGTCCTCGGTCGCCCTCGTCACCTTGCCGTGCAGCAGCCGCCGCACCACGGCCGCCTTCTCGGCTGACGGCTTGGTCGGGTCGGCGAGCGCGCGGCGCAGCCCGTGCTCGGAGTCGAGCAGCCGGACGACGGCGAACAGCTGGTCGCCGATGTGCTCGGCCGTCCCGGCCGAGCCCGCGACGGAACTGAGCCGCTCACGGAGCCCGGCGTACGATGCCCTGCTGGGGCCGCGCATTACTGTGTCGCCCCGGCCTGGCCGGCCCCGGTCTGCGCCTCGATGCCGTCAAGGAACCGGTCCACCATCCGGCTCTGCCGTGCCTGGTCGGTGAGCGACTCGCCGACGATCCGGCTAGCCAGGTCGACCGCCAGCGAGCCCACCTCTGCGCGCAGCGAGATCAGCGCCTGCTGCCGCTCCGCGTCGATCTGGGACTGAGCGGCCTCGGTGATCCTGCGGGCCTCGGCCTCGGCGCGCTCGCGCATCTCGGCGATGATCTGGGCGCCCTGCTCGCGAGCGTCCTCGCGCATCCGCGAGGCCTCGTGCTTGGCGTCCTCAAGCTGCGCCCGGTACTGTGCGAGCACCGCCTGGGCCTCGGCCTGTGCCTCGTCGGCCCGGTTGATGCCGCCCTGGATCGCGTCCTCGCGCTCCGCCAGCGTCCTGCTGATCCGCGGCAGCAGCATCTTGCCGAGGATGCCGAACACGATGATGAAGCAGACGAGCCCGAGGATGAACTCCGGCCAGGTGGGGAGCAGCGGGTTCGGGTACTCGTACTGCGACGGCACGCCGCTGGCGAGGCTCAACATGCGGTCCTCACTTCCCTAACTCTGTCCGGTCAGTAGTGGAAGATGAACGGCGCAACAAGGCCGATGAGGGCCAGCGCCTCGGTCAGCGCGAAGCCGATCCACATGTACAGGGTGATGCGGCCGGCCGCCTCGGGCTGACGGGCCATGGCCTCGATCGCGTGCCCGAAGACCAGGCCGATGCCGATGCCGGGGCCGATGGCCGCCAGGCCGTAACCGACGGCACCGATGTTGATGCTCAGGGTCTGGGTCGCTGCGAGCGTAGCGGCGTCGATCATTGCTTTTTCCTTTGCGTGTCGGTCCGGCGGACTGATTCCCGCCGGGCTGGCTAGCGTGAAGATTGGGGCTGAAAGGTCCGGTGCGAGCCCTGGCGGCTCAGTGCTGGTACTCCAGGGAGTCCGCGATGTACGTCGCGGTCAGCGTGGTGAAGATGAACGCCTGGAGCACATCCACCAGGAGCTCGAGCAGGAAGACGAAGAACACCATGGCGAGCGAGCCCGCAGCGTACAGCAGGCCGATGGACAGGCTCGTCAGGTACCACGTGGCGACCATGAAGATCGCCAGCAGCAGGTGACCGGCGAACATGTTGCCGAACAGCCGGACGCCAAGGGTGAACGGCTGGAAGACGACGTACTTGAGGATCTCGACCGGGATCAGGATGATCAGGATCGGCCACGGCGCCTGCGGGATCCAGGACTTGAAGTAGCCGAAGAAGCCCTTGGCCTTGAAGCCGAGGTACCAGTACAGGGCATAGACGATCAGCACCATCGGCCAGACGAACCCGATCCGCGCCATCGGCGGGAACTGGAGTATCGGGATCAGCTCCATCAGGTTCATGACCACGATCCAGAAGAACAGCGACACGAGCAGCGGCATGTACGCGTCGCCCTTTTTGCCGAGCACCGGACGGACGATCTGGTCGCGGACTGCCAGGATGCCCATCTCGCCGAGACTCTGCGTCTTCCCGGGGATCAGCCGCGGCTTGGCGAACGCGACCCAGAAGAACGCCACGATGATGATGACGCACAGCATCGCGATGAACTCGGGCTTGGTGACGCCCCACCCGCCGATGTAGAACAGCGGCTTGAAGAAGAAGTCCTCCTGGCCGGGTGCGGGGTACCCGCACCCGCTAAAAATATGGCAGCCTCCCGCGGCGGCCGCGAGATCTCGGGTCACCGATCATCTCCCTTCGGGGGGTTCCCCAGCTCGTGCGGCCTGCCGTACCGGTAGATGATCCAGCCGACCGAGATTGCGAGCCCGATCAGCATGCCGACCGGGAAAAACAGTGAAACGTGCGTGTAGTGCCCGATCACCCAGCCGATGCCGCCGTAGGCGGCCATGCCGGAGAGCAGGTAGCTGAAGACGGTCCAGCCGGTGCCCATGCTGAGCCGCTCACCGGTAGCATCCACATCCTGGGTGCTGCTCCCGGGAACGGGGCGGCCGGGACGCCGGTAGCTGCGCATGCCGGTGATCACCGCGGCCTCAGCTCTTCCCGTCCGGCTCGACGTGCAGGAAGTTCAACCGCATCGAGGTGACGATCTGCGCCGCCGACCAGGCGAGGATGCAGGCGAGCGCGGTAAACCCGAGCATCCGGCCGTTGAAGGCCGTGGAGTGGCCGATCGCCACGAGCACGGCCAGGAACGCGATCATCTTGACCACGAAGGTGCCGAGCGCGGCCGCCATCATTGCCATCGGGCTGATCCGGGCGGCCCGGCCGACCACCACGATGCTGATGCCGAAGAACGCCGCCACGACGCCGACGCCGATCAGCGAGCCGTAGGTGCCCTTGGCACCTCCCACGATGGCGCAGATGACAACGGCCACGGCGGCGACCACGCTTGTCAGCGCGACCGACCACCGCACCACGCGGCCGTAGTACGTCATCATCGACGGTTCTCCCTGAGGACTAGCTGAATGCTTGTGAATGCTATCACAAAGTTCTTGACTTTAACTTTACCTGCATGACGACTTTACATGACTATCGCCGGGGTCCACGAGGCACCCCTCCCCAAATGAAGGGTCCCGTTCCCTGTGCACCCCCACATCCGTCCCTGGAGCTGACGTGCCAGCGGCAACTCCACCGGAATGTACAGGTTCATGTTTGCCCCGAAGATCCCGCACGTCCGGGCAAGCTTCACCGGGACGGCGTTCCCGCAGGTTACAGCAGATTAAACCATAGACCGCCAGCCGCTCCGTGGCGGCGGGGCCGGCGTGACGGGCGCAGCACGAACCGTTCCTGATCAGCTGGTGGTGAACTTCCCTGGACCGAGCCGGCAGCTTAGTGGCGGCGTGACCACGGGGGCGCGGCGGGCGGCACGGGCTCGGCGGCGCGCTGCGGCCGGCCCGGTGGCGGCTTCTTTACCTGGGTGCCGTTGGCGGGAAGGACGGACGGCGGCAGGACGGACGGCGGCTGGACGCCGGGTACGGCCGCACGGGCTGCGCTGCTTTCATCCTGACGGTCCTGGCCCGTCAGGCCTTCGGGGCGAAGGCCAGGATGAAAAGAGTTCGCTGGCGCGGCGCGGTCCACAGGTGCCGGGTACCCGGCGGGCGAGGCGCCGGGTGCCAGCCCCGCGAAGGGGGCGGCCAGGCGCGGGGTGACAGGCAGCGGACCAGAGGAACGGGCGTGGCTGCCCCGTGGCCGCTCCCGCTTACCGCCCCCGGTGGCACGCCACGGGCGCAGTTTCGGCGCCGTCGCGAGCACCAGCGCCGCGATGGCGGCCAGCGTGATAACGGCGAACCACCACAATGCGATCCGCACCACGGACAGGCCCACCACCAGGCTCACGAAGAGCGCCGCCCACAGGTACATGAGCAGCACCGACTGGCGGTGCGAGTGGCCCATGTTCTGCAGCCGGTGGTGCAGGTGCTGCCGGTCGGCGTCAAACGGCGACATGCCCTTCGCCGTCCGGCGGATCACGGCGAGCAGCATGTCCGTGTAGGGGATGCTCCAGATCGCGACCGGGATCAGCAGCGGCAGGATGACGGGGAACCGGTTGACCGGGTCCGCTCCGTGGTACGTGACCAGGATGTTCTGATCGAGAGTGGCGAAGGACTCGATAGGCCCGTAGGCGAGCAGCAGGCCGAGCAGCATGGACCCGGTGTCGCCCATGAAGATCCGCGCCGGGTGGAAGTTGTGCGGCAGGAAGCCGATGCAGATGCCGGCCAGCACCGCGGACGCCACCGCGGGCACGGACTGCGACGGGATGCCGACCGAGTTGGTCAGCGTGTAGGAGTAGATCAGGTAGGCGACCGCGGAGATGCCGACGACCCCGGCGGCGAGGCCGTCGAGGCCGTCGATGAAGTTCACTGCGTTGATCGTGGCGACGATGATGAGGATCGTCACGGTGTAGCTCAGGGCCGGCTCGAGCAGGACGTACTCGCTGCCGGGCCCCGGGATCCACGGCAGGTACGCGCCGGACCACACCAGGATGCCGCCGGCCGCGATCTGCCCGGCCATCTTGGAGATGGCGCCGAGCCCCCACCGGTCGTCGACGATGCCGACGATGATCAGCAGGCCGCCGGCCAGCAGCAGCCCGTTAACCGTGCGCGAGGCGGGGAAGGCCTGCGCCAGGTAGCTGAGCCGCTCGGCGACGAGCAGTCCGGCCGCCAGGCCGCCGTACATCGCGATGCCGCCGAGCAGCGGGACCGGGGCCGTGTGCACGTCCCGTTCCCGTGGCGCGTGCTGCGCGTGCATCGCGATCGCACCCCGCCGCACAAGCGGGGTAAGCAGGTAGGTCACCGCCGCCGCGATGATCAGGACGAAGAGATACTCGCGCATGGCGGCCGGCGATCAGTCGCCTGTGGCAGGGGCGGCCGGCGGGTCGTCGGCCGCCTCATCCCGCTTGGCGGCAGGTGCGGCGGCGCTGGCCGCGGCGATGGCCTCCGCGGCCCGGCGGTCTGCCGGGCTGAGTTCCGGCTCGTGGGAGGCCGA
>Ga0335074_10010101_pt1 | contig 13190 bp, 12 predicted proteins | sample Lox_Sample_23_FD_206715 | JGI IMG/M metagenome (GOLD analysis project Ga0335074, IMG submission 206715) | Soil microbial communities from Loxahatchee National Wildlife Refuge, Florida, United States - Lox_Sample_2.3 | ecosystem: Environmental > Terrestrial > Soil > Wetlands | place: USA...
TGTTCGTCCCGTGCGTCCTGGCCGTCGCGGCGGTGACGCTGGCCGGCTGGCTGCTGGCGGGCGGCGCGCCCGGCCGCGCGGTCAGCGCGGCGCTGGCGGTGCTGATCATCGCCTGCCCGTGCGCGCTGGGCCTGGCGACGCCGGCCGCGCTGGTGGTGGCGTCCGGGCGGGGCGCGCAGCTGGGCGTGTTCATCAAGGGCTACCAGGCGCTGGAGTCGTCCCGGGCGGTGGACACGGTGGTGCTGGATAAGACCGGCACGGTGACTACCGGGCAGATGATGCTTACCGGGGTGTTCACCGTGCCCGGCACGACCCGGGGTGAGCTGGACCATCCGCGTGAACCTGGCCTGGGCGTTCTGCTTGATCGCCAGCATCCAAGTTGGCGGATACCCGGTTGCGTTCGCCGGGGACGGCGTCAACGACGCACCGGCACTGGCCAGCGCTAGCCTCGGCATGGCGATCGGCACCGGGGCTGACGGGGCGATCGGCGCGGCGCGGCGCGGCTGCGGCCCGGCCACCACCTTCCTCACCATCCGCAACCTCACCGGCACGCCCGACGAGCTCCTCCGCGTCTCCAGCCCCGTCGCCGCCCGCGTTGAGCTCACCGAGCGCGCCGGACCCGGCGGCCTCCGGACCCGAGTCGGGTGCCGCTTACCCTCACCTTCCGGCACGCCGGAACCGTCACCGTCGACGCACCCGTCACCGCTCCCGGAACACCGTAAAGACTCCGATCGAACGGAACCAGCTTGAACTTCCGGGCAGTCGTCTCCGAAGCCCCGGACCCCGAGCCCGGACCCTGAGCCCTCGGACACCGAGCCCCGGACCCTGCGGCCCCGGACCCGAGCCCCGGACCCCGCGGCCCCGGTTAGCGGCCAGAACGGGGCATAACACCCGCACGGTCAGCGATTCCCGCTATCGTGTGTAGTTGTACCCCTCATAGGGGGTGCAACTACACACACTCATTCGATTAACTGCCCCAGCCAGTGAGATGGAGTAGCAGGTGTACCCTTCGGGCGGCCAGGGTAGGCAACCGGTCTCCCCGCAAAGCGTGCCAGAGCCCGCTAGCCCAGCTCGCCATGTGCGGGCCTAAGCGGGTGCGCTCCACCGTGAGTTCGCCGGCGGCGTGCTGGGCGCGCAGGACCTTCTTGTCGAACTTGCCGACGGTGGTCTTGGGGACCTCGGCGATGAACGTCCAGTTCTCCGGCACCTGCCAGTGCGCGACCTTGTCCTCGAGGAATGTCGCCAGCTCGGCGGGAACCGCCGGGGCATCGGGGCGCAGGACGACGCAGGCCAGCGGCCTTTCGGTCCATTTCTCGTCGGGAATCCCGATCACGGCGGCCTCGCGGACCGCGGGGTGCCCCATCAGCTCGTTCTCTAGCTGCACGCTGGAAATCCACTCGCCGCCGGACTTGATCACGTCCTTGACCCGATCAGTGATCTGGAAGAAACCCCGGTCGTCGATCGTGGCGATATCACCGGTGCGCAGCCAGCCGTCCCGGAACTTATCCGGCGCCGGATCCTTGTGGTACGCGCCGGTGATCCACGGCCCGCGCACCTCGATTTCGCCCTCCGCGACGCCATCCCACGGCAGTTCCTGGCCGTCCGGGCCCATGATGCGCATCTCCACGCCGGCCATAACCCGGCCGGACTTCATCCGCCAGTCCATTTCCTGCGCGGTGCCCTTCGCCACGCCAGCAGGCGGGAACGCCATGCCACCCAGCGGGCTGGTCTCGGTCATGCCCCAGCCCTGGACGATCCGCACACCGTACTTGTCCCGGAAACGCTCGAACAGCACTCGCGGTGCCGCCGCACCGCCGGAGGTGCCGGTGCGCAGCGAGGACAGGTCAAGCTCGTGTTCGGCGCCGTAGTCGAGGATCCATCCCCAGATCGTGGGGATCGCCGCGGTGACCGTGCTCCGTTCGGTGGCTATGAACCTGGTCAGGTGCTCGGCCTGGAGGAACGGTCCTGGCATGTGCAGCGTCGCGCCGGAGATGAACGCGGCGAACGGCAGCCCCCACGCGTTCACATGGAACATCGGCACGATCACCAGCACCCGGTCGGTCTCGGTGGGGCCGTCGACGCTGGCCGACGTCGCCGCCATCGCGTGCAAGAACGTGGACCGGTGCGAGTAGACAACCCCCTTCGGATCGCCCGTTGTCCCGCTGGTGTAGCACATCAGCGCGGCGGCATGCTCATCAAGTGCGGGCCAGTCGAACGAAGGCTCTTCGGCGGCCAGCAGTTCGTCGTAGCGGAGGACAGGGACCCCGCCGCTGAGCACGGGGCTGTCGCCGCTGAGCGCGGAGCTGTCGCCGCTGAGCGCGGACGCGTCGCCCGTGCCGGTGACTATGAACGCCTCGACGGTCTTGAGGTGGTCCTTGATCGCGGCCAGCAGCGGGACGAGCGAGTCATCCACGATGATCAGCCTGTCCTCGGCATGGTTCACGATGTGCGCGATCTGCGCCGGAGGCAGCCGGAGGTTCAGCGTGTGCAGCACCGCGCCCATGCCGGGCACCGCGAAGTAGGCCTCCATGTGCTCCTGGTTGTTCCAGCACAAGGTGCCGACCGGGTCGCCGGCGCCGACGCCGAGCTTGGCCAGGGCACCGGCCAGCCGGGCCGCGTTGTCGGCTATCGTGCGGAACGAAGCCCTCCGCGCGCCATCGCCGGTCCAGGTGAGGACTTCGCTGCCGCCGTAGATGCTGGCGCCATGACGCATGATCGCGCCGATTGTGAGCGGATAGTCCTGCATGGTGCTGCTAATCATGGTGGCCCCTCTTGGATACTGAACGGTAAGGTAAACGCCGCGTTCCGGTCTCGTCAATGGAGGTTGCGCAGTGTCCCGTCAGATCATCCTGGCCTCCCGCCCTGACGGGTGGCCCACGGCCGAGAACTTCGCAATGGCCGAGGTGGACCGTGCTGACCTCGGCGACGGTCAGGTACGGGTGCGCAACCTGTTCATGTCCGTGGATCCGTACATGCGCGGGCGGATGAACGACGTGAAGTCCTACGTGCCGCCGTTCCAGGTCGGTAAACCGCTGGAGGGCCAGGCAATCGGCACGGTCACCGAGACCCGGTCGCCGGACCTGGCCGAGGGGAACCTGGTCCTGCACAACCTCGGCTGGCGAGACGAGGCGGTCCTCAACGCCCGGCATGCGCGCCGGGTCGAACCGCTTCCCGGCATGTCCCCGTCGGCGTACCTGGGCGTGCTCGGAGGCACGTCGCTGACCGCCTATGTGGGCATGCTTGACATCGCGGGCTTGAAACCGGGCGACGCCGTGTTCGTATCCGGCGCGGCCGGCGCGGTGGGCAGCATCGCCGGGCAGATCGCCAAGCTCAAGGGCGCGTCCCTGGTCGTCGGCAGCGCCGGCTCGGACGAGAAGGTCCGCTGGCTGCGCGAGATCGGCTTCGACGCCGCGTTCAATTACAAGAACGGCCCGGTCCATAAGCAGTTGCGCGCAGCGGCGCCGGATGGCATCGACATCTACTTCGACAACGTGGGCGGCGAGCACCTGGAGGCGGCGCTCAGCGCCCTCCGCCTGCACGGCCGCGTGGCGCTCTGCGGCGCGATCGCGAACTACAACGTCCCGCTGGAGGACATGCCGGCCGGGCCGCGCAACATCGGGTTCGCCATCACCAAACGCCTCACCCTGCGCGGCTTCATCGTCTTCGACCACATGGACCGGATGCCAGCCATGATCGCCGACATCACCGGGTGGCTGCGCGAAGGCAAGCTCCAGCACGCCGAGACGGTGGTCGATGGCCTGGAAAACGCGCCCGACGCGTTCCTGTCCCTGCTGCGCGGCGGCAACACCGGCAAGATGGTGGTCCGGCTCTAGCCCGCTTGTCCCATATCGCCCTCGACCCAACCACGCTGCCGATGCCGTTATCGTCTGGGTCTGAAATCGACGCCGGCGGGTGCCGGAACCGGCGACGCGTGGGCGTTCGGGTACGTTGGTCAGCGAAGGGCCTGCCTCTACAACCTGGGAGTTCGCCAGGTGAAGAAAAGCCGGATGTTCCTGGCCAGCCTTATCGCGCTAGGCCTGATCGCCACGGGCTGCGGTTCCGCGGACAGCCACGCGGCCGCGCAGCCGTCCGCCTCGCCGCAGTCGCCGCAGTCGCCGGAGTCACCGCAGTCGTGCACGACGGCCGTCTTCGACCGGATGACCGAGGCCGAACGGGTCGGCCAGCTTTTCCTGGTCGGTATCCCGGTGACCGGAGGGCCCGGGCAGCAGGCAGAAAGCGCGATCCGCGACCATCACCTCGGCTCGGTGGTGTTCGGCGGGGATAGCACCCAAGGGGTAGGCGCCATCAAGGACATCACCAGCCAGGTGCAGGACCTGACATCGGCCACCGCCGGCGTTAAGTTCTTCGTCGCGGCGAACCAGGAGGGCGGCGAGATCCAGCCGCTCAAGGGACCCGGATTCGAGACGATGCCGACCGCTCTTGCGCAGGGCGCCATGTCAGCAAGCGCGCTACAGCAAGCCGCGTACACATGGGGCCGGGAACTGAAACAAGCCGGCGTCAACCTCAACCTGGCCCCGGTGATGGACGTGGTGCCGCCGGGCACCGCCGCCGGGAACGCCCCGATCGGCGCGCTCGACCGTGAGTTCGGCGACAACCCGCGGATCAACGGAGAGCACGGGGCGGCGTTCATCCGGGGCATGCGCGAGGCCGGCGTCGTGACCAGCGCCAAGCACTTCCCCGGGCTGGGCCAGGTGCGCGGCAACACCGACTTCACCACGAACGTCGTGGACAACCAGACCACTGCGGACGATCCGTACCTGCAGTCGTTCCAGGCGGCGATCGACGCGGGAGTGCCTGTTGTCATGGTGGCGCTGGCCACGTATACCCGGATCGACCCGGACCACCTGGCGGTGTTCTCCAGCCGCATCATCCAGGGCATCCTGCGTGACCGGATGCACTTCAGCGGCGTGGTCATCTCCGACGACCTGGGTGAGGCGGCGGCGGTGGCGAACATTGAACCGGGCACCCGGGCCATTGACTTCATCACGGCGGGGGGCGACATGATCACAGCCCAGACCGTCCCGGCTGCGGTCGCGATGGATGAGGCCGTGCTCCGGCACGCCACGGCGGACGCGGCATTCGGGCAACTCGTCAGCACTGCTGTTATGAGAATACTTGGGGTTAAGGAGAGTGACGGGTTGCTGCCGTGTTTACCTGATGTTCAGTAAAATGACAGGGTGCGGAAATCACCGGTAGAGATCGTGGCCACGGCGGGCACTCGTGCGGCGGGTGTTTCCGGGCTGCGGACGGGGCGATTCGGCCGGTGGGCCGATGGCGTGACCGCGATGCGCGAGGACTGCGCGGCGTTCGCGCATTACTGGCACGGGCACAATGCGCGGGTGACGGGGCGGACGGGGCCGCTGTGGGTGGTGCTCGGGGACTCGACCGCGCAAGGGCTCGGCGCGTCGTCACCGGCCGGCGGGTACGTGGGGCAAGTGCTGGCCGAATTGCGGATGAGGACCGGTGCATCATGGCAAGTGCTCAACTTGTCGAAATCCGGCTCGGTGCTCGGTGACGTGATGAGGACGCAGCTGCCCAGGGTGTCGGCCGACGCCGATCTGGTGACCTGCGGCGTCGGAGTGAACGATATTTTGTACACGGCACCGGGCAAGCTGTTCGCCGACCTGCGCGCGCTCGTCGCCAGCGTGCCGGACGGGACCGTCCTGCTCGACCTGCCGGTGCCGGCTGGGGTATGGGGCCTGCTGGGGCGGGCCAGCGTGCCGTACGTCGCGCGGATCAACCGGGTGCTGCATGAGGCGGCGGCTCAGCGCGGGTTGCCGGTAGCGCGGGTGTCTGACCAGTTCAGGTCGCCATGGCGGGGCAAGTTCGCCAAGGATAACTTCCATCCGAGCCAGGAAGGCTACCGGGACTGGAGCCGGGCGCTGCTTACCGCGATCGCGTAACCGGCCTATCTTCTGCGCCGCCGCGCCAGCCCGAACGCGACAAAAAGGATGATGAACCACCAGGGGATCCACCAGATGTGGAAGACAACGCCGCTCACCACATACAGCCCTATCGCCGTGAGGATCGCGGCCGTGCGCGCCACCGCGTCGTCGGCTGGATGCCTGGCTACCTTCCCAGACTGCCGCGTCGCTATGGAACGGTCGGGCAGTTGGTACAGGTCGATGGCTGGCAGGTCGGCCATCAGCTCGTCGAGTTCGCCCATGGTCTTGGCGGCGAACGCGGCCGAGAGGCGCTCCTGGAACTCGTCGACGGTCAGTCGGCCTGCGGCGTGATGCTCCCGCAGCAGAGCCGCGACCCGGTCGCGGTCCGCGTCCGAGGCGCGCAGCCGCGGGTTTCCCGGCATCTCAGTCGATCCAGTACCTGCGGATCTTACGGCCGCCCGTCTCGATGACAGAGTCGAGCCGACCGCCGCAGCGTTCGATGACCGCAGCTGAACCAACATTGGAATCTTCGCATGTCACCAGCACCCGGTCCACGCCGAGCGAACGCGCGATGATCACGCTCTGGCGCAGGATCTCCGTCGCGTAGCCGCGTCGGCGGTACTGCGGCAGGACCCCGTAGCCGATGTGGCCGCCTTGGAGCTTGAGGCGTTCGGTCAGTCCATGCCGGATAGAGGTCCGGCCGACCAGATGGCCGCCGGCTTCGGCCACGAGAAAACTGGACCGGACCCAGCCTTCGGGCAAGTCGTCTCCGCGGCGCTGGCCCTCCAGCAGGCGCAGGTACCTATGCCACGGCATCCCCGGCTGGTAGTCGAGGGCGAATATGAAGTCATCATCGGCCATCCCGCGCTGGCCGGCGACGACCGCCGCCTCGTCGGCCAGCCGTAGCGGCCGCAGTCGAAGTGAGTCCATATCAGCCACGTTATCGCTGACCCGCTAGACAGCGGGCCTCCGGGATAAGCCGATGCGTGGCGGGAGGCCGAACCGGGGGAAAAGGCGATCGGTATCCAGGAAGAACGTCAGCCGGCTGAACCGGTCGCCGGACGCGTCGTGCACTTGGAGGGCCCACGGGACGTGGCCGCCGTCGGACGACGGCTTATACTGACCCCAGGCCTGAACCCCGTTCACCAGTCCGGCCGCGACCGGCACGAGCAGCGATCCCGCGCACACCCGCGGCCCCGGCTCCGCCAGGAACGCCACGATGTCCGCGCTGCCGCGCAGCCACATCGGGAACGGCGGCATCGACATCACCGCGTCGTCGTGCAGCAGCTTGACCAAGGCGGACAGGTCGTACCGCTGGAACGCGTCCACATACTGGTCAAGGAGCACCGGCGAAGGAGCCTGCGCGGGCGCGTCGATGTCAACCTCCGCCATCGTCGCCCGCGCCCGCTGCAGCGCGCTGTTCACCGCCGGCACCGACGTGCCGAGTGTGGTAGCCGCCTCCGCGGCCGGCATCTTCAGCACCTCACACAAGATCAGCGCAGCCCGCTGCCTGGCGGGCAGGTGCTGTAGCGCCGCTATGAACGCGAGCCGGACGCTCTCCCGGGAAATCGCGATCTCCGCGGGATTGCCGGACAGCACCTGCGAGTCGGCGGCCGGCGAGACCCAGATGTCGTCCGGGCGCGGCGCGCCGAGCAGCGACTCGACCGGCGCGGAGGCGGGCCCAAGGTCCATCGGCAGCGCCCGGCGCTGCCGTCCGCGCAGCATGTCCAGGCATATGTTGGTGGCGATCCGGTACAGCCAGGACCGCACGCTGGACCGCCCCTCGAAGCTGTCGGCGGCACGCCAGGCACGCAGCAGGGTCTCTTGCACGGCATCGTCCGCCTCGAAACCAGAGCCGAGCATCCGGTAGCAGTAGCCGGTCAGCTCGCGCCGGTATTCTTCAAGCAGGTCAGAACTTACCCCGATGACTGGTGCGGTAGCCGCCATAGGGCCCACTGTACGCCGGCTAGGCCGGTTCCATGCCATACCGGAGCATCAGCTCCCGTTCCTCCGAGGGGGAGCGAGGCTCGGCAGCGGCCCAGAGCTGGTGCAGTTCCTCGAAATAAGCATCCAGCGAGCAGGAAGCCGCCGGGACCGCTGGACAGCAGGCGCCCTGGCCCGGCCCACGATCTCCGCCTTGGCGCCATTAAATCAACGGGGCGTGGCCGATGGCACGCCGGGGAATAACCTTCACGAACATGGATGAGTTGCTGGCCGCTGCTCAGGCGGAGCTGTACGGGGCCAATCCCGAGGACTTCATGCGGCTGCGGGGGGAGCTCGCCGACGCCGCGAGAGCGGCGGGCCAGTCGGCGGTCGCCAAGCAGATCGCCGCGCTCCGCAAGCCGACCAAGGCGGCGTGGGCGCTGAACCAGCTCTCCCGCGCCCACCCGGAGGCAGCCGGGCGCCTGGCCGCGCTCGCAGCCGAGCTGCAGCGTGGCGGCGACGGGGCCCGGCTGCGCGAGCTCACCCAGGCCAGAAGCCGGCTGATCGACGAGCTGACCCGCCAGGCGTTCGCCTCGGCCGGTGACCCGGCGCCGCCCGCCGCGTTGCGCGAGGATGTGATCGCGACCCTGGGCGCGGCGCTCGCCGACCCCGAGGTGGCCGCTGACCTGGCCGCCGGCACGCTCGCTCGCGCCGCGCACTGGGCGGGCTTCGGCCTGGCCCCGCTCGCGCCCGGTCCGCCGCGGAAAAAACCCGAGCCCGCGCCGGAACCTGAGCCAGATGATGAACTGGCCCGCCGTCGTCAGCAGAAGATCGATCTGGCCGAACAGGCAGTGGCTGACGCGACCCAGGCCGCATCCTCGGCCGCGTCCGCGGAAGCCGAACTTGAGGACACCGTCCGCGACCTGGAGGCCCGGCTGGAGCGGGCTCGCCAGGAGCTGGCCACCGCCCGCCGCGACGCATACCGGGCTGAGTCACGACGCAAGCGGGCGATCGCCGAACTTGGCCGATTCCGGGAGTAAACCTTCCGCATCCCCTAACGTCTCTACTACCTATGAGGGTTGAGCAGGCGTTGGCGCGCGGAGGTGTTGCCAGTGGAGGGTGCTGGGGAGCCGGAGGGGTTCCGTGCTTTCGTTGAGGCGAGGTCACCGGCGTTGCTCCGGTCCGGCTGGCTGCTGACCGGGGACTGGACGAGCGCGGAGGATCTCGTGCAGACGGCGCTGGCCGCGGCCTGGCCGCGCTGGGGGAGCGTGTATCACGCGCCCGAGCCGTACGTGCGCAAGATCATGGTGAATACGTTCCTGCGCTGGCGGCAGCGCCGGTGGAACGGCGAGGTAGCGACCGCCAAACTCCCCGAGCTGCGCGCATACGGCGACGTGTTCGCCCAGGTAGATTCCCGCGCCGCGCTGAAGGCGGCGCTTGACCGGCTGCCGCCGAGGCAGCGCGCGGTCGTCGTGCTCAGGTACTTCGCCGATCAGACAGAGGCGCAGACCGCCGAGACAATGGGCTGTTCGGTGGGGGCGGTGAAGAGCCACGCGGCCAAGGCGCTCGCGCGGCTGCGCGAGGCACCTGGGCTGGCGGAGCTGATGACCGGAGGTGTGGCATCGTGACTATCGAAGAGCAGAGGCTGTCCGAGTTGCTGCACCGGCTCACGCCCGAACCGCCACGCACCGTAACCGTGGAAAGCGTCGCGATCAGGCTCGCGAACAAGAACGCTCCGGCCCGCGGGGCCGGGAGGGGAGCAGCTCCGATGTCCAGAGGCGAGCCTAACGGGGGCAGCCGGTTCAGCGGCCGCGGACGGCTGACGCCGCTGCTCGCCGCGGCGGCCGTGGTGGTTATCGCGGGGGCGAGCGCGGGTGTAGCGGTCGCGCTCAGCTCAAACACCACCAAGACCCCGTCGGCGTTGAGCGGTGTCTCCTCGTCGGCCACGAGCCAGGCGGCCACCGTGTCGCCGAGCCCGGCGCAGCCGGGTTCCAGCCAGCCGTCTCCGGAACCCGTCGCCTCGGGGCAGCCGGTCACCAACGGCACCTGGGACTCCTCGGTCGTCGCGTCCGTCACGCTCACCGACGGCACGCTCGTCTCCAGCGGGGACTCGCTGTACGCGTTCACCCCCAGCAACCTGCTGGAGATCGACCCCAGCACCGGCCAGACCACGCACGAGGCACCGTCTGACGGATTCCCCGGCCAGGCGCCCGTCATCGCCGGGAACAAGGTCTGGGAGGTCACGACCTACGGGGGCGGCATCGGCCTGAGCGGATACAGCGTGCAGACGCTGGCGGCGGACGGGACGATCACGGTGCCGGCCTCCGGCGCGCTGTCCGGTAACCCCGAAGGCGTCCTGGCCGCCGGTCCGGACGGAAACCTCTATATGGCGGCCGGAACGGCGGTCGTCGAGGTGAACCCGTCCAGCGGTTCGGTGGTCCGGCGGTTCCCGGTGCCTGGCGGCACGGTCAACTCGGTGGCCGTCTCCCCGGACGGCGGCCAGATCTATGCCGGGATCGGCAGCGGGTTGTTCCGGATCGTGGAGCTGGACGCGTCCAGCGGCGCGACGCTGGCGAGCGCGAGCGTGGGCGGGAGCCAGAGCGGCGGTGACCTGGTGGCCAGCCCGGGCGGTGTCTGGTTCACGACCAGCGGCGGGACGGCCGAGCGGATCTGGTTCGCGCCCTCGGGCAGCCTGTCCAGTGCCCGGCTGGTCGAGGGTCCCGCGGTCGGCGGCGACGAAGCCGTCCCGACCTACGCCGACGGAGCGGTCTGGGTCGGCGGCACCAAGAAGCTGGAGTGCCTGGACCCGGACACCGGCCAGGTCAGGGCGAGCAGCCTCGTCCCGTCCGACGACCAGGTGCCGGAAGGCATCGGTGACGTCGCCACCGCCGGCGGTCACGTGTTCGCCCTCTACGAGAACAACCGCACCGAGTTCGGCGGCGTGGCGGTGCTGAGTCCGCCCGCCGCGTGCACCTCGTCCGCATCGTCCTCGTCAGGAGGGACCGGCAGCTAGCGGCGGCACTCGGTCAGGAGGGGCCGGCAGCTAGCGGCGGCACTCGGTCAGGAGGGGCCGGCAGCTAGCGGCGGCACTCGGTCAGGAGGGGCCGGCAGCTAGCGGCGGCACTTGTTCGGCAGTCGGCGGCGGCCCGGGCGGTGATCCGTCACCGAACGGCCGCCCGCCGAGCTGCTCGCGTCCGTGCGCGGTCAGCCAGCCGGACGGGTCGGGGCCGGCCGGCACGATCCGCGTCGGGTTCAGGTTGGTGTGCACGCGGTAGTAGTGCTGCTTGGTCTGCTCGAAGTCGATGGTGTCGCCGAAGCCCGGCGTCTGGAACAGGTCCCGGGCATACGCCCACAGCACCGGCATCTCGGTGAGCTTGTTCCTGTTGGCCTTGAAGTGGCCGTGGTACACCGCGTCGAACCTGACCAGGGTGGGCCACAGCCTGATGTCGGCCTCGGTGATCGTGTCGCCGCACAGGTAACGGCGGGTGGCGAGCCGCTCGGACAGCCAGTCGAGCCGGGCGAACAGCGTCCGGTAGGCGTCCTCGTAGGCACCCTGGGAGGTGGCGAACCCGCACCGGTACACGCCGTTGTTGACGTCCTCGTAGACCAGTGCCGCCACCTGTTCGATCTCGTCCCGGAGCTTGTCCGGGTACAGGTCCGGTGCGCCCGGCCGGTGGTAAGCGGCCCATTCCGCCTCCAGGTCAAGCGTGATCTGACGGAAGTCCGCGGTTACCACCGCGCCGGACCGGATGTCCACGATCGCCGGCACGGTGACGCCGCGGTCGTAGCCGGGGACGGCCTTCTCGTAGGCCTCGCGCAGCCAGTGAATGCCGAGCACCGGGTCGCGTTCTCCCAGGTCGAGGTCGAACGTCCAGCTCCGCCAGTCGTGCTCGGGTCCGCAGATGCCCATCGACAGCACCGGCTCCAGCCCAAGCAGCCGGCGGACGATCATTGTCCGGTTGGCCCACGGGCAGCCGCGCGCCACGACCAGCCGGTACCGGTCCGGTGCCACCGGCCATCCGTCCCGCACGTCCACGGTGATCCGCCCGTCCAGGTACCGCGTATCGCGGACGAACTCTCCAGTTTCGCTCACGCCCCCGACGCTACCCCGCCCCCGCGATCCCGGCACCCCCGCCCCGCCCCGCGCCGCGCCCTCCGCGCCGCCCCACCCCGCGCCGCGCCGCGCTCTCCGCCCCGCCCCACCCCGCGCCGCGCGGGCCGGGCCGGGTCGGCGCTCGGTTACGCTGCCGTCGGCCTGTGGCCCGACCGGCGCGGCAGGGTGCCGGTGTGATTAAAGCGGCATATGAGACTTTAGGGACGGTACAGTCGGTGGTCGCGACCCGGTAGGTGAGACGGGTGCGGCGTAGCGTGAAAATAACGTGGAGTTTCGCCGCTTTGTGGAAGTCTGTCATACGTATACGACGGGTAGCCTTCCACGTTGCGGTAGAATTCCACGTTAATCTCGGCTCTGGCGCACCTTACGGGGAGCCGGTTGCCGACCCTGGCCGCCCGAAGGTTGTATCTGTGCTATCTCGCTGTTTGTAGCGGTTACTCGAATTAGTGTGTGTAGTTGCACCCCTCATAGGGGGTGCAACTGCACACGATAGCCGGGATCGCTGACCGTGCGGGTGTTATGCCCCGTTCTGGCCGCTGACCGGACCTGCGGTGTCCGTGTCATCGGAGGACGACGTCCCAGAAAATGTGCCAGAGCCCGTTATCTGGCTCTGATGCACTTCATGGAACGGCTGCCGGAGTCGGCATTGAGCCCGCTGGCGCGGGGCCCGCTGGCGCGGGGCCCGCTGGCGGCGGGACCCCTGGAGCTATTGAGTGTCCTCTGGTTCGGCCCGCTGAGCCGCCTGCGCGGGCGGCACGGCACTGTGCTCGATGGTGCCATTGACACGTTGAGGCCCCCTGGAGCGGGCTCAATGGTGCCATTGACACGCTGACACCGCTGACACCGCTGACACCAGGGGACACTGGGGCGTCCATGCAGGCCGGGGCTCTTAATGGGCGCCGCCATCCCGTAAGTGCAGCAGAAGCCCGTTATTTCGTGACTTCACGGCGATCCGCGCACGATGCCGCCTGCCATCGGCCGTCCGTGGCGAATCTGCGGCATTGCCTCCTGCCATGGAAGGGCAGGAACCGTATGAACGCGTGTAGTCTTACCCCCTCCCGGGGCTCACGCGCACATTTCGGGATGATAATGCTCCCGCGGCAGGTTGATCACGCAGCTGCCGCCGGCCGGCAGCTGCCGTACCGGGGCAAAGTAGACGTCCAGCGGCGTTTTTTGATTATGGTGTGTACTTGCACCCCTGATGAGGGGTGCAAGTACACACGATCATTCTTATAACCTCTCCTGGC
>Ga0335074_10010102_pt1 | contig 13189 bp, 9 predicted proteins | sample Lox_Sample_23_FD_206715 | JGI IMG/M metagenome (GOLD analysis project Ga0335074, IMG submission 206715) | Soil microbial communities from Loxahatchee National Wildlife Refuge, Florida, United States - Lox_Sample_2.3 | ecosystem: Environmental > Terrestrial > Soil > Wetlands | place: USA: Florida...
GATGCTCGCGGCTGATGTCGATCTCGACTCCACGTATGTGGGTGGCCCGGAAGAACTCGTAGCCGCGCTAGCGGAAGCCGAATGCATCGAGTTCCTGATAGCCCGGTCCTCCGATCCCGTTACCGCCACCAGCGACCGGGTGAATATCAAATGATGCGCTGGATCACTACCAGCAGTTAACGGTAATGATCGGGCTCGCCAGGTGCCGTGTTGTCGATGGCGGCACAGCCCCTGGTGGATAGATGACCCGTGCCGTAACCGTCCCTCGGTAGTTACCTGCCGTGCCCTTGCACCCAGATGCCGAGTTGGCCTTCAGCCACGTCTTAGCGAAAGCCGTGCGCGTCGTGGAGTTGACGCGTTTCCCGTCCCGGTAAAGGCTGACAACCAGGGTTATCTCGGGGACCTGCAGCGGGCATTCCACCTTGGCTATGACGTTGATGTTGCGGGGCTCGTGGTGCGACCTATGCGGATTAGAAATGGTGAGGCTCCCGTCCAGGAGGCAGGTCACCGGCAATCCTGGCGCTGACGGGACTGTGAACGCCTGCGTCATCTCCGGTGCCGCGCTCGCTGAACTGCGAGTTGTGCCAGCCGATGCCGTCGGTACAGCCGCGGCTCCGATCATCACGGCACTGGCGGCCGCCGCCATTGCCATCTTCATCCATGCCATACTAGGTGCCTTCTTCCCCGCCGGTATTCAGCGCTTTCGATGTAGCTGTTCAGCCTGAATGAACGTGCCAGCCGACGGGACTTCGCGGACGGATGGGGATCAAAGATTCGATTCGCGCACTTGTACCCCAACTGAACAGTTACCTTTCGATCTATAGCCGTCGACATTGCCCGGGGTAAGGTCGGGCATACCGCTGTATTCGGCACCGGCGGAACGTGAGCATCACCGGTCCCAAGCCCTGCCTTCTCGATGATCGCCGTACAGATACATAGCCTAGCTGCGTCGATATCGGCGTGCCTTCCGGCCCTGGCTGGTGCTGTTCAGCGCCCTGGGATCCCGGGGTCGGCCTCAGTGGCCGACCCGGCGTCGCCATTGTGCTGTGACCTGGCAATGATTTGCTGGAGTGCCGCCACGTGCTGGTCGAATGCCCGGCGGCCGACTGTGCTGAGGCTGGCTGAGGTGCGCGGGCGCTTGCCCACAAGTCTCTTGCGGATCTCGACGTAGCCGGCCGACTCGAGGGTGGATAGCTGTTTGATAGCGCCGAGTCGGACAGGCCGAGTTCGTCACGGATGTACTTGAAGTCGGCCCATTGCACCGCCGCGAGCAGCGAGACGATCTCCAGCCGTGTCGGCGCGTGAATCAGCTCGTCGAACCGGGCCGTGCTCATGGAATGCTGCCTCCGGGCTGCGTGCCGGCGGGCGTAGAAGGCCAGGTTTTCGACGCCGCAGCACTTCTGTGGACCTGATGGCAACGCCAAGAGCTCGTCATCAGTCGAGAACCCCGAGTCATCCGCACCAGGAAAAACATGTATCACGCAGCCATCACAAGTGCGGTGGGTGGAGAACCTACCATAAGTGGATTCAGCTAAGCTCTAGACTAACTTGAGCTTGGTGTCCCATCATGCCCGCCATGACGGACAGATCATCCCCGCGCCGACGGTAATTTATGCTAGACGGAACTAACGATCTTTACGACAGGAGACACCAGGCGGCTGGAGAGGAGCGTAGTAGTGCTGGAAGGCCTTGACAGGACGCTCATAGCTGAGATGGCGAGACTTGTCGATCTCGACGGTGAACTTGCCTTGGAAGATGCTGCCAACCGTGTCCTCTACCTTGCCAATGAGGAAGGCGTACACGGACTCGAAGAGCGAATGGGGCAACTCAGGCAAACACTGAGCCGACATGCAGTCCTGAACCCTGAGTGGCTAGAAGGCAATGGGCTCCGCGTTCATTTCTTCCTAACCAATGGTCGGGTGGGATTTCTCGACCAGGTAGTGCATGCTCTGGAAACAGATCGAGTCGGAGTCTCCCAATACGTACTGTATGGCGACTGGGACTCACTAATTATTCTTTACGGAAGCGACGACGAAGCGGCCGCGCTGTACACCAACCTTCGTGCTGGTACCGACGAACCCCCGGTCCGCTTCTCAGCTGGAGAGATCCTTGTGGCGTATCGTCATATAGTGAAGCCTCTCGCTGAAACCTCGCCCGAAATCGATGTTAGTAAAATAAACGCTCTCGTCGCGGACTATGACGATGCCGTCTTTGTCGTTGCGCGCGATGAATTCCTAACCTCGGGACATATTCTAGGGCCAGCTTGGACCGCTCGAGGAGAGACGCCATACCCAGTCGTTGCATACATAGGGATCCATATTCGTGGAAGATCGAGCATCACCCCAGTGGAGTTGCGCTCGGCACTGCTGGGGAACGCCGCCTTGTCGCAGACGCTCGTTCACCTCTTCCGCGTATCGGAAGGGATTCCATTTCACTATGTCGCGAAGCTGGCGTGTCGGAATATGGTGGAACTTGATGCCGCAACGAATGCTCTAGGCTTTATGAAGCCAGGGGACGTTCGGTTTGAAGGACGGACTCTCGTAGTGGCTGCCGGGAGTGACAGATTTCCCGTATTCCGGCCCGCGAATGTTTCCGGCCTGATCGTTGGGCCTGATTTTGAAGGAATAATGCGGACAGCCGCCACAGTCTACGAAAGTTTGGGACCAGAAGAACGAAAGGCCTTTAATGCGCTGGACGATAAAAGGAAGGTTGCGGTAGTCAAGAATCTTGCGGAACTGTGGCATGGCGCAAGCCGGGGAGCCTGGGAAGCAGAGACTGGCCTTAGGATTCGTTCTGCACTCGCAACCTTCGCTCGTGAGTCTGTTTCTCCAGCCGATGGAGGCAATTTTACCGGTGCGGTTACGGAAATGGCTACAGCTGTCGAAGGCCTTGCCAAAAGATTCATCTCTCAACTCTCTTACTCTGTGTATGGTCGAAACCCTGCGCTGATGCAGCGGGAACTGAAACTCCCCACAAGCAAGTTCCGTAACTTGACGCTGGGTAAGGTCGCGCAAGCGCTTCAGGCCGCGTCCTTGCATCCGGACTTCGCGCGTTATAGCGACCAGTTGTCGGATCGGTGGATAGAACGGCTGGACCGTTTCGCGGATTCTCGGAACAGGTGGGCGCATGACGATATCGACCTTAAGGGATTGGAACTCCTTGACGAAGCTCATCGAGTGCTTGTTGACGCGCTGAGCTTGATTGAATGGCTCTCAAATTCAAAAGAAGCCGTGCGGCAAAACTCTGCCTGGCAACGCGAGGAGAGTTCGGATGATCCTGCGGGACTTACACTCGCCGCTCATGAAGGTAGAGGCCTGTCCGTATTCGTGAGCCATGCATCTAAGGATGCGAGAATAGCGTCGCGTGTCGCAATGGGCCTGAAGGCGTTTGATTACGACACCTGGTACGACGACTGGGAACTCCTGCCTGGCGATTCTATCGTTGAGAGAATTGAGGGGGCCATCTCCAAGACCGATGTCCTATTGGTATTGCTGAGTAAGAGCTCGGTAGGCTCTAGATGGGTACGCCGGGAATTGTCGGCTGGGCTGGTCCGGCAACTTTCCGGAAAGGGCGTACTGGTGATTCCCGTAGTTGTTGAGGACTGCGACATTCCCGATTTGCTTGCAGACACGAAGTATGTCGATCTACGTGGTGACTTTGAGCGGGGATTCCGACAGTTGGCGGACGCGCTTGCCGTGCGGCGAGGCAGGGTGATCAGTCCACTGTTATGGTGCGGGTTTGCGAGCCCGGCATCACCGCGGCAGATGAGGTTGCCCGACGGGGGACGGTTCACGCGATTGCGCGGACGTTCCAGCCGGAACGTCCGCGCAATTGCCTTGGGCGTCTCCGCAGAGAGCATTTAGTGCAGGGTCATAACTGGCGGTGGTGCTTCTCCCTCGCCGCCGGAACTGCTACTGCTGGATCTGATAGCCGGGGATGGGCATGACCCACCCCATCTCGGTGCCGGATCCGGGGCCATGGCCGCTGCCGTCGGCCTGCTTGGTCACGGTGGCGATAGTGACCAGGTGAACGTCGGGACCGCTGCTGCCCTGCTCGGTGCTGACCACCCAGCCGTTGCCCAGGCTGATCGCGACGTGACCGTCCTCGCTGTCGTACTGCGGGTACAGGTTCGTGCCATACCAGAACACCAGGGCGCCGCGGGGCGGCGTGGCGAACCTGGGCCCGCTGGTGTCCCAGGCCCAGCCGAACTTTCCTTGATAGGCCGGCCACCAGGTCACCGGGTCGGCAGATCCGGGAATGGCGGCGACCCCGGTGCCACTCCACGCGTTGACGACGAACGTCAGGCAGTAGAACGGGTCGATGGGCTTGCCGACGTCGCCCAGCGCGTTGGCGGCGGCCCAGATCGCCGGGTGAGCGGCGGTATGGCAGCTCGCCACGCCCGGAGCGTTGCGCACATCACCGGTGGGCACGAAGCCCTCCAGCGCGCGGTTGGCCAGGTCCTCGACGTAGTAGTCACCCTCCCACGTGCAGATGACCTGCAACTGGGCGCCAGCCGGTATGACGGCGATGGTGGTCGAGCAGCCGTCACCGCCGCCGGCGCACGCCCTGGTCGCCGTGGTCGCGGCGATCGCCGCTTCCGGTGCGGCATGGGCCGCCGACGCCGGCACGAGTGCCGCAGCCAGGGCCAGCGCGGGCACAGCGGCGGTCCTGATAAATCGATGCATATGCTCCCCTTACGTTGGGTTCGGCGTGGGACGCGACGATGATGCCGGCCCGGCCGGACGCTCGGCAATATGTATGCGCGAATTGAAACCGTCCGACCTTGTCCGGGCTTTTCCTGAGCAGGAAACCCGATATGCTGTCGCGCGCAGGAGGGGGGCCTCGATGCCAATGCATGTTTCGCCGACGTTAGAAGAACTGAGGCAGGTCGCCACCAAGGCGGACTTCGGACAGAGCCTGTCGCGGCTGAAGGACGCCGCAGACATGGCGATCCGCGATGTCGAGCGGCGAATAAGAGCATCCGGTCTCGACGCCGTTCCGCTCGCCACGCTGGGCGACTATTTCGCCGGACGGCATCTGCCCAGTGCCGTCGCGCTGCGGAAGATACTGACCGCCTGCGGCGTCACCGACCAGGCTGTGCTGGCAGCGTGGGATGATGCGCGGCTACGCGCCAGGCGCAGCCCCGGCCGGCCGGCCACCGGGCAGCCCGCACCGTATCGCGGGCTGGCCTGCTTCCGCCGCGAGGACGCGGACTGGTTCTTCGGCCGCTCCGAGCTGACCGCGCTCGCCGTCGGGCGGGCACGGGAGTGCCAGGCCGCCGGGCTGCCGCTGGTCGTGGTCGGTCCGTCGGGCGCGGGCAAGTCGTCGCTGCTGCGCGCGGGGCTGATCCCGGCACTTGCCCGGCGCGATGACCCGGTGCCGCTGGCCGTGCCAGGCACCGACCCGCTCGGCACGCTGGCCGGGCTGATCGACGGCACACACCGGATAGTGGTGGTGGACCAGTTCGAGGAGATCTTCGCCCCGGCTGTGGACGAGGCCAGCAGGAAGTCCTTCATCGGCTCGCTGTTCGCGGCGGCTGCCCGTGACCGCGAACCTCCGCTGGTGCTGCTCGGCCTGCGGGCGGACTTCTACGGCCAGGCACTGCGCTACCCGCCGCTGGCGCGGGCTCTGCAGGACGGCCAGGTGGTGGCCGGGCCGATGAGCGCGACCGAGCTTCGCGAGGCCATCGTGGAACCGGCCCGCCTGGCGAAGACATCCGTGGACGACGCGCTGGTGGAGCTGCTGCTCAGCGAGCTGCGACTGCAAGGCCATGCCGCCCATGACGCTGGCGCGCTGCCGCTGCTGTCCTACGCGCTGCTGGCCGCCTGGGACCGGCACCGGTCCGGACGGCTCACCGTCGCCGACTACCTGGCCACCGGGGGCATCGCCGGCGCGGTCCGCAACGCCGCCGACCGGGCGCTCGGCGAGCTGGACAACGAGAGCCGGCCAGCGGCTCGCTGGCTGTTCTCGCGGCTGGTCTGGGTCGGGCAGGACACACCCGACATCCGGCGCCGCGCCGCCATCGACGAGCTGTGCGCCGGGCCGGACGGGCACGCGCGCGAGGCGCTGGACACGTTCATCGCGCACCGGCTGCTGACCGCGGACGACGGTACGGTGGAGATCGCGCACGAGATAGTGCTCAGCGCCTGGCCGGTGCTGCGTGGCTGGATCGACGGCGACCGGGCCGACCTGCTGATCCGCCGACGGGTGACCGAGGCGGCGCAGGAGTGGTCCGCGCGCGGCCGCGACAGCGGGGACCTGCTGCGCGGCGGGAAACTGGCGATGGCGCGCTCATTGGCGACCGATCCCGGCAGACGAGCCGAGCTCACCTCGGCTGAACGTGAGCTGCTCGACGCGTCGCTGGCCGCCGAGCATGCGCAGCGCCAGGCCGAACGGCGCGGCGCTCGGCGGCTGCGGAACCTGGCGGCCGGGCTTGCGGTGGCGGTCCTGCTGGCGGGCGGGCTCACCGCCTACGCGTTCGGCCAACGCGCGCAGGCCGCCAGCCAGCGGGAGCTGGCCACCTCCCGGCAGATCGCCAGCGAGGCGGCCCAGCTTCGCGGGCAGGACCCAGGCCTGGCGGCGCAGCTCAGCCTGGCCGCGTTCCAGGCGGCGCCGACGCCGCAAGCTCGCGGCGCGCTGCTGGACTCCTCGGCCACGGCCATCCCGACCCGGCTGACCGGGCCGAGCGGGATCGTCCAGGCCGTGACGCTGAGCCCGGACCGCCGGCTGCTCGCGGCGGTCGACTCCGACGGCGGCCTGTGGCTGTGGAACCTGGCCGATCCTGACCAGGCGCACCTGGCCGCCCGGCTGGGCACCGCGTGCTACGCGGCGGCATTCAGCCCGGACGGTCACACCCTGGCGGTGGGCTGCACGGACGATAATGTGCACCTGTTCAGCGTGACGGGTCAGGCGAGCGTACGAGCCACCGGGACGATGACCGGGCCGGGCAGCACGGTGTACTCGGTCGCGTTCAGTCCGGACGGGCAGACGCTGGCGGCCGGCAGCGCGGACGGGAACGTGTGGCTGTGGAACCTCGCGGATCCGCGAGGTCACGGACAGGCACTCGCGGCCGACGGCGGGTACGTGCAGGCGGTCGCGTTCGATCCGGCCGGCGGATGGCTGGCCGCCGGGACGGCGGCCGGAACTGTGCGGCTATGGAACCTGTCCACGCTGGGCCGGCCAGCACCTAGCCGACCAGCACCGGGCAAGCCAGCACGGGGCAAGCCAACACCGGGCAAGCCAACACCGGGCCAGCCGACGCTGGTCCGACAGGCGCTCACCGGACCCGCAGGGCCGGTTTACTCGGTCGCGTTCAGTCCGGACGGGCAGACGTTGGCGGCCGGCAGCGGGGACTCGCACGTGTACCTGTGGAGCATCCGCGACAGGCGTTCGCTGGGCAGGCTATCCGGCGCGACAAGCTGGGTGAACGCGGTTGCGTTCAGCCCTTCCGGTGACACGCTGGCGGCCGGCGGGAGCGACGACACAGTGCGGCTGTGGGACGTGGCCACCCGGAAGGTCACGGCGACGCTAGCGCACCCGGGACCGGTGACCAGCGTGGCCTGGGACGGTGCCGGAAGGCTGGTCACCGGTGCGGCCGACGGCGACGTGCGGCTGTGGCGGCTGCCACCGCCGGTGCTGGCCGCAGACGGCGTGGTCAACGGCGTTGCGTTTAGCAAGCACGGCGGGCTGCTGGCCGTGGCCAGCGATGACCTGCGACTCTGGAACGCCGCCACGCGCCTGCCGCTCGGCCCGGCGCAAACAGTGAGCGGGGCGGTGCCGGAGGCGGTCGCGTTCGCGCCGGACCGCCAGTTGCTGGCGACCGCGGACTCGGACGGAACGGTCCGGCTCTGGGGATACACGCGCTCTGGCGCGCTGACCGCGGTCGGTGGTGTGCTGCGCGGAGCGGCGAGCGGGCAGGCGGAGGCCGTCGCGTTCAGCCCAACGGGCGGCCTGCTGGCCTCGGGTGGTGACGACGGAACCGTGCGGCTATGGTCCGTCGGCTCCACCGCTAGGACCATGCCCGTCACCGTGCTGAAGGCCTTCAGCGCGCAGGTGTTCACGGTGGCGTTCAGCCCCGGCGGGCAAGTGCTCGCCGCGGCCGGGGCCAATGACACGGTCCGGCTGTGGAACCTGGCCGACCCGGCCCATCCGGCTCCGCTCGCGACGCTGACCGGGCCGGCCGGCACGGTGTACTCGGTGGCGTTCAGCCCGTCCGGCGACCTGCTCGCCGCGGCCAGCGCGGACCGGAGTGTCTACCTGTGGAACGTGAGCGACCCGCGCCACCCGGTACGGGACGGGCCGGCCCTCACCGGGCCGGCCAGCTACGTCTACGCGCTCGCGTTCAGCCCCTCGGGCGGCCTGCTGGCCGCGGGCAGCACCGACGACACGGTGTGGCTGTGGACCATGGCAAGGACCCCCGCGCTGTACGCCACGCTGACCGGCCCGACGAATTACGTGTACGCGGTGGCGTTCAGTCCCTCGGGCGGCACGCTGGCAGCGGGCAGCGCGGACGGGACGGTCCGGTTGTGGGACACCGGTCCTGGGGACGCAGCCGCCGGAATCTGCGCCGCGGCGGGTGACCAGATCACCCGGCAGGAGTGGGAGCGGTACGTGCCCGGGGTGCCATACGCCGCGCCGTGCGTGCCGGGCGAGCCGTATGCGACAGCGGACGAGCAAAAGTGGGCGGGTGCCCCACAACACGCCAAGGGTCATCACGCAAATGCGAGCCCCGGATCTGTTAGCTTACGTCCAGTAAACACAGTGCCATCTGCCGCTAGCTGTTCGTGAGCAAGCGGCAGCACACGCAAACGGGGGATAAACCTATGTTCCATTCGTTCTCCAAGGCAGTGACCGTGACCGCGATCGCCGCCGCTGCCTTCGGCGGCGTCAGCGCGACCGCGCTGGCCGCACCTGCCGCACACGCCTCTGCCATAACGCTGACTGTTCCGAAGCCTGCCTCGCCGACCCCGAACGTCGCGGTGCAGCAGGGCAACGGCGGCGGCGCCACGGGGAGCATCACCAAGGCGCAGCCGGCGGATACCGGCAGCAGCGCCGGGTGCACGGGCACGGCCTGCGGGAACGGGTCGTCGAACACCACCCAGAACGGCGACGCGTCGGCAGTCAACGGCGTCGAGGACATGATCGGCTCCATGGTCGTGGGGATCCCGACCCTCTGCCTGGACCTGATCCAGGGGTTCTTGAACATGTTCTAACCGGCCGCTGACGTGTGTGCCGGGCCTCTGTTCCGGGTCCGGCACACACGCACGGGTCCGGTCTCCGCGCTATTTTTCGTAGTGAGATCCTGGATGACGGCAGGCGCGCGCGGACAAGGCTGAGGAGGATGCACGATGAAGGTGGGTTTGCATATCTCGGATTTCACCTGGGACGGCGGTCCGGCAGCGCTGCGGGTTCGTCTGGGTGAAATAGCCTCGACAGCGGAACAGGCCGGCGTGGACCGGATCAGCGTGATGGATCATGTGTGGCAGATCGGCCACATCGGGCCGCCAGAGCACGAAATGCTCGAGGCCTATACCACGCTGGGCTGGCTGGCCGGCAAGACCAGCCGGGTCAAGCTGCTCACGGTCGTGACGGCGGTGGTCTACCGGTCCCCTGGACTGCTGGCCAAGCAGGTCACGACACTGGACACGCTGTCTGGCGGGCGTGCGATGCTGGGCATCGGTGCGGCCTGGAATGAAGCCGAGGCACACGGGCTGGATCTGTTCTTCCCGCCGCTGGCGGAGCGGTTCGAGCGGCTGGAGGAGGCGCTGCGCATCTGCCTGCAGATGTGGAGCGATGACGACGGCCCGTTCAACGGAAAGTACTACCAGCTGGAACGCACGCTCAATTCCCCGCAGTCGCTGACCAGGCCGCACCCGCCCATCCTGATCGGCGGCGCTGGAGAGAAGAAGACGCTGCGGCTGGTGGCCCGCTATGCGGATGCGTGCAACATCTTCGACTCCCCTGAACTGGCCCGCAAGCTCGACGTTCTGCGTGAGCACTGCGCAGCGGAGGGCCGCGACTACGCGGAGATCGAGAAAACCGCGCAGGTGCGCTTCGACCTCGGCGAACACGGCGAGAACGTCGGGCAGACCATCGAGCATCTCCATGAGCTCGCCGAACTGGGCGTCCAGGTCGCGCATGGCTCCGTTATCGGCGCGGGCTCGATCCGCCCGCTAGAGCTGATGGCCGAGCAGGTCATCCCCGCCATCAGCTCATACTGATCCGGCCGCGTCGCCTGTCCGCAGGTCTCCGCGCTGAGGCAGTTGCCGGCCCGTCATCCGGCCGACGCGGTCCCGGTTCCTGGCTTGTCGTCCGGATCATCTCGCTGAGCGGCATCGGACGCGTGCGCGATCTCGACGAGGCTGTCCCGCAATGCCTGCCATACAGCACTCAGGCTGGCGGCGGCGGCGCCACGCAGGTCGGCACCGCGGATGACCCCCCCAGGAGCGGGGTCATCCGCGGAAGCGGTGTCATACGCGGAAGCGGTGTCATCCGCGGGACCGCCCTCGCCGTGAGTCGCCAGCGCGGCGAGGGCAGCCTTCCCGGCTTCGACGATCGCCCGGTCCGCAGCCACGACGGTAACGAGCTCGCCGGTGACCTGGATGTTCATCTGGCGTCGGCCCGCCTCTTCTGGCTGCTCGTCGCTGGTCCCGGTGACGTCCACGCCGCGCAGCGCCTCCTTGGCCTGGTCAAGGTCGACGCCGGCAGCCACCAGGGCTTTCGCGGCGGCGGACCCGGTGTCGGCGAGTGCCGCGAGGAGCAGGTGGTGCGAGCCGACTGGCTCCGGGCCGGCCAGCCGGGCGGCCTCGGCCAAGGTCGCGTCCGCGGCCGGGGTCGCCGTCGGCACCGGCTCTTCGGCGAAGGCACCAGGGCCGCCTGACTGCTCGTCACCGCGGCGGCGCAGCAGCCGGGGGCGCCTTCGGCCGACCTCGCTCCCGGTCCAGGGCGGCACCATGGCGATGACCGCGGTGCGGATGGCCATCAGGTCGCCGTGCTTGCGCATGATCTGGGCGGCGACGCCCTCGCCCTCCCGGATGAGACCAAGCAGTATGTGCTCGGTGCCGATGTAATTGTGGTTCAGCTGCAAAGCCTCCCGGAGCCCCAGTTCCAGGATTTTCTTCGCTCGCGGAGTGAACGGGATGTGATGTTTTCCCTCATGCTGTCCCTCCCCGATCATCTCGACGACCTCTTGCCTGACCCCGTTGTACGACATCCCGAAGCCTTCCAGGACGCGGCCCGCGACGCCTTCTTGCTCACGGAGGAGACCGAGCAGGATGTGCTCGGTGCCGATGTAGTTGTGGTGCAGCAGGCGCGCCTCTTCCTGGGAAATGACGACGACGCGCCTTGCTCTGTCGGTGAACCGCTCAAACATGAACCAAGCGTGACCCTTGCTTCCAACCCTGTCAATACCATGCTATTAATATGGTTATGGACTGGGAGGACCGACTCGATGAGTGGGAGACCGAGCTTGAGCTTGCGACGCGGCTTGAGGGGTCCGACTGGGTGACGCTAGAGAACGCGGCAAAGCAGACCGGGGTTTCCCGCGCCGCGTTGCGCACCTGGTACCGGACGGGGCAGATCGCGTCCCGCCTCGTGGACGGCCCGCACGGACCGCAGCGTCTGGTCCCGTTGTCTGTTGTCGCCGAACGCGCCGAGGCCTCGCCCCGGCTGCGCCGCACCACGGAACGGCGTATGTCCGACGAAGCACAGCTCGAGATCCTCCGCCACCGCATCGACCAGCTTGAACTGCGACTGGCCGACCTGGAACGCCGGCTGCCGCCCGAGCCAGGAAGTTTCTCCGGCGGCGGGCCGGGTTTCAGCGGGTAATGATGAAGGCGACTTCCCTTCCCGCCCACTGGCGGGAGGTATATATTCGCGATAAAAATTAACTTGCAAACAGGGGCGGAAAATATGTCCATTATTATGAACAATGTCCGGAAGGCGCTCGTTAGGCCATTAAGCGCCGCATTGACGTGGCCGGTCGAAATGTGTATGCCGACGAGGATTGTGCGATGCTGAGCGCAACGACGACAGACTCGAGCCCGATCTCTTGGGGACAGGCGCTTATAGCCACAGGCGTATTGGCCGCGGTAGCCTTGCTGGCCGGCTTGATAGTGATCTACGGGCAATCGGTCACTAAAGCGCAGCCTACAGATCAGTCTCCGCAGGGCGGAGACCAGGATTTTATTCGCAGCTGGATCGCCATCGTTCTGGTTATAGGCTTGATAGCGTTCTGCGCCTTTGCCTTCGCGATCAACGATACGTCCCTTCGCAGCACTCTCATAGGCGGCCTGATTGCCAGCGTCGGCTCTGCGCTCGCCTTTTACTTCTCCTCCAAAGCCGCGGACAAGGCCCGCCAGGATATCGTCCATGCCTCTAGAGCGGCGGCATCGGGAACGAACCTTGTGCCGGACTTGACTGGCATGACGGTCGATGAGGCTAAACATACACTGGGCATGACATCCTTTAGCCTGGTTGTGGCCTCCAGCGCCGGCACTGTCGTTGAGTCGCAGGATCCCGCAGCCAGTTCGAGTGCGCCGCGGGGTTCATCAATTATCGTCACCCTAGCCTAATCCGGGCGGCTAAACCTCGCCGGACGCGTCCCGTCCGCGGGTTGTCCCGGATCAGGTCGTCCCGGATAACGTGAAGTATTACCGGGCGCTTTGTGAAGTGCCGACCCTCATTTCCTCATTTTTCGGGGGTCAGCGCTTCGCAGAGGGCGAATCTCGCACGCTACTGTAATCCGGGCGGCGGTGTATGCCGCAAGGACGCGAGCCCTGATGGCTGTCGCGGCGGCGAGATGCGTCCGGAAGGCGGACTGGCCTAGCGGGCTCGGTCCGGGATGGCCTCGGGGTGCTCGTACGCTGCCTCTGGCTACAACCGGTCCGGACCTGTCGTGGCACAGGCCCTCAGCACCCAACATGCCGACGCAGATAGGGTTCCGCTGCGGATGCGACATCTAAGTTAGCGAAAATTTTTTCATAACTTACTGTGTGTCACCATAATCAGACAGTGATATTGGCCCGGATATGCGACGACATATACCGTCAAAATAAACCTGCGACACGCAGGGATACGGATTTGCAATCGGGGAAACACGGTGAGATAATCGAACTAGATTCTGAATATGAGGCGTCCCCGGGGGACGAGGCGCCGCCGCCACGGCAGCACCCGGCCCCCTTTGGTCCCA
>Ga0335074_10010103_pt1 | contig 13188 bp, 13 predicted proteins | sample Lox_Sample_23_FD_206715 | JGI IMG/M metagenome (GOLD analysis project Ga0335074, IMG submission 206715) | Soil microbial communities from Loxahatchee National Wildlife Refuge, Florida, United States - Lox_Sample_2.3 | ecosystem: Environmental > Terrestrial > Soil > Wetlands | place: USA...
CCAGCAGAAGAATGGCTTCATCGCAATGGTTCACCACGCCGTCAGCCAGAACCGGCTGGTCGGCGATGATGAGATGGATCTGGTTCTTCCCGGGAATATCGGCAGCCGTGACGATTGTGAACTCGCTCCAGTCGATGCGCCGATCGAAGCCGATGGAGCGCACCAATCCCCGGGGAATCGTGCTGCGCACTGTAAGCCCGAACCACATGCCTTCCCGCTCAATGTCGTCGACGTAGGAGGCAATGCCCAGCAGTTTGCCCATGCCCTCCTTGCGAAGAACGGGAGCGCCGACGATGCGAGTTGTTTCGCCCGTGCTCATGGTTGGGGAAAGCCAAAAATGCCTTACGGGTTGAGGCATAGGATACAACGGACTGGGCAATCGGGCAAACGAATCGATCAGCCGTGTCGATCAGCCGGCCAGGCGAGCCAGGGTGCGGGCCAGCACATCCACGCCGCCTGCAATCCACTCGGGCGATGCATACTCATCGGGCCGGTGGCTGATTCCGCCGCGGCAGGGAATGAACAGCATCGCGACCGGCGCCATGCACGCCATGAATGAGGAGTCGTGATAGGCGCGGGCAACCATGCGCCGATAGCTGCGGCCCGCTTCGATGGCGGATGCTTGCATGGCGTCGAGGATAGCCGCATCTGAGGTTGTGGGCGGGTCGGCGTTGACCATCTCGGTGGCAATCGTCACCCCGCGCCTTAAGGCGATTTCCCCACAGCCGATCTTGATGTCGCGGATGACGTTGTCGCGCCGCGGACCGTCAATATCGCGAATATCGGTCTCAAGCCGCACGCGCGAGGGAATGCTGTTGACCGCGCCCGGAAAGACTTCGCACACACCTACGGTGGCAACGGTGGAGATGTCACCGGTAGATTTGGCAGCGGATTCGACGGCCAGAATCACCTCCGATGCCGCTGCAAGCGCATCCTTGCGGCCCGGCATGAGCTTGCCGCCGGCGTGCCCGCCTTCCCCTTCAATATGGATGCGCATGCTGGCGGGTGCGGCGATGTGGGTAACAAGCCCCACGTCGATGCCTTCCTGCTCCAGCAATGGTCCCTGTTCAATGTGGAGCTCGACAAACTGATGAAACCGGCTCTTGGGGAGCGCGACGGACTCGAGAGGGCCGGCAAATCCGGCTTGCTCGCGCAATTGCTCCAGACTCTGGTCCTGCTTGTCGCGAAGTGACCGCGCGGCATCGGCAGACAGTACGTGGCTCATCATGCGGCTACCCAGGCAGCCAATGCCGAAGCGCGTAGGCTCCTCGGAGGTGAAGACGATGAGCTCAATCGACCGCCGGGGATGGAAGCCGGCCCGCTGCAGGGCGCGAATCGCTTCAAGGCCTCCGAGAACGCCAACGGTTCCGTCGTAGGAGCCCGCATTGGGAATGGCGTCGATGTGCGATCCAGTGGCGATGGGCGCAAGATCCGGTTCTGAGCCCCGCCAACGGGCGAAGGTGTTGCCGACCGCGTCTTCCGTGACCGTGAGCGAGGAGACCTCGCAAAGGCCTTTCACGTAGGCGCGGGCGCGCAGATCGGCCTCATCGAACACAACCCGCGTAACCACCGGAGGCTCATGCTCGGAGATGAGCGCAAGCGCTGCCAACTCGTCCGAGAGCAGGTCGATCTCAACCTGGGGAACAAGCGGAGATTGAGAAGCCATGGGGTGTGTCATCCTCCGAGCGGGTGTCTGCGCCAGTCTTTGTAAATGAGATATTTTGCGGGACGTTTGCCGATCGCGCCGAACCATTGCGGGCAGTACGGCGCCATCCAGATAACGTCGCCAGCCTCGACCGGGTACCATGCATCCCCGAGGCGATAAATCCCGCCGCCTTCCAGCATGAGTAACCCGTGTTCCATCACGTGAATTTCAATCATGCTCAGGGCCGCGCCGGGAGCGTAGGTCATGGTGTTAACGGCAAAGTCGTAAGCAGGGCCATCGGGCATGAGCGATCGCACGCCAAGTGCATCGTCGCCCATCAGCGGGACAGCAGGAATGGAACCTTCATTGGCGATCCGTAATTCAGGCGCTTGTATTTTGCTGTCCCCAGATGGCTCGTAAGGTTTCTCAATGATCGCAGCGCGTGATGCTGACAATGCCCGAGCGGTGTGTTCGGTGCCGGAGGGAACGTAGGCAAAACCACCTGGAATCAGCCGGTGGGTCTCCCCGTTGACCGCAATCTCGATTTCCCCGTCGAGAACGTAGAGGAATCGTTGCGCGGGAGCGGGACCGAGCGTGCCTTCCGCGGCGAACTCCGCGGTCATCTGCGTAAAGCGTGCGCCGAGACGCGGCGCAATATGCACGATGAACTCCACGCCGGAAGCTCCGGGAAGCGGCGTGCGAATAAACGTGTCCGGCGTTTGCAGCAGATGATCGAGCCTCAGGCTGCTCCGCGTAACTCCGAGAGGGTGCAATTTTTGACCTCGTTCCCGCATTCTATCTAATCTGCAGAGAAAGGCGGTGAAGAAACTCATGCGCCACCCGGAGTGAAGCCTCCACGTCCTCTGGTCGGGCCGTTTCGTCGGGATGATGGCTGATGCCGCCGGGGCTGCGGAGGAAAAGCATCGCAGTAGGCAGGCGCCCGGCCATCACGATTGCATCGTGCCCCGCGCCGCTGTGCATGGTCTTTGCCGGAAATCCAGCAGCCTCCATGGCGGCGGTGAACAACGAGGTCAGCCCCTCGTCCATGGATACGGCCGGCTGCTCCAGTTGGCCGGCACGGGCGAGAGACAACCCGCGCCGCGCGGCAATGGCTTCGGCTTTGCCAAGTAACTCCTCCACGGCCTGAATGCGAACGGCGTCGCGTGCGTGACGAACGTCGAGGCTTACCTGCGCAATGCCCGGAACAACGTTGCCCACGTTGGGCGTCACGCTGAGGCGGCCCACGGTAGCCGCCAGGCTCTCGGTTCGCTGGGCGAGAGCTTCGACGTTGGAGATCCATTCGGCGGCCGCAGCAAGCGCGTCGCGGCGAAGATGCATGGGAGTTGTGCCGGCATGGTTGGCTTGGCCGGTGAAAGTGAGGGTAAGCCGGGTCTGGCCGACAATGGAAGTCACTGCAGCAACGCTGAGGTTTTCCCCTTCCAGAATTGGACCCTGTTCGATGTGAACCTCGACAAAGCAGACGGCGTGTGGGTCTAGCGCGGCGTCGCCGATGGCTGCCGGATCGAGCCCGAAGCCGCGGAGCGCGGCATCGACGCTGATGCCTTCCGAATCCTTGAGGGTTAGGAGTGCGGGATCGAACTGGCCTGCGACGGCGCGGCTGCCTAAGTAAGGCAGTCCATAGCGAACGCCCTCTTCTTCAGAAAATGCGATGACCTCAACGGCAAAAGGGTGGGGAAGTTGCTTTACGATTGTCACCCACTCAAGAGCGATGGTGACGCCGAGAACGCCGTCAAAAGCCCCGGCATCGGGTACGGTGTCAATGTGAGAGCCAAGGACAAGGCGTTGCGGACCCACGCCGGGCGGCTGCCAAAGGCCGCGCAGGTTTCCCGCCGCATCCACGCGGACAACCATGCCGAGAGCCTCCATTCGGACGCGAAGATGCGCATGGACGGCGCGCATGGGTTCGGTGAGGAAGCGGCGGGTAATGCGCCCGGTCTCCTCGGTCATGGTGGCGATAAGGCGGCACTCGGCGATGGCGCGTGCGGCACGGTCCGTCATGGCCGAACCGGCTTTCTGGCGAGTTCCTTGCCGCGCGGAGAGTCGTTCGGGAAGGCGGCCAAATTCTCGTCCGCCACATAAACCGGCTCCCCACGCAGCCAGGTTTCTTCAACGCGGCCGTGAAACTGGACGCCAAGGTACGGCGAGAGCTTATGGCGGAAGTGAAGCTGCTTTTCGGTTACGGTCCAACCGGCGTTGGGATTGAAGATGGCAAAATCCGCGTCGGCGCCGGGTACAAGAGTGCCCTTGCGGCCAGTCAGACCAGCAAGCCGGGCAGGGGCGGATCCCATCCACGCCGCGATGCGTTCCATTCCCTTGCCAAGACCGTATCCGCGGCGCTCCATCGCAGTCCATAGAGCCGGTAGCGCCAGGCCGAGACTGGAGATGCCGCCCCATGCGCGATTCCAAAGCCCTTCGTCACGGCGCTTCATCGCCGGCGGACACGGGGAGTGGTCGGTGGCAACAAGATCGATGAGGCCGTCTTCCAGGGCCGTCCATAGCGCGTCGCGATTTGTCTGGCTGCGAATGGGCGGCGCGCACTTGAATTCGGTTGTGCCATCGGGAATTTCTTCAGCGGCAAACCACAGGTACTGAACACAGGTCTCAACCGAAACCGGCACCCCTCGGCGGCGGGCATCGGCGATGAGCGGCAGCGCCTGCGCGGTCGCCAGATGAACAATGTGAATGGGCGTTGCCAACTCCTCCGCAAGACGAATCAGCATCTCGATGGCCTCGACTTCGGCGGCATCGGGTCGTGAGGCGAGATATGTCGAATACTTGCGCCAGTCTTCGCCGGCCGCGTTCAGCTTGCCGGTTGCCGCGTCCACCGGACCGGCCACCTCAGCATGGGCAAGGAGCGGAAGACCGGTGCCCTTCAACTTGCCAAGTGCCGCGCGAAGATCTGCTTCGTTCACCCACGGAAAGCCGTCGATGCCGGAGTCTATCAGGAAGCACTTGAAGCCGCGAACGCCCGCATCGGCAAGCGGGAGCAGAGAGTTGGTGTTGCCGGGAACCACGCCGCCCCACGCAGCCCAGTCAACCCACGCATGGCCGGCTGCCGCCATCCGCTTGCCCTCCAGGGCTTCTCCGGTCGTGGTTTCCGGAATCGAATTCAGCGGCATATCCACGAGCGTGGTAAAACCGCCGAAGGCTGCGGCCTGGGTAGCAGTTGCAAAGCCTTCCCAATCGCGGCCCGGGTCGTTGATATGAACGTGCGGATCCACCAGACCCGGAAGCAAAACCAGGTCGCCAAAATCGCGCAGCGGGATAGCTGCCGGTGAGTCGTCCCACGCGCGGACCTCGGCGATGCTTTCGCCTTCAACCAGCAGAGCTGCCGGCTTCAGGCCGTCGCCGGTCAGCACATTCGTTGAACGCAATGCTTGTCGCATACTGTGATCACTTTCGCTCTTCAGGGAGGCTCAAGGCAAGTTGCCGATTTCCCTAAAACCGAATCCTGAGTTTCTGCGCAGAACCATCGAGCTGGCGATCGAGAACGTCAACAAGGGTGAAGGCGGTCCATTTGCGGCTGTCATCGTGCGCGACGGCAGGATCGTGGGCGAAGGCGCGAACTCCGTGACAGCCACGCATGACCCTACGGCTCACGGAGAGGTCAACGCGATTCGCGGCCTGCAAAGCCCTCGGCACATTCACGCTGGCTGGATGCGAGCTCTACACCAGCTGCGAGCCATGTCCTATGTGCCTGGCCGCAAGTTACTGGGCCAGGCTGGATGCCATCTATTACGGCGCCAGCGCAAGCGATGCAGCGCGCGCCGGATTTGACGATGCGTTCCTTTACGGCGAGTTTCTGAAGCAGCCGCCGGCACGCTCGCTGCCGGTCACGCAACTGCTGCGCGAGGACGCATGGAGTTGTTTTGCGGCATGGATCGCTGCGCCCGACAAGACAGAGTATTAACCAGCCCAACGGCTATCACTGAAACAGAGAAATCATTGTAAGTTCTTTATAAATGTACTCCGTCCCGGCTCGAAAAGTACCCGGCGTGAGGCCGAACAGATTTATGAAACATGCTCTGTTGAATTCCTAGCCCGGGGATCTCGGTTCTATGAACAAACGTGAATCGGATCGGGAGCCGCAATGCGCATCATCAACGCCTGATTGGTGTCCGGCCCATCGACGGTCCCCAGCAGGCCGACCGAATCGGGCGCTTCCTCCGCATGATGGAGTCTCGCATCCAGTACTGCCGGAGCGAAAGCCAACCGCAGGGGCGCGCCCGCAGCAGCGAGCCTTTGCAAACGGATTTACCACCTTCGTCGAAGGCCTCAGGTTGGATCGCAACCGCGAGATTTGTGAGGACGCGAAACTGTTATTGGCGTCGGCGGTCATTCGCTGCGCCTGCTTCGCGCCTTGATTCTAGAGGAGACTGGGGCTACCCACAGCGTGAATGACGCTCTCCTTCCGACGATACCGGCGGAGCGTCGGCGGCGGCTCCGCCAGCCGTTTCAGTTGTGAGGCAAGGTCGTGCTCCGGAATCACCGCTTCCACCAGCGTTGGTGCTTGAGCAGGTTTCGCGAGTGTGCCAAGGAAATCCAGCAGCTCCGTCGTTGTGGTTACGCGGACTCCTTGCGCCCCGAAGGCCTGTGCGAGCGCCATGTAGTCCCACGCGGGAAGAACGCAGTAGGGCGCAAACGTTCCGTCCGGCTCGAATGCCTCCAGATTCACAAACGCCTGCTCGATCGCGTAGGCCTGATTGCTCATCACGAAAATGACGGCGTCGCTCCGGGCCAACACCAGGCTTGAAATCTCCTGGCACGCCATCATGAAGCCTCCGTCGCCGGCAACCACGATCGGACGCTTCCCGGTGCCCAGCCCCACTCCGAGGGCCGAGCCGGTCTCGTGTCCCAGCGATCCCCATGCTGCCTGCGCAACAAACGAATTGGCTGGCAAACCGAAAAGATTGCCGAAGACATACAGCGAGGTGCTCTCGCCGAGAATCAGCACGCTGTTTTCGCGCAGCGGACTGCCCAACAGGAACGAGCCAAGAGTTTCATAGAACGTCTCATAGGTCAGCTTGGTCCCGGGTTCTGGCATGGGCAGCATGGGCGCAAACGGCGGGTTGGGCGGATAAGGCCTGAGCGGCAGCGGGCTTTTCTCCAGGGCGGCGTGAAATGCCGGCAGAAAGTTGGCAAGTTCGACGGTGGGAAAATAGGAGAGGCCCACGCGAGTCTCCCCCTCGCTCACCCTGATCATGTTCGCAAAGCTCGAGGCCATCAGCCCCAGATAGTCGTCCGTGATGATCGTTCCCAGCGCGATTACGCAGTCGCTGCCGGTCACCAGCGCATTGGTCAATGGCGGCGATGCCGGGCCGGCGTATGTGCCGGCGAATAGTGGCTGCGCTTCGTCCAGCACGGTCTTGCCCAGCGATGTCGTCGTGAATGGAATTCGAGTCAAATCCACAAGCCGCTGCGCATCGGCCTGCAATCCGAGTCGCTGCAGTTCCGCGCCGAAGAAGAACACCGGATTCGTAGCGCTCGCCGCCATCTGGTGCGCCGCGGCCACCGCGGCCGCGAGCGACTTAGGATCGCTGTAGGCGGGGATGGGCCGCAACCGTCCCGAGGGCTGGGCGCACGCCTGGGTCCACACGTTATTGATCACCTCGATGTAAACCGGCCTGTGCTCGGTAAGCATCGCGGTCAACGCGGAATCGATTGCAGACGGCGCCGAGCCCGCATCTGTAATCACCACCGAAGCCACTGTGACTTGCTCAAAAACCTTCTGGTCCGCGCGCAGGTCGCCCGTCGAGTGGTGGAAGAGGATATTCTGGTGCTCCTCCAGCAACCGGCTCGACGCATTGGGGCTCGACGAGATGATCGCCACCGGCGCGAACTCCACATACGAGCCGGCAACGCAGTTTAACAGCGAAAACGTGCCCACACCATACTGCACGCACGCCGCGCCCGCACCCTTCAGCCGCGCATAGCCGTCCGCGGCATAGCCGCAGCCGAGCTCGTTGATATTGGGCACGCGCTCGATTCCCGGCGTCGCGTCCAGCACGTCCAGAAACGGCGCGCAGTAGTCCCCGGGGATCGTGAATACATGCTCGATGCCGATCTCCATCAGCCTTGCCGTGAGATAGGCGGCCACCGTTATCGGAGTCGAGGTCTCTGCACTCATGGCTATTGGATGGGGCCTTCCTTCAGGCAATTGTGCGTAATGTCCTTAAGGTCATTGGTTTGCGTATTCACCGGCACGCACGCCGCCTGGTGCTCATGGACATTGCCGCATCCTTGCGCCGGATACCCCTGCGGGCACGGATTCGGCATCAGCGTGTTTCCGTACATGTTGAGCCAGTGCGGCTGCTTCAACCCAAAGAAATCCTGCAGCGTCGATTCCGCCGTGTCCAGCGCCCCTTCCACCCATCCCTGGTCAAACGAGTACGCTTCGCCCACGATGTAGATGTCGTGTTTGGCAACCGGCTTGCGCATCTGGCACATCACCTGGTCCAACCGCACTCCCGCTTTCCATTCGTGCCATCCACCGCCATACGGGTCCTCATTCCACGAGTGGTAAGCGGCCGCGTAGGGCAGCGGAATCTCCGGCAACCCGTGCACTTCTTCCACCTGCTTGTGCGCCACGCGCACCATCTGGTCAGTAGCCGGCATGTCTCCCGGATCGAGCGCATTTCCCTGGTCGTCGACCCCGCACGACGGCCGATACCCCAGATACGGTTCGCCCTGCTCCAGGCCCTTCCAGAACGGCACCGTCCCAATGTCGTTGTAGGAGGCCATCAGCAGCGAGTTGAACCACGGCTTGCCGCCCGCCTGCTCCGCCTCGGTGCCGAAATAGTAAATCTGCCGCACCGGCAGGTCGGTCACCGAGCGTCCCGCTACCAGGCCAAGCGCGCGCCACCACGGTCGCTCGTAGGCCAGAAACAGTTTGAAGGCGCTCTGGATCAGCACCGAGGGGATATTCTCCTGCAGCCACTCATCCTGGAAGAATTCGCTTTCGATCAGTTCCAGCGAGCGCCGCGGCATTGCCAGAATCACTTTCTTTGCCCGTACCACCAGCGCCTGCGCGCCCTGCCGGAGCGCGGTCTTGTGCTTCTCCGTTACCGTCGGCTCGAAATGGAGCGTGTAAGGGTAATCGCCCTTGCCCAGCTCGATCTTCGCCAGCCGGTGATTCAGGAAGAGGCGGTCCTTCGAAGCCGCCTTCCCCGGCATCTCCACAAACCGCTGTACCAGCGTGATCGGGAGCTGATCGTAGCCGTCCACCAGGGTCAGGAACGGGGTATCATCCCCGTATTCCGTCGCCGGAAGCTGCGTCACTGCGTTGGCGTTGGCCACGTTGGCCTCGTATCCACCGGCGTCCTTCATGAACTGGTAGCCTTCGTTGCTGAGGACGCGAAACAGCAGGTTCCAGAAACCGAATTTGTACAGCGGCTGGCCGAAGACATGAATCTTCATCTGATCGCAGAGGGTCAGGCTCCCGAAGTTCGGATACAGGTTGTTCATCACCTGCACCTGCAGTTGCGTCGGTCCCATTCCGCGCTCCGCCCACTCCAGGTTGTAGGGCACCTTGGCGGCATCGGCCAGTTCGTGCAGCCGGAGATGCTTGCCGCGCAGATAGAACAGGTTGCAGTTGGCTCCGGTCTCCTTCGAGCCCATCGGGAACTCCCGGGTCGGCAGTCCGAGATGCTGCACGATGCTGGTCACCACCGGGTGGGCCTTCTCGATAAAGCGCATGCCGCCCACCTCTGCCTTTACATTCGGAAGGCCCTTCATCGTCACCGTGAACAGCCGGCCCCCGATTCGGTTGCCGTACTCAAACAGGGCGATTCGATCCGTTTTCCCCTGTGCCTCCTGCAAGCGCCACGCGCTGTATGCGCCCGAGACGCCGCCGCCCACCACTGCGACTTCAAGCTCCATGGATCTCCTCGCAAAGGGAATCTTCGTGCACAAAGTGCACAACGCAGGATGGAAAGAGTGGGGAAGAGGAAGGTGCGGCGAGCACATCGCCTCGCGCCTGAATCGGCCGCGGGATACACTGCGTGCTCTACTTCGTATCTGACCTAGATGACTGTACTACGAATCCGCCGAGGAAGCGCAAGCACTTTCTTCGTCATCTGCAGATTGCGAACCCAACGACGAGTCCCAAAACTTCGAATCCGGCGCAATGCTTCTCGACGTCAAATCTGGTCGTCGGCGATATGCCCCGTCGTCACGGAAGGGTTTGTTTCGCGCCGGAGACGGCGCAAATCCGATCCGCAGAACCCGCACGCCACGACCTTCAGCAGCGCTTCTTCCTCGCTCAGGACGGGCATCGGGATTTCGAGCGGTTCTAATCGGTTCGGACCGAGATACCTGGCCGCCAGCATATTCATAGTCCTTGTTGACCCTCTATTGCGCGGTGAAGCCACCATCCATCATAAGAATCGCGCCGGTGAAGAAGCTCGCCGAATCACTGGCCATGTAGGCGAAGAATGTGGCTACTTCCTCTGCAGACGCGATCCGGCCGATTGGGTGCCCTCTCTTCAGCATTTCCAGATAACCTGCCGGATCTCCCGAGGCGGCCGCCGAAGCATGCACGATTGGCGTATCCACGGTCCCACACGCAATCGCGTTGACGCGAATGTTGTGCTTGGCATATTCCACGGCCATTTGCCGCGTCATCAGGTGGAGCGCGCCCTTCGATGGTCCGTAAGCCCCCTGTGTGGGTATGCCGACTTCGCCGGAGATCGAGCCGCTGATCAGAATCAGCCCGCCTCCCTGGCGCATCATCAAGGGAATTACGTGGCGGCTCGCCCAGTAAACGGCCTTCACATTAGAGTTGAATACCTGATCCCACTCTTCCGGTGTGTGCTCATGAATAGGCTTGACCACGCTCACGGCGGCATTCGACACAAGGACATCGAGCCGACCAAACCGTTCCATCGCCGTTCTGGTGAATTCCATTGCGGTCTCTTCAACGCCGACATCGCCTTCGAGAATCTGCAGCCGGTCTGCGAACCGTGCCTTACACTCGGTCAATTCGGGCGGATCGCCCTGGCGCCGATCCACAGCAACTACTCCGGCAGCGTCGCACTCGAGGTACTGCTTCACCACGGCCAAGCCGATCCCCGAAGACCCTCCCGTAACCACCGCAACTTTGCCCGTCAACGAGATATTCACCGACGATACCCTCACTTAAGCTCAATTCTGACGCTGGCTACCGAAGAGGCCGGGATTTCAACATGAATCAGGTCTGCCGATGCGAAGACTTCCAATGTCCGCAGGGTCACGGCATCGGGCTGATCGAACGTATTGTGATCGTGCACATCGCGCGCAGCCAGAACCCTGGCGGAGGCGCCGCCGATCTGCGCTCCCGGCACGGCGATCTGCGCGATCTTGCCGTTCTCAAGGTCCGGATTCACCATCGTCACTGTGACCGCATTCTGCTTTCGCGAAGCTGATCCCAGAAGGCCTGGGAAGCTTGCCGTCGTTCCGTCGCGGTTGTAATGGACCATCGGCGACGCGAACTCCGTTCGAACTGCCTGGGCGCCCTGGTGCGCCGCATAGAGCGCAAAGACATAGTAATTCGGAGTCACAATGAACCGATCCTCGTGCGCCAGGAATAGTGCATTCAGGTTGTTCACTAATTGGGCGCAGGTTGCCAGCAGCATCTTGTCGGCGTTGCGGTTGAAGATGTCGAGAGTTAGCGCCGTGCCCAGGGCATCCCGCATCGTAATCTGTTGGCCGAAGATGTGGGTCGGATCGACTTCAGTGCCTTCGCGGTACCACGAGCCGTATTCGTCCACCGCCAATTTCACTGCGTGTTCCGGGTCATACTGCTCCATCGCCGCCCACTGATCGCGAAGGATCTCCTCAATGAATATGCTTTGGCGGAGAAGCTCATACCAGTCGACCGGCTCGAATCGCAGCGCATCCCCCTTTGCTGCAATCCAATCCTCCGTCTTTCCGCGGCCCAGGTTCCACGAGTAGTGATGCACTGACCAACCCGCAAACTCTCGAACATGATCGGGGCGGATGGAAAGCAGCTTTTCGAAGAAACGATGCGTCCAGTCAATATCGTCATCGCTCGGTCCGGACCCTATGAGTTTCAAATCAAGCCCATATTGTGGAATCCAGCTTGTGAACCTCCGGAACTCGGTCGCGTAGTCCTCGGGCGTGAAGCTTCCTCCGCACCCCCAGCTCTCATTCCCAATTCCCCAATACCGCACGTTAAATGGGTTCGCAAATCCCCGTGCGCCCCTCTCTTGCGCCAGTGTCGTACTTCCCGACGGAGAATTGCAGTACTCAACCCACCGGTCGAAGTCGAGAGCTGTAAGGCTGCGAACGTTGGCGGCAATGTAAGGTTCCGCACCGCTCAACCCGCAAAACTTAATGAATTCATTGGTGCCGAACGCATTCGGCTCAAAGATCTGAGGTCCCTTCTGGTGCAACCTGACGGCATCGGGATCGGTCTCCCAGAAATTCGTCCGTATTGGCCGGTCCTTCGCCGGGCCAATGCCATCTCTCCAGTCGTAGCTGTCGGCGAAACATCCCCCCGGCCACCGGATAATCGGCGCCTTGATTTCTTTCAGGTGCTCCACAAGCGCAAGCCGAATGCCATCCCGATTAGGAATCTTCGAGTCTTTGCCGACCCATACGCCGTCATAAATCACTCCACCGATATGCTCGGTAAAGTGTCCGTATACGTTTGGCGAGATCTGCCCGATAGGCTCGTCAAGAAGCACTTCCACTCTTGCATCCGCGGATTTAGCCCATGATGTTCTATGCCCTAGCCCGAGCACAACACCCGCTGCGGTAGACCTTTTCAGGAACTCTCTCCTCTGCATCCCTCCGACCTTTCCACGAACCATCTTTCCAGCGAAACGGTCCTCGATCGCCTAAGCGCCTCTTCACACGATGCCTAGCTTTCTTTCCATTTCCTCAAGAGAAATATCCTTCGTTTCAGGGAAAACAAACAAAACGACAAAGAACTGCACCACCATCATGACGGAGAAGAATCCAAATGGAACTGCGCCGAATAGGCGCTGAGAAAGAAACGAAGGCAAGCCAGTTCCAGGCCGTCGCATATCCGAGCGCGGACACGAAGAAAGAACCGCAAGGCCGCGCAAGCTGTCGCGTCTGCCATCCTGTCTCCGGGAATTCCCGCAACCATGGCGCCGATAAAGGTGCCCCGCAGGGCGATTGCGACCGTAAGTCCCAGGCTTGCCGGAGTGAGATTAAAGACGTGCACCAAGGCCTGAGTGGTTCCGGCGATCACAGCTGTGTCGAATCCGAATAGACCCGCGAGGGCTGCAACAGCCGTGCTTTTGATCAGCAAAGGAGTCAGCGTGCTCAGCGCACCTATCGAATCCGGCTTGACCGAGGCGACCGATCCTGGGCGCAGTGCCTCGCTCACATTGCCTCCTAAAAATGCAGGACAAAGCTATGGGATATTCATCAATCCTGTCAAGAAAGAGAGCCTCGTTGATTCTCTTCGCCAGGTCAAGACGATCTAGGCAAGGGCAAGCCGACCGTTGGGCATTTGGCAGAGGCCATTGAAGAAATGCAGATGATCGGACGTA
>Ga0335074_10010104_pt1 | contig 13186 bp, 12 predicted proteins | sample Lox_Sample_23_FD_206715 | JGI IMG/M metagenome (GOLD analysis project Ga0335074, IMG submission 206715) | Soil microbial communities from Loxahatchee National Wildlife Refuge, Florida, United States - Lox_Sample_2.3 | ecosystem: Environmental > Terrestrial > Soil > Wetlands | place: USA...
ACCGCACGTTCAACACGGAGCAGCGTCGGGAGTTCATCCGGATCACCGAGGACGTCGCGGATGCGGTCCGCGACGCCGGCATCACAGAAGGCATGGCGCTCGTGTGCGCGATGCACATCACCGCCGCCGTGTGGATCAACGACGACGAGCCCGGACTCCAGGCAGACACGCTCGAGTGGCTCGACAAGATCGCGCCTCCGAGCTGGCGCGAGCCGGCCAACGAGGTCGCGCGGGAGCTGCTGCCCGATCCGGGCGATTACCGGCACCACCGCGGAGGCGAGGACAACGGCGATGCGCACCTGAAGAACCTGGTCATGCACCACCAGGTGATCGTCCCCGTCACCGACGGGGAGCTCGATCTGGGTCCGTGGCAGCAGATCTTCTACTGCGAGTTCGACGGCCAGCGCCCGAAGCGGCTCGTGATCAAGGTGCTCGGCGAGTGACGCTGGAGCCCTCGCGCGTCTTCGTTGAGGGAGCGCTGGATGGGCACGTCGCGATCGTCACCGGCGGCGGCACCAACCTCGGCAAGGCGGCGGCCACCGAGCTCGCGCGCTGCGGCGCCTCGGTGGTGATCGCCGGGCGTCGCGCTGACGTGCTCGAGGCAGCGGCGGTTGAGGTGGGGGAGCGATGCTCGTGGGTGGCCGCTGACATCCGTGAGCCGGCCGGCGCCGAGCTCATCGTCACCACCGCCCTCCAACGGCACGGGCGCCTCGACCTCCTCATGAATAACGCGGGCGGCCAGTACATGGTCCCGGCCGAGGAACTTGCGATCAAAGGCTGGCGTGCGGTCCATCGACTCAACGTCGACGGAACGCTCGCGATGTCCACGGCCGCGTACGAGCTGGCTATGCGCGAGGCCGGTGTCGGCACGATCGTCAACGTGACCGTCTCGCCGCACCAAGGCTTCCCGGCGATGGCGCACACCGGCGCGGCACGGGCGGCGGTGGAGGCGATCACGCGCGAGCTTGCATCGCTCTACGCCGAACATGGCGTCTCGGTGATCGCCGTCGCCCTTGGCCGCTTCGACACCGAGTCGCTGCGCAAGTACCCGGCCGAGCTATGGCGCAGCGCCGCGGCCACCGTCCCGCTGCAGCGGCTGGGCACCCTGGAGGAATACGGCTGGCTGATCGCGCTCCTTGCCTCTCCGCTTGGCAAGGCGCTCGCCGGGTCGGTTGTCACGCTCGACGGGGCGCTCGACAACTGGAGCGGCCCGTGGCCGCCCGCCGACCTGACCAAGGACGGGCAGGTGCCGACGGAAGCGCGCCGACCAGTCGCCTGACCGGGGCACCCGGCTACCATCCGAGCACGCGCGGGCGAGGTGTCAACGGTTGCACGGGAGCCTTCCAAGCTCTAGGAACGGGTTCGACCCCCGTCGCCCGCTCTGTGGTTCGGCGTAGAATCGATCCCGACCACGGGGAGTAGCGCAGTCTGGTAGCGCACCCGGCTGGGGGCCGGGCGGTCGCAGGTTCAAATCCTGTCTCCCCGATTCATAAAGGGCCTGGAAATGCGGCACTTCGAGCGGCGTGTGATCTCGGCGCAACTCCTCTGAGGGGGCCAAAAGGGGGCTAAACCTTCGGGTCGACGAGTTCTCGGATCGGCGGTCCGCATCGGGGATGAGGCCCACGCCAGGGGGCGCAACTGATCCAAGGCTCTTCGGATAGCCGCGCCCGCGGGCTCGCCCTCGCTCTGGTCGAGCGGGACGCCGGTGTGGGGAGGCGGTGTGTGTCGTGGGCGGAAGTCAGCGTTCGAGAGGGGCAGCGTTCTCGGCGTTGGCGGTCACACGGCTCGGTGGTTGCGCGTTTATATGGGGTCGTGGATGCTCACCGGGACGCTAGCGATGAGCAGTTGCTGGCTGCGGCGCCTTCGGATCCGGAGGCGTTTGCGTCCTTTTACGATCGGTATGAGCCGTCGGTGGTGGGGTATTTCATGCGGCGAACCGGCGATCCGGAGATCGCGGGGGACCTGACGGCCGAGGTGTTCGCGGCGGCGCTGAGCTCCGCCGGTAGCTATCGCCCGCAGGGTCCGACGGCCGCGGGGTGGTTGTTCGCGATCGCGGCGAACACCCTCGCGAGCAGTGCTCGCCGCGGTCAGGTCGAGGCGCGCGCTCGAAAGAAGATAGGGATGCGGGCGATCGAGTTAGAGGAGGTGAGCCTTCAGCGAGCTGAGGCATCAGCGGGCGATGCCTGGGTTGCCGGGCTGCTTGAGCGGCTGCCTGAGAGCCAGCGTGACGCGGTTCGGGCTCGAGTTCTCGATGAGCGCTCGTACGCGGAGATCGCGCGGGAGCTTCGGACGTCTGAGTTCGTGATCCGTAAGCGGGTCAGCCGGGGGCTGGCGACGCTGCGAGAGCGATTGGAGAGACCGACATGACTGTGTTTCCGGAGATTCGCCAAGAGCTCTACGAAGCCGCCGCCAGGCAGGCCGCCGGTACGCGACGCCCCGGCACGAGCCCGGAGCGCAGTCGCCGATTCGTCCTTCCGAGCTGGTCCGTGGCCGCCGTGAGATGGACGCCGCTCGTTGCGGGTGTCCTCGTAACCGCCGTCGTGGCTTTGGTGGCTCTGACGGCGCTGCGAGAAGGAAGCGCCCATCGCGCAACCCCGGCGCCGATAACGTCCACTTCCCCGCTGGGGGAATTGCACGCGCAGGCAGGACGCCTGCTCGGCTCCGGTCACGCCCTCGATGCGCGGATCCACCAACTGCGTGGCTTGCCGATCGTGATCAACGTCTGGGCTTCCTGGTGTGCGCCCTGCCGCGAGGATTTCCCACGGTTCGCGTCGGCGTCGGTTCGCTACGGGTCGCAGGTGGCGTTTCTGGGTGCCGACATCGATGACGCGCCGAACGATGCGCGTGCGTTCCTCGCGCGAAACCCGGTTGGCTACCCGAGCTATGAGACGAGCGATAAGCAGCTCGCAGCGGACATACCAAGGCACCTGAAGGATTTGCCGACGACTGTCTTCATCGACCCGGCGGGGAGGGTCGTGAACGTGCACGTGGGTGACTACGGCTCGCTCGTAGCGCTTGAACGGGACATCGCCTTCTACCTTCATCCGCAGACCAGCTCGGGCTCGGCGACCCGTGCTTTGGTCGCGGAGTTCGCAGTGCTGCGCCGACCGCAGACCGCGGCCGACCGGGCCGTGCCGTGGCCCAGCAGCGAGATCGCCGCGCATCAGCCTTTTGATCATCCGGTGCCGGCGCTCACCCGACGAGTGTTCACCTTCCCCAACGGGCGCGGCCTGTTCATGGTCGTGCTCGCGCACCCAACAACGAGCGGCGGCCCGGGTCCTGCGCTGCCCCCGCAGCTGGGCGACGGCGTCGCGCTGTGGTCAATCTGCTGCAACGGCATCGCCCAGCCCGCTGGCTCGCTAGCCGCACACGAACAGCTCGTCCCTGAGGAGCGAGGCGTCCCGCAGTCAACCGGCGTGTATTACGCCTACAGCGTCGTCCCCGACGGCGTCACCCGAGTGAAGTGGATATTCGCCGGCATTCGAACGCCGAAACGTATGTGGCCGCGAGCGACCGTCTGGGCCACCGTCCAGAACAACGTTGCCGTCGCGAGGGTCGTGCCATTCCCACTTCCGATCCTGAGCGCCACCTGGTACTCGCCCAATGGGCGCATCATCGCCTCGCAAACCTGGACGCAGAACCGCAGGGCCTGCAAACAACATCCAGCCCGGTGCGCCGGCTACACGTAAACGAGTAGACACTACCCACTCGCATGCGACCCTCGACCGGTGACAGACTTCAGCTGCTGTCCGCTTCCGACGGGTCAGTCGGGTGAGGTGTCGCGGAGCCAGCGGCCATACCAGTCGCGGACGCGGCGCAGCATGTCGCTTTGGTGACTACGTCGGCGGATCCCGTGGGGCTCGTGCGGGTAGATCACCAGCTCGGCTGTGGCGCCGAGGTCGAGAAGCGCGCGGTGGAATCCGGTGGCTTGGGAAACGGGAACTCGCTCGTCGTGTTGTCCGTGCAGGATCAACAGCGGTGTTGTCACCTGCTTGGCGAACGAGATCGGTGAGCGGCTCGCGGCGTTGTGGGGCCTTGGTCCGTCCCAGGGGCGGCTTCCGGCCAGTTCGGCCTCGAAGCGAGGTAGATCGCCGGTCAGCGTGAGCATGTTCCAATCACTGATCCCGGCGCCCATGATGCCGGCCTTGAACCGGTCGGTCTGCGTGATCGCCCAGGCGGTCATGTATCCGCCTTGGCTCCAGCCGCCGATGCCGAGTCGGTCAGGGTCGGCCAGGCCCCGTTCGACGGCCGTGTCGACCGCTGCGATAACGTCGGTGTAATCCGCCCCGCCGACGTCGCTTCTAACTGACGCGGCGAACTGGTGGCCGTGCCCAAGCCCGCCGCGCGGATTGGGTGCCAGCACCGCGTATCCAGCAGTGGCCAGCCATTGCACCCAGCCCAGAGGGTGGAGGTGGCAGCGGCGATCCCAGCGCCAGTATGGACCGCCGTGGATGAGCACGATGGTGGGGTGGGGGCCGGTGCCCGCGTCGGCCGGAAGGACGAACAGCCCGTCGAGTTCTAGGCCGTCGGGCGCGGCCCATCGAAATGCCTCCTGGCGACCGAGGCGTACATCAGCAAGCACGTCGTGGTGGCGGCTAAGCCGGCGCAGCGCGCCTATAGGACCGGCCCAAACCTCGCCGGGCTCGGTGCCGTTGCCGCCGGTCAGCGCCAGCATCGGGGCATGCTCCGTCCATGCCAGTGTCGCGTCCGTCCACCACTGGGGGCAGGCAATCCGCAGTGGTTCTCGCGCCGTGGCTGCCGTCATCACCTCGAGTTCGTTGTCAAGCCCGCGCGCCAGCGCCACCACCACCGGATGGTCGGGCTGGGTAAGAGCGCGCAGCCCGCACGCTTCCTCGCCCGGTGTTGGAGCGATGACCTGCGGCACCCCCCCAGAGGGGTCGACGCTCCAGATGACCTGGCCGCTCTGGGTCAGACCGTCAGCGGGAGCCGAGTACATGATCTGGTGCTCGAACGGCCATGCCAAATCTGAGGCCTCCGGACCGGGGCAGATGGTGGCATCCGGCCGGCCGCCGACCGCCGTCACGACCAGTACGGCGTCCGCGCGCGCGTCAAGCGTTGGGGTCGGCTGACGTAGGTACGCCAGCCGCGACCCGTCGGGCGACCACGCCGCCTCCGAGACATGGAACTCGCCGCCAGCGACATCGCGCACCTCGCGGCTGGCCAGATCGAGAACGCGCAGACGGGCGTAGGGCCAGCGCTCCCCGTACACCTCGGCCTGATCACCCTTCTGCTGACGCAGTTGCTCCTGCGCACCCAGGTCGTCTGCCACGACCAGCGCCAAGGCCGTCCCGTCAGGCGACCACGCGTAGTGTTCGACGTCTCGCTCGCTGACATAGAGCGGCTCGGCGTCTCCCCCGTCTAAGCGCAGCAGGTAGAGACCAAGGACGCCGCGCTTGCGGCGATCCGATCGAAACGCCAGCGAGCGACCGTCAGGCGCCCATCGGGGCCGCTCAGACCGGCCCGGCGCCCACGTCAAGCGCCGCGCCGGAACCGACGCGTCGATCGAAGCCAGCCAAAGAGCACCGTCGGGATGCTCACCCTCATCGCCATACGGCGCGGCCGACCACGCCACGAGCGTCCCGCCCGGGGAAACCTGCGGATCGGAAGGCCAATCCAGCTCCAGGAAATCATCGCTCAGACCCACCGACCCAAACACTACGGCGCAAGGCCGACTGATATCTCGAGCGAGCGTTCCGGCAATGGCCCGCAAACGGATCGATGACCGGACACTGTCAGCTGCGCGAACACACGGACGGGCCTGGCGGGTTGACGTCGCAGATGAGGCGTCCGATGGTTTTCGCAATGAGCCCTGGCTTCGCGTCCACTCGACGCCGTCGACCACCCTCGCCTGAGCGCGCCAACAGCACTGTGCTGTCAGAGGAGCGGGAGTAAGTCAGTCGCCGAGGTCGCGGTCGCGTTCCTGGGCCCCGAAGGAGTCCCCTTTGCTCAGCGTCGCCACCGTCGGCGGCGCTTTGGCTCAACGATCCCGAACATCTCTCGGTAGCGCCGCTCTCGTTCGGCGGATTCCTCGGGCGTCTCCGGCGGCCGGGCCGGTCGCTCGGGCTCAGCTGTCGGCGCCGCCGGCACAGACGCTGCCGAGGCTGGGACATCGATCGGCGCGCTGCTGGCTTTCCCATTGGCGGTCGGCGTGGCGGCACTGCCGGTGGTCTCAGACTGATCAGTGGCCTGCCCCTCGCGCTCCTCGTCGCCGCGGGTCAGAGTGGCGATCTCCTCCGCGCTTGTCTGCACGATCACACTGAAATCCGGCGGCGTGAGCCAGACCTTTCTTGCGAGGCGGTTGTCCACCACGCGACCGATGCGCTCGCGCAGTCGTAGCGCACGCCGGCGCAGCGTCCGCCGTGAACTGCGTCACGCCACGCTTCGAGCATGCGCTTCTAGCGATCCTCGCGACGTCCGCCGCTCTCGCCGATCACGGCCCACGGTGGACCCGACTCGTTGAGCCAGATGGCGACGTCGGGGAGTTGCGTCGTGTAGCCGCGCTCGCAGCGCGTTGGCACTTCCCAGCGCTCGCCGTCGAGCGCAAGTTCGCGCGCGGACTTCCACGTTCTACCTCGGCGTCCCGCTCGTGCCGCTGATCATTCCACGAGCACAGCGTGGGCGATCGTGGTGGGCCCAGGCGGCGACTTGACCGCACGGACGCCGCCAAGGCCTGCCCGCTCGACACCAAGCGCGGTCAGCCAGGCAACCGACCCCTGCCCCCAGACCCACGGCATCCGAGCCAGCCAACCGGCGGCCTCAAGCTTCGCGACATGCCGCCGAACGACTCGCTGATCGAGCTCCAACCCCACCTCCACCGCTGGCAGGGATACGACTCCAAGCCGCCCGATGAACCGCGCCACCCTCACCGTCCCCGGCCCTAGAACCACACCCTCGGTCATCACGAACCGACCAACGTAGGTTGCAATCCCCCGATGACCGTCCGCCCCGCCCGCACCCAGACCGACACTCCGGCCTCGACTAGCAGCTGACTACCCGAACGAATACGTGAGGGCGGGTAGGTCAGCTGCCACCAAGGGCGCGCGGGGATGAGGAAAAGCCAGTGCGGGCGGGGCGGACGGCGATCACACGTCGTCCTCAACCCTGTCCGCGCAGGTCTATGAACTGCGGACCGCATAGCGGACCTGGTCCGGCTGGTCATTCGTCGCGCTCGCGCGTCTTGGGTGTCTCGCCGAGGAGCACATCGGCGATCTTGTGCATGACCGCGGCAAGGTCGCGGTATTGGAAGGCGACGGCGTACATGAGGTTTCCCTCCATCGCGATTCCCAGGCGCTGGACGGCGCGATCGAACTCGGCCCACAGCCCCGGTGGCCCGGGCCGGTTGCCGCCGGGACGTAGCTCATACGAGAGCGTCATGTACCGGCGGTCGGGGAGTGGGGTCCAGGCGAAGCCTTCTGTCCCGCCGGCCCTGGCGAGCGCCGCGCCTTGCTGCTCGCATGCCGCGGCGAGCGCGCGCACCCGGTGAGGAAAGCCGGGATCGGGCGGCGCGTTCTCGCTTGCCTCCTGCGAGCGTTGCCAATGCTCGTCGGCCAGCCGTAGCTCCCCGATGATCTCCTTCGTCTTCCCGGCCGAGGCTTTACGGCTGTGGATATCGGCCGTCGAAAGCTGATTCAGCGACTGCGGCGGCCCCATCCGGCCTTGCGGATCCCGCGGTCGAGGCTGGTACCCCCGAGCCTGCGGCTCGCCCTTGGCGACCTCGAGCATCCGGTCCACGTCCGAGCGGCGGATCAGCAGCTTTCGCTGTCCGGCACGCTTTGCCGGCAGCCTGCCTTTAGAGACCCACAACCGGACCGTCGCGGGATTAACGCGGAGCTCGTCAGCGATCTCGGCGACCGTGAGCCATGGATCGCTGTCGACGGGGTCAGGATCGGGATCGAACACTGGACTAGGTTGGCCGGCTCCATCTATCGCAATTAGCACAATTGTGGTATCGTAGCTGGACCGTCGGAATCATGACAGCGAACAGGGTCATCAGGGTTCTGCAGGAGCCAGACGCCCCCGGCCTGGAGGATCGTGTGCAGCCGGGTCGACTGCTCGAAGCGGACGACGTCGCTCGCTACATCGGGATGACCACGGACTGGATTTACCGAGAGGTGCGCGCCGGTCGTATGCCTCACATCCGTCTCGGTCGCTACGTCCGCTCTCGGCGCGAGTCAATCGACGCTTGGCTCGCTGGGCGGGAGCGTGGGCCCGCGGCGAACAACGCCAGGTCGCGGTGACCGTCGCTCCTCAATGCCCGCCTCGTCGGGCATAGCCTGCGGGTGTTGAGGGCGACGCTTAGCTGGCTGACGAGCCGCGCTTGACGTGACGCCGAGCTTCGAGCTGTAAGCGGGGACTGGCAAGCCCGAGAGCGCGCCACTCATGAGAGTGATTTCGTTAGCGCGGAATCCTCACGCCAGAGCGCAAGACACGCCATACAAGGGCCACACCCCCACCGATGAGGAGGAGGAGGAGGTGCTGAAGGTCGAGGCCAAGGGTTCTCAGCGCCTCGCTTCGGCGGGGTCGAAGCGTTTCGCTTCGGCCGTCTGCATGGACGACGACAACTGAACGGTGGTCGGCGTGGTACCGCGCTACGAGCTCGTCACGTTCAGGCGAGTCTGCCGCGACGATCGCGGCACCTGGAGGGATCTGCTTCGCGATGTCGCTGTCCGCGTCGAGCGCCTCGAAGAAGACTTCCCAGGCCCGATCGTCAGCTGGTGTTAAGTCTGGTCTTTCTGCCGTCGCCATGAGTCGATCATCTCACCTGCGGAGGACCGAATCTGTTGGACCGCCGCGTTGAAGCCTTCCTGGGCGCTCGCATACTGCAGGACCTCGGGAGGCTGCCGTTTGGCTCCCGCACGAGTGTATCGGTGCATGTGATGCTCCCCGTGAGGGCGGACGTAGTCGTATAAGCGCACCGAGATGAACCTGCCGCCCTCGAACACCCGCAACACGACGGCGTATGCCACGAGCCTGCGCCGTTCTGTCTCAAGTCGGACGAGGATGTCCGCGTCCCGCGCGCCGGGAATCGGACGGACGTGTTCTCGGATCCTCGCGGCCACGCGCCCAGGCTAGGCCCGCACCCGGCGCGAACGTCCCAGGAGAACGCCCGACCGACCCCGTCACCGTCCTGGTCGCGCGGCGTCTCGCGCGCGGACAAGCAATGACGCCGGCAGACGAGACCACCCTTCTCGAGCGGATTCGCGACGGCTCGGCCCACGTCGTCCCGAACGACCGACCCGCGCGGTAATTTCGGGCGAGTCGCCCTGCGCTGGTGGTCGACCGCGGCCGCAACGAGACGGGTCCCATGCAAGCCAAGAATCGCAGCCGCCGTGGCACTGGCCACCTCTACCAGAAGGACGACCGCTGGTATGGCCAATGGTACGTCCGCGGCAAGCATGTCAAGCGTTCCCTTGGCCCGGTCAGGCAGCCCGGGGCCAATGATGGCCTGACCAAGCGCCAGGCCCAGGCGCGGACGCTCGAGGCGATGAGCGAGATGCATTCTGGTCCGGCGCCGGTGACCGAGCGGCTGACGGTCGAGCAGGTCGGCAAGCGACGGACCCGAGAGCTCGCGCGGAGGGGACGCAAGCAGGACACGAGGCTCGCCAACTACGAGTCGGAGATCCGCTGCCACTTCGCTCCGCACTTCGGTCAGGTGGCAATCGCCGACATTGGCGAAGACGACGTCACGGGGTTTGTCGACGCGTGCCTGAGTGACCTGTCCGTCAAGACGGTGCGCAACCTGTACGTGCACCTGAACGCGATCTTCGAGTTCGCAATCCGCAAGCGGTGGTGCCACGCCAACCCCTGCAAGCTCGTGGACAAGCCGGCATCGGTCGCGGATGCCGACGCCGAGATCCGCTTCCTCGACCAGGCCGAGCTCGACGCGTTGCTCGCGGCGCCGGCACCGCGACGCCACAGTAAGCGGACGCTCGAGCGTGCTGCCAAAGCGCGGGTGCTCCGCGACGAGCAGCGACTGGAGTGGAAGGAGATCTGCGCGGCGCTTGGGTGCTCACCCGCGAGAGCCGTCTACCTGTACCGGGCAACGGGCGATAACGCCGTCGACGAGGACCTTTGGCAGGTCGACCTGGCGATGTACCTCACGGCGGCGATGACCGCTCTGCGCCAGGGTGAGCTGCTCGCGCTGCGCTGGCGTGATGTCGACTGGCCCGGCGCGGAAGATCCGGTCAGCGGCGGGATGAGGAACGGCAAGCGGCGAACGCCCAAGTCCGCGACCTCGTCGAGCGCCGTTCCCATGGCGGACAGGGTCGGCGGCGCGCTCGATCGCCTGTTCCAGGCCTGCGCGTACCAGGGCGACGACGACCTCGTGTTCGGGCACCCGCACACTGGGCGCCCTCTCGATCGCAGCCAGGTCTCGAAGCCTCGGGTCCACAAACTTGTCGAAGACCGTCGGTCGGCTGGGATCAGTCGGGAGGCGGGTTGCCGCCGGGATTGCCCGGAAGGTCGTCGGGCGCAGGAGGAGGCGGAGGCGAAGCTGGCATATACGGACATTACGCCTGCGTCCGCGCAGATGCTAGTCCCCGGAGGGGCGCTCCGGCTCGCTCCCGCTATCCGCGCTGGACGTGCCGGGGCCCGGCTGGTCGGCGCTAGAGAGGGCCTGTTTGAGGCGTTGCAATCGTGACGTCAGGCTCTGAGCGTGGGTGAGCTCGTCGGGCAGATGCTCGCCGATCAACAGCGTGCGGTTCAGGTTCCATGCGATGACCCGCTCATCGTGAAAGTCGGTGGGGGTCCGCAGTCCGAGCTTGTCGTAGACATCGTGGCGATGTAGGTCGATGCAGGCGCACACAACCGACCCCCAGCGCTGCGCGGCGCCGATCGCTGCTCGGTAGGCGACGAACGACAACGCCAGCGGAATTAGCAGTAGCCAAAGCGACGACGACGGCTTGTACTGGACGAGGTCAACGGCGAGGACGACCGCGGCTGCCGCAGACAGCAGCGAGCCGTTGATGAAGAACGCGACATCGCCGCGCGCGTCTGACAGAACCTGCGCTTCCTGATCGGAGAGGAGGTTCTCGACGTGAGGCCAGGCGCCGATGCTATTGAGATGCCACTTCACGAAGGACCGGCGCTCGAAGGCGCGCACCGCGTTCCCGAATTTGGTCGGCAAGAGGAGTTCGGTGGAGGTGAGATCGGCGCGGTCGTAGGGGAAACGCATCCCGAGCTGCCACGCCGCCTCGAAGGGGCGTTCGTCATCGAGGTGCTCGAAGTCGCATTTCTTGACGGCCCGCTCGTACCGCAGGGTCTGCAGCCAGACGGGCACCACGTGGATGACCTTGACGAGCGGCCACGACCGAACGGCCCGGAGCGGGTAGCCCTCGTACAGACGCAGGACGTTGTAGTGCAGGCCGAGCAGAAGCAGGCCGCCCGCCAGTGACGCGCCGCCCAGAATCGCGATGCGCGCGCCCGAGGAGGCAGACCGATAGACGTCGGGCAGAATCGCCGAGTCGAGAACCTGAGCGAGTGCGACAAGGACGAAGAAGACCGGAAGGAAGAAACCGACGATGAAGTAGCGGCTGAATACGCCGGCGACGTCGCTGAGGCCCATTGTTCTCCGTCCGGATTGAGCGGGAGGGGCTCGCGCCTGAGATCAGTCGGGGGGCGGGTTGCCGCCAACACCGCCAGGCAGGGCCGCTCGGGGCGGCGGGTTGCCGCCAGGATTACCGGGAAGTGCTGGCCCGTGTGTGCCGCGGCTGCTGGTCGACCGGTTGCTCTTCGTGCGACGACTCGCGCGGGCCCTTCCACGCCGGGAACCGGCGCTCCCAGCGGAGCCTCGACCGCTGCGACCGCTCTCGGCCCGACCGCGGGGCGTCCGGTCATCCTTGAGTTCGCGGATGGCCGCCGCGTGAAGTCGCCCGGCTTCGGTGGCGAATGTCTTCAGTTCAGATTCGAGCACGCGAGCCGCGGAGCGCTGGTCCCGGGGCAGCGCTTGGCGGATCATCGCGAGCCGCCGGTTGACATCGGCTAACGCAGTCTGGATCCCGCGGGCCTGGGCTTGAAGCTGCTTCGGGGACCGAGCACGCGACGGACTCGATGAAAGGCTGCTCGCAGAAACGCTGCGGGACCCGCTGATCGATGCTCTGGAGGAGGTCCCCGTTGTCGCGCGCTGGCGTTGACTGGACTTACGGGGAGAGGTGGCGCGCTTCGGTGATGGCATTCGAAACCCCAGCGAGGTGGGCGCAAGCCTACCCGCTTGGTAGTCGGGCTGCGCCTGGCTGTCCCGCGTGCAGTGACGGGGTCCGTATCGGCTCCGCCTAGGGTCTCCCCGACTGAAAACCCCGGTTGCGACGGACCGCGACCGGGGACGACGGGAAGCGACAAAAGCCGAGCAAATCAGGCACCGGCCCCGACGACTGAACGGTTACCGGGTTTCAGGGACGCGGGGGACGAATGTTGGCCGGAGTGGCCAACTCGTCTGGCCGCACGCCCCCGGTCGGTCTTGTCAACCGGCGCAGGGGAACGTTCGCCCCGGCAATAAGACTCGGCTCGTGATCCGCGGCGTGAGGTGCTCCGAGCGATGCTCTCCAATGCTCGTGGTCGCGTTGCTCCCACTCGTCGTGGACAACCGACGCCGCTTCCACCGGTGTTCACTGCGCCGGTGGAAGCTGTCTAGGGCGTCGATTACGGCATCGTCGGGGCCTCGCCGCCGTGTGCTCCTCGGAGGAGGTTCGGCAGTCCTATCCGGTCACGATGCTGTCCCCGTACTGCTGGGTGCAACCTGACGGCCCGTCGATCGAACCCGGCACGACGGCATAGTCGGAGGCGGGATTCATGATCGCCACGTGGTTGTCAGTGATCGCGTCCTCGCAGGCATTGCTGACGCTCTCGCTGACCTGCGATCCGTCCGTCCACAGGTCGAGCCACACCTGAGCACCCGGATTCGCGGCCCCGTCGGCGGGGTCGCCGGCGAGATCCCAGCAAGCCTCGTTCTGGGGATCGTTACCGTCGCCGCAGGAGTCCTCGACGATGAAGTACCGGCGGAAGTTCGGGATGTACCAGATGGTTCCGGGCGTGAACTCTGGAATGTCCTGCCCGTTCACAATCTCGTGCCCGACCGCCAGCGTGATCGGATCGGCATACGTGCCTGTCCCGCCAGCCGTCTGGTGGATGACCGGATAGCTGATTGTCGAGCTGCCGGGAGGCGTGTTGT
>Ga0335074_10010105_pt1 | contig 13185 bp, 11 predicted proteins | sample Lox_Sample_23_FD_206715 | JGI IMG/M metagenome (GOLD analysis project Ga0335074, IMG submission 206715) | Soil microbial communities from Loxahatchee National Wildlife Refuge, Florida, United States - Lox_Sample_2.3 | ecosystem: Environmental > Terrestrial > Soil > Wetlands | place: USA...
GGGAGAAGTCGTGACCTGCCTGACCTGGCCCGAATGTTGATACGAGTGACCACCTACGTGACCGACCTCGCACGCATGCCAGCCGACTTCGCTATCTCTCGGATAAAGGCTGCCCGCCGCGGCGTCTTCTACCTCGACGAGGGATTTGCAAGCCTTGTGGAGGGCATCTCGTCCGTAGCGTCGGCGGCAGGCGCCACCATACGAACCGGCCAGGCCGCCGCCGGCATCAACGCCGTCCCGGGCGGATGGGAGGTCGAATTGGCCAGCGGCGAGGTGCTGCCCGCGGCCGCGGTGGTCATCGCCGCTGGCAGCCCGGTCGCGGCGCGCAAACTGCTGCCGGTCGACCCTGGCTGGCCCGATCTCGGCCCGCCGGTCAGTGCCGCCTGCCTGGACCTCGGGCTGCGCGGGCCGCACCCTTCGGTGGTGATAGGCGTCGACGAGCCCTGGTACCTGGCGTGCCACTGCCCGCCCGGTGCCCTTGCGCCCGCCGGAGGGTCGGTGATCCATGTCATGCGGTACGGTGCCCGCGACGCGGAACTGGACCGCGCCGAACTTCACCGGTTCGCCACCCTGGCGGGAATCACCAACGATCAGATCGTTGCGGAGAGGTTCCTGGCGGTCCACGTGGTCACCCACATGCTTCCCGGTCCCGAAGGCGGCCTGGCCGGCCGGCCCGCAGTCGCCCTGCCCCGATCGCCGGGGGTGTACCTGGCAGGCGACTGGGTGGGGCCGTCGGGGTGGCTCTCGGACGCGGCGATGGCCAGCGGCCAGCACGCCGGCATGCTCGCCGCCGGGGCGCCCGCGGAGGGTCGCACCTACCCGAGGGTGGCGTGAACCCGACATCGCCAACGGGCGGCCGCGAGACCTTCGAGGGTGAGCGTCCGCGCCTGACCGGCCTGGCCTACCGGATCACTTGCTCGCTGGCCGACGCCGAAGACGTGGTGCAGGAAGCGTGGATACGGTGGGCCGCCCAGGACGCCGCCACCGTGGACAACCCGGCCGGGTGGCTCACAACCGTCACCTCGCGCCTGGCCCTCGACCGTCTGCGGGCACAGCGCCGGCGGCGAGAGGTGTACGTCGGACCGTGGCTTCCCGACCCGGTGCCCACCGCCCGGAACGCCGAGGAAACGGCCGAGCTCGCCGAGTCGCTGACCCTCGGTTTCCTGGTGCTGCTCGACTCGCTCGGCCCGTACGAGCGGGTCGCTTTCCTCCTCGGTGACGTGTTCGGCGAACCCTACCCGGCTATCGCCGAGATCCTCGGAAAAACCGAGCCCGCGTGCAGGCAGCTCGTCTCGCGCGCCAGGAGAAAGCTGCACTCGGCCCGGCCGGGCGCCGGGACTCCCCCTCCGGCGCCCGCCTCGGCCGAGATGCTCGAGCAGCTGATGTATTCCGTGCTCGCGGGCGACGAAGAGAGGACCCTGAGCCTCCTCCATCCCGACGTCGTGCTCATGTCCGACGCGGGCCCCGCCCGGCGCGCGGCCAGGCACCCGGTTGTCGGCGCCGAGCGGGTGCGGCAGCTCCTCAAAGGCAGATGGAGACTGATCGCGCTCAAGACCCGCTCGAGCCCGGGCGAGCGGCCCCCCGTACGCCTCATTGAGGTCAACTCGAGCCCTTCGCTCGTGCTGGACACGCCGGAGGGGCCGATCGTGATCACCGGCGCGGCCGTCGGCGGCCAGATCACCTCTATCTGGGTCCGGCTCAACCCCGACAAGACCGCGGCGCTCAAGGATCCGCTGCCTATCGTCTGAGTCACTGCGTCACAGCAGCACCATGCGGCATGCCAGAACCCCGTCCCCAGACCATCTCCCTACCCTCATCCACCCGATCGGCCGCTCGCGACGAATAATTGCGATCAGTCGTCGGGGACGAAACCAGCGCTGGTTAGCGAGGGGATCGCTGAGCTAATGCGGCATTGGGCTCCGCGAGCGGCGGCACGACTACAGGAGGCTGATAGTGACTCAGACAACTGCTGCGGCGGCCGGGCTCACCAGCCCGTTCGGCTGGGAGCAGCATTGCTGCCTGCCAGTGCAGGCCGAGTGTGACATCACCCCGCTGCGCCGCTACCTCGACGCGGGCGTCAGCTACCTGTCGGTCAATGTCGGATTCGCGCCGCACGACATAGATGCCACTATGCGCGTCCTCAGCTCATGGCGGCGGCAGGTCCTGCTCAGCACCGCACCGTTCGCCCTGGTGTCAACTGTCGATGACATGCTGGCCGCCCAGCAGCAAGGGCGGCTGGTTGTGGGCTTCGATCTGGAGGACACCAACCCGCTCGGCGGCGAGATCGGCATGATCCAGGCCTATTACGACCTTGGAGTGCGGTCGATGCTGATGACCTACAACGGTCAGAACCTGGCCGGGTTCGGCTGCCACGCGCCCGACGACACCGGACTGACCGGCTTCGGCCGCGCCGTAGTCGACGAGATGAACCGGGTCGGCATGGTGGTCGACGTCTCCCACTGCGGCTACCGGACCTCAATGGACGCGCTGGAGCGCACGGCCAGCCCGGCAATCTTCAGCCACTCGTGCATGCGTTCGGTGTGGGACCACGAGCGCAACATCCGCGACGACCAGGCTCGAGCCTGCGCCGCCACCGGCGGCGTCATCGGGATCAACGGCGTCGGCATCTTCCTCGGCGACAACGACATCAGCGTGGCGGCGATGGCCCGGCACATCGACTACGCCGTGGAGCTCGTCGGCCCGCAGCACGTCGGCATCGGCACCGACTACGTCTTCGACACCAATGACCTCGAGCTTGAGCTGGCGAACTCGCAGATCTTCCCGGCCAGCTACCGCACCGGCCGGCAAGTGGACTTCTTCCCGCCGGAGCAACTCGCGCCGCTCGAAGCCGAACTCGCCAACCGCGGCTACCCGGCCGCCGATATCGCCGCGATCATGGGCGGCAATTTCCTGCGCGTCGCACGGCAGGTGTGGAAGCCAGCTGCCGACGACAGCTAGCTGTTTGGACGCCAGGGCACCGGCGATGGGTGCGTATCTATGCCGGGCTGCCCGGTCGCGGTGCTTGCTGGAGTGCCGAGCTCAGATCGTGCCAGAGGTCGTCGATGTGCTCGCAGCCCACGCTCAGGCGCAGGAGTCCGGGTGGTACGTGGCCTGGTCCGGGCAGCTTGCCCCGGCGCGGCGGCCCTGCGGCGCACAGGGCGGGAAGGTCGGCCACCTCCAGTAGCGGGTTCGAGGGGGTCTAGCCAGAGCAGCGCCGCGCCGACGACAGCGGCCATGCCGGAGGAGAAGGTCACGGCGTGGCCGCCTTCCAGCTGGCCGACGGCTGCCGGTAGTGCATTATAATGCCTCACATGAGGCAGTCGGAATTGGAGGCGCGGGCCGGGGCGAGCGGTGTCGCCCAGGCGATCGGCGGGCGCGTCCGGCAGGGACGCACCAGCCGGGGCTGGACGCTGGACCAGCTGGCCGAGCGCTCTGGCGTCAGCCGCAGGATGCTGGTCAGCATCGAGCAGGGCTCGGCTAACCCGAGCATCGCGACGCTGCTTCTCATCAGCGACGCGCTCGGCATCGGGCTGCCCGCGCTGGTGGACATGGACCGCTCGCCCGGGCTGCGTCTCACCCGGGCCGGCACTGCCCCGGTGCTATGGCGGGGCAAGCTCGGCGGGCGGGCCATCCTCGTCGCCGGCACCGAGACGCCGGATGTCACCGAGCTATGGGACTGGACGCTCGGGCCGGGCGAGACCCACCTCAGCCCGGCGCACGCAACCGGAACCCGCGAGCTGCTCCTTGTCCTTGACGGCCAGCTCGAGGTCAGGGTGGGCCAGCATACCGAGGTGCTCGGGAAGGGAGATTCGGCTTCGTTCGCCGGTGACCTGCCCCACGGGTATGTGAACGCCGGCTCAGCGCAAGTAGCCCGGTTCGCCCTGACGGTGTTCGAGCCCGGCGTGGGGCCGGGATCACGATCGGAGGCGACCGATGCTTGACGTAGGCACGCTTGAGGAGTTCCTCGCTGGCGTCTCTGTGGACGCCGCGGTGTTCGCGCTGCGGCCCGACTACCGGGTCCTGCTGCTGGCCGTCGACGAGATCGTCCCGGGCCCGAGCGACCAGGCGAGTGACGCACTGCTGCAGGCGGCGGAGGCCGCGGCCCACGAGGCGGCCGGCCGCGGGCCGGCTGAGCAGCCGCCGCACGTCGCGGCGTGGCGGGATGCCTACCGGGCGTTCGGGGCTAAGCCGCAGCGCACCCGCAACAGCCTGGAGGCGCTGCTGCGGCGGGCGGGGTCCGGGCTGCCCCGGGTGAACCGGCTCACCGACCTGTACAACGCAGTGTCGGTGCTGCACCAGATCCCGGTCGGCGGAGAGGACCTGACCCGCTACACCGGCTCACCCCGGCTGATCCGCGCTGTCGGCACCGAGCCCTTCGACACAGTGGCTGACGGCGTCGGGGTGATCGAGCATCCCGAGGCCGCCGAGGTGGTGTGGTGCGATGAGGCCGGAGTGACCTGCAGGCGCTGGAACTGGCGCCAGGCACGCCGCACCCAGCTGCGCGAGGACACCACCGCGGCACTGTTCATTCTCGACGCCCTCGACCCGGTGACCGGCGCGGCACTGCACGCCGCCGCGGACGACCTGACCGCCCGCCTCTCCCGTCGCGGACCTGATGTCCGGGCCGCCCGCCGCCTGATCGCCACCGGCCCGACGCCTTACGAAGGGGCCTGACATGCTCATCCACCCGTGGGACGCCGCGACCGGCCCGGCCGAGTGGCAGGACTGGCTTGCAACCACCGATAGGTTCGGGATGCTCGCCGTCAACAACCTCGACCCGTCCCGGGCCCCGCTGGTGCTGCCCCTGCACTTCACCATCGCCGGCGATGAGCTACTCATGCACCTGGCCCGGCCGAACCCGGTCTGGCCGCACCTGGAGGCGGCCACCGAGGTCCGGCTGGCAGTGACCGGCGACTACGCCTACATTCCGACGTACTGGCGGGCCAAGGCAGGCGGGCCCGACGAGGACGGCGTGCCGACCAGCTACTACGCCGCCGTGCAGTTCGTGTGCCGCCCCACGGTGGTCGACGACCCGCAGGGCAAGGCGGAGATTCTCAGCGCCCAGCTCGCCGACTTCCAGCCAGAAGGCCGCCACGCCGCCGTGGCGGCCGACACAGCGCCGTACGGGCGGATGCTGCCCGGCATCCGCGGCCTTCGGCTGGCGGTGCTGCGGGTGGACGCCAAGTTCAAATACGACGACGCCAACCCCGTTGAGCACCGGCAACGCGTCATCGGCCACCTCAAGGAACGCGGCCAGGGGCTCGACGTCGGCGCCGCCACCCAGCAACAGCGGCGCCTCGTCGCGATCGGTGACTGGAAGGCCCACCGGGACCTGCCATGACCGCACACGCCGCGGCGCCGCTGCGGCGCGACCGCGGGCCGTGCTCTCCGCGCTGAGCCGACGATTTTACAGACCGTTACGCTCAGACCGCGCTGCCGTTCAAGCAACCTCGGCCATCGCCTGGGCGAACTGGGCCTGGTACAGCCGCGCGTACGCGCCGTCGGCCGCCAGTAGCTCGGAGTGCGTTCCCTGCTCGACGATGTGCCCGTCTTCCATGACCAGGATCACGTCGGCATCACGGATGGTCGACAGCCGGTGCGCGATTACGAAGCTCGTGCGGCCCTGCCGCAGAGACTCCATCGCGTGCTGGATGAGCACCTCGGTGCGCGTGTCCACGGAACTGGTGGCCTCGTCGAGGATGAGCACCGCGGGGCGGGCAAGGAATGCCCGGGCAATGGTGATGAGCTGTCGCTCACCCGCGCTGACGTTCGTGCCCTCGTCGTCGAGCACCGTGTCGTACCCGTCTGGCAGCGTACGGACGAACCGATCCACGTAGGTAGCCTTTGCCGCCTCTACGACCTGCTCGTGGCTGGCACCGAAGGAGCCGTACGCGATGTTCTCCTCGATGGTCCCGCCGAACAGCCACGCATCCTGCAGCACCATTCCGGTCAGGCCGCGCAGTTCCGCCCGGCTCATTTGCGAGGTGTCGACTCCGTCCAGGAGGATCTTGCCTGAGTCGATCTCGTAGAAGCGCATGAGCAGGTTGACCAGCGTGGTCTTGCCGGCTCCGGTCGGGCCGACGATGGCCACAGTCTGGCCGGGCTCGACGGTGAGGGACACGTGCTCGATCAGCGGACGGTCAGCCGCGTACCGGAAGCACACGTCCTGGAACTCCACCCGGCCGGTCACCGAGGCGGGCCTCGCCGGCTCGGCGGCGTCGGGGTCCTGTTCGGGCGCGTCCAGCAGCGCGAACACCCGCTCCGCCGAGGCGACGCTCGACTGCAGCAGGTTGGCCATGCTCGCGACCTGGGTCAGTGGCTGGCTGAACTGCCGTGAGTACTGGATGAACGCCGTCACCGCGCCGAGCGTCAGCGAGCCGCCCGCGATCAGGAGGCCGCCGACCACAGCTACGAGGACGTAGTTCAGGTTCGACATGAACATCATGACCGGCTGGATGGTCCCGGAGATGAACTGCGCCCGGTAGCTCGCGTTGAACAGCGCCTCGTTCTGCTCGGTGAAGGTCTCCAGGGCCTTCTCACGCTGGCCGAATGCGGTCACCAGCGCGTGCCCGGTGTACATCTCCTCGATGTGGCCGTTCAGCTGGCCAGTGAACTTCCATTGCCGGATGAACTGCGGCTGTGCCCGCTGGGCAATCTTCCGCATCGCCACCGCCGAAGCTGGCACGGTCACCAGCGCGATCAGCGCGAGCTCCCACGAGACGATAAACATCAGCGTCAGCACGCCTACGATCGTCAGCAACGACGTGACCAGCTGGCTAAGCGTCTGCTGCATGGACTGCTGAAGGTTGTCGATGTCGTTGGTGACGCGGCTTAGTACCTCGCCGCGCGGCTGGCGGTCGAAGTAGCTGAGCGGCAGGCGCGACAGCTTCGCTTGCACGTCCTCGCGCAGCCGGAATACGGCACGCTGCACCATCGTGGCCGTCAGACGCCCCTGGAACAGAGCGCACAGCGAGCTGCCAACGTTCAGCGCGACCACAACACCGAGGATCTGGGCAACGTGGTTGAAGTCGACGCCGCGATGCCCGACGACGCCGAAGTAGATGACGTTGATTGCCTCGCCGAGCAGCCGCGGCCCGAGCACGGCCAGTGTGACGCTGCCGATCGCGAACGACAGCGCCAGGACGGTCAGCTTCCGGTAGGGACTGAGCGTGCGCACCAGCCGCCGGCCCGATCCCTTGAAGTCCAGTGCCTTCTCGGTGGACATGCCGCCCATGAACCGCGCCGGACCGGCCATGGTGGCTGCCGGACGGGGTCCGCGCTCCGGCGTTGCCCGCTCCCCGGACCGCAGCGGCTCCCCGGCCGGCGCAGCGCCCGGTACCTGCCCGTTCAGCGGCTCTCCGTCCACCGGTCCCCCGTTGGCCGCCTGGCCGTCGGCGTGCTGACCGTTGACTGGCCTATCCTCGTTGACTCCCCCGCTCACGCTGCTGCCTCCTGCTCCGTTAGCTGGGAAAGCACGATCTCCCGGTAGGTCTCACTGGCGTCCATGAGCTCGGTGTGCGTGCCGCGGGCGACGATGCGGCCGGCGTCCAGGACGAGAATCTGGTCGGCATGCCGGATGGTGCTCACCCGCTGGGCCACGATGATCATCGTCGCGCCGGTGACCTTAGTTGCCAGCGCCGACCGCAACCGCGCGTCGGTCGCGTAGTCGAGCGCCGAGAACGAGTCGTCGAACAGGTAGATCCCCGGCTTGTGCACGAGCGCGCGGGCGATCGCCAGACGCTGACGCTGGCCGCCGGACACATTGGTGCCGCCCTGAGAGATCGGCGAGTCGAGACGGTCGGGCATCCGCTCGACGAAGTCCCGGGCCTGGGCGATGTCGAGTGCCTGCCACAACTCCTCGTCGGTCGCCGCCTGGTTGCCGTAGCGCAGGTTTGTCGCGACCGTGCCAGAGAACAGATACGGCTTCTGCGGCACCAGTCCCACCGCCGCCGATACCTCCGCCGGCTCCAGATCGCGCACGTCGACGCCGCCGATCAGCAGCTGGCCGCCTGTCACGTCCAGCAGTCTCGGGATGAGGTTGACCAGTGTGGTCTTGCCGCTGCCAGTGCCGCCGATGATCGCTGTGGTCTGCCCGGGCAGCGCCGTGAAGCTGATGTCGTGCAGCACCGGCTGCTCGGCGCCGGGGTACCGGAACCCGACGTTGCGGAGCTCCAGCCGACCGGGCTCGTTCGACGCGGGCAGCGGCGGTACCGGAGGGGCCAGCGCCGGCTCAGTGTCGATGACCTCCATGATCCGCTCGGCGCTGACCTCGGCGCGCGGCACCAGCATGAACATGAACGTCGCCATCATCACCGACATGAGGATCTGCGCCAGGTAGGTGATGAACGCGGTCAGCGACCCGATCTGCATCGACCCGTCGGCGATCAGGTGCCCGCCGAACCACACGACGGCGGTCGTGGACAGGTTCAGTATCAGCATGACCGAGGGGAACATCAGCGCCATCAGCTTGCCGGCCCCGAGCGAGACGTCGAACAGCTGCGTGCTGGCGGTGCGGAACCGCTCCCGCTCCTGCGGGTCGCGGACGAACGCCCGGATGACCCGCACGCCGGTGATCTGCTCGCGCAGCACCCGGTTGATGTTGTCCAGCCGCTCCTGCATCTGCCGGAACAGCGGCCGCATCCGGGAAATGATCAGCGTCACGATGACGCCAAGCAGCGGCACCGCCACCAGCAGCAGGGACGAGAGCGGCACGTCCTGGTTCAGCGCCAGGATGATCCCGCCAATGCACATGATCGGCGCGGACAGCAGCAGGGTGAACGTCATGATCGCGAGCATCTGAACTTGCTGCACGTCGTTGGTCGTACGGGTGATCAGCGACGGCGTACCGAGATGGTTGACCTCACGATCGGAGAACATCAGCACCCGGCTGAAGATCCCGTGCCGGACGTCGCGGCCGAGGGCCATCGCGACCTTGGCGCCGAAGTAGACCGCCCCGACTGCGCAGACGATCTGCACCACGGTAATGCCGAGCATGAAGCTGCCGGTCTTGACGATGTAGTGCGTGTTATCGGTGATCACGCCTTTGTCGATGATGTCGGCATTGAGTGTCGGCAGATACAGCGTCGCCAGCGTCTGCGCGAGTTGCAGGAGCAGCACGAGCGCAAGCGGCTTGCGGTACTGGCGCAGATAGGTGCGCAGCAGGCGGATCAGCACAGGACTCTCTCATGGGCTGGAATTCTTCGGAAGGGAAAGGGGCTCGGCGGGGCTGCCGGTGCTTAGCCGGAATCGGCCGCTTCGGCCGGCGGAAGAACTTCGCGCATGCCGGCGGCGAACTGCCGGAACGACTGGCGGATCAGCGGCGCGAGCGGCACCGGTGGATCGGAGTGCAGCCAGCGTTCTATCGCGGCCTGCATGGCAGCCGAGACAGCGCCGGCCATGATCCGCGGGAACATGTCGGTCTCCAGCGAGGTCCCGACGCGCTCGGCGATCACCTCGGCCAGGTGATACTGGGCCATGCCCTGCACCTTGAGGTACTCGCCGACGAGCGCGGGCGTGGTGACGACTAGGCGGATGCGGGCGATCCAGTCCGCATCCGGCGCCCGGTCCGCCGGGCCGAACTGGGACAGCACGGCCTGCGTCACCGATTCCCAGAGCGGCTCGCCGGGCGGCCGGCTGCGCAACTCGTCGCCGATACGCAGGGCCCGGTCCTGCTGCAGCGCGCAGATCGCCTCGTACTTGCTGGCGAAGTAGTTGTTGAACGTCCGCGAAGACACCCCGGCCGCGTCGGCGATGTCCTCGACGAGCACCTTGTCCAGGCCACGCTCGACGGCCAGCCGCATCGCCGCCTCCTCCAGCGCCCGGCGGGTCGCGGCCTTCTTGCGCTCGCGGAGGCCGGATGCCTCTTCCGGACGCGGGAAAGGCTGCTGCCGGCCAAGCTGCTCGGCCGAGCCTGTCGTCACGGGTTCTGCACTCACGCGGTCAGCATACTCGAACTTTCGTGTCCCGCAACTTTTCCGGACACGAAAATAGATTGACACTTGCGCTTTGGGCGCTACCCGGTCGCGACCGGCCTCTGACCTGGGCGGAGCGCAGGTGTGACTTAAAATCCGTGCGCTGGGCTCGGGTCCCAAGGCATGCACAGCGCTGTAGGGGTACTGGGCAGCGCCCGGCAAACTGGGCCTACACCCGGCGATCATCCTCCCGCCGCGGCATAACCGCGCCGTGCTCGCTCCCCCGTCGCCGACACCGTTGTCCACTCGCCTGATTGGAACGTTCGAAGTCCGAAGCATGCTGGCTGACCACGACTGGTCGGCCGACAGGTGCGACGCCCAGTCCACATCTCAATTCGGAGGCTGTGCACGAACGGGATACCGGTGCTGCTGGCGATGGTCGCCGACTCGCTCACATGGCTCCCCTCTGTGTCAAGACTCAGTGAGGAAGGGGGTCCTGGTCTTTTGCGCTTCAGATGAACCCGGCGAGGCGGTAGAGCACAAGCGATCCCGCGACTGCGACGTTCAAGCTGGCGCCGGTGCCGACCATGGGAATCTCGACCGCGCCGTCGAGCAGGGCAAGCGCGTCCGGCGGAATGCCTGCCTGCTCGTGGCCCAGCACGGCGATCGTGCGATGCCGGGCGGCGGGCAGATCGGCAAGCCGGATCGCCTCGTCGGCCAACTCGACGCCAAGAACGCGATATCCGGCCGACCGCTGGTCCTCAAGCCACTGGCAGGCGTCCCGGCCGGTCCAGTGCACGCAGGCGGGACGGCGCAAGGTGTTGCCGCGCGCCAGCGCTTCAGGCACCCACGGGAGCCGGGGGACGGCCAGGCACGCGCCGACCGCATCACAAGTTCGCAGCAGGGTGCCGAGATTGGCACCGTGCAAGGGCCACAGCGGGGCCGCGATTATGTGATCCCAGCATCGGTGGCCTCGACGCCGTCGCTGCCGGGCCAGGTCCTCGCGGGTCCGGACCCGGATCTGCGGGCCGCTCACCGGCCAGCAGGCCGCTCCGGTTCAGGAAAGCGCAATGTTTCGATGCTCATGAGTACGATGCTTCGCGGCGCACCAAGGCCATCCTCGGACTTATAGACAAAGGCTAACCGATCTCCGCGGTCGACCGCTCGACCTTCGGCGCAGCGCACTCTAAGCCGCCGACGGGTTCATCCGCACCAACCGGTATGGCCTTCTTCGGTCGCCGCAACTACTCGGACCGGCCTGCCGCCCAGAGCTGCGGTGGCAGCCGCTTCGCCGAGCGCCAAACGCCCGGCGTGGATCGCAGAGTCGAAGTCCTCAGCTTCGGCGTCGATGCAGATGCGCAGGACAGAAGGGTGATCGGAGTCGACCCATACACACGGACGGATCTCCCGGACGGAAGCTGCGGTTGATCTCCGCAACGGTGGCAGGCAGTAACGGCTCTACGGCAAGCCAGTCGCCGTATACGGCGAAGATCACTACCTCAGTATGGTCGACTTCCGTGCGCCGATCCGGGCTGTTTCCAGCCGAAACCTGCTCAGCGCCGCAATCACCTCGGACAACGATTTCTCTCACTCTCATAGCCGCACCTGGAATGTTGTCTATCGGTTCACCGATCATCCGAAGGGCTTAATCCCGGTGGTTCCGTCGGCGGCGAAGATTCCCATCGCGCCAAGTGCTACGCCAAGCCCGTCACTCAGTACCAGCAAGCGGCCAGCGAACTCTCTTACCTGCCCGTCCCCGCACAGTACCGGGATGTCAGCGGCCAGATCCTTCACCACAGGCGCCTCCATGGCTCGCCGAAACCCGGCCCAGTGGCGCGCCCGGAGTTCAGCCGGCACGATGAGCTCCAGGCTCTGGCCAAGGGCAACCGCAGCGCTGCGCCCGAACAAGACCTCGGCACCGCGATTCCACCATGTAATGATCCCGCTCACATCGGCAACGACGATGGCGTAATCCGTCACGTCACCCATCCTGCACCGCTGCAGGGCGAGACAGTGCAACATCCGGATCTGCCGCCGAGCGCACGCTGTCAACTCAGTGCGCAAGGCGGGTGCTTTCGCGTACGGTTCCGCGTGTGTTCAACATCGGCCAGAAGACTGCTGTCATTGGGGCATTCAGGTTGGCGGGTTACGAGGGACCACTTCGACGCTGCGCATGGACGACCCCGCCGACCGCGTCTTCGTCTTGAAGGCAGCAGACCTGGCGCCACTACGGGACGTGCGCACAGTGGAGCAGTTGGTTCAGCAGGTACCGGGCTGCAAGGTCTGGATCATCGCGGAGTGCGACGAGAAAGCGCCCGTTATTCCGTTCGAGTGATCCGCTCATAGCCGCGTACCGGATTGGGAACTGGCAGCGGGGCTGGGTATGACCTAGGCCCTCTTTGAATGGTCTATAGGAGAACCGGACCCAGCCCACCGTCTGGTTGCCGGCACCGCGAGCGTCTGTGCGCCGGCGATCGAGTTGGACGCGGGCGGGAACAGGTGAGAGGCGTCGATCAGGTGCGTGGGTAATCTCGGCTTCCCGCTCGTCTCTTCAGCGGGTTGCGCCGCGCCGCGCCGCCACAGCAGCCGTCGCCACCATTGGCCTTGGGTCTCCGGCGCCGAGTACGCCCGCTTCCTGAACGCGCTCAGCCGCGGCGGGCAGCCCAACAGCCACCACGGAACCTACTTGCTGGCCTATGAGATGCTGCACGAGCGTGGCGGCCGCCTGCACCGGGACCGGCACACCGGAGCATGGTCGGTAAGCCCCGGCTACGAGGACTACCCGGTCTACTGGGTCACCTGGGTCGGCGCGGCCGCGTTCGCCGCCCGCAACGGCGCCCGACTGCCTGCGCCGGCGGAGCTGACGGGGCTGACTATTGGCGCTGCTACCACCGGCAACGCCGACTATCGCTTCGGCGACGTCACCCCTGTGACTGAGCCAGGCGTGCACTGGACCAAGATCCATCACCTGCTCGGCAATCTGCAAACATGGTGCTGCGACGGCTCGGACGAGCGGACGGGCGGTCCGGCCGCCCGCTGGCTGCACGGCATCGCGTGGAACACCCCGGCGACTCAGCAGGCCGCACAGCAGCCGCGCTGCCGCCACATATTTGGCTGCTCCCGCGGCGTCGGCATCCGCCTGGTCCGCGACGGCAGCCAGCAATCGGTCAGCACCAGCGAGCTAGCCTGCCGCCTGAAAGCATGGATCGGAAGGCTGGCTGACCGGTCCCGGCCGCTCGCCGAGATCGACGAAGACCTGATCCGGGCGCTGGAT
>Ga0335074_10010106_pt1 | contig 13184 bp, 13 predicted proteins | sample Lox_Sample_23_FD_206715 | JGI IMG/M metagenome (GOLD analysis project Ga0335074, IMG submission 206715) | Soil microbial communities from Loxahatchee National Wildlife Refuge, Florida, United States - Lox_Sample_2.3 | ecosystem: Environmental > Terrestrial > Soil > Wetlands | place: USA...
GCGACCGTGCGTGTCGGCAAGGATTTGAATTTCGATGTGGCGCGGCTTTTCGAGATATTTTTCGAGGTAGAGGCGTGAGTCGCCGAAGGCGTTGAGGGCTTCGGACGAAGCGTCGCGCCAGGCAGAGGTGAATTCGGAATCGCGTGCGACGACGCGCATGCCTTTGCCGCCGCCTCCGGCGACGGCTTTGAGAAGCACGGGATAGCCCATGTTTTGCGCGAGAGCCTGGGCATCATCGGGATTTTCGATGGTATCGTTGGCGCCGGGAACGGTCGGCACATCCGAGCGGCGAGCTAACTGGCGCCCGGCAGTTTTCGAGCCTAGCGCTTCCATGGCCTCGGCGCTCGGGCCGATGAAAGTGATGCCTTCTTCGGCGCAGGCCGGTGGGAGGTCGGGGTTTTCGGCGAGAAAACCGTAGCCGGGGTGGAGTGCGTCGCAACCGGAGCGGCGCGCGACATCCATGATTTTGTCGATGCGAAGATAGCTTTCGCGCGATGAGGCGGGACCGATGGGATAAGCCTCGTCCGCGAGGCGGACATGGAGGGACTTGCGGTCGACTTCGCTGAAAACCGAGGCGGAACGAATGCCCAACTCGCGGCAGGCGCGCAGAATGCGCACGGCGATTTCACCGCGATTGGCAATCAGGATTTTCCGGAACATGTGCTTTTTGCGATGCTGCGGGATTTTAGCACGAGGGGTAACGCGGCCAAGCCGCGGATGCAGCCAGCGTGTCCAATAATTGGGTCGGGCGGAAATGCGGAGAGCCGGCGCGGAAAGCGGGGAGAATTAGCCGCCGAGAGTGACGTGCACCTCGAACTGATTGGACTTGGGTATGCCGCGCGGCAGGATGCTCACGGTCTGAAGGCGAGGAGTGTCCAGCAGGACATTCATCACTTTGTTGAGCGTGATGGTTTCGATCAAATAGCGGGCGGTCAAGCCAGTGGGCGACGGCTGGCCTTGCGCCGAAATGGCGTAGGGCGCGATGCCATATTTATTTTTGAGGCTCGCGACGATGCTGACGAGATCTTCCAGATTTTCTTTTTCGATGCCGCTGAATCTCATCCGGTCGAAAAGGTAGTAATCCAGCGAAAATTCCCTGACGGTTGTGGCCATGCGACATCCCTCCAAATAAGGTGTAGTGGGGGGCTCCGGCTGGGCCGGAGGGAAGGTTCGCTTCAAGAGTAGAATCGGCAGAAAGGGCGGTCAACTTTAGAAGAGCTAATCTGCGCGAAAGAGAAAATCGGCAAATTGTGCCTACCAGATGACGATGGCTCTCCGTTGGGGAATGGCCAAACGCAAGGCTAGTCGGCGGCGCAATTCCCAGATCGCGGCAGATCTTCCGAGCTAGGAAGTCATTGATTTCCGCGTGGTGAGAGCCAGTGGAAGTTGCGTTCGCTTGGGGATTGTAGTGAATAGACAGCTTACCGCCTTCACGCAGCAATTCGCAACGCTGAGCGACGAAATGACGCAAGAAGTCACGCCGCTTCATTTCCCGGCACTCAAGTAGTCACAGAGATTGGTTCTCGTATCGCGTTCATGAGGCCCTGCTTTGCAGCTAGTTCCCGGTTAACTTCGATCACATGGGTCAGCGCCTATTTCGGATTGTGTCTAGCTTCCGAGAGCGTTCGGCCTTGCATATTCACGCCGAGGATTTCTTCGATGTAGGCCACGTACCAGCGCCCATGCCTCTCGATGACCGATGTGAATTGGCGCTTCATGATTTTTCTTCTAACAGCATCCCACAGCAATCACCGCGTTCAGAGTGGGATGTTGCCATGTTTTTTGCGGGGATTGGTGTCGCGCTTGTTTTCGAGGGCGCGAACGGCGGTGATGATGCGGAAACGGGTCTCGGAAGGCTCGATGATGGCGTCGATGTAGCCCTTTTCGGCGGCGACGAAGGGATTGGCGAAGCGGTCGCGAAATTCTTCGATTTTTTCCTGCCGGAGATTCTGGCGTTCAGACTCGGGAGCGCTTTCCAATTCCCTCTTATTCACAATATTGACGGCCCCTTCTGGCCCCATGACGGCAATTTCCGCGGAGGGCCAAGCGAAGTTAGCGTCGGTGCGAATGTGCTTGCTGGCCATGACGCAATAGGCGCCGCCGTAGGCTTTGCGCGTGATGACGGTGATTTTGGGCACAGTGGCTTCCGCGAAAGCAAAGAGTAACTTCGCGCCATGCTTGATGATGCCGCCGAATTCCTGTTGCGTGCCGGGCAGAAAGCCCGGAACGTCCTCGAAGGTGATGAGCGGAATATTGAAGGCGTCACAGAAGCGCACGAAGCGGGCGCCTTTCAGAGAGGCATTGATATCGAGGACGCCGGCGAGGAACGCCGGTTGATTGGCGACGATGCCGACAGGACGGCCGTCGAGACGCGCAAAACCAAGAACGATATTTTTTGCGAAGTGCTCGTGGACTTCGAAGAAGTAGCCGTCATCGATGACGGCGTGAATGACGTCCTTCATGTCGTAAGGTTTTTGAGGATCGTCGGGTACGAGCGAGTTCAAGGATTCCTCGCGGCGGTCGGGCGAATCGGAGGGAGGGCGGCGGGGAGGATCGTCGACATTGTTTGAAGGAAGAAAACTCAAGACTTCGCGAATCATGGCAAGGCAATCGGCGTCGTCCGTGGCGACGAAATGCGCCACACCGCTTTTTTCATTGTGGGTAATAGCGCCGCCGAGCTCCTGCTTCGAGACTTCTTCGTGGGTGACGGTCTTGATGACATCGGGGCCGGTGACGAACATGTAGGAAGTCTCGCGAGTCATGAAAATGAAATCGGTAATCGCGGGAGAATAGACGGCACCGCCCGCGCAGGGGCCCATGATGGCGCTAATTTGCGGGATCACGCCGCTGGCGAGCGTGTTGCGTAAGAAAATATCGGCGTATCCTGCGAGCGATGCGACGCCTTCCTGAATGCGCGCGCCGCCGGAATCGTTGAGGCCGATGACTGGAGCGCCAGCGCGCATGGCGAGATCCATGATTTTGCAAATTTTCCGGGCGTTGGCTTCGGAGAGCGAGCCACCGAAAACAGTGAAGTCCTGAGCGAAAACGTAAACGAGGCGCCCATCGATGCGGCCAAATCCAGTGACGAAGCCATCGCCGGCGGGTCGCTGCTCCTGCATACCAAAATCGACGCAGCCGTGGCGGACAAATTTGTCCAGCTCCTCAAAGGTACCTTCGTCGAGAAGCAGATGAATGCGTTCGCGCGCGGCGAGCTTGCCGGCTTTGTGTTCACGCTCGCGGCGTTCGGGGCCGCCGCCAGCTTCGGCTTCTGCGGACTGACGCCGGAGCTCCTCCATGCGGTTGTGGTGTTTTTCCTTGGCGCTCACGGCGGCGTTTTTCTCAGGCAAGCTTTCCTCCAGGAGAAGAAGGCTCCTCTTTGTAGAAGATACGAACGGCCAGATGTGTGGCGAGCCAGATGGTGCCGAGAAGCAAGACGACGCCGAAAATCAGCTCCGCACAGATAGCCGCGGCGCGCTGGAGAGGTGTGGGGAGCGAAGTGACGTAGAGAGTGGCCTGCACGAGAACGAACATCGTGGCGAGAGTCATTGCAACGATGAGCGCTGTGGTCAGGACGGAGGCGAGGATCATTTTCATAAGACTGGCGCGGACACCGAAGCCGCAGGGAAAAGGATAGCGCAACCCGGCTGAAATCAGAATGCAATCAGGGACCGCAGCCGATGGGCTATGAAAATCGGCGCGAGCACATGCAAGTTGAGCGCAAAAGTTTCGAGGCTCGGAGTGAGCGCCTCAAGGTTCAGCGCAAGCCCGACCAATCATCCGCGACGAGGATCGAATCGCTCGGATTCGACGGATCGTACTTCACACTGGCGGGCTGCCCCGCGACGAGGCGTTCGAAACGGATCTGCCCTTCGAGGCCGGTGATATCTTGCGCCGTGTGATACGTGACTCCTGAAATTGCATAGCTGTAAGTGACCAAGTGACGCGGGCTCATATCCGAGAGCGGACGTACGCGGGAACCGAAGAGTTTCTTCGAGCTTTCGCGAGGCTCGGGGGGATGTTCGGCTAACTCGACAACTTGGCCTTCCGCGATGCGACCAATCTGGTTCAAATGAAGACGGCGCTTGCGCTCCGCCTCTTCGGGTTCTTCCGCCGGACGAAAGAATGCGTAGGCGATCATGGCGATAGCCACAATGGCAGCGGCACCCATAGCGAGCACAAGTTTCCAGTCTGCAAAAAGAGGCTTCAACTAGCGAACTCCTCCGATGCAATTGAAATGTAGGGCGCTGCAGGCTCGCACAGCAACACGTTCAGACGACACCACAGAAAGACCTTCCTGCTGAATTGTCCCACAAGCCTATATCTTACCGAAAGCACTGCGGGGGAGCGCAACTAGGTGTGCGCGCCTTGCACCGGATTGCGCAACACGCCAACACCGCTGACGCTGACCTCGACGACGTCCCCCGCAGCGAGAGGGCCGACGCCAGCGGGCGTGCCGGTGGCAATCACATCGCCGGGAAAGAGAGTCATCACGTGGGAGATCCAGCGGAGGAGAAACGCAACCGGATAGATCATCAGCGAAGTGCGGGCGCTTTGGCGGAGGGCGCCGTTGACATGCGTTTCCACCAAAACATTGGCTGGATCAAGCTGTGTTTCGATGTGCGGGCCAACGGGACAAAAAGTATCGAAGCCCTTGGCACGTGTGAACTGGACGTCGCTCTTTTGAAGGTCGCGTGCGGTGACGTCGTTTAGGCAGCTATAGCCGAGGAGATAGGCAAGCGGATTGTCGGATTCTCTGAGATGCGAGCAGCGGCGGCCGACGACCAGCGCAAGCTCGCCTTCGTGCTCGACGCGCTGGGATTGCGGGGGAAGAACAATTGGTTCGCCGGAAGCGATGATGGCCGAAGGTGGCTTCAGAAAAATGAGCGGCTCCTTGGGCAGTTCATTGCCGAGTTCGGCGGCGTGGGCGGCATAGTTGCGGCCTACGCAAACGATTTTAGTGGGCTCGACGGGAGCCAGGAGGCGAACGTCAGCAGCCTGCCAAGTGCGCGAGCTGTGCGACCACGTAGTCCACGGAGGGCCGGAGATTTCTCGAATCTGTTCGCCCTCAAGCAGACCGTGCAACGCAGCGTCCGACTGCGAAGCGAAAGAACCCGAAGGAACAAAGCGGCAAAACTTCATTCTAGATCAACTCGGATGGTGATTCGGATGAGATACGTCCGACGCGCGCACGCGGCGGATGATGGTGCCAAGCCAGGAAACAGTGACCACGAGCATATACACTACCGCGCCGAGAACGAAGACTTGCACGGCGCTATAACGCTCCTCAAGGGCTGGGAAGCCCATGCAGACAATACGGTACGCCACACTGAAAATAAGCCAGCCAATAAGGCTCGAAGCCAGTAAATTGCCTGGCAGGCGCCAAAATCGAAGGATGGGAATTAAAGCAAGAAGACCGAGAAGAGCGACCGCAGCCAGATTGCGTGCGAGCGCAAAACGATCGAGGAAAGGAACACGATTGGCCGCGATCACCCATCCGCTGAACGCGACAGATAGAAAGACACCGACATAAATACCGGTCCGCACCGACGTGTTCCGAAACGCGTGGAACGATCCGTATACCGGCAAGTGTGCACGAACGGACGTCAAACGATGCTCTCCCAAGAATTTGGCTAAGCAACCCGGGGACTACGCAGGAGGTTTCCCAACATCCACGGCGACGGGCGTGCTGGGTTCGCTTTCATTTCCAGCACGATCGACGGCAGTCACGGAATACCAGTAGCGGTGGCCGGGCACCACAGACGTATCACGATACGCCGGTGCAAGCAATAGCTCCCGAGTGATTAGCGCACCCCGTGTGCCTTGCTGCTCACTTCGATAGACGCGATAACCTGCCAGGTCGGTTTCAAGGTTGATGGACCAGGATAGGTCTGCGACAAGCGAACCCGGCGAGGACCCCGAAAGAACCACGGCAACCACATTTTGCGGAGCAGCAGGAGGAAAAATGTCGCGGGGAGTAACAATGGCAGGAGCGGAATCATCGGACTCGAGCGCGTTGCCATCCACCTGCACGACACTTCGGACAACATAAGCGTAGGTCTTGCCGAATTCAAAAGAAGTGTCCTTGTAAGAGTTTTCGTTTGAGGAAGCAAGCAAAGCAATCGGCGATTTCCATTTGGCTTTCGAAAGATCCTTTGCGGCAGCCTCCGCGGAAGAGGGATCCAGTTCGCCACGATAGATACGGTAGCCGGAGAGTCCACTCAAAGGATCGCCGCCGGACGTGCGTGTCGGAGCAACCCAGCTCAATTCGATCGCGGGCTCGGTCACGCGTGCATCGATGTGAGCGATGGCTTCCGGTACGGGAAACATGCGCACGGAAACGGCGTTGGAATCCGCCGAAGCGCGTTTCTTCGAGGCGCGCGTCCTTACGATGTATACGAGCAAGCCACCGGGATGGGCGCGAGTTTCCGATGGCGCGATGGGGTCGATGAATGTGAGGCGGCCGTTCGAGACGTAATTATCGGCGAGCGCCCCGGGAATCGTGTAAACGACGCGGAAGGTTTTTTTGTCGGGCGAACCATTAGGCTTTGCCGTGCCTTGAAGAAATTCGACGGCCGGCGGCACCGCGAGGCGGTCACCCGCGACGGTTTTTGTCGGCAATGTAAAAGTGAGCTGCACGCCGTCGCCGGCTTGGTGCGCCGTGAGATCGGTCACCGCTAGCGGAATCGGCGGCGTAGGGGGAACGGGCTCGCCGGGTGCGCCGCAACCAGCGGAAGCGAGGAACACCAGAACCTGGAAATGAAGAGAGAGGATCGCAATGCGGGAACTGTCCAAGTGGCGCGATCCAGGCTTCCGCAAGTCTCGAACTCCCATTTTTCGATTTTGGAGTTTACAGAATATAGCGGCTCAAGTCTTGATTCTTGACGATTTCCGAAAGTTGCTTATTGACGTAGGCGGCGTCGACCTTGACGCTCTTTTTCTTCAGGTCGGGCGCTTCAAAGGAAAGCTCGTCAAGTACCTTTTCGAGAATGGTATGGAGGCGCCGCGCGCCGATGTTTTCGGTGGACTCGTTCACGCTGGTGGCGAATCGCGCGATGGAAGCAACGGCGTCCTCGGTGATATTGAGCTTGACGCCTTCGGTCTCCAGCAGCGCGACGTATTGCTTGATGAGGGCGTTTTTCGGTTCGGTGAGAATGCGGATGAAATCTTCTTCCTTGAGCGATTGCAATTCGACGCGGATGGGCAAACGGCCCTGCAATTCAGGAATGAGGTCTGAAGGCTTTGTGACGTGGAAAGCGCCGGCGGCTATGAACAGGATATGGTCGGTGCGAATCATGCCGTAACGCGTGTTGACGGTGGTGCCTTCGATGATCGGCAGAATGTCGCGTTGCACGCCTTCGCGCGAAACATCCGGGCCGTGGCCGGATTCGCGTCCGGCGACTTTGTCGATTTCGTCGATAAAAACGATGCCCATCTGTTCGGCGCGCTCGACGGCGATCCGCGTCACCTGATCCATATCAAGCAGCCGGTTTTCTTCCTCTTGAATCAAGTATTCGAAAGCGTCGGCGACGGACATTTTGCGTTTTTTCTTCTGCTGGCCAAACAGGCCGGAGAGATTGGAAAACATGTCCTTGATATTGACGTCCATGTCTTCGACGCCTTGATTCGAGATGATTTCAAAGGAAGGCATCGAGCGCTCGCGAACTTCGATATCGACCATGCGCTGATCGAGTTTGGCTTCGCGAAGCTGGGCGCGAAGCTTTTCGCGCGTGCGCTGCGTCTGCTCGCGCTGAGCGGCTACTTCGGCTTCTGTCGTGCCCGGCGCGGGCGGCGGAGAAGGAGGAAGCAAGAGGTCCAGAACGCGTTCTTCGGCGGCTTGCTCGGCGCGGTCGGCCACTTCATCGAGCTTTTCTTCGCGCACCATATCGATCGAAGTTTCAACGAGGTCGCGCACCATCGATTCCACGTCGCGGCCGACGTAGCCGACTTCCGTGTATTTCGAGGCTTCCACTTTGACGAAGGGGCAGCCAGCAAGGCGGGCAAGCCGGCGCGCAATTTCAGTCTTACCGACGCCGGTGGGACCAATCATCAAAATGTTTTTGGGAAGAACGTCTTCGGCGATTTCCGGCGGAAGTTTTTGGCGGCGGACGCGGTTGCGCAAAGCGACGGCGACGGCGCGCTTCGCCGCGTTTTGGCCGACGATATATTTATCGAGCTCAACGACGATTTCGCGCGGAGTCATGTCGTCGAGCGCGGGGAGGAGTTCCTGTTCTTCGGCGGGCGGAGTGCCGTTGCCGCCCGGCATATAAACGATTTCTTTATCGGTCTTGGTGGTCATGAAGTGCCTAATCCCTTTGTTTGCTGCGACTTTGTTCGCAAACCTTTTTTGTGCTTATTTCTTGTGTCCTGGCCCTGCTCACCTTAATTCTTTGTATGCCATCCTTTTGTGCGCAATCCGTTTGATGCGCGAGAACGCCTCGATGTGCCATCGCCCGGGTCCTAGAGTTCCTCCACTGTAAAGTTGGCGTTCGTGAAAATGCAAATCTCGCTGGCGATGCGCATGGCTTCCATGGCCAGGTCTTTCGCGCCGAGCTTCGAATGTTTGATCAAGGCGCGTGCCGCAGCCAAGGCGAAACTGCCACCCGAGCCGATGGCGCACAAACCGTCATCTGGCTCGATCACGTCGCCGTTGCCGGAAAGAAGAAATGTAGATTTCGAATCGGCGACGACCAGCAATGCCTCGAGATGGCGCAGCGCGCGATCCTTGCGCCACTCCTTGGCAAGCTCGACGGCGGCTTTCTGTAGGTTGCCCGAATGTTCTTGGAGCTTGCCCTCGAAGCGCTCGAAAAGCGAGATGGCGTCGGCCGTCGAGCCGGCAAAACCGGCGACGACCTTATCGTTGTAGAGGCGGCGCGTCTTGCGCGCGGTGTGCTTCATCACGTGATCGCCCATAGTCACCTGGCCATCGGCGATCATCACAACTTTGTTGTCCTTGCGCACGCACAATACCGTGGTGCCGTGAATCAGCGCGTCTCCCTGGCTGTTACGCATCCCGCCATTATACAGCGGCCGGGCAGCGCCAAGCCAAGTGAACCGCATGGAGCCGGCGGCAAGACTGGCGCTGTTCTTGTTGGGCGCGAGGAATTCCAGCCTCTAGGCTGCAGGAGGCTGAGTTGGCGGGCCAGCGGGCGGGTTTTCTTCGGGGGATTTTCCGCGTAGCGCTTGAAGATGATCCTGGAGGGCTTTCAAGTCTTTTTGCGATTTCTCGAGAAGCCCCGCCAGACGATCAATCTCTTTTTGTTTTTGCGGTTGCTCCTCGGCGGGAGTATCCGCAAGCTCTTTCTGCATTTTGTCGAGGATAACCGTTTCCTCTTGAACATCGTCCTGCGTGTCGTTCAGCATCTTCTGGGTCTCTTCCACCGTGGCCGGCAGTTTGATATCCAACGGCGGTTCCTTTTCGGATTTTACGGCAGCTCGAATAGCCGCCTCCTTCGCGGCGGCTTTCGCATCGGCAACTTGCTTGGCTTCTTTATCCAGTTCGTAGTTATCGGCGGGAGAACGAAGCGAGACCACGTCATCGTTCGTCCAAACCTTCCGCCTCTTGATGGGCAGTTCGCCGATCGGTGGCGCCGCTTCGGTGGAAGGCTGTGAACTGGGAGCCTGAGTTGGCGACGGAGGCGGCGGTTGTTGCGACTGCTTCTGCTCCTGCTGCCCGGCACGAGAGGCATCGCATTTCCCTTGAGGCAAGAGTAGAGCGGCGCCTAGAGCGAGGAAGGATACGCCAAGTTTCCGGAAGGGCTTATTGTGGTTCATTCTGATTCCTAGGTGCTACTGTTGCGGGATTTCGTGGAAAGACAAAACTTTGTAAGTCAACGGCGCTTCCGCAGCCTGGATCCAAGAACAGTTGTAAATAATGCCACGGCCCACACTCCCGGACGGTGTGTCGTTAAAGGTCGCAGGCCCTGGGTTGGGTCCCGGAAGTGGATTTCCAGATGAGTCGACCGTTTGCGCGACGAGCATCGCTCCATTGAAAGTGCCGCCGGCGCCGTTCGAGTTTCCGGTCACCGTACCCTTCCCGATGACCAAAACAATTCCGTTCCAAGATGCTCCCGAGTCATACGTGAAGTTACCAGTGACAAGAAGTAATCCGTAGCCTGCCGGGATACTCGTCCCTAACGTGAAGTCGCCTTGGACCGCGATGGTCATAGGATTCGTATTGGACATCGCCGAGGGCAGACTTGCCTCAGTCGCGGGGCCCGTGATGACGGCATCCGCGTTTTGAACAATGGTTTGAGAAAGCTGGTTGAGACCTTGCACAGTTTGCAAATTCGCGGCTAGCGTGACTTGAGCGACGTTTGGAGTAGAACCTGATCCAGTGAAGTTGCCGGTTTCGTTGGTCGGACTTACGGGAATTCCGCTTTTCACAGTAGCGACATCAGGGTTGTCTGGGACGCCGATCGCTGACACCGGGTAGGGGATCGGACCCGTTGGCGCACAAGCAGAGTCGCCCCCATCGCTGTATCCCTCAATCACGAAGGCAGAATGATCTGGGCTGGCGAAAGAGTCGACGTATCCATCCATCGTCAATGCAGCGGGGAAGGTGAGATTCATCTGCACCGGGGCAACAAGATATTGCAGAATTTTCTGGCTCCCATTGGGCAATTCGGCTAGAGCGGTGATTTCCAGCGCTTGGACGGCTGACGACGATTGAGGCGGAGGCAAAATCAGGCTGGGCCACAGGTTTCCGCTGTAGTTTAAGTTGGCGGGGTCGTAATAAATAGGCGTAGTGGAATTGTAGACGCCGTCGGAATTCACATCCAAGTAGAGAGAGGCCTCCGTCACGGCATTAATACGGACCCATTTGTAGACCGGACCGGGAATTCCCTGGACGTTATTGTTCCAAACTGAGGGGACTGACTGCCAGGAAGCGCTCGACGCAGGCACGCCAAATTCGCTCTGATATTCGGCGTCGTAATACCGGTTGCTCGAGTCCCAGGGCGCAACCGTGTCACTCGCCGACGAGGCATTTAACACGTAAGTCGTCTGGCCCAGCGGGAAGGGCGTTGGGACAAGAGAAGGGTTTGTGTTGCCAAAATAGTTTAGATTCCTCACGAGCAAGCGGCCGCGCGCCTCCTCGAGGCCTGCCAGCGCGGCGTAGTACACGGTGGAAGAGGACCGATAGTTCGCTCCCAGCGCGGTTTCCGTACCAGAAGAGACCAGCAATGCGATTGCCACGACGCTGATTAAGAGCAAAACGAAGATGGCGATCAGCAGTGCAATTCCATCCTCGGAACGGCGGCGCGTTTTGCGGACTTTCTTCATTCTTGCTCTTTACCACTACTGAATGGGATTGAGGCTGTGGCCCCTTCCTTGCAATTCGATGAGCCTGGGCTGGCCCGTTTGGGCATCCACCGTGGGCGCCATCACGATCAGTGTGATCTCCACATCTGTGATGTTCACCGGAGAATTGTTCGATACGGCCAAAGGACAAGCTATCGATGCTGGAGGCGGGGTCGGATTAGGACAGATGTAAGTAAAGATCGGCACCGGATTTCCGCCGGGAAACATCTGCGGATAGACCGCCCGGAACTGCGCAATTTGCTCAGCTGAGGCGTTGTTTACGACATTCTGCACGTACGGGACAAACGCTGGCGAGGTAGTTCCGGCGGGGTCGCCTCCCACCACTTTGTAGGTTTGGGCGCGAGAAAGAACGGTGCCTTGAAGCTGATAGCGTGTCCACTCGACTCCATCGTGACGCCAGGGGTCGACATCCCTCTCGATGATCATGTCGAAATCTCCGGGCGTCGTGCAGGTTCCGCCTCCCCCCGTTCCGATCTGGCAAGGAATGTTGGGATAACTGGGATCCCAGGCAACGGGCGTGCTCGCATAGAGATTCGCCGGTGGCGCAGAAGTCGCAAACGAAAAGGAATTTTCCGGCGGATAACCCGAGCCGTTCACATCTCGAACCATTTCGTCCAAACCGAAACGCGCTTCTTGAAAGGAATTCAAGACCTGCGACTCCGTTTGGTATCTTTGCTGCGCAACGGAAAGGAGCGCGAATGCGGCGCCGCAAAGCAAAATGAAGATTACGGCAGCGATCATCAATTCGATGAGCGAAAAGCCTTCTTGTCCGCAGATGGAATGAGTGCGTTTCATTTCTCGAGTATCGTATCGAGCGTCACCGGCCTGTAAATGCCGTTGCCGCCCTGTTTTCTGGCCCCCAGAATAAATCGTTTCGAGGTTACCAGGCCGTTGTTCGTCACGGTGATGACCGCCCAGCGGATGTCGTAGACCACGTCCGCGGGATCATTCGGATCATGATACGTGAAACTGTAGCCAGCCACAGTGGGCTGAGTAAAGTCGACGACTAGTTGGTTGTAATATGTGGCGACCGGGCTGCCGACTACGACGTTTGGCTGCGTCGGATCCCCGAGATCGCAACTGTTATTTTCGCCGTCGATAAAAGAGGGTGGACTGATCGACATATTCAGAGGCTGGCTTAAAAATTGGTCCAGCTCCCGCTGCGCAAACACCAAGGCCGAAGAGTCGTTGCGATTCGTCGAGTTGGAACCAATCGAAGCAGGCACCAATTGCGCGACGGCCACGATACCGACAAGAAGGATCACAATGGCCATCAGGACTTCCACCATGGTGAAGCCGCGCTGGCCCTTCGTTTTTCTGGCGCCGATCTTGGGACTTTTCGGCTCTATCATCGCCATGCCCTCAGATCCACATCAACTGACTCGCTGCCAGCTTCCCGCTGTCGGGCTCGTCCAAACTTGCACCGCTCCCGAAGGCAACGTAAGCACAGCGCGGTATCCCGAGCTCGGATTCGTAGCGCTGCCAATGTACAGCACGTAGACCACGCTGGTATTGCAAGTCGTGTTCGACGGACAGCCAATGACGCCGCGCTGGTCGTACCAGATGCTGGCGTTGGAACCAGAGAGAACCGTCCACGCGTAGCTCGAAAAACCCACCCCCAAGGTGGCCTGGATCGGAGCTGGACTGGGCACCGAGCTTTCTGGGAGCATTGTGAAACTCCCGCCGATGTACATCTGCGGCTCCGTCGAATCCGCTACGCCGTTACCGTTGGAATCCGCCCAAATCAGCCAATTTGTGCCTTGCTGCTGAATTTGACAACTCACAGGCGTGTTTTGCCGGATCGCATCGAATTTTGTGAACTTGAGCATCCCTGCCAATTGCGAAGCGCTCGAATTTAGTTGATA
>Ga0335074_10010108_pt1 | contig 13182 bp, 13 predicted proteins | sample Lox_Sample_23_FD_206715 | JGI IMG/M metagenome (GOLD analysis project Ga0335074, IMG submission 206715) | Soil microbial communities from Loxahatchee National Wildlife Refuge, Florida, United States - Lox_Sample_2.3 | ecosystem: Environmental > Terrestrial > Soil > Wetlands | place: USA...
AGTCGTCCTCGAGCACCCACTGGGTGAACGGCTCGCAGACCACCGGCCACTGGTCGTCGATGCCGAACCGGTCGCGGACCTCGGCGCGGTCGGCGTCGGTGGTCACCGGGGTGATGCGGTCCACCATCGAGCTGGGGAAGCGCACCTCACGTTCCACCCAGTCGCCCAGGCCGGGGTCGCGCAGCCGGGCGAAGGTGGTGAACACCCGCCGGGTTAGCTCCCCGTTACCCTGCAGGTTGTCGCAGGACATGATCGTGAACGGCGCGGACCCTTGCCGGCGGCGGCGGGACAGCGCCTCGGTGATCAGCCCGAACGCGGTCTGCGGTACCGCGCCGGGTTGCAGGTCGTGCAGCACGTCCGGGTTGGTCAGGTCGAACTCGCCGGTGATGTCGCTGATGTTGTACCCGCCCTCGGTGACCGTCAGCGACACGATCCTGGTCGACGCGGCCACCATCTTCTCGATGACCGCCTCTGGGTCGTCGGGTGCGAATAGGTACTGCACGATCGATCCGATCACCCGCGGCTCGTAGGTCCCGTCGGCGTGCTTGAGCACCAGCGTGTACAGGCCGTCCTGAGCGTCGAGCACCCGCTGCATGGCGCGGTCGGCCGGCATCACGCCGACGCCGCAGATGCCCCAGCCGGCTGCCCCGCCCTGGTTCATCAGCCGGTCGTGGTACATCGCCTGGTGCGCGCGGTGGAACCCGCCGACGCCCACGTGGACCACGCCGGGTGTGATCAGCCGGCGGTCGTAGGCCGGCACCGGCAGCCGGCCCGCCCAGTACGCCAGCGTGCGCGCGTTGAGCGGCCGCGGTTCAGCCAGCAAGGCGGGCGCCCGTCACCGGGTGGAACGCGAACATGTCTTCGGGCTGGACGTGGAGCGTCACGTGCTGGCCCATAGCCGGCGGCCGGCGCCCCTCGGCGCGGGCCACCACCGGGTCGCCGCCCCCGGGCAGGCGCACGTGCAGCAGGGCGTCGGCGCCGAGTTCCTCGACCAGCATCACGTCGCCGGGCAGCTCCCCGGATCCGTTGGCCAGGTGCAGGTGCTCGGGCCGGATGCCGAGGACCAGCTCGGACAGGCCCGCCGCCTTGGCGGCGGTCTGGATCGGGCCCGGCAGCGGCAGCACGGTGCCGGCCAGCCTGGCGCCGCCGTCGGCGAGCGGCACGGTCTGCAAGTTCATCGCGGGCGAGCCGATGAACCCGGCCACGAACTGGTTCACCGGGTTCTCGTACAGCTCGCGCGGGGATGCGCACTGCTGCAGGTTCCCGCCGCTCAGCACGGCCACCCGGTGGCCCATGGTCATCGCCTCGACCTGGTCGTGGGTGACGTAAACCGTGGTGATCCCGAGCCGGTGCTGCAGCTCGGCGATCTGGCTGCGGGTCTGCACCCGCAGCTTGGCGTCCAGGTTGGACAGCGGCTCGTCCATCAGGAAGACCTTGGGCTCGCGGACGATGGCCCGCCCCATGGCCACCCGCTGCCGCTGCCCGCCGGACAGCTGCTTGGGCTTGCGGTCGAGCAGCGCATCGTCGAGGTCGAGCAGCCGGGCGGCCTCGCGCACCCGGCGGGCCCGCTCGTCTTTGTGGACGCCCGCCATCTTGAGCGCGAAGCCCATGTTCTCGGCCACGGTCTTCTGCGGGTACAGGGCATAGTTCTGGAACACCATCGCGATGTCGCGGTCCTTGGGGGAGACGAACGTGACGTCCCGGTCGCCGATCTCGACCCGCCCGCCGTCCAGCGGCTCCAGGCCGGCCAGCATGCGCAGCGCGGTGGTCTTGCCGGAGCCCGACGGCCCGACCAGGACCATGAACTCGCCGTCGCGGATATCCAGGTCGAGGGCGTCTACCGCGGGCGGTGTGTCCTTGGCGTACACGCGGGTCGCCGATACGTACTTCACGTTAGCCATGGGGGATCTCCGCCCGGTCCGGCGCCGAAGGTGACGTCACTTGATTGCTCCCATCGACAGCCCGCGGACCAGCGAGCGCTGGGCGATCCAGCCCACGATGATCACGGGAATCGAGGCCACCGTGGCGGCGGCCGACAGGTGCGCGATGTACAGCCCCTCCTGGGGCACCGAGCTGATCAGGTACATCGGCATGGTCGCGGCGTTGGTGATGGTCAGGTTGAGCGCGAGGAACAGCTCGTTCCACGCGAAGATCACGCAGATCAGCGCGGTCGAGACCAGCCCGGGCGTCGTGATCGGCAGGATCACGCTGGTGATCTCCCGGATCTGGCCCGCGCCGTCCAGCCGGGCCGCCTCGAGCAGTTCGCTGGGCACCTCGAGCATGAATGACCTGATCATCCAGATGGCCAGCGGCAGGTTCATCGCGGTGTAGAGGATGATCAGCAGCCAGATGCTGTCCAGCAGATGCGTGTGCAGGGCGATGACGTACAGCGGGCCGATCGCGGCCACGATCGGCAGCATCTTGGTGGAGATGAAGAAGAACAGCCCGTCACGCCAGCGCTTGATGGGGCGCACGGACAGCGCGTAGGCGGCCGGGATACCCAGCACCAGCACCAGGATCGTGGAGCCGACCGTCGCGATCACCGAGTGCGTCAGGTACGGGCCCATCCCGGAGAACACCAGGCTGAACTCGGACAGGGTGGGCCTGAACACGAACTGCGGCGGCCAGGTCTCGGCGGCGGATTCGGGCTTGAACGCCGTGATCACCATCCACAGCACGGGCAGGAAGAACCCGATCGACACCACCCAGGCGACGATGCCCCAGCCCACCCGGCCGGCCATCTCCCGCACCCGGCGGGGGTCGGCGGACCTGGCCCGCAGCGTCGTGGCGCTCATACTCCGGCCTCCTCGAACTGGAAGACCCTGGCGAACATGCGCAGCGCGAACGTGGCCACGATGATCGTCAGGACCACGGTGACCACGCCCGCCGCGGCCGCGCCGCCGACGTCGAACGCGTTGTTCACCTCTTGGTACAGGTAGAAGGGGAGGTTGGTGGTGGAGGTGCCCGGGCCGCCGTTGGTCATCAGCCGGACCTGGTCGAACGTGTTGACCAGGTAGATCGAGCCGAGCAGGATGCCGAGCTCGATGTAGGGCCGCAGGTGCGGGATCGTGAGCTCCCGGAACGTGGCGAACGCCCCGGCCCCGTCGACCTTGGCCGCTTCCAGCGTCTCGGCCGGCTGGCTCTGCAGGCCGGCCAGCGCGATCAGGGTCATGAACGGCGTCCACTGCCAGATCATGACCACGATCACCGACCCCAGCGCGTGGGTGGACAGCCAGGCCACGTGGTTGACGCCGAACGGTTCGAGCAGCCAGTTCAGCAGCCCGAAGTTCGGGTCGAGCATCGGCCCGGACCAGACCAGCGCCGCCGCGGCCGGCATGACCAGGAACGGCGTGATGATCAGGGTCCGGGCGACGCCGCGGCCGAAGAACTTGCGGTCGAGCAGCACCGCGAACGCCACGCCCAGGATCATGGCCACGATCACCGCGATCGCGGTCATGACCACCGAGCGCACCAGCGCGGCGCGGAACGCCGCGTTGGTGAAGACCGCCGTGTAGTTGCTCACCCCGGCCCAGTGGGCCCCGCCGGGGATGTTCCAGAAATAGTTCTGGAAGCTATACCACAGCGTCACCAGGAACGGGATCTGGGTGACGACCACGATGTAGATCAGCGCGGGCAGCAGCGGCAGGCGGCGCTGCCACCGCTCACGACGGTTCACCCCGCGCGGCCGGATACCGACCTCGGGAGCGGCCGCGCTCGTTTCGATAACTGCCACTGCGCAGTCCTCCTCACGGTGTGGTACGGCTGGCCGGGCCCCGGCCCCGCACACGAGGGCCCGGCCAGGTGCGGCTAGCTGCCGGCCAGTTCCGCCGGGGTGTACTGAGCGGCGTCGGACTGGCTGGTAGCCAGCGCCTGCTTCACGCTCTCGGTGCCGGCGATAGCACCGGCGATCTGCTGGCCGACCTCCACGCCGAGCGTCTCGAACTGCGGGATGTCGACGTACTGGATGCCGACGTACGGGACCGGGTTGAGCGTCGGGTGATCCGGGTCCGTGCCGTCGATTGAGGCCAGCGTGATCGGGGCGAACGCACTGGCTGCCGACTGGTACGACGGGTTGTTGTACAGCGAGGTCCGGGTGCCCGGCGGCACCGCGGCCCAGCCGTACTTCGAAGCGACCAGCGAGTCGTAGGACTTGGACGTTGCCCAGGACACGAACTTCCACGCGGCGCCCTGGTTGGCCACGCCCTGCGGGATGCCGAGCGACCAGGTCCACAGCCAGCCCGAGGACTTGGTCTTGTCGACCGGGGCGAACGCGTACCCGGTCTGGGCGGCCATCGACGGGTAGGTGGTGGCGATGGAAGTGGCCGCGACCGTGGCGTCGTACCACATCGCGCACTTGCCCTGCCCGTACAGGGTCAGCAACTGGTTGAAGCTGTCGTTCGACGCGCCGGACTCGCCGTACTTGCGGATCAGGTTGACGTAGAAGTTGGCCGCCGCCTCGAACGCCGGCGATGTGAGCTGCGGCTGCCACTGCTGATTGAACCACTCGCCGCCGAACGTGTTGACGACCGTGTCAAGCGCCGCCATGTTGTCGCCCCAGCCGGCCAGGCCGCGCAGGCAGATCCCTGACACCTTGCCCGGCTGGTTCAGCTTGGCCGCGAAGCCGACCACCTGATCCCAGGTGGGGTGCGCGGGCATGGTCAGCCCGGCCTTGGTGAACAGGTCCTTGCGGTAGTACAGCATCGACGACTCGCCATAGAACGGCACCGCGTACAGGTCGCCCTTGTACGACAGGGCCTTGGCGATCGAGGGCAGCAGGTCCGAGGCGTCGTAGCTCGGGTCCTTCGCGATGTACTGGGTGGTCAGGTTGTCCAGCCAGCCGTCCTTCGCGAACAGCGGCGCCTCGTACGGGCCGATCATGATCACGTTGAACGCGTTGCTGTGGGTGGACACGTCCTTCTCGATCGCGGCCCGCAGGTCACCCTCGGTGTAGGTGGCGAACTTGACGTGGATCCCCGGGTACTTCTTCTCGAAGACCGACGAGGTCAGCGGGATCATCTGGCCGGTGATCAGCGGGTTGGACACCACGGCCACGGTAACCGTGCCGGTGTTGCTGTTGCTGCTGGCCGGTGAGCCGCCACTCGAGCAGGCGCCCACCGCCAGCAATGCGGCCACGCAGCCGGCTGCCGCCAGCGTGCGGGGCTTGGACATGGACAAACTCATGGATGAACCTCCGCGGGCAAGAAAGGTGTGGCGGGGGACCGGTTAGGACCCGGGAATGGCTGCCGCGGCGCGGCGACCAGGCCGCGATCGGCGGGAGCGGATGGCCTGCTGGGTGGCTGCGATGCGCTGCCGCGCGCCTCCGCGATGGGCCGAGGCGGCCGGACCGGCAGCCACGGAAGCCCTGACCACGCAGGCCTCCTGGGGGCTCGGATGCGCATGGAGGACCTCCTTGCTGCCGTGCTCACGGCCAAAACGTATGCTCATATGAGCGGGACATGCTCATATGAACTAATGACCACACTGATCGGGCCACTAGGCAAAGTCAAGAAAAGCTGCAAATATGAGATCTGAACGCTCAAATGAGCGGCCGACTCGGCTGGACCGGAGGCGCGCAATGGCCGGGTTGTCGGCCAATCGGCCGTCGGAAGTCGTGCTCGCCGCGCGGGTGGCGAGGCAGTTCTACCTCGAGGGCGTGTCCAAGGTCGACATTGCCGACCAGCTGGGCATCAGCCGGTTCCGGGTCGCCCGGCTGCTCGACTCCGCCCGGGAGACCGGGATGGTGCGCATCGAGATCGGCCTGCCCGGTGGCAGCCTGGATGCGGGCCTGTCGGCCGAGCTGTGCTCGGCCATGGGGCTCAGGCACGCGTTCGTTTTCAACTTCCCCGATGATGACGAGGTCGCGCTCCGGCGCCGCCTGGGCGAGGCGGCGGCCCAGGCGCTGATGGACCTCATCAGCCCGCGCGACGTTCTCGGTATGTCCTGGTCGCGTACGCTCAGCGTGCTCGCGACTTCGCTGACCCAGATGCCGCCGTGCCCGATCGTTCAGCTCACCGGCGCGGTGCCGCCCCCGGACGGCCAGGACCTGCTCGAGGTGGTCCGCGGCGTGGCCCGCATCGGCGGCGGCCCGGCGCACGTCTTCTACGCGCCGATGATCCTGGATGACGCGCACACGGCCGCGGCGATCCGGCGCCAGGCCGACATTGCCGACGCCTTCGCGCTGGTGCCATCCGTGACGATGGCGGTGGTCGCCATCGGGGGCTGGGCGCCCGGGCTGTCGACGATCTATGACGCCATCCGGCCCAGCGAGCGTGACGCCCTCGCGGAACTAGGGGTGTGCGCCGAGCTAGCCGGCGTGTTCCTCGACGAGGACGGCAGGCCGGTCCAGACCCCGCTGGACAGCCGCATGATCGTGACGCCGGGCCCGGTGCTCGAGCGGATCCCGTTCGTCCTCTCCGTCGCCTTCGGCGTCGGCAAGGCCCCGGCGGTTCGCGCCGCGATTCGAGGAGAAATGGTCCATGGCCTGGTCACCCACGCGAGCCTGGCCCGCGCCCTGCTCAGCCTTGCTGACCAGCGGGCCGGTGCGGGCTAGCAGGAAGCCGCTCCAAGCAGACGGCCCGCTGTCTGGCGGCACCGCCAACCGCGGCCTGGTGATCCGCGTGGGCGATACCGTCCGGCGGCCGATCCCGCCCTGCTGGCCGGCCACGCACGCGCTGCTCGCACATCTCGCATCGGTGGGATTCGACGGCGCGCCGCGGGTCCTGGCGGCCGACTCGACCACCGAGTTGCTGACCTACGTGCACGGGCAGGCCGCCGTCCCGCCCCCTCCGGCAAACACCCTGACCGACGCCGCCCTGGTCAGCGTGGCTGAGCTGCTGCGCAGCTACCACCGGGCGGTGTGCTCGTTCGACCCGGCCGGCTATCGGTGGCCAAGGCCCATCCCGCGCCGCTTCCGCACCGGGCTGGTCAGCCACAACGACGTGCACCCCGCGAACCTGATCTTCCGCGAAGGCCGGGCGGTCGCGCTGATCGACTTCGACCTGGCCGGCCCGGGCAGCGCCGTCTGGGATATCGCGACTGCCGCGCGCAACTGGGCGCCGCTGCAGGATGAGCAGGACGTCACGGACAGCAGGCAGGGGAGGGCGCTGGAGAGATTCCGGCTCTTCCTGCAGGCCTGCGAGCTGACCAGGGCCGAGCGCCGTCGTGTGGCCGAGGCGATTGTCCCCAACCACGACTGGACCTATGCGATCGTCACCGAGGCCGCCGCCGCCGGGCACCAGGGGTTCGCCGACTACTGGGCCGGGGTGGCCGGGCCGGTTGCCCGGGCCCGGCGCTGGTCCCTTCGGCACCAGCGCGATCTGCTCGCCGCGGCGCGCTGAGTCGCCGGCCAGGCAGCGCCCGGGCCGCTCGCCCGTGACCGCCATCGGCCGGTTTGCCGCGGGTCATAATGGATGGTGACTATCGGCAAGGTGGTGGCCGCCGCGGTGGCCGGTGCCATTCTGCCCGCAGGCTGCGAGGTTGATCCGCTCAGCCCGCAGAATGTGGTCACCGCCACCGACCGGCATCGCCTGGCCGTGATGGTCATAGGCGGATGTGGCCATGCATCACCGCCTCGGCATTGTCGGTATTGGCCGTCTCGGCGCGGGAGTAATTTGGTGGCGGCGGCGCCGAGATGACCGCTCAGTTTCGACACGACGTCGGTGTATACGGTGAACTGCTCGGTCCACGCCTCGCGCATCGCGTCGAACGCGCTGACCAGGACGCTCAGGCCGAGGGCCTGGGCCGCAGAGCCGGTGGCCGTTGCCCACTTGCTCTGGATCGCGCGCAGGTCGTCACCGAGCGCGGCGGCCTGGGCCGCCTGACCCCGGATCCCGGTCACGTCGAACCCGAGTTCCGCCAGCTGTCCCCGTGGCCAGGTCGTCCTGATTTCTACGGCTAAAGTAGCATGACGCCGATCTTCGCTGCGCCCGCTTGTCACGTTGCCGGCGTGGCCTGCGCTGGTGCCAGGCGGCCGCCGAACGCGGCCTCGAGCTGGCGCATGGCCGCGTCAAGCAGCTCACCGAGGTCGCCGTCCTCGGTTTCCAGCCACTGCTCGTAGGCGGCGATCGCGACCCCCAGGGCGGCGTAGCCAATGGTCCGCGGGGCCAGTGCGTCCGGACGCTGCCCGATGCGGTCGGCGACGAAGTCGGTGATCACCTGGCGCCATGCGGCGTAACGGAGCGTGGAGTGTGCCTGCAAGGCGGGGATCCGCAGGATCAGCCGCATCCGGCGCCGGTGCAACGGGAGCTGCTCGGGAGCGAACGTGTTGAAGTCCACGACGGCCACCCGGATCGCGTCCATCAGCGGGATCTGCGGCGGGAATGCCTTGAGGTGAAGGCGCATCCGCTCCAGCTCCTCGTCGAAGCTGCCCCAGGGGACGTCGTTCTTCGACGGGAAGTACCGGAAGAACGTCCGGCGCCCAATGCCGGCCGCGCCGGCGATGTCGTCGATCGTGGTCTGCTCGAATCCCTGCCGGTCGAACAGGTCGAAGGCGATGTGCTCCAGTTCGGCCCGGGAGGTGACGCGCTTGCGGCCCGCCCGGCCGGCCGCCGGGGTGACCGCTGTTCCCGGCACCCCCACCCACCTCCCTTTCCCGCTTCACCGTCCTTGGGTCAAGGTCAGCTCCGCATAGGAGCATGCCACGATCGGCCACGGCATGCGATCTTCCGCGGCATGGGCCGCCCCTCGGCTTCGAGCGATGGTTGCGCTTTGGCACTCAGTGCCTTTACTGTCTGCACCAGGTCCATTATTCGGCAGGCCGCGGCCCGGACTCTCGCCGCGGGCGCGACCACGGAGGCAGCCATGACGCAGCAGGCAGTAATCGAGGCGACCCCGGCCCAGCCCACGCTGACCGAAGACGAACCGGCCGACCGGGCCAGCGACGAGGCACTGGTTGCTGACGAGCTTCTGGTCGAGGAGGTCTCGATCGACGGGATGTGCGGTGTCTACTGACCCGCCAGGCAACGGGCCAGCCCTCCGGTTTGACCTGGACCGCCCGTGGTGCGTCCACGATCGGGTCGCGGTGCGGCCCGAGCCGTTCGGCGCGCTGCTCTACCACTTCGGGACCCGGCGGCTCTCGTTCCTGAAGAACGCCACCGTGCTCGCGGTCGTGCGGTCGCTGGCCGAGTACCCGACCGCTCGCTCGGCCTGCGTGGCCGCGGGTGTGACGCCTGCCGCGCTGCCCGCCTATGAGCGCGCCCTGGCCACCCTGGCCGAGTCGCAGATGATCACGGAAAGGGCGGCGTCTTGAGCGTCGTGCCGGAGGCGCGCCAATGAGTTCAGTGGTGCCGCGGCTGGTCGAGCAGTTCGAGCTGGGCCTGGCCGCGCCGATCTGCCTGACCTGGGAACTGACCTACGCCTGCAACCTGGCCTGCGTGCACTGCCTGTCCAGCTCCGGGCGGCGGGACCCGCGCGAGCTGACCACGGCCGAATGCCGGGACGTCATCGACACGCTGCAGCGGATGCAGGTCTTCTACGTCAACATCGGCGGCGGGGAGCCGACCGTCAGGCCCGATTTCTGGGAGCTGGTCGACTACGCCACCGCCCACCAGGTGGGCGTGAAGTTCTCCACCAATGGCGTGAAGATCGACGCTGAGGTGGCGCGGCGGCTGGCCGCCAGCGACTACGTCGACGTGCAGATCTCGCTGGACGGGGCGACGCCCGAGGTCAACGACGCGGTGCGGGGCGCCGGGTCGTACGCGACCGCGGTCCGCGCCATGGGCCACCTGCGGGCGGCCGGGTTCGAGGGCTTCAAGGTGTCGGTGGTCATGACCCGGCACAACATCGGCCAGCTCGACGAGCTTAAGGCGCTGGCCGACTCGTACGGGGCGCAGCTCCGGCTGACCCGGCTGCGCCCGTCCGGGCGCGGTGCGGACACCTGGCCCGAGCTGCACCCCACCGCGGCCCAGCAACGCCAGCTCTACGACTGGCTTCGCGCGCACGGCGAGCAGGTGCTGACCGGCGACTCGTTCTTCCACCTGGCGCCGCTGGGCGGGCCGCTGCCGGGGCTGAACCTGTGCGGGGCCGGCCGCGTGGTCTGCCTGATCGACCCGGTCGGCGACGTCTACGCCTGCCCCTTCGCCATCCACGAGGAGTTCCTGGCCGGCAGCGTCCGCCAGCCCGGCGGGTTCGAGACCGTGTGGCGCGACTCGGCGCTGTTCGTTGGGCTGCGTCGGCCGACATCGGGAGGGGCGTGCCGTTCCTGCGGCTTCTTCGACTCCTGCCGGGGCGGCTGCATGGCGGCCAAGTTCTTCACCGGGCTGCCGCTTGACGGGCCCGATCCCGAGTGCGTGCGGGGCCTTGGCGAACGGGCGCTGCAGGATGCGGATTCAGCGGCCGCACCCCGCCCCGCGCTCGATCACTCCCACCGCAGCGCGCCGGTGCCGGTCACCATCGGCCGCCCGCCCGCGCGCGCGTGCGACGAGAACCCGCTGGCCGGGCTGGCCGCCGGGGCCCGCTCCTGACCGGCTACCGCGACGTCGCACCCGCTGCCTCCGGGTTTTCGCCCGATGACTGAGAGGATGGCAGCATGAGCAGCGGATGGTTCGAGACCGTCGCGGTGGCGCAGCGGCGCGCCAAGAAGCGGCTGCCCAAGTCTGTGTACGGCGCGCTGATCGCGGGCTCCGAGAAGGGCGTCACGCTCGGCGACAACATCGCGGCCTTCAGCGAGCTGGGCTTCGCGCCGCACGTGGTCGGGCTTTCGGCCAAGCGGGAACTGGCCACCACGGTCATGGGCCAGGAGATATCGCTGCCGGTGATCATCTCGCCCACCGGCGTGCAGGCGGTGCACCCCGATGGCGAGGTGGCCGTGGCCAGGGCGGCAGCGGCCCGGGGAACCGCCATGGGGCTGAGCTCGTTCGCCAGCAAGCCGGTCGAGGAGGTTGTCGCGGCCAACCCGAAGACGTTCTTCCAGACCTACTGGATCGGCACCCGCGAGCAGATCCTTGAACATCTCCAGCGGGCCCGCGCGGCCGGCGCCGCCGGGCTGATCGTCACCCTGGACTGGTCCTTCTCTCACGGCCGGGACTGGGGCAGCCCGGTCATCCCGGAGCGGATGGACCTCAAGACCACGGCCAGGTTCGCGCCCGACGCGCTGCGCCATCCGCGGTGGCTGCTCGACTACGCCAAAACCGGCAGGGTCCCGGACCTGACCGTGCCGAACCTGGCCGCCCCGGGCGAGGCCGCGCCGACGTTCTTCGGCGCGTATGGCCAGTGGATGCAGTCTCCGCTGGCGACCTGGGAAGACGTGGCCTGGCTCGGTGAGCAGTGGGACGGCCCGTTCATGCTCAAGGGCGTGATCCGGGTCGACGACGCCAAGCGGGCGGTGGATGCGGGGGTGACCGCGATCTCGGTGTCCAACCACGGCGGCAACAACCTGGACAGCACCCCGGCCACGATCCGGGCGCTGCCCGCGATCGCCGAGGCCGTGGGGGATCAGGTAGAGGTGCTGCTCGACGGTGGCGTGCGGCGCGGCTCGGACGTAGTCAAGGCCCTGGCCCTGGGGGCCAGGGCAGTGATGATCGGCCGCGCCTACCTGTGGGGCCTGGCCGCGAACGGCCAGGCGGGGGTCGAGAACGTGCTCGACATCATGCGCAGCGGCATCGACTCGGCCCTGCTCGGCCTGGGCCGGTCCTCGGTGCACGACCTGGCCCCCGGCGACATCGTGATCCCGCCTGGATTCGCCCGAACGCTAGGCGCGTGAAGGGGGATGGCGAGGCGGGCGGGGCGTGTCGCGCTGGTCACCGGCGCCGCTCGGGGAATCGGCGCTGCGACCGTCCGCGCCCTGGCCGCGCAGGGCTGGGCCGTGCTGGCCGTCGACATGTGCGCCGACGACCCGGCGCTGCCTTACCGGCTCGGCAGCTCGGACGAACTCGACCAGGTGGTCGCCGGAGCCCGCGCCGCGGCCGGCGATCCCGAGGCGGTTCACGGGCTGGTCGCCGACGTGTGTCACTGGGACCAGATGATCGAGGCCGTCGGCCTGGCCGAGCGGGTGTGGGGCGGCCTGGACGCCGCCGTGGCCGTGGCCGGGGTGATCGCCGGCGGCGTCCCGCTCTGGGAGATGCCCGCCGACCAGCAGCGCGCGGTGCTCGACACCAACCTCGGCGGTGTGATCAACCTGGCCCGCGCGGCGATCCCGGCGCTGCTGCGCCGCCCGGAGCCGCGTTCCGGCCGGTTTCTCGCGGTGGCGTCGGCGGCGGCCACCCGCGGGCTGCCGATGCTCGCCGCGTACTGCGCGGCCAAGGCCGGGGTAGCCGGCCTGATCCGTGCGCTCGCGGCCGAACTGGGCGGCACCGGGGTCACGGCGAACGCGGTCAGCCCCGGCTCCACCGACACGCCGATCCTGGCCGAGAGCGCCCGGCTGTACGGCCTGCCTGGCCCGTCAGCGTTCGCGGAGCAGCAGCCCGTGCGCCGGCTGCTCACGCCGGACGAGGTCGCGGCGGCCCTGGCCTGGCTGGCCGGGGAGCCCAGCGGCGGGATCACCGGCGCCGTGGTTCCCGTCGACGGCGGCCTGGCCCTGTAACGTCGGCTGCTTCCGGCCCCCTGGACGTGCCCTATGCGCCGGGCGCCGACCGCGACTCTCACATCGAATCTGCACAGCGATCACGAAGCCCTCTAAGGTTTCGCGCTTACGTTCCCGTGGCATGCGACGGCATGCGGCCCTGGCGAGCCTGCTCGTGCTGGCCGCTGCCTGCTGCGTCAGCTGTGCCGGAGCGGTCGCTAGCGTCCAGGCACCGATAGACCGGCAGCGGCCGATCGTGAAGTCGAAGACGCGACCGAAGACACCAGCGAAGGCGCGGCCGAAGACGCCGTCCGCCCAGCCGGACCTGACGGCCGCCCTGGCGCCGGAGATCCGCGAAGCGGGTACAGCCTCAGTGAGCTGGAGCTTGTTGCGCCATGCTGCCCACCGAGGCTGTCCGATTTCGGCGTAGCCATCGAGTGCTTGGTCAAGGCTCGCCATTTCTACATGTCTATGGTTGGCCACGGTTCGCATCGTTTGCCGCACCTCGCCTGCGACCGGCGGCCTTCGCCGCCCTTTGCAATGACAGGAAGGCTCGCCCGCTTACGGTGGCCTTAGCAGGTTTGATGATCTTGATCCTCTCGCCATTTTCCGGTCGGCTCTCAGAGCAGCACCTGCAGTGTGTGCAGCAGCACGGGCCGTGCGGCGGGGAAGTTTGTGGTCAGTCG
>Ga0335074_10010109_pt1 | contig 13182 bp, 8 predicted proteins | sample Lox_Sample_23_FD_206715 | JGI IMG/M metagenome (GOLD analysis project Ga0335074, IMG submission 206715) | Soil microbial communities from Loxahatchee National Wildlife Refuge, Florida, United States - Lox_Sample_2.3 | ecosystem: Environmental > Terrestrial > Soil > Wetlands | place: USA: Florida...
CTGGGATCGACCACCGTGCCGCCCACCACCAGCGTAGCTTCGCCACTCTCAATCACCATCACGTCATTTTGGGTTTCGTGCAACTCGGCTTCGCCATCCCCATCGCGGTGGGCCATCACGAAGCTGTGGTTGCCGTAACTCCCGAGCGATTCGACGGCAATCTTATGTCCGTTCATCTTACCCGCAAGCCTCTTTTGGTAATCGAGCAACTTCGCATGCGTCCAATGTTCGAAGCCCGTGGGCGCGCCGGCGGGCAGCGCGGAAGCCGCCATCGCCAAAGCAATTATCAAACTTCTCATTTCTCCTCCTGTCCAAAACCGATGCCGCTGATACAAATCACACTCACTGCCGTCCGGTCGAACTTCAGCCGAACGGTGCGCAGCTTGGCCGGATCGAATGGCGTTCCATGCGCCGCGTGAAACGCCGCCAAGGGCACGCGCACCGTTTGCAGAACCGGCTCCCAATCCTTCTCGTACGCTTTGCTTTCGATCAAATCCAGCTTGGTAAATGTCTCCTTGAGCGGCGGCGGAATGGCGGCGAAGCGGCTCACCGGCGCGCTCACGGCCACGCCATCGCTCGTCTCCAGCTCGATCGTAAAATCCGGCGGTTCGCGCTCTTCGTCCGCATGCTCCGGCGTTTTAGCCTTTTCGTCTTCGTGTTTGCCGGGCAGCGGCGCGTCTTCATCCATGGCCGCCAGTGACAATTCAACATCGGACGCCGCGCCCAATCGCCACCTTGCCGCGGCGCCATCCGGCAACGTGATCGTATAAGACGCCACGGGGGCGCCCTTGGCGCGATTCCATCCCAGAAACACGCCATTATAATCGCGATCGCCGCTGCGCCATGGAATGCGTCCTTCGCGCCAGATGGAAAGCCGGTCGCCCGAGATGTGCCCGCCGGGGGCGGTGGTGGTGGTGAGATCCGCATCTTCCTGATACGCCGCCAGCGGAATATACGAGGCATCCCGAAAGCGATTGACATAGATCGTCTCGGGCAGCCAGGCGCGGCCCACGCGCCAGTCCTCGAACAGCGGCAGATATTCGCGATGGCCTTTCAGCGTGGCTTCCAGAAACGCGGCGATGTAAGTCTTGGCGATGCGCCGTTGATCTTCGCCCGGCATCAGCGGCTTCACATTCAGAAACCAGCTTAAAGGCTCGCCCGCGTCCGTGCGTCCCCAGCCGGTATTGAATTGGCCGTGATTGGCGCGGTACGCATAAACCTCCGCCTTGAACCAGGGACCGGGCCTGGTGAATCGCGTGTGATCCCATTGCAGGCTGCCCATGAACGAGGAAACGTCCGCATCGTGCGCGCCCTGCAGGGTCAGATAGTTCACGTCCTCGATCCAGCGATATCGCCCGGCGGGTTTATATTGGCCCTCGACCGGCGCGATGGCCACTACGGATTGAATGGCAAAACCGTAATCGAAGCGGATATTCGCGTTTTCGGGGCAATATTGCAGGCGATTGAATAACGCCGCGGTGGCCGCCGCCTCGCCGCCGCGCGAATGGCCCATCACGGCGATGTGCGCCATATCCACTTTGCCGTAAAACGGATTTCCGGGCGTTTGATTCCACGCGCGCCATAGTTTCAGATGCTCGAGCAGCATCCAGCCGCGCACCGGCTGCTGCTTCGGTGGATCGTGCGCGAGACCGCTGTTCAGAAAATTCTCATCGATGGATGCCAGAATGAAGCCGCGGCTGGCCAGCAATTCGCCCAGATAAGCGTAGCCGGGATCGGAAAAATCGGTCATCTCATGGTTGCCGTGGACAATCAGCGCCAGCGGAAATGGGCCATCGCCATCGGGATACCAGACGCGCGCGTTGAGCGGCAGCTTGTCCATGCCGAATCCCCAGTATTTGCGGCGTACCCAGCGCTTCCAGCCTTTGAAATCCGGGAAGAATTGGGAGGCATCCACGGTATGGGTTTTAATCGCCACGGACGGGCCATATTCGGTCCGCCGGATATCGTTGCCCGCACCGTAGAAGAGCAATTTCGCGCGGTAGGGTCCGTTCTGCGCGGGGTTCGCGGCACTCAACGGCGGCGGCATGGAAGGGGCATCAGGTTTCCAATCCGTTAACTCCTCCACCGATCCGGGATGGATGAACAGCCAAACCGTGGCGATGTTCACGGCAACCGCGAGCAGACAAAGCCCCACGGTAACGATTTTCTTCGAAACGTGAGCTTCGCCGAATCGGCCGCTCAGAAAGGTGGCAATCGATGCGCCCAGTACACCTTCGGCCAAACCGAGCGCGGCGGCCATCGCCCAGCCAAGTTGCGGTGGGCTCCAGACCATTGCCACGACCGCACATGCGCCGATTATGATTCCGGTCGCCAGCCTGGGCAGCGCACGCAAGATGGACAGCAGCAGCGCCACGGCCAGCGCAGTCACCGGAATGAACAGCGCCGCGCACGCGATGGCAAATGTGAAATCGAATGCGCGTCCGAAGCCGGTGCGGAGGTACAGTCCGGCGATAACGACGCACACAGCGGCTAGCGCCAGCGTTCCCCAAACCGCGCCGCGGCGGGCTTCCGGACCGGGACGGATCTTCTGCCACTGCCGGACGCACCAGGCTGCCAAGCGGCTCCAGAGGGCGCGCATGCGCGCGAGGAGAGGCATGACCGCCATCTTAGCTGGTGGCTGCTTTTAGACGCGTAGCCAGTTTTTAAGGAACCTCGGGTACACTGATGGCCGCAATGCCATTTGGTAAATTGGTAGCGGTTCATATCATGAAAAACCACGCCGTTTATCTGCTTTGCCTTTGCGTTCTTGCGCCGGCCGTTGTTGCCGCGCCACCATCTTATCCCTTTAACGATCCCCATCTCCCCGCGGAGCAGCGTATCAACAATCTGCTTTCGCTGATGACTCCGGAGGAAAAAATCAACTGCCTGGGCACCCGCACCGGCGTGCCGCGGCTGGGCGTTCCCAACATCGGCAGTTCCGAGGGCATTCACGGCGTGGTGCAGCGCGAACGGCGCGGCCCGAATGAGCCGATTACCACCACGCAATTCCCGCAACCGCCCGGCATGGGCGAGACTTGGGACCCGGATATCGTGCGCCAGGCCGCCGGGGTCGAGGGCTATGAAGCCCGCTTCATTACGCAAACCGCGAAATACCATCGCCAGATTCTCATGCTGTGGGGACCGCAGTCGGACCTCGCGCGCGATCCGCGTTGGGGCCGCAGCGAAGAAGTCTATGGCGAAGATCCATTCTTCAACGGCACCATGGCGGTGGCGTTCATTAAAGGCCTGCAGGGCGACGATCCGAAATACTGGCAGGCAGCCGCGCTGCTGAAGCACTTCCTGGCCAACAGTAACGAAGATCATCGCAATATTTCATCGTCCGATTTCGATGCGCGCCTGTTCTGGGAATATTATTCCGTGCCCTTCCGCATGGGCTTTCTGGAGGGCGGCGCGAAAGCGGTGATGGCCTCGTACAATGCCTGGAATGGCACGACGATGGCAGTCAATCCCATCCTCCGCAGCATCGTGCGCGACAAATGGGGCGTAGATGTGATCTCGAGCGATGGCGGCGCCGTGCGGCTGCTGGTCCAGCCGCGGCATCTTTATCCAAATCAGGAAGCGGCCGTGGTTGCTTGTTTGAAAGCCGGCATCAATCAGTTCCTGGATAGGTATGCCGATGAAACCAAGGCAGCTTTGAAGGACGGCTCGCTGACTCTCGAAGACATCGATACCGCGCTGCGTTATAAGTTTCAAGTCGCGATCAAGCTGGGATTGCTCGATCCGCCGGAGATGGTCCCTTATTCGAAAATCAAAGACTCGCCGGAACCTTGGAACACGGACAAAGATCGCGCGATTTCGCGGCAGATCGCGCTTGAATCCGTCGTGCTGCTGAAGAACGATAAGAACTTTTTGCCGTTGGATAAGAAGTCACTGAAGTCCGTTGCTGTCATTGGTCCGCTGGCGGACTCCGTGCACTGGGATTGGTATGGCGGAACGCCTCCCTACAAGGTCACGCCTTTGCAGGGGATCAAGGAGGAGCTTGGTTCTGATGTGACCGTGAATTACGCGGCGGAAGAGTCAGGCAACGCCGCGGTGAACGCAGCGCGCCATTCGAATGTGGCGATCGTAGTGGTGGGCAACGATCCTACTTGTGGGCCCGACATGGGGCATGACTGGTTCAACACGGCGGATGGCGGCGGCGTTACTTTACCTTGCTCCGTGCCGAGCGACGGCCGCGAAGGGCGCGACCGCGAAACCATCGACTTGTATCAGGAACAGCTTGTGAAACAGGTCTACGCCGTGAATCCGAAAACGGTGGTGGTTCTGATTTCGAGCTTCCCGTTCGCCATCAACTGGACGCAGGCGAATGTTCCGGCCATCCTGCACATGGCGCACTCTTCGCAGGATGAAGGCACGGCGCTGGCGAAGGTGCTCTTCGGCGATTACACTCCGGGCGGCCACTTAGTGACCACTTGGCCTAAGTCACTTAGCCAACTACCGGCCATGATGGACTACAATATCCGCGATGGCCGCACTTATATGTACTTCAAGGGGGATCCGCTCTATCCGTTCGGGTATGGTCTGAGTTACACCACGTTCAAGTTATCCAACCTGAAGACAAGTTCGCCGCATGTGGCCAAAGACGGAACCGTGAATGTCAGCGTGGATGTGACCAACACCGGCAGCCGCGCGGGCGATGAAGTCGTGCAGCTTTATGTGAAGCACTTGAGATCGAAAGTCGAGCGGCCGCGCGAGCAACTCGCCGGTTTCAAGCGCGTCACGGTCGATCCGCATGAAACCAAGACGGTCGAGATAGCGGTTCCGGCTTCACGCCTGGCCTATTGGGATACCAAACTCGCGGCGTTCAAGGTGGAAACGGAGCCGGTGAGTCTCATGGTCGGCGATTCGTCGGCCGACATCGCACTGACGGCTACCGTACACGTGCAGTAGCAAAGGTCAACCACCCGTGGGGCAGACGATTGCAGTCGTCTGCCTCCACTTGAGAAATGACCGACCACATAAAACGATGGCCTGTCCGGTCTGTCCCACTTAAGCGATAGCCGTTTCCGGAGCGGCCGGCAAGCCAACCTCCGCGCGTGGGGGAACGGGCGAAGGAGCCGCCGGCTGAAACTCGGGCACCAACTCGCGAATGTGGCTTAGAATCGGTTTGCGGGCGCGCTTTGAGATCAGGAAACGCAGGTAATCGAACCAGGCCGCGATGGTGGTCCAGTCCGGCTGAGGCTGCCGGAATATTTTGATCTTATCGTGATAAGTGGGCAGCAGACGTTCATCGGCGGCATTGATTTCTTCAAATAGCTTCTCTCCAGGCCGCAAGCCGATGAATTGAATGTCGATGTCTTCGTAGGGTTTCAGCCCGGCCAGGCGGATCATATTTATGGCGAGATCCACGATGCGCACGGGCTCGCCCATATCCAGCACAAATATTTCGGAGTCAGTGCCCATGGAGGAAGCCTGCAAGACCAGCGAAACGGCTTCAGAGGTGGTCATGAAGTAACGCTGGATGTGCGGATGAGTGACGCGCACGGGCCCGCCGGCCGCGATCTGGGACTGAAACACCGGCACCACGCTGCCGTTACTGCCGAGCACATTGCCGAATCGCACGGAGACGCAAGTGGTCTCGCCGCGCACCCTCGGCGCGGCCGCCACGATCAATTCGCAGGCGCGTTTGGTGGCGCCCATGACATTAGTAGGATTGACGGCTTTATCGGACGAAATCATCAGAAAACGAGGTATGCGGTGCTGGCGCACGGCGTGGACTAAGTTCCAGGTGCCTACGATGTTATTCTCGGCGGCTTCCAGCACGTGCGACTCCAGCATGGGCACATGCTTGTAGGCCGCGGCGTGGAACACCGAATCGATCTGGTTGTGTTCGAATATCTCCGCCAGCCGCTTAGAGTCGCGAATGTCGCCCAGCGTGGGCACAAGATCGAGGCGCGGATAGTTATCGCGCAGTTCGCAATCGATACGGAACAAGTCACTTTCGGCTTTATCCAGGGCAATCAGGCGGGCCGGCTTCATACGCGCCAATTGCCTGCACAACTCCGAGCCAATGGAACCGGCTGCGCCGGTAACCAACACGCATTTGCCGGTTATGCTTTCGAAGATAGGCTGTTCATCGAGTTTCACTTGCGGACGGCCGAGCAGGTCGGCTAATTCCATGTGCCGAATCTGCGGCGCCAGGGCTTTGCGCTTCAGTAAGTCAGCCATTCCGGGAATGGTCTTGCAGCGCAACCCCGCGGCTTGGCAGTTAGCCAGCGCCTGGCGCTTTTGCGCGCCGCTGGCCGAAGGCATGGCAATGACAATTTCCTCGATTTGCACGCGAGCTCTAGTCAAGCGGGCGACCACCGCCGCGGCATCGCGCCCCATTCCGAGCACCTTGGTGCCAGCGATGTCCGCGCCGCACTTACGTTCATCGTCATCGAGAAACCCGGCCACGTGATAATTGAGCGCCGCGTTGCGGCGAATCTCTTCCAGCAGTGTGGCGCCCGCGGCGCCGGCCCCGTAGATCAGGATGACAGTGGATTTCGATCGTGGATGTCCCCAGGCGGGGAGTAACAGAGCCCAGAATCTGGCAACTACGCAGCATACAAAGCAGACCAGGAGATCAATGAAGTAAACGGAACGAGGAAAGGTGGGGCCCATCCACAGCCGTGCGGCCAATGCAAACGCAGCGGAGGCAAGCATGTTCCAGGCCACCAGCCGCCCCAGGTCGCGCGCATCGGCGTGCATACGCAAGCTGCGGTGCAATCGTCCCCAGAGGAAGATGGAAGTTTTGATGGTTACCGCAAGCAGTAACCCACGCACAAACAAAGGCGCCACAGAGGATGGCAGAACAAATTCGAAACGCAGCTTAAAGGCTGCGTCGATGGAAAAAGCAGCGATAAGGAAATAACTGGATATATCGACAATACGAATTGCGATGCGTCTAATTGTGATCATCACTTTCCTTTTGTGAACGAGCACGGGGTCATGATGCGTAAGAAACCAGCATGGGCCTCCGGACCCGGCTGTGGGCGGCTATCTCTTTTACTGAGTCCGCCACGTAATGGACTTGATCCTCCGTCATCCCTGGATAGAGCGGCAGGGAAATGCTTCGCGAGTAGAGATTTATGGCGTTGGTGCAGTTGTATTGCGCCAAGCCATGCCTGACGAAGTGCGGATGCAAGGGAATTGGAATAAAATGCACGCTGGTGCCGATGCCGCGCTGGTGCAGTTCATCGATGAATTCGGATCGATTAATATTGAGCAGGTCAGTTCGCAGGCGCAATATATATAAGTGCCAGGAGTGGCGGACGTGCGGCGCATCGGCCGGAATTTCCAACTCTTCCACCTCGGAAAACATGCGGCTGTACATGGCCGCATAGCGCGCCCGCGTTTCGATGAAGGAATCGAGCTTGCGCAGTTGGTGTATGCCGACGGCCGATTGCAGGTCGGAAAGATTATACTTGAATCCCGAATCTACCACCTCGTAGTACCACTTACCGGCCTCCGCATAGCGATTCCAGGCATCCCGGCTCATGCCGTGCAGCAACAGGATACGCATACGGGCCGCCAGACTCTCGCACGGCGTGGCGATCATGCCGCCTTCCCCGGTCGTCATATTCTTGGTCGCATAAAAGCTAAAGACGATGGCGTCACTGGCGGACGCGCCGTCAGCCGGAGCCGCGCCGATCGGGCGTCCCCGATAATGACTGCCCGCGGCATGCGCGGCGTCCTCGATCACGCGCAGATCGAAGCGGCGTGCCAGATCCCAAATTGCGCTCATCTCGCAAGGAAGGCCGGCCAGGTGTACGGGTAGGATGGCCCGCGTGCGTGGCGTAATGGCCTTCTTGATCTCTCCCGGATCGATGTTGCTATCCGGACCTACATCCGCCAGGACAGGTTTGGCGCCCACCTGCATAATCGTATGGACGGTAGAGCAGAAGGTGAGTGGCGTGGTGATGACTTCATCGCCCGCGCCGATGTTCAAAGCCGCCAGCGCCAGATGCAATCCCGCGGTGCACGAATTCACCGCCAGGGTGTGGGGCGATTGCACATACGCGCCAAATTCCCGCTCGAAACGCGCCGTGCGCGGCCCCGTGGTGAGCCAGCCGGAACGGAGGGTAGCTTCCACCTCGCGTACTTCTTCGTCTCCTATGGAAGGTAAATGAAAAGGAATGAATGGGTGTGGCATGATCCCCTGATTTTTATGTGTGTTGCGCTACCGGCTAAGCGAACGTAAAACGCGGTCGCGGTCAAATCGCGCGGGAAAGAAGCTGTAGCGCGCGGTTAACCACAGCAACCGTAAGTCGCGCGAAAGTGATCGCGACTTCTGATAAGCGACATTTAAGCGAAGTTTTTCCGGCAAGATCACGGTACGATAGAAAGTGTCGGGATCAGCCGCGGGAAGCAAGACTTCCTCTTCGTTGCGATAGGCCAGACTCGCCAAATCTGTAATTCCAGGCCGCGTACTCAGCACTTCGCGCCAGACCGAATCATCGAACCGCACGTACTCCGGCACTTCCGGACGCGGCCCGATCAGACTCATCTCGCCTCTAGCTACATTGATAAGCTGTGGTAATTCATCCAACTTGAATTTCCGCATCCAGTCGCCGGCTTTGGTAATGCGCCTGTCGTTCGCCACCGTGATCGGCAACCCGGAAGTACCCGTCTTATGCCCGGCCTTATACATGGTACGGAACTTATAAATCTGGAATGGCCGTCCATGTTTGCCGATCCGTTTTTGCCGGAAAAAAACCGGTGCTCCATCACTCCATAAGACTGCGGCCGCCAATAGCGCCAAGAGTGGTGACAGAACGATTAATGCAAGTAAGGCTGCCCCGGCTTCGCACAGCCGGCCTAAGTCAGATGGCGCTTTGGATCGCTGTGTCATGTGAGACTGACACAATCTCCGTCGAGCTCCAGCATTACGGACCGTTGCAGCAACTCTACCGATAGGACCAAACGGACCGGAGATTTAGCAGTGACTATCACTCCCTCGACACCTGCTAAAGGTCCGGCGATGATGCGGCCCCGCTGTCCGCGTGTCCAATAGGGATGGGGCGTCATTGGCAGCCGCGCACTCATGGCGCGGCGCATCGACAGAATTTCATGGTCACCCACCGGTATGGGAGTTTTGCCCGCGCCTACCACGCCTAATACGCCAGGCGTGGTGAGAATGGGAAGCCGTGCGGAGGGATCGAAACGGCAAAAAAGATACCCGGGAAACAAAGGGACTTCGAAAGAGCGCGCGCGGTTCCCATATTGGTGGTGTTTCTTATACAGCGGGAGCAGTGTCTCGTACCCTTTGTTACACAGCACTCCGCTAACTGCTTTCTCATGCCGCGGCGCGATGCCTAAGGCAAACCAACGGTCTGTAGCATGCATAAGAATTAGGTAAAGCTACCGCTATCTCGCGTGGCGCGACGCGGTTCTTAGGTCAGTGGGAGGCTTGCAACGGAGATTCCAATGTTTCAGCGGGACCAAGTTGTGGCGCGCAGCCATGTATTATCAGTGCTCTATGCCCGGCGGAAACACGATTGCACCGGTGCGGCTGAGTAAATTCATGTAGTTTGTGTTCAAATTATGCCAGGAATTTCTCCACAAAGATTTCACTCTATTATTCGCGGCCCGGCGGCGGAAGCGTTGGAGATACTTGCCACACATTCGAGCGCCATTCTTAGCATTTGGCAGCAACATTTGATGGAGTTCGGTGTTGACCCAGAGCGTTTGATGCCGGGCGGTGTCGACTTCGCGGATCTCGCGCGCCGGTTGCGTACCGTCCGCTATCCGGAGTTCCGCAAGCGTCTGGAAAAGTTCGGCGGCACGCTGGCGCACAGGTATTCACGGCTGGATCGGGCCGTGGCGGTGGCAAACCGGTTATTCGAGGCTTGTCTCCCATTTCTGGCCGCGGAAAAAGAAGGCGGGCAGGCCGCGCCGATGCTGGCGTTGACGAGATTGTACGCACTGGCGGGTTTGTTAGTAGTGGCGGGATACACGGGACAATCCACGGGCAATCAGACTCTGGTAGAAGCCAGCATGTCGGAAAACGAGGAGCGGCAACGCAGAGTCTCCACCTATATCACGCGCATCTATGAGGAAGAGCGCCGCCGCCTTGCGCAGGATCTTCACGATGAAGTCGGCCACGACCTGATTGTCGCGAAACTGTATCTCGAGATGATGGCGCTCGAGGCGAAGGATGTTCGCATGATGCGGTCACGCCTGGCCGAGGCGATCAAACTGGTGTCGCACTGCATTCAAGCCGTACGCAGGTTGGGACAAGATTTAGGCCCCGCGATTTTCGAGTCGCTGGGATTCTTGCCGGCGGTCAAGTCCTATCTGAGTCAATTCTCCACCCGCACCGGAATTCCGGTAACTTTACGCGATCGGGAACTACCTGAAGAGATTCCCATGAGCCATCAGGTGGCGCTTTACCGCTCGATGCAGGGCGCCTTGTCGAACGTTCTGCTGCATGCATCCGCGAAACACGTGACCATCTCATTGAACAGCATGAAGAATTCGGTGCTGGTGATGACCATTGAAGACGATGGGGTGGGCTTCGATACGGAACAAGTTGCGGCGCAGGGGGCATTCGGCCTCTCGGCCATGAAGGAACGCGTGGAGATGCTTGGCGGCACAATTCGTATCGATTCCCGCCGCGCCGGTCCACATTCGCGCAAGCACGGCACCCGGATCGAGGTCGATCTTCCCTTGCTGCGTGGAGACGCCGCATGAGCTCGGCCTCCCAGAAGCGAATCCGTGTGCTGGTATGCGACGATCATGCGCTATTTCGCGAAGGCGTGAAGTCCATCCTCAACTCACAACCGGATATCGAAGTGGTGGGCGAAGCCGTAGACGGCCAGGAAGCCGTTAAACAGGCGCTGCGCTTGAATCCCGACGTGGTGCTTATGGATATCTCGATGCCGGTTCTGAAAGGTTTCGACGCGGCGCGCCGCATTCTCAAGGCGCATCCTACGATGAAGGTACTGATCCTCACGGTCTACGATGACGAAGACTTAGTCGGCCGTTGTCTGGACGCTGGAGCTTCGGGCTATGTGCTAAAAGATTCCCCCCCGATGCAGTTAGTTTACGCCATCCAGCGGGTATACCTGGGAGAGCAGTACATGAGTCCGAAAACCCTGACTGGCGTCGTGCGGGAATACCTTTCCCATCCGGCTAAGTTCAAGGAGGGATATGAGCTACTCAGCGACCGCGAACGGGAGATCTTAGTATTGCTGGCGGAAGGACATGCCTTGAAGGATATCGCCGCGCAGCTTAACCTCAGCGTCAAAACGGTCGATGCGCACAAATATAATCTGATGCGCAAGCTCGATTTGCACGACCGCGTGGACTTGATCCGGTATGCCATCCGCAAGCGGCTGGTGGAAGCGTGACTCGGAGCACGGCTAACATTGGCAAACATCGTGCTACCCATGCGGAAGTAAACGCTGCCAATCATTCGCGGCGGAGGGTTTCTAATGGCGTATCCCGCAGTCCCCAAGCTTTCCAAAGCGCCGGTTCCCGAAGAGCATAGCCAAACCGGCCTCCAGATATTTTCTACCTGCCCATCCGCGTTGGAGCCCGCGGAACTGTACAGGGACCGCATTATTCGCGCGGCTCAGTGGAGTGAACGCGCGGGTTGTGCGGGAATGCTCGTTTACACGGATAACTCCCTGGCGGATCCCTGGCTGGTGTCGCAGGTACTGATCGAGAACACCAAGTTCCTATATCCGTTGGTAGCCGTGCAACCGGTATATATGCATCCTTATAGTGTGGCGAAAATGGTGGCCACGCTGGCGTTTCTTTACCAGCGCCGGATTTACCTGAATATGGTTGCGGGCGGGTTCAAGAACGACTTGACCGCCCTCAACGATCCCTCGTTGCATGATGACCGCTATGCAAGATTGACGGAATACACGCAAATAATTCAGCAGTTGACGGAAGGTTTATCCGTCACACTCAAAGGGCAATTTTACAGCGTTACCAATCTGACTCTGAGCCCCCGCGTGCCGCCCGAACTGCGTCCGGGAGTACTGATGTCGGGATCTTCGGAGGCGGGACTGCGCGCGGCGCGTGCGGCCAACGCAGTGGCCGTGAAATATCCCGAGCCGCCGGAATCGAGCGTGCCGGCAGAGAGAGGACCCAGCGGAATCCGGGTAGGGGTGGTCACGCGCCCTCAGTCGGAAGCGGCTTGGAAGGCGGCACTGACGCGCTTCCCCGCAGACCGGAAAGGGCAACTTACCCGGCAATTGGCCTCCAAGGTTTCGGATTCGGCCTGGCATCATCAGCTTGCGGAAGTTGGACGGCAAAAAGCTCAGGTCCGGCGGGTCTATTGGTTACAGCCATTTGAGAATTATCAAACCAATTGTCCTTACCTGGTCGGCAGTTATGATGACGTGGCGGCGGAGTTGGTTCGTTATATCGGTCTTGGTCACCGCACGTTTATTCTCGACATACCGTCCGGCGAGGACGAATTGCAACACACCGCGGCAGCTTTCCAGATCGCCTCTGAGAGGGCGGGTTTGTGAAAATCTGCCTGCATCACTGGCTAATGGCGCAGGCAGAGCGGCGGCCGGAGGCTCCTGCCCTGGTTTTCCGGGACCAAACCGCCAGCTATGCGGAACTGGAAGCGCGCAGCAACCGGCTGGCGCGAGCGCTGCAGGGCGTAGGATGTGTCCCCGGCGACCGTGTGGGTCTTCTGCTGCCGAAATCGATTGATGCCATTGCGGCAATGTTCGCCGCGTTGAAAGCCGACTGCATCTATGTGCCGCTCGATACGGCCAGCCCTGCCGCCCGCATCGAAAAAATCCTCACGGTCTGCGAATGCCGGTGTGTGCTGGCCGAACAATCGAGCGCGGCGCTGCTCGGCGAACTGACGGCTGCAAAGACATGGGATGCGGTCACCAGCATCGGGTGGATGGATCACGGCGTGGAACTCTCGAGCGGCATCCAAGGTTCGTTTTCGAGCGAGGATGTCGAAGGCATGCCCTCCTCACCCGTGGCTTCGGCCGACGATTCTTCAGCCCCAGCGCATATCCTGTTCACATCCGGCTCCACGGGCGTACCGAAGGGCGTGGTGATCACACATGACAACGTCGCCCGGTTCGTGAGTTGGGCGCTGGAATATTTTGGAATCGGCCCGGACGATCGGGTCTCGTGTCATCCTCCGCTGCATTTCGACCTTTCCACGTTTGATATCTACGGAACGATTGCCGCGGGCGC
>Ga0335074_10010111_pt1 | contig 13181 bp, 10 predicted proteins | sample Lox_Sample_23_FD_206715 | JGI IMG/M metagenome (GOLD analysis project Ga0335074, IMG submission 206715) | Soil microbial communities from Loxahatchee National Wildlife Refuge, Florida, United States - Lox_Sample_2.3 | ecosystem: Environmental > Terrestrial > Soil > Wetlands | place: USA...
GCGCATCCAATAGTCCATAGCTTCCTTGAATCTTGAGCGGGTCGAGATCGGAGCCCGTGTTGTAAGAGGAGCTGTATTTCTCATCGGCAGTGAGTCGCAACGTCAGCGATGAGGTGAGCGGCGTCTCGTACGCCGCCGACAGCACTCCCGACCAGAGCGGGGAAAATGACAGCCGGTTATTCTCCCGGTTCGTCGCGAACAGATACAGTGCGTCGCCGAACTTGGTGATCTGCGTATCCGCGTAGACCACGCCACCGGTGATGCTGAATCCCGACAGGGGCGTGAGCCAGTCGAAGCGCATTTCGGCGCCCTTGGAGTCCACGTCGGGGAGCGAGCTGACCACGAATACGATGCCGGTAAATGTATTCAACTGGAAATTGCGGTACTGCTGATCGAACACGTCGGCATTGAGGCGCACGGTTCTCTGGGCGAGCTCGCTCTTCACACCGACCTCGAAGGAGTTGACCGTCTCCCGCGGGAACTCGGTATCGAGGATCGGCGCCAGAGGATTCGCGGCAGCCGGATTGGTGACCCGCGCGAGATTGAAGCCGCCCGCCTTCGTGCCGTTGCCCCAGGAGGCGTAACCCATCACATCATCCGTGAAGTGATAGTCGAGCTTCACCGTGGCGTTGAGGTCGTTCTCGCCGAGCGACTGCGGGTGAACGATGCCGTTGAAGAACGGGTTGAAGGGCGTTGCGCAGCCGTAGCCGAGCAGCAGCGTCTGCACGTAGGGCAGCGCGAGCGACGGCGGGGGCGCGGTGAGCAGCTGGCCGCAGGCGGCGCCGCCGTCGGGGTTATGGTAGCTGGCAATGTCGTCCTTGGCTTCATGCGTGTAGCGCAGGCCCGCCGTGAGATCCAGGTGCTCCATGAGCGTGTAGGTCTCGTTGGTGAAGAAAGCGTAGCTCTTCTCGGTCTGCTCGTAGGCGTCCGCCTGCCCGGAAACTCCGGGGATGAAGGTCTGTCCGGGCAGGTTTCCGGTGAGCTCCGGCAGCAGCAGGAAATTCGGCGGGCTGACACCCGCGGCGGCCGACGCCGTGCCGCCCAGATAGAGGTCGAACGCATCGTCGGCGAGGATCGTCGAAGTCAGATTCAGCAGCTCCTTGTCGGCGAAGCCACCGATCAGCCACTGCAGCCGGTCGGTCTTGCCCGCGAGCCGCAGCTCCTCGCTCATCTGCTTGAAGTCGGTCACGTTGCCGTTGGCCGGCTCCTGGATGAGCGCCGCGTCGGAATAGTCCGGATCGTTACCCGCGGCGATGCTGTTGTCCCGCCAGGCGCTGATCGAGGTCAGGTGGGCGCCGCCGACATCCCAGTCGAGCTGGGCGGAAAATCCGCGGTCCCAGATCTGCTGCGAGATCGGGTAGTTGGCGAACGACTGGCGGTCGAAGGGGCTCGTCGGCGTGTCGGGGAAGGTCGCCTGTCCGGCCGTGCCGCCGAGCAGGGGGTTGCTCGCGAGCGCGGTGATGATCCCGGCAAAGGGGCCGGGGTACACGGGAGTGGCCTGACAGCACATCTCATCGCGACGCGAGAAATCACCGATGAGCAGCACGCTGAGGTCGTTGCTCGGTGTCATCAGGTACTCGCCGCGCACCAGGTAGAGATTGCGGTCATTGACCGCGTCCTCGCGGTCGCCCGTTCCGGTCTCGACGTTCAGGAACCCGTCGCGCTTTTTGTACTCGGCATAGAGCCGGAATGCGGAGAAACCGCCCACGGGACCCGTGATCGAGCCTGAGAGCTCCTTGTCGCCGAAATTGCCGCCCGTGATCTCGCCGCTCACGCCGAAGGTTTTCGAGGGGCGCTGGGTCTCGATGACGATGACGCCGGCATCGTTGTTCTTGCCGAAGAGCTCCCCTTGCGGACCTTCGAGGACCTGGATGCTGGCGATGTCGCCGATGTCGCCGAAACCGACGCCGTTACGCGGCCGATAGACCCCGTCGATCACCACGCCGACCGAGGATTCCAGGCCCACGTTGTCACCGACCGTGCCGATGCCGCGGATGCGCGCGGTGGTCGAGTTCTCCGAGGTCGTCGAAGTCACCGTCAGGCCCGGGGTGAGCTCGGTCATGTTCTTGAGATTGGTCACACCCGCGTCCTGCAGCTGCTGGCGGGTGAACGCCATCACGGCGATCGGTACGTCCTGCAGGTTCTGCTCGCGCTTCTGCGCGGTGACGATCACTTCCTGCAGCTCGGAAGAGCTTGCGTTCGTTGCGGCCGCGTCCGCGGCGTGACCGACGTTGGCCGCCGGGCCGAACGCGAGCGCCAGTGCGAGCGCCGGCAGTATCCCGTCAAAGGTAGACCGATCTGAGTTATTTTTTGCTGCTACGTCCGAAGTGACGACCATGACGAGTCCCCCTCTTCGGCGCGGCGGCTCCAGGCCCCGCGCGGTGACCCTGCCGGCACCGCCGTGACGATCACGGTGCCTCCCCAGGCATTGGCGGGCGAAAGCTTACGGAAAAGTCCCGGCCCCGGAGCCACTCCAGGCGCCAAACTGTTAACCCGAGGCGCCAATCAGCTTTGTGGCGAAGCTGCAACACTCGGGCCTGCCCGTCGCAGCAGGTCCCGAAACCCCGGCGGAATCGACACTTGCCCGTGTTTGGGGCTAAGCTCGATGCTGCATTTTGGTGCTTTCGTCCGGGGGATTGATGCGCTATGGGGACACTCTACGCGACGCATCAGAACTCGATCTTGGTGACCTGGGTGAGGGCCTTCGGGCGCGCACTGGACGCCGCCGGCCGCGATGGGGGCGCGCTACTCGCGGAGGCCGGATTCGACCTCGGTCATCTCGGCGGCCCGGATGCCCGCTGCCCCCTCGCCAAGACCGGAAGACTGTGGCAGGTCGCGCTCGAGGCGACCGGGGACGAAGCCTTTGGCGTAAAACTGGCGAGTTATTTCACGCACACGGCCTTTCACGCCCTGGGCTATGGGTTGAGCGCCAGCTCGACTCTCAAGGAGGCCTTCGAGCGCGTGCAGCGATACGCGCGCGTGGTGAGCGATGCGGTCGAGTACCGCTTCTGCCGTTGCGGGGCGGAGTACCACTTCTACATCGAGCCGAGGACCGAGGTGCCGATCGAGGCGATCGACGCCCTCGTCGGGATGCACCTGCGCATGTGCCGGTCGCTCATCGGGCGTGATTTCTCGCCCCTGTCGGTCGAGTTGCGGCGACCACGACCCGCGGTCATCGCCGACTTCGAACGGCTCTGGCGCGCGCCGCTGTGCTTTGCCGCCGAGCACAATCGCATGAGATTCGACCCGGCCAGCATCGAGCGCGTGCTCGACAGCGGCAACCCCGAGCTCGCGCGCCTGAGTGATGCCGTTGCCGCGCGTTACCTGGCGCGCATCGAGCGGCACAACATCGAGGCGCGGGTGCGTATGGTGCTCACCCAGCGGCTGGCGCACGGCGAGCCGACTCAGGAGGAAGTCGCCGAGATTCTCAACGTCAGCGCGCGCACACTGCAGCGCAAGCTCGGCGACAGTGGCACCACCTTCAGAAGGATCGTCGACGAAATCCGACGCGCACAGGCGCTCGCGCACTTCAGCACGACGCAAATGAGCGTCAACGAGGTCACGCATCTGCTCGGGTTTTCGTGCAGCAGCAGTTTCACGCGCGCGTTCAGGCGCTGGACCGGTCTGTCGCCGTCTGAATGGCGCGCGAGCAGCGGCTCGGGGTCGCGCACCCAGCATGCGCCGCCGCTGTCGCAGTCCCCGAACGCCGCGTACGCGATGTCGCGCAATGGCATCCGGTAGCATTCGCCGCGGCCGGGTGCTCAAGCCACATCGCTCAAGACGATGACCCCGCGGCCCGGCAGGCCCGCCTGCAGGTCGGCGAACGCTCGCGGCGCCTCGGCGATCGAATAGGTGCGAGTGATGAGCTCGTCGAGCTTCAGTCGACCGCTGCGATAAAGAGCAATGAGCCGCGGAAAGTCCACTTGCGGTCGCGCTGAGCCGTAATAGCTGCCGGTGAGCGTTTTGCCGGCGAGGCTGACATGTTGCGCATTCAGCACGATCTGGTCGGCGACCGCGGCAATGCCGACGGTCACGGCCGTCCCGCCGCGGCGCAGGACACCGAACGCCTGCGCGGAAATCCGCCCGAGTCCCACGCAATCGAAAGCATAGTCCGCGCCACCGGATGTGATCTTGTACAGGGCCCTGCCGATCTGGTCGTGTCCGGTCACGTCGAACGTGTGCGTGGCGCCGAAACGCTCCGCCAATTCGAGCTTGGGCACGCTCGTGTCGACCGCGACGATCATCGCGGCGCCGGCGATGGCGCAGCCTTGGATCACATTGAGACCGACCCCTCCGCAGCCGAACACGACCGCAACCGAGCCCGCCTCGACGCGCGCGGTGTTGATCGCGGCGCCAAAGCCGGTCATGACTCCGCAGGCGATCAATGCCGCCCGATCGAGCGGCATTTGGCGGTCGATCTTCACGAGGTTGTCGGCGTGCAAGGTTGCATACTCGGACATGACGCCGCAGCCGCAGAATGCGTTGAGGGGCGATCCGGCCGCGTCGAATGTACGCACGCTGCCATCGGGCAAGGTGTAGAGCGCTTGCAGCGACTGCACGCACAGGTGCGGCCGACCCGACTGGCAGTAGTGGCAACGACCGCAGATGCTGACGAATGAGCTGATGACGTGATCGCCGATCGCATAGCGGCTCACGCCCTCACCGACGCTGGTGACGACTCCGGCGCCCTCATGCCCCAACACGAGCGGCAGCGGATAGGCGATCGTACCGTTGGTCGCCGACAGATCGCTGTGGCACACGCCGCACGCGGCAAGCCGGATCGTGACCTCACCGTGGCGCGGCGATTGCACCTCAATCTGCTCGACTGCTACCGGCGCGCCGAGTTGCCGCGCGACGACGGCTTTCGATGGTTGACTCACGGCACTATCATAGCCTCGGTGGGCGCGCGCGTCTCGACGCTCCCGAGCGTTGGAGCTAAGCTCCGGGCCAATGGCTGCGTCCACGAATTCCGCCACGGACACGGGAGCTGCCGACCTCGACGGCGCGGCGCTCGTCTCCTGGCTCGAGCGACACGTCGCGGGTTTTCGCGGACCGGTTGCCTTGACGAAGTTCGAGGGTGGGCAGTCGAATCCGACTTACAGGCTCGAGGCGGCGAGCGGCGCCTACGTGCTTCGTCGCAAGCCCTTCGGAGCTTTGTTGCCGTCGGCCCACGCCGTCGAGCGCGAGTATCGGGTGTTGACGGCGCTCCAGCCACTCGGCTTCCCGGTGCCACGCGCGTTCGCGCTGTGCGAGGATCCGGCGGTGATCGGCTCGGCTTTCTACCTGATGGCCTTGGTCGAGGGCGCGAATTTCACCGACGGCGCGCTGCCCTCATTGGCCAGGGGCGCTCGCACGCTCGCCTATCACCAGATGATCGATACGCTCGCCGCACTCCATCGGATCGATCCGCGGGCCGCCGGCCTGGCGACATTCGGTCATCCCGGCAACTTCTTCGAGCGACAGCTCGCACGCTGGATCAAGCAATATCGGGCATCCGAGACCGACCGCATCGAGGCTGCCGAGCGGCTGATCGTCTGGTTGCCCGCGACTCTGCCGCCGCAGAGCGGCGCGGTGATCGTGCACGGCGACTATCGGATCGACAATCTCATCATGACTCGATCCGGCGATAAAATACTGGCGGTTCTCGATTGGGAGCTTTCGACGCTCGGCGATCCGCTGTCGGACTTCTCGTATTTTCTGATGAATTGGGTCACGCCGGTCGATGGGCGTGGCGGGCTGCTCGGCCTCGAGCTCGATCGACTCGGCATCCCGACGCTCGAGCGAGTGGTTGCGCGCTACTGCGAGAAAACCTCGCGGGATGCGATTCATGATCTCGACTGGTATTTTGCATTCAATCTGTTTCGTCTCTTGGGGATCGCGCAGGGCATCAAAAAGCGGCTCATGGACGGCAATGCCTCGAGTGCGCGCGCCGGCGAGCTGGCAGGCCGCATACCGCTGATCGCGGCCCAGGCGTGGCAGTTTGCGCAGCGCGCCGGTGCTTGAGGCCGCGGGTCCGCGCTCGCGCGAATATGCGCTTACCGGGTGCGGCGATCCCGCGCCGCAGCCGGACCGCGACGCCTGCGCGGAGCTTTCCTAGCGGCGGCGATCCGACGAATCGTCAGTGGCTTCTGCACCTATGAGTGCGGTACGTCGCTGAAAAAGCAGCTGCAGACTGCTCGAGGACTGATGGTCGGCGCACAGGACGTGGGGTTTGGTGTCGCGTCCCAGTCGCGCCCGAAGCGTGGTGGGTACGCCGCAGATCTCGCACGCCTGGGCCTGCTGCCGTTCCAGCCACAGGTCGGTCTCGCGGTCCAACTGGAACTGCAGATGGTGCGTCAGTGCAGCAATGCTCGACTCGTGCCCCGAACAGCCCCGGGCGCAATAGCCGATCCGGTGCGTGAGGCCACCGGGCTGAATCGTGACGGTGAACCACCTTCCGGCGTCCTTGCCGAATTCGCATTTTTGCGCAGTGAACATCTTGCTTGCCTCTCTTGCCTCGGTTGCGCGCTGGTCTCGAAGCATTCATGTGAGTTCAGGCCGGCAGTGGGTTTCTTCCGTCGCTGCGCTTGGGCCACAGTCGCCGCAACCTTTCCAGAAATCGCTCCCAGCCCGTCTGAATCCCGTTGTCGCTCATAAGTCACCGTTCCTCGCCGCCGCGGCCCAGCGCCGCGCCGGCGCATTTTCAGCGTGTGCAGGCGACAGTAACGCACAGATCGGGATCGATGTGGGGTTTTATTTGCATGGCTACGTGCCAAGAAGAGTATGCTGGGTCTCGCGCGGGCATTCGCCCTCGAGGGCGCAGGGCCGGATGGCCAGCCACGGGCGTCGATCTATCGCGCGGCAAGCCGCTGAGTAGCGACGTGACAGCCGTGGCCGGCGTCTATTTGACGTGGCACGCCCGCAGTCACGCTGACTGGACCTTTCGAGGAGCTCGCATGCCAGCCCCATCACGCGCGCCCGGTTCCGTATACGAGCTGCATCGGCAGCGATGGCTGCGCGACCGCGCCGCCGCACGGACGCTGCGCAGCGCCTTTCCCGGTGTCGAGCGGGTCCGTGTGGATCTGACGTTCCGCGACAGCGCAGCGCTGTCCCCAGGCGCCCAATCTCACGCGGTGCATCCTGGGGCGCGCGCATTCTTCGAGTTTCTCTGCCCCCACGCTGACTGCGATGGCACGTTCGACCTCACTGCGGCGGTATGTTCAGTTATGACGGACGCCGCTTCGCATGCGGACGGCACGCTCGACTGCAAGGGCATGCGCCCTCGTCCGGGTCTGACAAAGGGCCCCTGCGGGGTGAGCGTTCGTTATCGCATCGTCGCCCAGTACCGCGCACAGTCCAGCTAACCTGCGTCGATCGGCCTCCGATCCTTTTCGGCGCGGTGCGAACATGGCGCGCGTTCTGATCGTCGATGACGATGCGGTTTCGGTGCAGACGCTGGTGCGGGTGCTGCACGAGTCCGGACAGCACGAGATACGCGTGGCAGCCTCCGCCGCGCAAGCGCTGCGCGCCGCGGTCGAGTTCCGGCCGGCCATGATATTTCTGGACATCGAGCTGCCGGACATGGGCGGCTACGAGCTCGCGACCCTTCTGCATCAGCACCCGCAGCTTCAGCAGGTGAGACTGATCGCCTTGACCGGCGAGGGCGGCCATCCGGCGCGCGAGCATGCGCGTGCCTCGGGCTTCGAGCGCTACATCGTCAAGCCCATCAGTGATGCGGCGGTGCAGGAGGTCCTCGAGCGCTGACATAAGTTGCTCAGGCGTCCGCCGAGAGGCAACACGGCTCGGCCCAATGCTGCTATGCTCCTGGCACTACGGGAGCAGTTATGGCATTCGACCCTGCAACTGGCGCTCGCTTTCGTGAGCCAGCGCCAGCATCCGGCGGCAACGGGATGTCGGATCACCGGACGCGGCTCGCCCTGGAGGAGAGCGAACGGCTGGAGCGCAAGCAGCAGGAGCTCTTGGAGCAGACCTCCGGGCGCAACACGCCTGCGGAACGCATCCGCATCTGGGAGCGGCGACACGGATTGACACTGCCGCGCGACTCGAATCACCGCTTGCTCGCCCTTGTCGCCCATCAGACCGATCTCGCGCTTGACCAGGTGCGCGAGGAACAGCAACGGCGCTTGGCGCGTATCAGCGCAGAGCCGGTGCTCAAGGATCCTCTTTAGAGCCGAAGCGTCGCGCGATCAGTTCGACGACGGCTGAGGTCGCGACCCTTGCGCCTGCGGATGCACCTCGAGCGCAACGGCGAGCCCGAGCCTACCGAGCAGCTCCAGGGATGACGATGATAGATCGAGCCGGAATTCCTGACGCGCGAACAGGCTCACGTGCAGCTCGGAGATGGCGCCATCGGAGCGCAGCTGCTCGAGAAACTCGTGGGATTTGCGCAGCTGGGCGAGAACCTTCAGCAACTCGGCCTCGAGCGAGGAGTACTCCGAGGACAGCTGTGGGCTCGGCATGAGCCGACCGGTCCAATAGCTCTCGCGGTACGTGCCCTCGAGGGGTTCGCCCTCTGCGCCAACGCGCGCATCGCCCTTCTTCCAGGTCGCCTGCGGATCGACACCGAGCATGGCGGTGATCCGCGCCGGATCGATGTCGGGGTGGCGGATGCCCAGCGTGATCGTGAACTCATAGTCACTCATGCTGTCGTGCCTGCGCTCGAGCCGCCGGCGGCCCGCCGGCGCGGCGCAGGAAGCCCCCCGCGCCGCGCCCGACGGTCGGGTGTACTTGAGCGGGAAGGCTCAGTAGCGCCGCGGACCGCCGCGGTTGCCGCCGGAGCGCTCGCGCTCCTGCGCTTCGCTTACCCTGAGCGAGCGACCGTCGAGCTCCGTGCCGTTCAGCGCCTGCATGGCGCGCGTCGCGTCCGCATTTGACATCTCTACGAATCCGAAGCCGCGCGGGCGGCCCGAATCGCGATCGCTGATGAGGGAGATCTTCTCGACGGTGCCGTGTTGGGAGAACAGCGTGCGGACGGATTCCTCCGTCGTGGTGAAGGATAAATTTCCAACGTAGAGTTTTGTCACTGCGGAATACCTGAATAATGAAATGTTGAAACGGCAGAGCATCCTGCCCGCGGCGCGCTGTACTTGCGCAGAAACGCGCAGCGGCCCAGGGGGACAAGCCGAAAGGTGACGAATCGAGCGCAGGCTAGCACATCCGGGATCAAACTGCTCCGAATTCGCAGCCGCGGGGTCGGCCTCAGTACCGCCACGAACTCGTATCCGCTCCCCGCGGTGCCGTCGCCAGCATGTGCTTCACCATCTCGGGCAGCACGCGCTGCGCCCACGTCCCGTTGTTCTCCTGCATCGTGTATTGCGCCGGCCCGCCCTCGTAGCAGTGCGGCATTCGCGGCCCATACTGGAAGGTCGCGTCGGAGTGCGGGTTGCGCGTGGCCTCGAGTTGGCTCTGCAGCATATGCACGGCGTTGTTCAGGAAGAAGGTATCCCCATCCCCCACCACGAAATGCAACTTGCCTTCAAGCTTCGGTCCGAGCGCCGGCCAGTCCCGCTGCAAAATCGCCGCCAGGTCGTAGTGCGCGTGCCAGTACGCGACCACCTTCTTATCGATCGCTCCCGTCATCGGGTCAATCACCGGCGCCGGGTATCCATCCCGTCCCGCGGGTGAGAATACCGCCTGCCAGATGTCCCACTGCTCGGTCGAGCGCCCGTGTGTTCCCAACACATACTCGTATCCGTACTCGCCGCGCATGTCCGCGGTGATCGTTCCATCCGGCTCCCGATCCGCCGCAATCGGAATTTCGCCGAAGTCCCCCGATCGCTCGAACGCATTCGCGTCGCTGTAAAGATTGACGTTCTGGTAAGCGTGAAAATTCACCGGGTCCGGGCAGGCCACCCACGCGCCGTTGTACTCGTCAGGATAGAAAACCTGTGTTGCGAAGGCCTCCCAACCACCCGTCGACCCCCCGAACGTCGCGTGCGCCCAGCCCTGCGGAATCGCCCGGTATTTCCTCTCGATGGCCGGCAGCAACTCGCTGTTGATTGCCGTCCCATACGGCCCGACGTTAGCCGAATTCACGGCGTACGAATCGTCATAATAGGGGTTGGCATTCTGCACGTAGACCATGATCACCCGCGGTAGCCGCCCCGAGGTCCAGTCCTGGAAAAACTCGTACCCGTACATCTGCCGCTGGTAGTCCGGCGAGTTCGGATCGGGCCGCGAAGTCACGAACGGCTCGGGTCCGAACCCCGGACTGAAATGATCCTGGTAAACCACCAGGGGAAAGCGCGCATCCGGATGCGCCTCGAACCCATCCGGCAGCAGGATCCATGCGCCGAGGTATACGTCGCGGCCCCAGAACCTGCTCAACGCCGGGCTGCGGAACCGCATGTATTTGAGCCACCTGTCGGCGGGCGCCCGCCTCGCCAGCACCTCGGGGTCCTCGTCGGTGCCGACGATCGGCGGAATCGTCCGATCGAGCGTCAGCCTGATGATCTCGCGCCTCCTCGGATCGAAGTGAATCCTCACCGGCCTGTCGTATGGATTGCCCGGTTTTCGATTCCACTGCTGACCCTCGCCGCGATCGGGCGGCAGCCACACGGTCTGGCCGCTCTCGAGATGAAACGCCTCATAGACATTGAAGACCGCCTGCACGTAGTAATCACCCGCGTCGAGATCATCCAGCGACCGCCGCGGATTGCCGAACGTGCTCGCATCCACCACGATGGGTGCCCCCGGCGTCAGGTTCTGCACGTCGACGCCGAACCCTTCCGCCGAAAGATAATCCTCCGACAACTGAAAGCGTGGCTCGGGCCGGTTCTTCCTGGCAAAAACCAGGATCAGATGCCCCGTGAGCGGCTTGGTCGCCGGGATCGTCACCTCGATCCGTTGTGCCAGGCAAAAGGAGCTCGGAAAGAGGAGCAGGGCGGCAACCAGAAAGGAGTATTTGTGCATGTCAACCCTTACGGTCAAGATAACAGGTCGGCTCGGCGCTCGGTGGCGAGCGCGCGTGGCTCGGGCTTCAACCAACGCGCCGCCAGCGGTGGCACCAGCAGCAGGCTGACGATCGTCGACGACACGAGCCCGCCGAGAATCACGACCGCCATCGGGCCTTCGATCTCGTGCCCGGGTTGATGCAGTTGAATGGCCACCGGCAGCAGCGCCAATGTGGTCATGAGTGCGGTCAGCAGCACCGGCGTCAGCCGCTCCTCCGAGCCGCGCAGTGCGGTTTCCAGGCTCCAGGCCTGGCCTTCGGCCCGCACCAAGTGGTCGTAGTGCGACACCAGCAGGATGGTGTTGCGCGCCGCCATGCCGAACAGCGCGACGAAGCCGACCATCGCGCCGAGGGTCAGGGTGGCGCCGGTGAGCGCCGTGGCGGCGACGCCGCCGAGCAGGGTGCTCGGCAACGCCAGCAGCACCAACACCACGTGTCGCGCGTGGCCGAACGCCAGCGCCATGAGCAGCACGATCAGCACCAGCGCCGCTGCGGCGTGCAGGTAAAGCTGATGCGCCGCCGCGACCTGCGCTTCGGCCGCGCCGCCATAGCGAAGGTACACGCCCGGCGGCAGCTTTACCCGGGCGGCGATCGCGCGGCGAGCGGCCGCGGCGAAGCCCGTTTGGTCCGACGTGGTCGGGTTCGCGGTCACCACCTGGCGCCGCAGTCCATCCTCGTGGTCGATCAGGCTGCGGCCGGACTCCATCTCGACTTTCGCGACTGCCGACAGCGGCACCACCGCACCGTCGGAACTGCGCAGCAGCAAGGCGCGCACCGCCTCGGGGGATGCGCCGGCGCCGGCGATGCGCACGGCTACCGGGATGCTGCGATCGGACTGCGCCAACTGGCCGACGATGGCGCCCTGGTAAGCCGCGTTGACCGCCCGCAGCACCTCGCTCGGCTGTAGTCCATAGAGTGCCAGTCGCTCAGGCCGCAGCTGCACGTGCAGCTCGGGTTCGCGCGGAGGGACCTGCAGGCGCACCTCGCCGGCGTGCGGTAGCTTCTCGAGCACCGCCGCGATCCGGGTCGCCACCGCGTCGTCGGTATCCAGATCGTTGCCGAACACACTGACAAAGAACGGCGAGGTCTCGCCGGACAGCGTCTCGCCGATGCGCTCGGCGAGCACCGAGTAGATCTCGGTGAGCTGATTCGGGAAGTCTTCGAACACCTTGCGGATCGCCGCCTCGATCTGGTTCGGCGTCTGGCCTTTGGTGGGGTTGATCTGGATGTCGAACTCGCTCTTGTTCGGCGCGTCCGGGTCCTGGCCGTTGACGGCGCGGCCGATCTGCTCGGCGACGGTCTGGATGCCGGGGATCGCGACCAGGCGCCGGGTGATCCGCTCGCCGACGCGGGTGGTCTGTCGCAGCGAGATGCCGGGGCGCAGGCTCGCATGGGCGATCAGGTAATTCTCGCGAAAATCCGGCAGCAGTCTCTGGCCGAACAGCGGCAGCAGCAGCGCGCCGGCGAGCCCGGTCCCGAGCAGCAGCGCTACCACCGCACGCGGGTGCCGGTAAAGCCTTTCGACCGTGCGTCGCTGAAAGCGCTTGCAGGCGAGGAGGAACCGCGCCTCCGGCGGTGGCTTGTGCCTGCGCATCAGCACGGCGCACAGCGCCGGCGTGGCGCTCATCGCCACCAGCAGCGAGATGCCGACGGCGAGCAGGAAGGCCAGCGACAGCGGCCGGAAGAAGGCGCCCTGGATACCGGTGAGCATGATGATCGGCAGGAACGCCACGGCCACCGCGGCGGTCGCATAGAACACCGGCAGCCGCACCTCGAGCGAGGCGCTCACGAACAGCTGGCGCGCATCGAGCTCGGCCCCGGCGGCGCCGGCGTTACGACGTCTGCGGGTAATGTTCTCGACGTCGATCACTGCGTCGTCGACCACCACCCCGAGCGCCACCACCAGCCCGCCGATGCTCATCGTGTTGAGCGACAGTCCGAACATCTCCAGGATCCAGACGGTCGCCAGCAGCGACAGCGGTATCGATGAGAACGAGATCAGCGCGCCGCGCCAGTCGCGCAAGGTCGCCAGCAACAGGATCACCACCAGCACCGCGCCGATCAGCAGCGACGCGCGCAGTCTCACCAGCGCGCTCTCGATGAAGCTCGCCGGCCGCAGCAGCGCCGGATGGTAGATCACCCCCTCCTTCTTCAGTGCGGGGGCGAGCTGGTTCAGGCGCTGTTCGAGCGCGCGAGTCACCGTCAGCGTGTTGGCGCCGTACTGCGTCGA
>Ga0335074_10010112_pt1 | contig 13180 bp, 10 predicted proteins | sample Lox_Sample_23_FD_206715 | JGI IMG/M metagenome (GOLD analysis project Ga0335074, IMG submission 206715) | Soil microbial communities from Loxahatchee National Wildlife Refuge, Florida, United States - Lox_Sample_2.3 | ecosystem: Environmental > Terrestrial > Soil > Wetlands | place: USA...
CGTCTCGCGATTTCAAAGCCCAGGTGTGCGAAAAAGCGGGGCGCCCTAGTAAATAGGCATACGCATGTGACGCTATGCCGCCAAGATTCCTCGAGGAGAGCTTGCACCAGAGCCCGACCGATGCCATGCCCCTTGCTGTTCTCCGAAACGGCAATCGAACGGATTTCTGCCAAATGCGTACCGTAAAGATGAAGCGCGCCACATCCAAGAATCCGTCCCTCCTGTTCTGCGACGACGAAATCTCGGACATTTTCAGAAATTTCGGCGATGCTACGCGGCAGTAGTGTCCCTTCGCGAGCGTAGGGCTCGATGATGGTGTGGATGTGCTCAACATCAGGGAGCACCGCGGGACGAGTCTTCAGCATCGTTGTGAGAGGTAAGGATGCACCAGAATCCGCTCTAGCGCGACTCCTTCTTTGGCCTATGACACGGGTTTCGAGATAATTTGACATTTTTTCGAGGCCAAGTATCATGACGTTGAGAGGCCAAGGAGTTCGGCCTTAACCGCTGTTCCCCGTTTTTCTCCGGGACAGATGATGACTCCTGACAGGGATTCTTGTCGCGGAGTCATATTTTCCCGCGCCAAGATCCCGACAAATGACGGTCGAGCCGTTGTTGGGCTCCCGCGAAAGAACGACAATCGCCGCTACCGGACAGGCTACGTCCACGCGGAGACGGCGACAAGGCCAGAACAATGACCTTTCATAGCATCCTCTACGAAAGACCGAACCCGACGACGCAAGCGACGCCGGAAGCGCCTCCTTATTTCGGCGACTTAAATCTCGACCAGATCGTTGACCTGGTGACGGCCGACTTCAAAGACTATGAACTGAAACCTTTTTATTACGTCCGGCTGACCGATCTTGACGCAATCAGATACCGCCAAGAAGTCATGGAGGACCTGGACGATAAGACAACGATGGCAGCAGTCAAGGCGTTCTCCGAGAAAATGCGCTTGATGCGTGTCTGTCTCAATCAAGCGAAAGAATTTCATTACTACCGCCACACGGTGACCCGGCGATTTCTGGCTGCTGTAGACATTTATTGTGACGCGGTTACGTCCTTCAGCCGGGAGTTGTCAGATTTCCATGCTCAATCGCGAGGCTTTCGCTCGCTTCGTGAACACCTTGCACAGTACGTTGCGTGCGAGTCCTTTCGAAACCTCGTTGCGGAGACGGCTAAGATTAAATCCGATCTGTCCGCCATTACGTATTCTCTGCTCATGGACGAAGGGAGCATCACAGTCTGGAATTACAACGGCGAGCCGGACTATAGCGTTGCTGTCGAAGAGACGTTTGCGAAGTTCCGGCGGGGCACAGTCGGTAACCACTGGGCCGAAGTTCCGCGATGGTCGGGAATGAACCACATCGAGGCACAAATCCAAGATCGCGTCGCGCTGCTGCATCCAGACGTATTTCGCTCGCTGGAAGCATTCTATACGGTTCACGCAGACTATATGGATAAGACGGTCGAACGATTCGACCGTGAAATCCAATTTTACGTCGCTTACCTTAGCCACGTCGCGAAACTGCGATCCGCAGGACTCTGCTTCTGCCAACCGGTTCTATCGAATACCTCTAAGGCCGTTTCTGCCAGCGATACCTTTGACCTTGCTCTTGCGGGGAAGCTAATTCATGACAAGCGATCGGTCGTGCCAAACGACTTCTTGCTGTCAGGTTGCGAACGCATTCTTGTCGTTTCCGGACCGAACCAAGGCGGCAAGACGACATTCGCACGCACTTTCGGGCAGTTGCATTATCTGGCAAGTATCGGGTGCCCGGTTCCCGGCAAGGACGCACGTTTGTACCTCTACGATCGTCTCTTCACCCATTTTGAAAGAGCCGAAGACCCAACCAACCTGCGGGGAAAACTTCAGGATGATCTTGTTCGGATTCACCAAATCCTCGATCAAGCAACGTCGAATAGCATCGTTATCATGAACGAAATCTTTTCATCGACGACTGTAAAGGATGCAATCTACCTGAGTAGAAAGATTATCGATCGTATGTCGACGTTGGACGTTCTGGGAGTATGCGTGACTTTCCTTGACGAACTGGCGTCATTTAACGAGAAGACCGTCAGCATGGTGAGTACGGTTGACCCGAATAATCCGGCTGTACGAACGTTCAAATTGGAGCGAAAACCAGCCGACGGATTGGCTTATGCGCTTGCGATTGCCGAGAAGTATCGCGTCACTTACAGATGGATTCACGAAAGGGTCAAAGAAGGATGAAAGCCCTACTGATGCATCGCGATCGCGATTTCGATCCGAACCAGTCGCTGCCGTGGAATGCCGCAGATTTGACGCAAGACCTCGATCTGGCAACCCTGCTCGGCACGATGGCTAGGGAAGACAAATTTTTGTTTGACGTTTCCCGTAAAGCGCTGCTTTGCGCGACGAAGAACGATGTCGATACGGTCCGATATCGGCAGGACACGTTGAAAGACTGCTTGCAGAACCAGGCTATGATTCGCGCGTTATACGCCTTCGTCGTGGAGACGATCGAGCGGACAAGGCGGCTGACATGGGGCCTAACCAGCCACTACCCATCTTCCATGCTGTACGGCGCCACGGACCTGCTAGAGGCTCTCGTAGTCGTGTTGCGCACGCTGCGCGACACATCCCTCTCCCATGCCAGCCAATTCAAGTCAGAGGCGTTCCGGACGCTCTTTGCAACGCTTGCCAGAGAGTTGGATGATGAATATCTTGCCGCTATCCGAGACCACCTAACAATTTCCAAGTTTCGGAAAGGCGTGCTGATGAGTGCCCAATTGGGGGAATATAATGAAAGTGCAGGTCTAATCCTGCGAAAGGCTACTGACCGAAAGCAAAAATGGTTTGAAAGATTGCTCAGAAAGCGGCCCCCTGGCTACACGTTTCATCTGGCCGAACGAGATGAGGCCGGAGCACGGATCTTTGGGGAGATAAGGCATCGGGCCATCAGCCGAGTGGCAGTCGCTCTTGCTGAATCTGCCGATCACGTCGTTGGCTTTTTCAATATGCTGCGCACGGAGCTTGCGTTTTATGTGGCTTGCATGAATCTGTACGAGAAGCTCCTATCAAAGGAGGAGCCAATCTGCTTTCCGGATCCGGTGCTCGCAGGGGGGCGGCGGCATCGCTTCCGCAATCTATACGATGTTTCTCTATCGTTGCGCATGGAGCGGAGAGTCGTATCGAACACGATAGACGAAAATCAAAAAAATCTCGTCGTTATCACCGGTGCCAACCAGGGAGGCAAATCCAGCTTTTTGCGAAGCGTGGGGCTCGCGCAGCTGATGATGCAATGTGGCATGTTTGTCGGCGCGGAAGCCTTCGAGGGCGAACTGTGTTCGGCGCTGTTTACCCATTACAAGAGAGAAGAAGACTCAACGATGCAAAGCGGGAAATTCGACGAGGAGCTCTCACGAGTGAATGGGATCATCGAACATATAGGTCCAAACGCAACAGTATTGTTCAACGAATCCTTCGCGGCAACCAACGAACGAGAGGGCTCGGAGATTGCCAGGCAGATCGTGACTGCATTGCTGGAAAAGCACATTCGGGTCTTTTATGTGACCCATCTCTATGGTTTCGCGCGCTCGTTTTTTGAGAACAAGCGGCAAGATGCCTTCTTCTTGCGAGCTGAACGCCAGCCGGATGGCAGCAGAACTTTTCGATTGAGCGTAGCAGAACCGCTCGAAACCAGCTACGGCGAAGATTTGTACCGGGAAATCTTTGAAGACACCGACCGGGACACTCTACCATCACCGAACCGCACGGTCCCGGTCACGGCAGATTAGCAAAACCTTCACACTCGTTTTCCAGTGCGCTCGCTTTCCTGCTTAAAGGAAGCCGAGTCAGAAATTTCAACGAAGATTTTTCTTACTTCGGGTCTTCTAGGCCGCTTTTGTCGAGAAGGCGTCGGCGGACCAGTTCGCCGACGCCTCGGGCCGGCTTCAGGAATCGGCCAAACTGACTGCTCACTTGATGAAAAGCATTTCGCGATATGTCGCTAGAGGCCAAAGCTCATGCGGAATCAGCGTTTCAAGTGTGTCACCGGTCTCACGCAGCGCCGCCATTGCACGAATTACCCCATCGCGAAAATGCTTGGCGTGTGCCTCCTGGGATCCGTTGCTTTCGTGATCGAGCAAGCTTTGCAACTTTGCAGACCGTTGTGTCAACTCATCGGCTAATTTTACGATTTTCTGTAGGAGTTTTTTCCCCGTCGGTAGTGCGCCACCCGCGGCCTTCGCCGCTGCCAGGCTTTGCCCTAGCTGGTTCACATACTCCAACGCCGCTGGAAGCACATAGCGGTTCGCGATCAGGGCCATCAGTTGACCTTCGATGTTGACGGTCTTGTTGTATTGCTCAAGCATGACTTCATAGCGAGCGTGGAGCTCCCGCCCGTTCAGCACTTTGTATCTCTCGAAGAGCTGAACGACGTCTTCTGAGACGAGCTGAGGTAACGCATCGACCGTGTTCTTCAGGTTAAGCAATCCGCGCTTGTCTGCTTCCTTCTCCCATTCGGTCGAGTAGTTGTTGCCGTTGAAGATGATACGCTTGTTCTCCTTAATGAGTTTTGGAAGTAAGTCGGCAGCAGCTTGTTCCACTTTCTTTCCGCCTTTGATGGCCTTTTCAAGCTCTGTCGCGATGTAGTCGAGGGACTCGGCAACCGCCACATTCAGGGCAATGATGGGGTAGGCGATACTTTGGTTTGACGAAACCGCTCGGAATTCGAATTTGTTGCCTGTGAAGGCAAACGGACTTGTACGGTTGCGATCGCCGGCGTCTCTGGGAAGCTTGGGCAGTACCATAACGCCCGTGTCCAGGATGCCACCATGTTTGGTCGATGTGGCGCCGCCCTTCTCGATCTGTTCGAAAATATCAGTCAGCATGTCGCCCAGAAATACAGACAGAATGGCTGGGGGTGCCTCGTTCGCGCCAAGTCGGTGATCGTTCCCGGCGCTGGCAATCGCCGCGCGAAGCAATCCCTGCCATTTGTTAACTGCACGAATGACCGCGGCACAGAAAACGAGAAACTGGATGTTGTCGTGAGGATTTGCGCCCGGACCGAGAAGGTTGTGGCCGAGATTGTCGCTCATGGACCAATTGAGGTGCTTTCCTGAGCCATTGACTCCCGCGAAAGGCTTCTCGTGCAGCAAGCAAGCCATCCCGTACTTCGGCGCAGTGCGCCGCATGGTTTCCATAGTCATCATTTGGTGATCGGTGGCGAGATTCGCGTTCTCAAACACGGGAGCAATCTCGTACTGGCTTGGCGCCACTTCGTTGTGCCTCGTCTTGACGGGAACCCCGAGTCGATAAAGCTCGGATTCGACGTCCGCCATGAATGCAAGCACGCGATCGGGGATAGCACCGAAATATTGATCTTCAAGTTCTTGGCCCTTAGGCGGCTTCGCTCCAAAAAGAGTGCGGCCGGCGTTGATGAGATCGGGACGTGAGAGATAAAAGTAACGATCAATCAGAAAATATTCTTGCTCGGGACCGCAGGTTGCCACCACCCGTTCCGCTTTTGATCCAAATAATTTCAAAATGCGTACTGCTTGGATCGAAAGAGCTTCCATGGAGCGCAGTAGCGGGGTCTTCTTATCGAGAGTTTCGCCGGTCCAACTCACGAAGGCCGTGGGAATCACAAGCGTGACAGCGCCACCACTGTACAAGAGCCAGGGTGGACTGGTGGGATCCCACGCGGTATAGCCTCGCGCTTCAAATGTTGATCGCATCCCGCCAGAAGGAAAACTAGAAGCATCTGGCTCGCCTTTGATCAACTCTTTACCCGAAAACTCCGCGACTGCCGTTCCATCGCCGTTGGGAGACAAGAACGCATCGTGCTTTTCGGCAGTGATTCCAGTGAGCGGCTGGAACCAATGTGTGTAGTGGGTTGCACCGTGTTCGAGCGCCCATTCCTTGATTGCCTTCGCGACTGCGTCGGCAACCGAAATATCGAGAACCTCGCCGAGTTCGACGGTCCGCCGCAAGGCTGCATAAGCTTCACCGGGCAGGCGTTTCTTCTGTTCCTCATCATTGAAAACTAGGCTTCCAAACGTCTTGGAAGCGTCCATACCATCCGCACCGTTCCTCTTGTGCGCGTGTGTCAGCGGCCAGTCGCGAATCGCACTTACGGCTTCGTTAAAGCTAGTGGCTTTCATTTTTTGTTTCCCCTTAAGAGGTCTCTCACAACCCCGCGTGCTCAGTCGTCCAGCAGGCGATACAGAGGGCAGGCTCCGCCTACGAATCGAATCAATGATCCACCGCAAAACAAATTGACGAGCTTAAAAACAGGCGGACTCCACCGCGGAAGGACGCCAGTATACTCAAGCTCCGCTCGTTTTCAAGTGTCTTGGTAGGTGACGATGATTGAAAAAGCGCATGAGAACGATTCGTTACGCATCCGCTGGTGTTTGCGGCCACAGTCTACTATCTCGCTGTGAATTCGAAATTCGAAGCCAGCAGTCCGCCGTACGCGCCGGGCTACCGGTCGGACGGATTTCACCGCAGCAGTGTATGAGATTGCTTGGTCCTTTGGCAGATCGCTGGTATTCTCAACCGGGTTTTCATTTTTCATGTTATAGAAGGCCAAGGAGTTCGGCCTTAACCGCTGTTCCCCCCTTTCCGTCCGGGACAGATGATGACTCCTGACAGGGATTCTTGTCGCGGAGTCGTAACGTCCGCGGGAATCCCCTGAAAAAGAGATTGACTAGATAGTTGGGCGCTGTGGGCTGACTGATGATTTCTCCGGAGACAAACCGAGATGACATTGAATCGCTTTAGCGCAAGGATAACCCAAAAAAAGTCACAAGGCGCTTCTCAGGCAATGTTGTATGCGACTGGTCTATCCGAAGAAGACATGAATAAACCACAAATCGGGATCGCCAGTGTCTGGCTTGAGGGAAATCCTTGCAATATGCACCTTCTCAAACTCGCAGAGCATGCGCGGGAGGGAGTGCGGGACGCAGGTTTGGTCGGCATGCGTTTCAACACGATCGGAGTGAGCGACGGAATCGCGATGGGCACCGAGGGCATGAGTTTTTCGCTGCAATCGCGAGACATCATCGCCGATTCAATCGAGTCTGTAATGGTTGCACAATGGTACGACGCAAGCATCGCGATCCCCGGCTGCGATAAGAACATGCCGGGATGTGTGATGGCGATGGGAAGACTCAATCGTCCGGGACTCATGATCTACGGGGGGACAATTCGCGCCGGTCACCTCGGTAGCCGAAAGCTTGATATCGTCTCCGCCTTCCAAAGCTACGGCGAATTCTTGTCCGCGGCTATCGATGATGAGGAAAGAAAGTCGATCGTCCGCCACTCCTGCCCTGGCGCTGGAGCCTGCGGAGGCATGTATACGGCGAATACGATGGCTTCCGCCATCGAAGCGCTCGGTATGACGTTGCCGTATAGCTCTTCCACACCGGCCGAAACCCCCGGAAAGCTTGACGAATGCTGGAGAGCCGGAAAAGCGGTGTATGAACTTCTTGAAAAGAACATCACACCTCGCGACATCATGACGCGCTCGGCTTTTGAGAATGCCATGGTCGTCGTATCGGTCCTTGGAGGATCGACAAACGCTGTTCTCCATCTCATCGCAATGGCGCGTTCTGTTGACGTTCCTCTTGCCATCGATGATTTCCAAAAGGTGAGTAACCGCGCGCCCCTGCTCGCCGACTTCCGGCCCAGCGGCCCTTATGTAATGGAGGACTTGCACGATGCCGGCGGCCTGCCAGCCGTGCTCAAGCTGCTTCTCGAAGAAGGCCTGATTGATGGCGACTGCCTTACTGTGACGGGTAAAACGATCCGCGAAAATGTCAAAGACCTTCCCGGCCTTGCCGCCGGACAGAAAATTGTGCGGCCGGTTCGCGAGCCCTTGAAGTCCACAGGGCATATTCAGATTCTGAAGGGCAACCTGGCTCCTGAAGGAGCGGTGGCCAAAATTACAGGGAAGGAGGGCATGCGTTTCTCGGGGCCTGCAAAGGTCTTTAATTCGGAAGAGGAAATGCTGTTGGCACTTGAGAAGAAACAAATTGCAAAGGGCGATGTGGTTGTCATCCGATACGAAGGGCCGAAAGGTGGACCTGGAATGCCGGAAATGCTGACCCCAACATCCGCAATCGTCGGTGCCGGTCTGGGTAAGGATGTCGCACTCCTTACGGATGGCCGTTTCTCGGGTGGCTCTCACGGGTTCATTGTCGGACACATCACACCAGAGGCGCAGGAAGGCGGAGCCATTGCCCTCGTAGTGGATGGGGATCGGATCACGATTGACGCTGAACGAAACTCGTTGCATCTGGATATCACAGACGAAGTCTTGGCGGCGCGGCGAAGGGCCTGGCAGATGCCTCCCTACAAGGCAACTCGCGGAACACTCGCCAAGTATATTCGGCTTGTGAAAAGTGCGAGCTTGGGTTGCGTTACGGATGAATAAAGCCATGGACTTTGGAGAATAAAGATGAACGAAGAGTCCTCCACGAAGTACAAGTACGCGTTGCTCTTTGTATTGGCTCTGATGGTTGCCGCTTTCCGCGCCGAGGCCCAAACCAACGCTTATCACGTGATGAAACGGATCCCGATTGCCGGCGACACCGGCTGGGATTACATCACCGCCGACAGCGAAGCTCGTAGGCTTTATGTCCCGCATGGTACAGAAGTTGTAGTTTTGGACCTGGATTCTGGTGTCATCGTCGGAAAAATAACTGATTTAAAGGGCGTTCACGGCGTTGCTGTGGCACGCGCGTTTGGACACGGGTTCATCAGTGCCAGCGACCCTGGATCGGTCATCATGTTTGATCTCAAGACGTTGGCCGTTCTCGGAACGCAAAGAGTAGGAGACGACCCGAACGGCATCATTTACGACCCAAAGACCAAGATGGTTTTCAGCGCGGATCGAGGCAGTCAACGGCTCACCGCGCTTGATGCTAGGACGGGCAAGATCGCGGGCGTGATCGGGAACTTGGGCGGTCGAACTGAACATCTGGCTGCTGATGGATCCGGGCACGTTTTCCTTAACATGCAGGATGTAGGCAAACTTCACGAGCTTGATGTGCGGTCGTACAGGATCTTGAAAACTTGGGACCTCACTCCTACGTGCGTTCAACCCAGCAGCATGGATATCGATACAGTCCATCATCGTATCTTCATTGGCTGTCGTGGAGGCACAGGCGCACCAAGCCTATTCGTAGTGGTGGACGCGGCGAGTGGAAAGATTGTCGCCAGCCAGCCAATTGGCCCAGGAGTGGACGCAGTGGAGTTTGATTCCACGAGCCGCTTCATTTATGTCGCCGCAGGGGGGAAGGGCCTATTGTTCATTTTTCGAGAAGACACCCCTGACAAATACACGCTAGTTCAAAATGTGGAGACTCTGCCCGGGGCACGAACTCTGGCTCTCGATCAAAAGACAGGGAGGCTGTACTTGCCGGTCGCTGATATGGGCGCCCCCCCGCCTCCCACCGCCGAGAATCCGCGCCCAAGACAGCGCATGGTCCCCGGCTCATTCTCTGTATTGGTCGTAGGCGAATGACGAGCGTTTCTTCTTTGCGTCGCTGTAGGCGTGCGTCTTCTCAGATCGGTTCCTGTAGCACGGCTGCGCTGGATCTGTGTCTACGCAACAAATAGAAGAGAACCGGCGTAATAACCAGCGATAACAATATGGAAATTGCAACGCCGCCGATCACTGCGATCGCCAAGGGCTGCAACATCTGAGCACCTGAACCAACGCCAATCGCCAGCGGCAACATTCCGAAGATCGTCGCCAAAGCAGTCATCAGAATCGGACGTAGTCTCCGACGCCCGGCATGAAAGATGGCTAATCGCAGTTCATAGGCCTTTTCCGCTGTTCGATATGATTGAGAACACGATTTGTTTCAACCAACGAGGTACCGGCTGGCATGCGGTAGTCGAGCACAGACGCGCCCTCACGACAGGGGCAGTTCCATTATTCGCGAGGATGACGATTCGCGGAAAGGCCGTCTCCGGGAAGATCGAAATTGGAATTCCCGGGATCATGATTATGTCGGCCAGTGCGAAACTCAGAATGACCAGTATTAATCCTCGACCGTGAGCTTGAACGAGGTCTGCGAGGCGGGTCGTCATTTCGAGTCGCCCTCCCGGCGTTTGCTTGAGTCAGTCAAACTGCCGGTGAATAGACCAACATTCCAAACGTGACGACCTTTTATGATTTGAGTTGTCAGCGGAGGTGTTGTTCCAGCCATTTTTGGAAGTCCGGGTGCAGATTTAGGGAGCGCATGTCCTCTCTCGTGAACCAGCCAGTGGCGTCCGTTTCTCTGACGCAGAATGCGTCAAAAGGTCGATCGACTGTTGCGGTCACCACATAAAAATCCCATCCTCCCCCGCAATCTTGTGCTTCGATTCCTGTGACGCGATAGGCAGGGATCGGACCAATCTCCTCTTCCGCTTCTCGTCTCGCGGCGGCTTCCGGCGATTCATTCTTGCGCATGGCACCTCCCGGAATTCCCCACGTCCCGCCATGGTCGACGCTCTTCGACCGTTGCTGCAAGAGATAGGAGGGAAGTTCGCCTGGCGGCGCATAACACAGCAAGAGGCCAGCCCCGCCATACGCTCCCCAATGAATATGGTCCCCCGCACACACGGTCCATTGGTCTATAGGCGACTTCTTCTCAGTACTCATTTCAACCCGGATGAGTGCCTTGCATGCTTTCGGGAGATAGCCGACGGCCCGGGATGTAAAGGCTCGGCCGCATCCACGACCAGTTGAGCCAAGACCATATTGTACCCAGCGGTTTCGCGCGGACTCGCATTTTATATTAAGGTACAGCGACGTTGTGTCTGAAGCAGTCAGAGTTCGCCCGACCTGGTCCCTGGATTCATTTTCGGTGGATTGGCCAGGCGATTTTCGGATCACGTGTTATCTTCCGATCGAAGGCTAACGAGCGTCCCGAACCGAAAGCAAGGTCCGGTGGAGTCTTTGTCTATATATCGGTTTCAATGCTAAGGCAACACAACGGACTTACTTGAGCCGCTCGCGGATGTTGATAACGTCTAAGTTGAGCGATTCGATCCTCTCTCGAATTGCCTCCAAAACGTCGGCACCGGGCTTCCATCGAGGCTCGTTAATCGTTTCAGGTCGGTAATTCGCGATCAGCACGAAGAAAATCATCAACTCGATCTTGATGCGTTCACGAACATCGGGAATCTCCGATCGCGTCTGTAGCAACGTCGAAAGTTCATTCAGCATCTTGCGCGCATGTGCGACCTTCTGAAGCAAGTATTCCTGTCCCTCCTGCAGTTCGCGCGGCAGCATTGACAGCCGATTGACCATAAGAGCGCTTGGGTTCTGTTGGACGGTATTTTCAATACGATCCAGGATATCCATGGCCAACCACTCGGTGGCATCCAGTTTTCGCATGTACGCGGCACCGTGGGGGCTGCCTCGTAAACCGTCAACCTGGGGTGTCAGCGCTTGAGACTTATCGAGCCGTTCGGTTGGACTTTTCACTGGCAGACATAGCTCCGTGACGTGAATTTGTCAGGAGTCATCATCTGCCCTTAGATGAAGGAGGAGCAGCGGTTGAGGCCGAACTCCTTGGCCTGCAGCGATGATACTTCGCGGGATGCAAAAGTCAATTGAATCTCCATGTAGGGTTCGCCTATCAGGAGATTGAGATTTTTGTGTGCAGACCGCTCGAAGGGACCGCTCCTCGATCTGCGAGCGGCCTGTCAAAGGTTCATTTATTAAGAGTCTTGCGGATACCGGTAGGATACCGATATTGGATAATGAGAATTTAAATAGATTGGGCGGTACGTGTTGCCTTGTTCGTGGCGCGGAGTTGACTTAGCGGCCGACTGAAGTACAATACCCTTGAAGGCCAAGGAGTTCGGCCTCAACCGCTGTCCCTCTGAAGCCGGGACAGATGATGACTCCTGACAGGGATTCTTGTCGCGGAGTCATATCCCCGGCGACGATCCCTCTAACAACTCAGGACCGAGGACGGAGCTGTAGCCAACTCGCGCTCTTAAAGACTGTTGGCGCTGTCAGATAGCCGCCAGTTGGCCATGCTCTCCGACTCGACGAGGCGCGGATGCAGATAGAGGCACAGGCTGAATTCGACAGCCACTCCCATTGGTTTACCGAGAGTTCGCTCGCCCAGAGTTCCCGCGTAGGCGAGTGCCTTGTCTGCTCCAATCTTACGCACTGTGAGCGTCAGGCAATTCTATCGTTTCTTGGGGAGGGGATGATGTCCCCTCGTGCCCGCAGCGCGTTTCTCAAAGGAAACGGATTCTGCGCGCGCCACTTTTGGATGGCCAAAGGTATTGAAGAGAACGAGTGGCCAGCCCGCGCTCTGGGCGCGGCCATACTTTGTGAGAATCTTGTCACGATCGCAATCGAAAAACTCCCTTCCACAAAAGACTTGAGCCGACGGCCCGCCTTGGGGCCCTTCCGCCACAAGCCAACTGTGAATGTACGTCGCGGTGGTTGGGGATGCGTGTTCTGTCAGGACTGGGACAAGCGCGAAGAGTCGCTGATTGAGATTCTGCAGTATTTGAAGCACAAACCAACTTGGTCTGAGAAGATTGCAAGATCGCCTCTCTGTGTCCGCCACGGTCTAATGGCCTTGCAGGTCTGGAAAAATCCTTCTGACAAACTGCAACTGCGCGAGGAATTAGGAGAACAGCTGCGCCAACTGCAGGCTGATTTGAAGGAATTCATCCGGAAACGAGACTGGAACTACCGCAACGAACTCGTAGGTCGAGAGCAGGACGCGGTGTTTCGAGCAATCCAATTCTTGATCGGTCCAGCAAGACAATTCCCTGTGCAGAAAGCCGGTGCGGAAGGGAGACGGAACAATGGCACTCGAAACCGTTGACGTCGAAATGGTCGTTCTGTCGGCAATCGCGAGTGACCGTTATTTACTGGAGAAGTTGCTTGATGAAGGATTTCATCCGCAACTCCTTCATTCTGGATCGGCTCGACTGATCGCGGAGACTCTGGCCGCCTTGCGGGAGCAGAGTATCAACGCAATTGATCCAATCATCGTTAAGGCCAAATTACAGGAGCGAGGATTGTTTTCACCTCAAGTCCAGCAGTATATGGAAGCAATGGGGCGTATACGGCTGCCGCAGCTCGATCAACTGCTTTCCTATCTCGATCTGCTTAAGGATCGCCAGGCTCGCCAGCGCTTATTGAAACTTGGCGCGTCGCTCGAA
>Ga0335074_10010114_pt1 | contig 13180 bp, 10 predicted proteins | sample Lox_Sample_23_FD_206715 | JGI IMG/M metagenome (GOLD analysis project Ga0335074, IMG submission 206715) | Soil microbial communities from Loxahatchee National Wildlife Refuge, Florida, United States - Lox_Sample_2.3 | ecosystem: Environmental > Terrestrial > Soil > Wetlands | place: USA...
GGGTGGGATCGCGCAACACATGGATGCCAGGCACCGCGGTCACCATATCGGCCACCAGATGATTCAGCGCGGCGGAATCTGATTGTAAGGTCGTTTCGAATTCCAACCCGGCCCGCTGCGCCATGACGGCCACGCCATGATCGCCCATACTGCCGGAGATCAGCACAACGTCGCCCGCCCGCGCGCGGTCGCCTGAGATCTCGATGCCGGCAGGCACGATGCCAACGCCGGCAGTGTTGATGAACAAGCCATCAGCCTTGCCGCGTTCCACCACCTTGGTATCCCCGGCGATGATGGCGACGCCGGCGGCGCGCGCCGCCTCGCCCATGGCGCAAGCGATGCGTTGCAGATCGGCCAGCGGAAAGCCCTCTTCGATGACGAAGCCGGCCGACAGGTACAGCACGCGTGCACCGCTCATCGCGACGTCGTTGATCGTGCCGTGCACGGCGAGCGAGCCGATATTGCCGCCGGAAAAGAACAGGGGAGAAACGACGAAGCAATCGGTCGACATCGCCATGCGTCCGGCTGTGACATCGAACGTGGCGTGGTCGTCGCCGCGTGCCAGGATGGGATTGTCAAACGCGGGGCGGAACACTTCTTCGATCAGTTGCTGCATGGCACGCCCGCCCGCGCCGTGCGTGAGATCGACGCGACCGTTGGCAAGATCCAGGCGCCAACCGGTGCCGCGCCCCGGCGCGGCATTCACGCCGCGGCTCCCCGCATCCGACCATAGGTGTAATAGGCAGCGCAGGCGCCTTCTGAGGAAACCATGCAGGACCCCAGCGGCGTCTCGGGGGTGCAGGCGCGGCCGAACAATTTGCAGTCGGTGGGCTTCTTCGCGCCGCGCAGGACCGACGGGCACTCGCAGGACTTGGTCCCCTCGGCAGGGACATAGGGCTCCGCGAAGCGGCGCTCGGCATCGAATGCGGCGAATTCGTCGCGGATGCGCAGCGCCGAGCACGGAATGCTGCCGAGGCCCCGCCATTCGAATGCCGGCCGCAGTTCAAACACGCGTGCCATGGCCTGCTGCGCCCGTGTATTGCCCTCGCGGGTGACGGCGCGGATATACTGGTTCTCCACCTCGGCGCGGCCTTCATTGAGCTGGCGCACCAGCATCAGGATGGATTGCAGCACGTCCACCGGCTCAAAGCCGGAAATCGCCACCGGCTTGCGGTACTGCGCGGCGACCGCCTCGTAGGGCTGACTGCCGATCACCACGGAGACATGCGCGGGGCCGACGAACCCGTCGATCGCCACGGCGTCGGCTTCGCTCACTGCCGGCGCATCGAGGATCGCCCGCATCGCAGGCGGTGTCAGCACGTGATTGCTGAATACCGAGAAATTGCCCAGCCCCATGCCGCGTGCAGCTTCGATCGCCAGGGCGGTCGGCGGGGTGGTGGTCTCGAAGCCGATGGCGAAGAAGACAACCTGTCGGTCGGGATTGTCCTCCGCGAGCTTCACCGCGTCCATGCTGGAATAGATCATGCGGACATCGGCGCCCGCCGCCTTGGCCTTCAACAGGCTCTGGCCCTTCGAGCCTGGCACCCGCAGCATGTCGCCATAGGTCGCGAGGATGATGCCGTCGCGCCGGGCCAGCCGGATCGCCATGTCCAGCCGCCCGATCGGCAGCACGCAAACCGGGCAGCCGGGTCCGTGCAGCATTTCGACGTTGGCGGGCAGCAGGTCCTCGATGCCGTAGCGGAATATCGTGTGGGTGTGACCGCCACAGAACTCCATCAGCCGGTAGTGCCGGCCGGGGTTCGCCTCCTGATGGATCGCGGCCGCAACGCGGCGGGCGACATCGCCATCGCGATATTCGTCGAGGTGCTTCATGACGGCGCCCCCGCTGTCGCGTCGGTCGGTGCGAACTCCGCCATTATCCGCGGATCGAGCTCCGCCAGCAGCTCCAGCGTGCGTTTCGCTTCCGCTTCGTCGATTTTGGCCAGCGCGAAGCCGACATGCAGCACGACGTAGTCGCCCGGCTGCGGGTCGTCGATCAGCACGACCGAGACTTCCTTGACGATGCCGCCCAGCGACACCCGGGCCATCCCAGGCCCGGTCAGGGCGACGATCCTCACTGGAATTGCCAGACACATGATGGATCTCCTTCCAGTGTCCTGCGCAGGTCAGCCGCGATGCAGGGGGTTATCGATGCAAGGGGGCTATCTACGTAAGCTGTGCCGAAGCGGCGACGAAGGCCTGGCCAAGCGACAACCCGCCATCAGTCGGCGGCACGGCACGCGCGACCAAGGCGGTCACGCCGCGCGCCGCCAGACCGGAGACCAACCCCTCCGTCAGTACCTTGTTGAGGAAGCAGCCGCCACCGAGCGCCACCCTGCGGAGCCCGCGCGGTGCGGCGGCGCCCGCGGCCCATTCGGTCAGCGCAGCGATCAGCGTGCCGTGGAACAACGCCGCCCCTTCATCGGGCGTAACGCCGTCGGCAAGCCGGCCGAGCAATGGCAGCAGATCAAGCATGCCGTCCGCAATCCGCCAGCCATCGGGCATAATGTTCGTGCTTGCGACGAGGGCTTCCAGCCGCGTCGCCGCCTCTCCCTCAAAACTCTGGTGGTGCGAGACATCGAGCAATCCGGCCGCCGCGTCGAACAACCGCCCGGCAGAACTGGTCGGCTGGCAGGCAACGCCGCGGGTGAGAAGCTGACGCACCGGCCCGGCGAGCTTCTCGGCCGTGAAACGATATTCGATTTCGTCACCGCGGCCCAGGGCATGCAGTGCGGCGGCGGCCATCCGCCACGGCTCGCGGGCAGCGCGGTCGCCGCCGGGCTCCGGCAGCGGCGCCAGATGACCAAGCCGCGCGTAGCGTGCGCCATCCACGTACAGCAGCTCGCCGCCCCACGCCGCGCCGTCCGGCCCAAGTCCGAATCCGTCGAGCGACAGGCCGAGCAATGGACCATCGATGCCATGCTCTGCCGCCAGCGCGGCGATATGCGCGTGGTGATGTTGCACCGGCCACACCGGCAACCCCAGCCGATGCGCCAGTCGCGTGCTGGGAAAATCCGGATGCAGGTCGCAGGCCACCGCAACGGGAGCAATCTCCAGTAGCGAAACCATCTGCCTCAGCGTTTCTTCCAGGAACGCCACGGCCGCTGGTGTATCGAGATCGCCGACGTGCTGCGACACGAACGCCTCGCGGCCGCGGATCACGGTAACCGTTGCCTTGAGCATGGCGCCGAGCGCGACAACACTCGGCATCTCGCGCGGCAGGCGGATGGGCGCGGGCGTGAAGCCACGGCCGCGGCGGATGAAAGCCGGCGCTCCAGCCATCACGCGCACCACGCTGTCGTCGGCACGCGTGACGATCGCGCGATCATGGTCCGCAACCGCATCGACCACATCGGCGAGGCCCCGGCGCGCGTCGGCGCCGTCAACGACGATCGGTTCGCCGGAGCGGTTGGCCGAGGTCGCAACCAGCGCCAGATCGCTAGCTTCGGACATCCAGCCGTGACCGGCGGGTCGTCCCAGCAACTCCCACATCAACAGCCAATGCAGCGGCGTATAGGGCAGGAACAATCCGACGGTCGGCAGTCCGTTGCACACGCCGCCTGCCAACCGTGCACCCGCACGCGCCGGCGCCACAACGACAGGCCGCGCGCAATGCTGCAGCGTATCCGCGGCGACCTGGTCAAGCGTGGCGAACCGCCGCGCTGTGGCGAGATTGGGTACCATCACGGCGAATGGCTTGCCATCGCGTTGCTTGCGCGCTCGCAGTCGCGTCACAACCCTCTCATCGTGTGCGTCGCAGACGAGATGGAAGCCGCCCAGGCCCTTCAATGCTACGATCTGCCCGGCACGGATACGGCTGCCAATCTGTTCCGTTGCCATATCGAGTCGCGGCCCGCAGGCCGGACAGCACGTGGTTTCGGCATGGAACCGCCGGTCCGCCGGATTGGCGTATTCGGCGGCGCAGTCGGGACACAGGGTAAAACCCGCCATTGCCGTAGTGGCGCGATCATACGGAACAGTGTGGGTGATGGTGAAGCGCGGGCCACACTGGGTGCAAGTGATGAACGGATACAGATAGCGGCGATCAGTCGGGTCGAAGAGTTCGGCCAGGCACTCCGGACAGGTCGCCACGTCGGGTGAGATTGCCGTGCGCGCTGGCCCATCCTGAGTGCTGTCCCGGATGACAAATTGATACTCATCAGAAACGACAGCACAAAGCTCCTGCTCGACCGTATCGATGCGGGCGAGCCGCGGGGCCAACGCCACCAGGTCAGCAACGAACGCGGCCGTGTCGCCCTGCACTTCCAGCAGTACGCCGTCCTGATCGTTCAGCGCGAAGCCGGTCAGCCTGTCCCGCGTCGCAAGCCGCCAGACATGCGGCCGGAAGCCGACACCCTGCACCTGGCCGCGGACACGCAGGCGCAAGCGGTGCGGGGCGGAATTCACAGCGCGGACGGCTTCGAAGCTCGTGGGCACCTCCATGACGAAGCGGCACTAATCCGTCGCGAGACGCAGCGCCCGCGCCGTGTCCAGCCAATGCATCCAGCGGTCCATGCCGTCGCCGCTTTGCGCCGACAGCCGCAGCACGCCGATCATGGGATTGATCCGCCGGGCATTCTCGATCAGCCGGTCGACATCGAACCGCAGATGCGGCAGCAGGTCGCACTTGCTCACCACCATCAATGCCGACGCTGCGAACATAGCGGAATATTTCAATGGCTTGTCCTCGCCTTCGGTGACCGAGACGATGACGACCTTTTGCGCCTCGCCGAGGTCAAAGCCCGCTGGACAAACCAGATTGCCGACGTTCTCAATGAACAGGATGCCGGATGCGGGAATACCCAACCGGGCCGTTGCAGTGCGGACAAGCTCCGCGTCGAGATGGCAGCCTTTCCCGGTGTTGACCTGGATGGCCGGTGCACCGGTTGCGCGGATGCGCTCGGCGTCGGTCGTGGTCTCCTGGTCGCCCTCGATGACCGCAACGGGGTAGCGCCCGCCGATCCGCCGCAACGTTTCCACCAGCAGGGTGGTCTTGCCCGAGCCGGGGCTGGAAACCAGATTGAGAGCCAATGTCCGGGCTGCATGGAATGCTCGCCGGTTCGCCACGGCGATGGCATCGTTTCGCGCCAGTATATCTTGCTCCACCAGCACCAGCCGCCTGGTGGAGGCACTCGCCGCAACGTCCGGTCCATGATCGTGCACGTGTTCGTGGGTCCGGCTGTGAGGGTGCGTGTGCGTCGTGCCGTCTGCGTGCGTGTGGGTATCCCCGTGCGAATTGTCGGTATCCCCGTGCCGATGTTGGTCGTCCTGATCGTGGCGATCCTCGGCCTCCACGGGCATACCTACGTGGGAACCTGCATGGTTATGGCGTAGATCGCCGTAGCCGTGAAGATCCGCGCTGTCGGTGTGCAATTCCTCCACCCCGGGAGGATGGTCGTGCGGCGGGAGAAGATGCAGGTCCTCCACCCGCATCTCGGCCTGTCCGCAGCCGCAGGTGCCGCACATCAGACGACCTCCATTTGCTTCAGCCGCATCGCATCGCCGCCCGGGGCCAGAAGATTCACCCCACCGCGACGGGGACACGATGCGTCGCGGCTCAGCACGGATACCCAGGCCGCGCAGCCGAGGCAATAAGTAGTACCCACAGTCTATCTGGTCTCCAGGACGGCGGCTGCGGCGGGGCTGCCACCGGCTACCGCCGCGACGCGAAGCGCGCGCGTCCGCATGTCGGCGAATGGCGGCCTCCCGCATGGCTCCTGGAATCCGAATATCGCCGGGTGTACTGACCCTGACGCTTCGATCCCGGCGGCTACGTGTCATTGCGAGCGAAGCGACGCCATCCCGGTCGGTCTACCGCACGTCACTCGACCCAGGCTGCTTCGCTCCGCCCGCAATGACATCGACGAGCGCGGGCACCAGGCGTCAGAGTGAGCGCACCAGGATCCGAACATCTCGCAGAAGCCCGAGCATGGAACCGCGAGGTTGCTCACTGCGGCGACTGCGCTTCCCCCTCCCGCTCACGCCGCAGCCTCTCCCAGTACTCCAACCGCTTGGCGATCTCCCGCTCAAACCCACGGTCGCGCGGACGGTAAAAGGATTCCCGCGCCATCCCATCGGGAAAGTAGTTCTGCCCCGAGAACGCATCCTCCGTCTCGTGGTCATATTCGTAGCCCTTGCCGTAGCCCAGCTCCTGCATCAGCCGTGTCGGCGCGTTGAGGATATGGGCCGGCGGCATCAGCGAGCCGGTCGCCTTCGCGGCGGCCCGCGCGGCACCGAACGCGGTATACAGCGCGTTCGATTTCGGTGCCGCACCGAGATAGACCACCACCTGGGCGAGTGCCAGTTCGCCCTCCGGCGAGCCCAGCCGTTCGTATGTCTCCCACCCCGCCAGCGCCTGCGTCAGAGCGTTGGGGTCGGCCATGCCGACGTCCTCAGCGGCGAAGCGCGTCAGGCGGCGGGCGATGTAGCGAGGGTCCTCGCCGCCGATCAGCATGCGCGCGAACCAATAGAGGGCCGCGTCCGGGTCCGAGCCGCGCAGCGACTTATGCAGCGCGGAGATCAGGTTGTAATGCTCTTCCCGGTCCTTGTCGTACAGCGCCGCGCGCCGCGCCAACAAAGCCGACAGCGCCACCGGGTCCAGCGGCTGTGTATCCGCCGGCAGTGCGGCAATTTGCTCTGCCATGTTCAGGATGTAGCGGCCGTCGCCATCCGCCATGGCGCGCAACGCGGCGCATGCCTCGGCGTTCAGCGGCAGCGAGCGCCCGAGTTCCGCCTCGGCCCGCGTCAGCAGCAGTTCCAGCGCCGCATCGTCCAGGCGGCGCAGCACCAGCACCTGGCAGCGCGACAGCAGCGCGCCGTTCAGCTCGAAGGACGGATTCTCGGTAGAGGCGCCGATCAGTGTGATGGTGCCGTCCTCCACCACCGGCAGGAAGCCATCCTGCTGGGCGCGGTTGAAGCGGTGGATTTCGTCGACGAACAACAGCGTGCCCTCGCCGAGGCGGCGGCGGCGCGCCGCTTCCTCGAACACGCGCTTGAGGTCGGCGACGCCGGAGAACACCGCGGAGATCTGCACGAAATGCAGCCCGGCGCGGGCGGCGAGCAAGCGGGCAATGGTGGTCTTGCCGACGCCGGGCGGCCCCCACAGCACCAGCGAGGCCAGCGAGCCGCGCGCCAGCATGCGGGTGAGCGTGCCTTCGGCGCCGAGCAAATGGTCCTGCCCCACGACCTCGTCGAGGCTGCGCGGGCGCAGGCGGTCGGCGAGCGGACGCGCGGCGGCATGCGCGCCCGACGGTTCCGGCGGCTCGGCGGCGCCGAACAGGTCGGCGGATTGGGTGGAACGGGTGGGCACGGGGGAAAGATAGGGCGGCGGAGGGCGGAAGCGAACGGGTACGGATGCGTGCGGGCGGATCGTCGGTGGCATCGACGGCGCCGGCAAGAGCGCAACGAGGTTCGGATTCCGCGGCGATCGCGCCGGGAAGCTCGTACCGCTCGATGCCGATACGCTGCCCGCCGTCACTGCGGTACTTCGACCGCTCATTTGATCCCGCACAGCGCGGCATACATTCACCGCCACACGGCAATGAGCCAATCAGCCGCCGGCGAGGAACGCGGCAACTTCCGCATTCACAAAGTCCGCGCGATCGCGATGCACGTTATGCCCGGCGCCGGCAACAATCAGAAACGGAAGATCCGGCCGCAGCGCACGAAAGCGCTCGCCAATGACCGCTTCAAACGGAAAACTGTTCTCGCCATAGAGCAATAGCGTCGGCGGACCCAGGCCGATGACATCCGCATCGCCGACGTCAAGCGCGCACAGGCCGCGAAAATGCGGACCAACGACCGCGGCGCATGACGCCATCGCCTGCAACCGCCGCTCCTGCGCCTCCCGATCAAGCGCCTGCCACGCGTCGCCGCCGGTAAAGGCAAGAGCAGTACGCAGCGCGACGCCGGGTCCGTCCGAGTCTCCCGCCGCAGCGACGGCCAGGCTGCCGGCAACCACCGCGTCACCTACCTCGGGCGGCAACAAGGCAAGCAGGCTCGGCTCAGCCAGCACCAGACGGCGGACGCGCGCGGGATAGCGGCAGGCAAAGACGAAGGCGGTTGCCCCACCCGAGGAATGGCCAAACAGGTCCACCGTGCCAAGGCCTTCGGCGTCGAGCAATGCCAGCAGATCATCCACGTCGCTGTCGCCCACACTGTAATTCGGCGGCAACCGGCCCTCGCTGCCGTCATGACCGCGAGCGCTCGGCATGATCAGCCGGCGATGGTCGGCGAACCCGTCATGTTGGCGAGAGAACGTGCGGCGACCCGCCAGCACCCCGTGCAGCATGACCAGCGGCGGACCGTTGCCGAGGACTTCGTACTCCAACCGTGCGCCGTCGGCTGCCGGAAATCTACGAACCTCTCCGCGTGCCGAACGATGCCGCTGGGTGCCGCTCATGCCACCGTTTTCCAGACCTGGCGTAGCCCCGCCGACGATAGCCTCGGGTCGCATCCCCGTGAAGGCAATCAACCCGTCTCGCTGACAGCGGCGCGCTGCCATCAGGCCGAGCGCGGGCAGCCGGCAGAAACACCACACGGATTCGGCATACCGCGTCGCGGGATCGAATCGTTCCTCGTCGTGGGATTGAATACTGACTGACCAGTCAGTAGGTAAGTTCCATGCCCAGCGACACCGCCACCCCAACCCGTCGCCGCGCCCGTCGCAAGGAAGACCGCCCCGGCGAAATCGTCGAAGCGGCCCTCCACCTGTTCTCCGAGCGCGGCTTCGCCACCACCAAGCTCGAGGACGTCGCCACCGCCGCCGGCATCGGCAAGGGCACGATCTACCTCTACTTCCCCACCAAAGAACATTTGTTCCGGGCAGTCGTCCGCCAGGCTGTGCTGCCCAACCTGGACGCGGTCGCCGCGATGGTTGCGGACCCCGACCTGTCTGCCGCCGACATCCTGCGCGCCATGGCGGATCGCTTTCTGCAACTGCTGGACACCGACCTGACCGCCATTCCCAAGCTGGTGCTGGCTGAGTCCGGCAATTTCCCCGCCCTCGCCCGCTTCTATGCCGAGGAGGTGGTCTATAAGGGCATGGCCCTGATCCGCCGCGTGCTCGCCCGCGGCATCGAGCGTGGCGAATTCCGCCCCGTCGATCTCGATGGCGCCCTGCCGCTGTTTTCGGCCCCGCTGATGGTGCTGGCGCTGTGGAAGCACTCACTGGGCCGCCACACCGACATCCAGCTCGACGCGCGCAAGGTCGTCGCCACCCATCTCGACGTGCTGCTGCGCGGCCTTGCCGCGGAGCCCCCGCCATGAAGCGCCTGGTGCTCCCCATACTGGCGCTGGTCGCGCTGGCCGTCGGCGGCGCATGGTGGTGGCAGGACCGCGACGATGCGCCGCCGGGGTGGCAGGGCTACGTCGATGCCGACTTCGTCCGCGTGGCGCCGACCTTGGCCGGGCAGCTCGTCACGCTTTCCGTCCATCGCGGCCAGCAGGTCGCTGCCGGCGCGCCCTTGTTCGCGCAGGACGACACCAGTGAGTGCGCCGCCCAGGAGCAAGCCGCTGCGTCTTTGGCCGAAGCCAAGGACCGCCTGACCAATCTGGAGAAGGCCGGCCGCGAGACCGAGATCGCCCAGGCCAAGGCCGACCTCGCGGACATGATCGCCACCCGCGACCAGATCGCCGAGGACCTGAACCGCAACCAGCAACTGCTGCGCTCCGGCGCCGCCACGCAGCAAATCGTGGACCAGCAGCGCGCGCAGCTCGCCTCGGCGAACGCCCATGTCGAGGCGTCGCAGGCAAAGCTGCGACAGATCCAGGACCCCACCGGCCGCCAGTTCGAGATCGAGGCGCAACAGAAAGTGGTGGCGGCGCAGCAGGCGGCGCTGGAGCAAGCGGATTGGCGGCTGGCGCAGCGCCATGTCGCGGCACCGATGGCGGCCGAGGTCGCCGATACCTATGCCGTCCCGGGTGAGATGATGGACGCCGGGACGCCGGTGGTGGAATTGCTGCCGCCGGGGAACATCTTGGTTCGTTTCTTCGTCCCCGAGACCGCGCTCGCCGGCATCCACACGCGCGAACGCCTGTCGATCGTGTGCGACACCTGCGCCGGTGGGCTGACTGCCAACGTGACCTTCATTTCGCCGCAGCCCGAATACACCCCGCCCGTGATCTACAGTGAGCAAACCCGCGACAAGCTGGTCTACATGATCGAGGCGCATCCCGACCTCGCCCAGGCCACGATGCTGCACCCTGGGCAGCCGGTGACGATCAGGCCGGCGCCGTGACCGCGGCCACTTGCCATTGCGAGGAGCGGAGCGGCGAAGCAACCTCGTTCACCTGTCATTGCGAGGAGCGGAGCGGCGAAGCAACCTCGTTCACCTGTCATTGCGAGGAGCAGAGTGACGCAGCAATCTCGTTCCATCGTGCGCTCGATCGGTGCGTGCTTCCGACTGAACAAGGTTGCTTCGGTCCCGACGAGCCTCGCAATGATATGTCGTGTCGCGCCTGGTTCGGGATCTCATATCGGGACCCTTTCGACACGTCGTGTCGGGCCACCTCGGCGAGCGAGCAATGACCGCCCTCGCCATCGACGTGCGCGATCTGGTGAAAAGCTTCGGCGCCAACCGCGTTGTGGACGGGCTCTCGTTGCAGGTGGCCGAAGGTGAGATCTGCGGCTTCCTCGGCGGCAATGGCAGCGGCAAGACCACCACCATCCGCCTGATCTGCGGCCTGCTGCGCCCGGATGCCGGTGGCGGTACCTGCCTCGGCTACGACCTGCTTCGCGCGTCACCGCAGATCCGCCTGCAGGTCGGCTACATGCCGCAGAAGTTCAGCCTCTACGACGACCTGACCGTCACTGAGAATTTGGAATTCGTCGCCCGCCTGTATCAACTGGCCGATCGCCGGCGCGTGCTGGCCGACGTGCTGCAACGCTTCGAGTTGACCCGCTACGCCCAACACCTCGCCAGGCAGCTTTCCGGTGGCTGGAAGCAGCGTTTGGCGCTCGCCGCCTGCGTGCTGCACCGACCGAAGCTGCTGCTGCTGGATGAACCCACTGCCGGCGTGGACGCCAAGGCACGCCGCGAGTTCTGGGACCTGATCCACGAGATGGCCGCCGACGGCATGACCGTACTGGTCTCCACCCACTACATGGACGAGGCGGAACGCTGCCAGCGGGTGGTGTATCTCGCCGACGGCCGACTGGTGGTGCAGGGCTCGGCGCACGAAGTGGTGCAGGCCGCGGGCCTCGTGGTCTTTCAGGCCACCGGCCCCGGCATCGAGGCCGCCGTGCGCCAACTCCGCCACCGCCCGGGCGTGGAAACCGCCGCGGTGTTTGGCGATGCGTTGCGCATCGCCGGTCGGGACCGGGCCGCATTACGCGCCGCCACGGAATCGCTGCCCACGAACGGGCTCGGCTGGCAGGAAGTGCCGCCGCGACTCGATGACGTGTTCATCCACATGCTGAATGAGCAGGAGAAGGACGAATGACCCAATTCTCCTGGGCGCGGCTGGCGGCAATGCTGCGCAAGGAATGGCAGCAGATGCGCCGCGATCCGATGACCATCGGCCTGACCGTGATGCTGCCCTTGCTGCAGCTCTTCCTATTCGGTTTCGCTATCAATACAAACCCGCACCACCTGCCGACCGGGCTGTTGTCGGCCAGCCATTCGCAATACGAGCGCACCATCGTGACCGCGTTGCAGAACACCGGCTATTTCGACATTCGCACCTTCGCGACCGAACGCCAGGCCGATGAGGCGCTGGCGCGCGGCGACGTATTGTTCGTGCTGGAAATCCCGCCGGGCTTCGCCCGCGCGGTGGACCGCAGTGAGCACCCGTCGGTATTGCTCGATACCGATGCGACAGACCCCGTCGCGATCGGCAACGCTACCGCGGCGGTGGCCGCGCTGAACGCCACGGTGGTGCAGCGCGACCTGCCGCCGAACATGCGGACCACGGCCACATCGCCGCCCTTCACCGTGGTGGTGCACGCGCGTTACAATCCGGAGCAAATTACGGCTTTGAATATCGTTCCGGGATTGATTGGAACAATTCTGCTGATGTCGACGCTGGTGATCACCACACTCTCGATCACGCGCGAACGCGAATCTGGCACGATGGAGCATCTGCTGTCGATGCCGGTGCGACCAGTGGAAGTGATGCTGGGCAAGATCGTGCCCTATGTCGGACTCGGCTATGTGCAGGTGATGCTGATCCTGACTGTCTCGGCATTGGCGTTCCACGTGCCCGTGCGCGGTTCCATTCCGCTGCTGCTGGTGGCGCTGGGCGTGTTCATCGCCGGCAACCTGGCGCTGGGGATCCTGTTCTCTACCATCGCGCGGACGCAGCAATCGGCGCAGCAGTTGGCACAATTCTCGCTACTGCCGTCGATGATGCTGTCGGGCTTCATGTTCCCGTTCCAGGGCATGCCGGGCTGGGCACGCGCGATCGGCGAGCTGCTGCCGCTGACACATGTGCTGCGCATCTGCCGCGGCGTGCTGCTGAAGGGCAACACGATGGCAGAGATCGTGCCGAACCTTTGGCCCATGGCGGTATTCGCGGTGCTGGTCAGCGCGGTGGCGGTGATGTCGTATCGCGAGACGCTGGATTAGCGCTGACTGTCAATGCGAGGAACGACGCGACGAAGCAATCTCGATCAGGCCCGTGAAATGCATGTCATTGCGCGGACCACGAGCGAAGCGCGGCGGGACGAGGCAATCCCGGCCGACGTCAAAATGCCTGTCATTGCAAGGAACGACACGACAGCGCAGTCTCGACTGGAATCATGCCCGGATGGCTCGCGCATCGCTCGGCCAGGACTGCTTTGCCCCGCTACGCTTTGCCCGCGGTCCTCACAATGACAAAGACATCAAAGCGCCCGTCTGAAGGTGATGTTGAAGCGACAGGCACCGGTCAGCTCGTGCTCGCCCTCGGCCAAGGCATGGACGCCGTGGAAGGTCAGGCGATCGGCCCCGCCCCAAACCACCACGTCGCCGTGGATCAGCGGAATGCGCGTGACCTTCGCGGCTCGTGTCTGGCCACCCCACAGGAAGATGGCCGGCAAGCCCAGCGAGACCGACACGATCGGCTGATCAAAGTCGCGTTCGTTGCGATCCTGATGCAGCGAGAGCCGGGCACCCGGCGCATAGCGGTTGACCAGACAGGCGTCGGGCCGAAAGCCGCCGAAGCCCGCCGCCGCGGCGGCATCGGCGGCCAGGTCAGCGAA
>Ga0335074_10010115_pt1 | contig 13178 bp, 16 predicted proteins | sample Lox_Sample_23_FD_206715 | JGI IMG/M metagenome (GOLD analysis project Ga0335074, IMG submission 206715) | Soil microbial communities from Loxahatchee National Wildlife Refuge, Florida, United States - Lox_Sample_2.3 | ecosystem: Environmental > Terrestrial > Soil > Wetlands | place: USA...
GTCCGCGCGCAGTACCGCGTCGTGCGGCTCCGGCTCGTAGCCGACCCGGACGGCGGCCGCGGCCGCACGCGCGTTCTCGAGTGTGTCCGCCACGACCACGCCGAGGAGCTGCCCGCGGTAGGTGATCTGGTCGCTCGTGAAGAGCGCGAGCTCGAAATTCTTTGTCCCGAACGGCCTCGTGGTGGCTCCCCCGAGCACCGCGAGCACCCCCGGCATGGCGAGCGCGCCGGCGGCGTCGAACGCGCGCAGTCGGCCGCTGGCGATCGCCGCCAGCACCGGGTAGCCGTACACCGCGTCCGGCACCGGGTACTCGAAGGCGTACTTGGCGGTGCCGGTGACCTTCTCCGGCGCCTCGACCCGGGTCACGGGGACAGCTCCTCGAGCACCGAGACGATCAGGTTGCGCGCGAGCGTGACCTTGTACTCGGTGCCGGGCAGCGGGCGCGCGGAGCGCAGCTCCTCGTCGGCCGCCCTGGCGAAGGTCTCCCGGCTGGCGGGCAGGCTCAGCGCCGCCCGTTCGGCGGCGTGCGCGCGCCACGGGGCGTGCGCCACCCCGCCAAGGGCCAGCCGGCAGTCCCGCACCCGCCCGTCCTTGCCGATGTCGAGCACCGCGGCCAGCGACACCAGCGCGAACGCGAACGACGCGCGCTCGCGCACCTTGCGGTACGTCGAGCGGCCCCGCGGCGGCGGCGGCAGCTCGACCTCGGTGATCAGCTCTCCCGGTGTGAGCACGGTGTCCAGGTCCGGCCTCCCGTCGGGCAGCCGGTGCAGCCCGGGCATCTCCACCCACCGGCCGCCGTCCGGCCCGGCCACCCGGACCCGGGCGCCGAGGGCGGTCAGCGCGACCGCCATGTCCGACGGGTGCGTTGCGACGCAGAACGGCGAGTGCCCCAGGATCGCCATGTTCCCAGTCTCCGCCCCCGGCTCGGTCGCCTGGCAGCCGGACCCCGGCTGGCGCTTGTTGCACGGCATCATGACGTCCTGGAAGTACGGGCACCTGGTGCGCTGCAGCAGGTTCCCGCCGACGGTGGCCATGTTGCGGATCTGGCCGGAGGCCCCGGTGAGCACGGCGCGGGCCAGCATCGGGTAGCGCTCGCGGACGACCGGGTGGTTCGCCAGGTCGCTGTTGCGCACCCCGGCGCCGACGCGCAGTTCACCGTTGTCGCCCTCGCCGATGCTGCCGTCCACCGCGCGAGTCACGTCAACGACGTGATCCGGCGCCGCGACGCCGAGCCGCATCAGGTCCACGAGGTTCGTGCCGCCGCCGAGGTAGGCGGCGCCCGGCCGGTACTGGCTGACGGCCTCGGCGGGGCTGCCCGCCCTGACGTAACTGAAGGCCCTCACGACGGGCCCCCGTCGGGAGCCGAGACGGCCATGATGGCCTTGACGATGTTGACATAGGCGCCGCACCGGCACAGGTTGCCGCTCATCCGCTCGTGGATCTCCCCCGGCGTCAGCGGCGGGTCGGCGGTCAGGTCCTCGGTGACCGCGCTCGGGCCCGCCTCGGCGAGCATCCCGGCCGCCGAGCACAGCTGCCCGGGCGTGCAGTACCCGCACTGGAACGCGTCGTGCCGGACGAACGCCTCTTGCAGCGGATGCAATCCGGCGCCGTCGGCCAGCCCCTCGACGGTCCTGATGTCCGCGCCGTCGTGTGCGACCGCGAGGGCCAGGCACGAGTTGGCGCGGCGGCCGCCGATGAGCACGGTGCAGGCGCCGCACTGCCCGTGGTCGCACCCTTTCTTCGAGCCGGTCAGCCCGAGCCGCTCGCGCAGCAGGTCGAGCACCGACATCCGGTTGTCGACCTCGACAGCGCGCGGCTCCCCGTTGACGATCACGGTGACCTGGGATATCTCAGTATTCTCCATGACGAGCACCGCGTACCCAGGCCGGCTCCGCCTAATCCTTGCCGGCGGCCCTCTGCATGATCATGAAATCCCTGAGTCCGTCAGTGGCAGGTGACCTTGGGGTTCGCGCCGATGTAATTGAGCGGGCCCGCGAGGATCGTGACGAACACGGTGCTCGCGTGGGCGCAGGTCACCGACGAGCCGTAGTATCCACGCTGCCCGGCGGCGACGGCGCCGATAATAAGCCAGATTGCCAGGATAACGGAGCCGAGTCTCATCAGTTCCCCTTCTTAACCTTTTCGATTGTTGGCCCCCGGTGATTTCGCTTAGCTACTTCCCAAGGAATTGAGGGACATGCGGATAAAGTTCATGCCGCGCGGGTCCGGTGGCCTCGATCGGCCGCGCGCTCGGCCATTGAGTCCGCGAGCCTGGCCCGCAGCCGTTTACGGGCGCGGTGCAGCCGGGACATCACGGTCCCGACCGGCACCCCGGTGATGTGCGCGATCTCGGCGTAGCTGTAACCCTCCGCGTCCGCCAGGTAGACCGTCGTCGCCAGGCGGGCGGGCAGCTCGCGCAGCGCCTGCTTGAGCACGGGATCCGGCATGCGGGCCAGCGCGGCGTCCTCGGCCGAGCTCGCGACGGCCGTCCGCTCAGGGGTAGACGGCTCGATGGTGTCCAGCGGGAATTCCTGGGGCCGGCGACGCCGCGCCCGGCAGGTCCCGTAGAACGCGTTGGCCTGGATGCGGTGCAGCCAGGCGCGCAGGTTCGTGCCCGGCTGGAAGGTCGCGAAGCCCGCGAACGCCTTCGCGAACGTCTCCTGCACGAGATCCTCCGCGTCCGCGGGGTTCCCGGTCAGCCGCAGCGCGGCGGAGCGCAGCTGCGGCTGGTAGGGCAGCACCTGGTCGGCGAACCGGTCCGCTGGCTCGGCGGGATTATTCACCTGTGACCTCCCGGGTAACGGCATCGCTTCAACTACCCGGATGGCGCGCGGGAAACGTGACAGTTCGCGGTTTCGGCGGCACTGTGGGCGGTAGCGGGCGTCGCATGACTCACTTCGGCTACACCGCGATGGGCGAGCAGGTCCCGGCGAAACAGCTCGTGACCGACCTGGTCGCCGCCGAGCTCGCGGGCTTCGACTTCTCCGTCATGTCGGACCACTTCTCCCCGTGGATCGAGGAGCAGGGCCACTCGCCCAACGCCTGGGTGGTCCTCGGCGCGGCGGCGCAGGCGACCCAGGCGCTGCCGCTGATGACCTTCGTCACCTGCCCCACGTTCCGCTACCACCCGGTGGTGGTGGCCCAGCAGGCCGCCACCCTCGGCGTGCTGTCCAGCGGCCGGTTCACCCTGGGGCTCGGCGCCGGGGAGAACCTGAACGAGCACGTGATCGGCGGCGGCTGGCCGATGGGGAGGGTCAGGCAGGAACGGCTCGCCGAGGCGGTCGAGATCATCAGGTCGCTGTTCACTGGCGACTACGTAAACTTCTCAGGCCAGCACTTCCAGGTGGAGCGGGCCAGGCTGTACGACCTACCGGACTCCCCGCCGCCCGTCGGCATCGCCGCATCCGGCCCCAGCTCGGTCAAGCTCGCGGGCGCGCGCCCGCGAGCTGTGGCGGTGGGCCGTCCCCGGCTGGCATGTGATGGCGGAGCTCCCCGACCCGCGAGCGTTCGACGCGGCGTCGGGCACCGTGCGGGAGGAGGACGTCACCGCGCTCGTCCCGTGCGGCCCTGACGTGGGCTCATACGTCAAGGCGGCGCGGGAGTGGATCGACGCCGGCTTCACGCACCTGGCCCTCGTTCAGGTCGGCGCCGGAAGCCAGCAGGACTTTATCGCGTGGGCGGCCGCGGAACTGCTGCCCGCGCTCAGGGAACTCTAAGAATCGCATACCCTTAGTTACCGTTCCAGCTTGTGCGCGGCGAGCGGTATGAGCATAATGCTGCGTGTTGTGCGCAATTGCCCGCGCACGTTCCCTGGGTCCGGAGATGCGGCCCGCCCCTTAGCCTGTGAAGGGCGGTGTCGTCGTGTCCGAAGCGCGTTTTCTCGTGTCCTGGTACGGCCGGACCGCTGTGGTGAGGTTGCCCGCGGAGATTGACCTGACTATCGCCGACGACGTGCGCGAGGCGCTGCTGTCGGTGCTCAATAAGGGCGCGCTCGGTCTCGTGGTCGACATGACCGCGACCAAGTTCTGTGATTCGGCCGGTATCACCGCGCTGGTGCGCGCCTCCCGGCGCGCTGAGGCCACCGGGGCCACGATGCGCGTGGCCGCGATCAGCCCGCCGGTGCTGCGCGTCTTCTCCCTCGTCGGCATCGACCGGCTGATCGACATCTACCCGACGGCGGAAGCTGCCCGCGCGTCCTTGCCTGACCAGGAGGACGGGCTGGTCCGCTGACAGCCGCCTGACCAGAGCGGGGGCCTGGTCAGGCGGCTGTCAGCGACAGGAACCCGGCAACGGCTCAGCCGACTGTCATGGAAAGGAGCACGTGCACGCCCTGTGGCCCGGACTCCACGGAGACGTGGTCGCACAGGCGCTGCAGCAGCCAGCGGCGGAGCCGCTCCGCGTCGCCCTGCCTGGCGCCCCGCGGCCCGTCCGCCTGCAGCGTGCCGTCACCGCAGACCTCGCAGAAGGCGCGGTTCTCCGTCGTCCACAGCCGCAGCTTGGCCGTGCACGGCCCCTGCGCGACCGCGCAGGCCGCGGCCTCGCTGACCGCCTGCACGAAGTCCGACAGCTTAGCCACGCCCATCCCGGCCCGGGTGCCGAACGCCACCGCAGCACGGCGGACTGCCGGAATGTCCGCGAGCCGGAATGTCTGCTCCGCCAGCGCGCGGGCCACCGGAACGACCGGCCGCCCGCGGCCGGCGTTCGGGCCGCGCATCCGTGTGTTCATCGCCCCATCAGCCGTCCTGGAAACCGTTCGTGCCCGGGCGCGGCGGCTCGCCGCTCACGCTCGTCACGATCGTCGCGGCCAGGTCGCGGATCTTGACGTTGGTGTTCTGGGACACCGTCTTCAGCACCGCGAAGGCCCTGTCCTGCGGGCAGCGCTCGGTGGCCATGATCACGCCGAGCGCCTGGTCGATGACCGCCCTGGAGACCATCGACGACCGCAACTGGTCGTTGGTGTCGTTGCACGATGCCATCCGCAGCGCCAGCGTCAGCGCTCCCGACGCGTGCCCGGCGAACTGCTCCGCTCGCGCGGTCTCGGCCGGCCCGAACGCGCGCGGCCGCCGGGCGTACAAGGTGAGCGCGCCGGCCGGCTCCCCGTCGGCGAACAGCGGCACCGCGAGGCACGTGCGGAGGCCGAGCGCGGCCGCCTGCCTGGAAAAGCGCGGCCAGCGGTCGTGGACGGCGAAGTCGTCGATGCGCACCGGGCGGCCGTGCCGCATGGCGTGCAAGCACGGCCCGTCGCCCATCCGGTACTGGATGTCGTCCGCCTGGGCGGCGAGCTGGTCCGTGCACGCGACGGCGGCCGGCGGGCGGCCCCGCTGCCGCAGCGTCATGCCGCAGGACAGCCCTTCGCCCGCCACGCGGGTGGAGAGCACGGCGAGCTCGTGCAGGAACTGCTCCACGCTGTCGGTCTTCAGCAGCGCGTTCTGCAGCCCTAGGAGCTCCGCTGTATGACCTTGATTCTGCACGTCGTCCTCCTACCCGTGGCCAGGTGCTGAAACGTGCCAGGCCGGCGCGCCGGGGCGCGAGCTAGGTGTTGGGTTCCGCCTTGCTGACCTCGGCGAGCGGCGACTGCCCCTCGGTGCCGGAGGCGGCGAGATCGCCCATCGACACGATGCCGACGATCTGGCCGTCCTCGATGACCGGGAGCCTGCGGACGGCGTTCTCGCCCATCAGCCGCTGGGCCTCGGCCACGTTGGCGTCCGCGTCCACGCCGACCAGCTTGGCGCTGCACACCGGTCCCACGGAAGAGTCGGGCCCGGCACCCTCGGCCAGGCCGCGGACCACCAGGTCCCTGTCCGTCACCACGCCGCTGAGCGAGTCGCCGTTGACAACCAGGACGGCGCCGACGCCTGCGTCACGCATGACGCGGGCCGTCTCCGCGAGCGTCTGGTCGTAGTAGACGCCGACCGGATCGGGGGTCATGATGTCGCGGATCTTCTTGTCCATGATGTCTCTTTCCCTCCAGGTCCGTTGTCCCTGACAACCGCTACCGGCCGCCGGCGCGCCTAAACGCCTGACCCCCGGAGCCGGGGCTCCGGGGGTCAGGCACGCGGGAAGATGCCGGGTCAGCGCCGCAGCAGGCGGCGGCGGCGCCGGTAGTGGAGCCGGGAGCGGGGGTGGCTCACGGCGCTGATCAGCAGCGCGGCCACGATCAGCGAGACGATGAAGGTGATGATCGCGTGGCCCGCACCAAGCAGCGCGAAGGTGACCACGCCGCCCACCAGGGCGCCCACGATGCCGATGAGCACCGTCAGGATGATGCCGATACGCTGCCGTCCGGGGACGAGCAGGTGCGCCACCGCGCCGATCACCAACCCGATGATCAGCCAGGTGATGATGGTCAGGAATGTCATGACAGCCTTCCCTTCGGGTCCCTCCGGGGGACTGCCTCCCGATTACCCCGGGCAAACCGGTCTATTCGGCTTCACACCGGCCATTCGGCCGGCAGCGGCGGCACGGCGTTCGCCCGCGCCACACCCGCGTAGAAGCTGGCGCTGGCCTTGGGGGTCCGGTTCTGGGTCGCGAAGTCCACGTAGACGATGCCGAACCGCTTCTGGTAGCCGTAGGCCCACTCGAAGTTGTCCAGCAGTGACCAGACGTAGTACGCGGCGAGGTTCGCACCGTCATTGGCCGCGCGGGCGGCGGCGTGCAGGTGCTGGTGCAGGTACTTGATCCGCTCCAGGTCGTTCACGACGCCGTCGGTGCCCAGGTAGTCCTCGGCTCCGCACCCGTTCTCGGTGATGTACAGCGGCAGGCCAGGAGCGTCTTTCGACAGCCGGAGCAGCAGCTCGTACAGGCCCTCGGGGTCGATGAGCCAGCCCATGTTGGTGTGCTCTAGCTCGAGGGGATCGAACTGGACGACGCCGTCGAGGCCGGGCAGCGCGGGCCCCTCGCCGAGCAGCAGCCTGGCCGGGTCGCCGCGGCGCAGGTGGACGGGCCGGTAGTAATTCACGCCAAGGAAGTCGAGCGGGGCGCTGATGGCCGCCAGGTCGCCATCGCGGATGAGGCCGGCCGGCGGCAGTATCCCGGGCAGGGCGTGCACGGGGTACCGGCCGTACAGCAGCGGGTCGAGGAACAGGCCGTTTATGGAGGCGTCGGTGACGCGGGCGGCGTGCTGCAGGTCCTCGGGGGCGTCGGAGCCCAGCCGCACGGGGGTCAGGCTGAGGGTGATGCCCACGTCCGTCCCGGCCGGGATGACGGCGCGCAGCGCGCTGGCGGCCAGCCCGTGCCCGAGCAGCAGGTGGTGGGTGACAGCGGCGGCGACCGCGTCATCGGTCAGGCCAGGGGCGTGCTCGCCAATCCGGTGCCCGTTGTTGGCGACGACGTGCGGCTCGTTCACCGTGATCCACGTCGGCACCCGGTCGCCAAGCGCCTCGCCGACGACGGTCGCGTACTCGGCGAGCCGCAGGGCGGTATCGCGGCTGGCCCAGCCGCCCTTGTCCTGCAGAGCCTGCGGGGTGTCCCAGTGGAAAAGCGTCACGCTGGGCCGGATCCCGCGCTCGGCCAGCGCGTCGAGGAGCCGCTTGTAGTAGTCGAGGCCGGCCTGGTTGACCGCGCCCTTGCCGCCCTCGCCGGAGGGGAGGATCCGGGGCCAGGAGATGGAGAACCGGTAGGCCGACAGGCCAAGCGATTTGACCAGGTCCGCGTCCTCGGCGTACCGGTGGTAGGAGTCACAGGCGATGTCGCCGGTGTCGCCGCCGCGTACCTTTCCCGGGGTGTGGCTGAAGATGTCCCACACCGACGGGCCCCGCCCGCCGGCGGTTGCCGCACCCTCGATCTGATAGGCGGCCGTCGCCGCACCCCAGGTAAAGCCGGCGGGAAACGGAAGATCCTCGCCGGACGACGTAATTGCATCAGTCATGTAACTCCTCCTTGACGTGAACCCGGGCGGGGTTTAGCGTAAGCGCTTACACGGCACGTTGTAAACGCTTACATTATCGATGGGTTACGAGTTGGTAACGCTGTATGACGTCGCTCGGCACGCGGGCGTCTCGATCGCCACGGTGTCACGGGTGCTGCACGGGCAGGGGCCCGTGCGGGACAACACCCGCGACCGGGTGCGCTCGGCGATCGATGAGCTCGGCTACGTCCCGGACGGGGCGGCCCAGAGCCTTGCCCGCAATCGCAAGGACGTCATCGGCCTTGTCGCGGTAGAGCACATGGGCCTGAAGCCCGACCAGTATGACATCGAGTCGATGAGCCTGCTGTTCTATGACGCGGTGATCCGCGGCGTCGAGCTGCGGATCCGCGAGAAGAACTGGGCCCTGCTCATCAACTTCCTGCGCGAGGAGGACACGCCGTCGGCCATGGCGCAGCAGGAGTCGGTGCAGTCCCGGCTGCTGGCCCTGTCGGGCAAGGTCGACGGCCTGCTCATCGGTGAGGGCATCCTGGCTCCCCAGACGCTGGCCAAGCTGGCCAGGCGGCTGCCGCTCGTGGTCGTGGCCGGCGATACCGCGCAGCGGGCGGTGGACGTCGTGTCGGCGGACAACTGGTCCGGCGCGCACGCACTCGTTGAGCACCTGGTCGTCGACCACGGCAGGCGCCGCCTGTTCCACATCGGCGGCCCGGCGACCGCGCCGGACGCCACGGAGCGGCGGCTGGCCATGGCGGCGGTCATCGAGGCCAACCCCGGGACCGCGCTGACGGGGAGCTTCACCGGGCTGTTCAGCGTCATGTCCGGCCGGGAGGGCACCCTGGCGATGCTGGCGGCCGGCGGAGAACTGCCCGACGCGCTCGTCTGCGCGAACGACCAGATGGCGATCGGCGCGCTGCGCACTCTGACGGAGCGCGGCATCAGGGTGCCTGACGACATCGCGGTGGTCGGCTTCGACGACATCTTCCCCGCCAGCCTGTGCGATCCGCCGCTTACCACCGTTCATCAACCGATCCGCAAGCTTGCTGAGGTAGCCTGCGACCGCCTCGCCGAGCGGATCAATGACCCGACGCTGCGGCCCAAGCAGGAGCTGCTGCCGACCGAGCTGGTGCTGCGGTCGAGTTGCGGCTGCCCGCCGGGGACCATGGAGCGCTGGGAAGTCAGGCATGTCGCCCGGCGCAAGCCGACGGGCGCGGCGAAGTCCGGCCGGCCCCTGGCAGGCGCCGCCGGTGTGGCCGCCGAGCCACTCACAGCAGAAAGGTAGGTGGAAGGGCGTATGCAGTTCCTCCTCCGCCGCCTGGCCTTCTACCTGGTGGCGTTCTGGGTAGCCATCACGCTCAATTTCTTCATCCCGCGCGCCATGCCAGGCAGCGCCGTCGACGCGGTGCTGGCCAAGTTCCCGCAACTGCTGCCGCCGGCCAGGAAGGCACTGGAGGCGACGCTGGGGACCGGCAACCAGGGATCCCTGTGGAGCCAGTACCTGACTTATCTCAATCACGTCTTCCACCTTGACTTCGGCCCCAGCCTCAGCAACTACCCGGCGCCGGTGACCAGCATCGTGGCGAACGGGGTCTACTGGACGATCGGCCTCGTCGGCGTCGCCACGGTCATCGCGTTCATCGTCGGCACCGGGCTCGGCATCCTGGCCGGCTGGCGGGCCGGCGGCCGGCTCGACCGCTCGCTGCCGGGCATGATGTTCCTGCAGGCCACCCCGTACTTCTTCCTGGCCCTGCTGCTGATCCAGGTGTTCGGCATCACACTCCACGTGTTCCCGGTCGCCGGGGCCTACGACGGGATCAACTACACGCCGGGCTGGACCTGGCCCTACATCGCCAACGTGCTGGACCACGCGTTCCTGCCGGCCCTCACGATCGTGGTGACCTCGGTGGCCGGCTGGATGCTGCAGATGCGCAACGTGATGGTAACCACAGTCGGCGAGGACTACGTGATGGCCGCCCAGGCCAAGGGCCTGTCCGACCGCCGGGTCGTCTTCACCTACGCGGCGCGCAACGCGCTGCTCCCGCAGTTGCAGGGCTTCGGCCTCGCGATCGGGTTCGTCATCTCCGGCGCCCTCGTCATGGAGATCGTGTTCAGCTACCCGGGGATCGGCTACCTGCTGCTCAACGCGGCCGCCAGCAAGGACACCCCGCTGATGCAGGCCATCTTCCTGCTGATCACGGTCGCCGTGCTGGCCGCCAACCTGCTCGTCGACATCGTCCTCGTGTTCGTCGACCCGCGGATACGGGCGAGGGAGGTGGCCCGATGAAGGCACTGGCCCGCCTGTGGCGGCGGCTGCCCGGCACCGCGAAAGCCGGCGTCATCATGCTCGGCGTGTTCCTCCTCATCGCCATCATCGGCCCCGAGGTGACCCCGTACAATCCCAGCGTTACCACCCCGCTGCAGGCGGCCGCGCCGTCCGGGGCGCACCTGTTCGGCACCACGCAAACCGGTCAGGACGTGCTATCGCAGTTCCTGATCGGGGTCCGGCTGACCCTCGAGCTGGCCTTCTGGGTCGGCGTGATCGCGACCGCGCTGTCGGTGATCATCGGCGTCACCGCCGCGTACGCTGGCGGGCTGGTGGATGAGCTCCTGTCCCTGTTGACCAACGTGTTCCTGGTCATCCCCGCGCTGCCGCTGCTGATCGTGCTGCTCGGCTTCCTGAACGGCACGAGCGCGGGACAGGGGCAGCTCCCTGTGATCTTCGTGCTCAGCCTCCTCGGCTGGCCGTGGGGCGCCCGGGTGATCCGGGCGCAGGCGCTGTCCATCCGGAGCCGCGACTTCATCGCCGCCACCCGCGAGACCGGCGAGCGGAGCTGGCGCATCATCGGCTTCGACGTCATCCCGAACATGGTCAGCCTCATCGCCGCGAGCTTCGTCAACACCGTGCTCTACGCGGTCGGCGCCTCGGTGGCGCTGGCCTTCATCGGCCTCACCGACCCGAACCAATGGTCGCTGGGCACGATGCTGTACTGGGCACAGCTGGGCAACGCCCTCCAGATCGGCGCGTGGTGGTGGTACGTCCCGCCGGGCCTCGCGGTCGCCCTCCTCGGCACCGCGCTGGTGCTGCTCAACACCGGCATCGACGAGCTGAGCAATCCCCGGCTGCGGGACGCCCGCAGCGCGACCAAGATCGCCAGCCGCCGGGTGTGGACGACCGACCCCACCCCTGTCTTCGGCGCGCCGGACGGCCACCGCGGCCTGGCCGGCCTCGCCCGCTCGTTCAGCCGCAAGTCGCTGATCGACGAGGCCGGAGTCGGCACCGGGAACGCGGAGAAGGCAGGTGAGCTCAGATGAGCCCCGTCCTGGATATCAAGGACCTGTCCGTCGCCTACCAGACTCCAGGCGGTGACGTGCGGGCGGCCTCCCACGTGAACCTCACGATCAACAAGGGCGAGGTCGTTGGCCTGTGCGGGGAGAGCGGCTCAGGCAAGTCGACCCTCGCTTACGGCGCGTGCCGGCTGCTGCGTCCGCCCGCGGTGATCACCAGCGGCAGCGTGCTGTACTCCGGCGCGCGCACCGGCACGGTCATGCCGGTGGACATCCTGCGGGTGCCGCCGCACGACCTGCGCGCGATCCGCTGGCGCGACGTCGCGATCGTGTTCCAGAGCGCGATGAACGCGCTCAACCCGGTGATCCGGGTTCGCGACCAGATCATCGACGGCATGGAGGCGCACCTGCGGCTGTCGAAGGACGAGGCGCACGAGAAGGCCGCCAGGCTGCTCGACCTCGTCGGCATCGGGCGTGAGCGGCTGCGCAGCTACCCGCACGAGCTGTCGGGCGGCATGCGGCAGCGGGTCATGATCGCGATGGCGCTGGCCGCCGACCCCGAGATCGTCATCATGGACGAGCCGACCACCGCGCTCGACGTGGTGGTGCAGCGCGACATCCTGGCCCAGATCGTCGAGCTCAAGGACACGCTCGGCTTCTCGGTCCTGTTCATCACCCACGACATGTCGCTGCTCCTCGAGCTGTGCGACCGGATCGCGGTCATGTACGCGGGCCGGATCGTGGAGCTCGGCAGCGCAGCCGACCTCAAGAACGCCCCCGCGCACCCGTACACCCAGGGGCTGCTGCGGTCGTTCCCGTCGCTGCACGGCGCCCGCCGCGAGCTGACCGGGATCCCCGGGACCCCGCCGGACCTGCGCGACCCGCCGCGCGGCTGCCCGTTCATCCCGCGCTGCGGCTTCGCCCGGCCTGGCTGCGCGCAGGTGGACATGTCGCTGATCCCCGTGCGCGGCAGCCGCAGCCCGCTGCACGTGACGGCCTGCCCGTTCGTCACCCATGAGGGCGCCGTCGACGCGGCCCCCGAACAGGAGACCACGGCTCCGGAAGGAGCGCTGTCATGACCCAGGACGCGGCAATCACCCTGACCTCGGCCGCCGCCGGCAATGGCCCGCTCGCCCTGGAGGCGGCAGGCCTCAGCAAGGACTTCCGGCTCGGGCATGGCGTGATCCTGCACGCCGTGCGGGACGTGCACATCTCCCTCTACAAGAGCGCGGTCGTCGCCCTGGTCGGGGAGAGCGGCTCAGGCAAGTCCACCGTGGCCAGGATGCTCGCCGGGCAGGAGCGGCCGACCGCCGGGGCCATCAGGCTCGACGGCGAGCCGGTCGACGTCCGCACCGGGCGGGCGTTCCGCGCCTACAAGAGCCAGGTGCAGTACGTTTTCCAGGACCCGTTCGGCTCGCTCAACCCGGTGCACAGCGTCGGCTACCACCTGGCCCGCCCGGTCAGGCTGCACCAGGGCCACGAGGTCGACGTGAAGAAGCGGGTCATCGAGCTGCTCGAGCAGGTCCGGCTGACCCCGGCGGCGCAGTTCGAGCCGAAGTACCCGCACGAGCTGTCCGGCGGCCAGCGCCAGCGGGTCAGCTTCGCCCGGGCGCTCGCCGCCGAGCCGAACGTGCTGCTGGCTGACGAGCCAGTGTCCATGCTGGACGTCTCCATCCGGCTGGAGATGCTGAACCTCCTGGACGACCTGCGCAAGAGGCTGCAACTCGCACTGCTGTACATCACCCACGACATCGCCTCAGCGCGGTACTTCGCCGACGAGGTGCTGGTGATGTACGGGGGCCAGATCGTCGAGCGCGGCCCGGCCGAGGAGGTCACCCAGCAGCCCGCGCACCCTTACACCCAGCTCCTCATCGCATCCGCGCCCGACCCGGACAACCTCGGCTCCGTGCTGAAATCCGGGAACAGCGTGCCACGCGCCAGGGGCGCCGGGAGCGGGCCAGCCGCCACTGGCTGCCCGTTCAGTAACCGGTGCCCCCTGGCGGACGACAAGTGCCGGGCAGAGAACCCGGCA
>Ga0335074_10010117_pt1 | contig 13175 bp, 12 predicted proteins | sample Lox_Sample_23_FD_206715 | JGI IMG/M metagenome (GOLD analysis project Ga0335074, IMG submission 206715) | Soil microbial communities from Loxahatchee National Wildlife Refuge, Florida, United States - Lox_Sample_2.3 | ecosystem: Environmental > Terrestrial > Soil > Wetlands | place: USA...
ACGCACAGCCATTGAGCTGCGAGGCCCGCACGCGCACCAGTTCGCGCAGCCTGGGATCGAAGTCGACCCGATCGAGTTCCTTGGTGGCGGTGCGGTCCAGGTGAGCCATGGCCTTGGCGAATGCCGCAGCGTGCGCGTCGAAGTCGAGCCGGGCCGGGATGGTCGCTGGTGTCGTCATGGGGCCACGCTAGCTAAGGTTAGGCCCAGGTCTATGGTCCACTTATATGGAAAATTCATGGGCCAATAATCATCCTGAACGGGACGCCGCCTCCCTGGCCGCCGGACTCGATCTCCACCTGGAGCTGGCCGGGCCCCGGGTGCGGGCGGCGCTCGAGCAGGCTCTGCGGCAGGCGGTGCAGACCGGCAGGCTGGCGGGCGGGGCTCGGCTGCCGGCCAGCCGCACGCTGGCCGCCGACCTGGGAGTGGCGCGCAACACCGTCGCCGATGCCTACGGGCAGCTGGTCGCTGAGGGCTGGCTGACGGCCAGGCAGGGGTCGGGCACCCGCGTCGCTGAGCAGGGCCCGGCCAGGACCGAACCGCAGACGGCGGCCGTGGAGGCGGCTGGGCAGCAGGTTCTCCGGTACAGCCTGAAGCCGGGACTGCCTGACCTGAGCGACTTCCCGCGCGCCGCCTGGCTGGCGGCCGCCCGCCGGGCCATCGCGGCCGCGCCGTCGGCTGCCTTCGGCTACGGGGACCCGCGTGGCCGTCCCGAACTGCGCGCGGCGCTGGCGTCGTATCTGGCCCGGGCTCGCGGCGTCCGGGCCACGGCCGATCAGATCGTGATCTGCTCCGGGTTCACCCAGGGCCTGTCGCTGCTCAGCCGGGTGCTGGCCGCCTCCGGCGTCGCCGCCATGGCCGTGGAGGCCTACGGCCTCCGGCACCATCGCGAGGTCATCGAGGCCCAAGGCCTGGCCGCCCGGCCGGTTCCGGTCGACGCGCACGGGGCGGTCATCGGCCAGCTGCCTGACCGTGCGGGGCTGCTGCTGACTCCGGCGCACCAGTTCCCGCTCGGCGTGTCGCTGGCCCCGGAGCGGCGCCAGCAGGCCGTCCAGTGGGCCGCGCAGGCCGGGACCGTGGTTATCGAGGACGACTACGACGGCGAGTTCCGCTACGACCGGCGCGCGATCGGGGCCATGCAGGCGCTCGCTCCCGAGCATGTCGTCTACGCCGGAACGGCCAGCAAGACCCTCTCGCCGGCGGTCCGGCTGGCCTGGCTGGTCGTGCCGCACCGGCTGCTGGCCGACGTGGTCTCGGCCAAGGGCATGACCGACCGGCACGGCAGCAGCCTGGACGAACTGACCCTGGCCGAGCTGATCAGTTCCGGTGGTTACGATCGGCACGTGCGCCGCTCCCGGCTGCGCTACCTGCGCCGTCGCGACCGGCTCATCAGCGCGCTGGGCCGCGCGCTGCCGAAGCCGCGTGTCACCGGCGTGGCCGCGGGCCTGCACGCGCTGCTGAACCTGCCGGACGGCATGACCGAGGCCGAGGTCGTGGCCGCCGCGGCCGCGAGGGGCCTGGTGCTCGAGGGCATGGGCAGCTACCGGCCGGCCGAGATCGATTACCCGCCATCCCTGGTCCTCGGGTACGGAACCCCGCCCGCGCACGCGTTCACCACCGCCGTCACCCGGCTGTGCGCGGTACTGCAGGCCGCTCAGCCAACCACCGCCCCGGCCGAGCGCTGAGCCGCCGATGGCTCGTGCGCGAGCTTGCGCGACGTCAGGAGCAGGAACACCTGATAGAAGTCGGGCGCCCGGTCGGGCTCGATCACGTAGCGTTCCGGGCTCGCCTGCAGCTCGGCCAGCCGCCGCTGAGCACAGTGGCACTCAGCCACGACTTCGCTGACGCGGTGCGCCAGCGTCCGCAGAATGGGGTACATGGTCCCTCCTGCCGCCTCGATCCCCCTGTGCGGCCAGGCTCGCCCTAAGCCGAGCAGGGAGGCATCGGGCAGATGCCTTATCTGCCCACACGCGCCCGGCTAAGCGTTTGCCGCCGGCCGATAAAGGAATCCGGCCCGTCATGCGTGTTAGAGGCATGGAGCGAGGGCCGAGGGAATTCGCGGAGTTCTACGAGTCCACCCGCGATGACTGCCTGCGGATCGTGCTTCTCAACGTGGGTGACCGGCACCTGGCCGACGATCTGGTCGCGGAGGCGTACACGAGAGCGTGGATCTCGTGGCGGCACGTGCGCGAGCTGGAAGTGCCCCGGGCATGGGTCGTGCGCACCGCGCTGAATACGCATGTGTCCTGGTGGCGCCGCCGTCGCCGTGAGGTCGCCCTGGGCGACCATGACACCGCGATGCCCGCGGAGCAGGGCACAGCGGTCAGCCGCGACCTGGTGGCTGTGCTGCGCCGACTGCCCACCCGTCAGCGCGAGGTCGTCACGCTGCGGCTGCTGCTGGACCTGGACACCGAGACCACGGCCAGGATCCTCCGCATCGCCCCGGGAACCGTCGGCGCTCACCTGCACAAAGCGGTCGCGACGCTGCGGGCCGCTATTCCGGTCCACGACAGTCAGGAGATCAGCAAATGAACGACAACGACACGGTGGCCATGGTCCGGGACTCCCTCGCCACGGCCAGGGACTCTCTGGCCGGGGTTCACATGGATACGCCGCTGGACGCCATCGCGCGCGGCGGCCGGGCCAGGCGCAGGCGGCACCGGCTGGCCGGCGCCGCCGCCGGCATGGCCGTCGTGGCTGGGGCAGCCCTCGCCGCGACCACGCTGGCACCATCGGGCCCGTCGTCCAGCCCATCCGGCCGCGGGGCGGGCCAGGCGCCCGCCGCACGGCTGGTGGCCTGGACGGTGGACAGGCAGGCCAACGGCGACATCACGGTCACCGTCCGCCAGCTGAGCGATCCGGCCGGGCTGCAGAGCATGCTGCGCGCGGACGGCGTCCCGGCCAATGTCACCGCCCTCGGCCATCCCGACCCCTCGTGCCGGCCGTACCCGATGTCCCGGGCCCTCTTCACCAGCGTTTACCAGGCTGACAAGACGGCGGCATCCGGAGATACCGTGCTGGTCATCCAGCCCTCCGCCCTCCCCAGCGGCGTAGGTGTCCAACTCGGGGCGGCCGTCGGCCGGGACGCGGGAGGCCGCGGTATCGGCCGGGCGGACGCGAATCAGGCCGTCCATCACGCCGTACATCAGCCCGCCCATCAGGCGGGGGCGCACAACAGTGTCGTTCGTGCCGTCCTGGTCTACGCGAGCCAGCAGTGCACCGGAAGCTGATCCGGCCGATGGCGCAGCGTTCAGGCTCCTGTGTGGGTCAGCCTTTCGCCTTGGCGATCACCTGGTCCGCGAACCGGTGCAGCTTGGTGATCTTCTCGTCCAGTGGCTCAAGGTCGGGGCCGACGTGATACGGCCACCGGAAGCCGACGATCACGTCGGTCACGCCCTGGTCCTCCAGCCGGTGCGCGCCGGCCACGCTGTAGGCGTCCGCGGATATCACATGCACCTCGAACGGCCGGCCGGCGGTGCCCTCCTGCCTGCGGAACTCGCTGAGCCGGGCGAGCAGGCCCGGCAGCTGCCCGGGGTCGCCGCCGCCGTGCAGCCATCCGTCCCCGGCCCGGGCGGCCCGGCGCAGCGCGGCGTCGCCGTGGCCGCCGATCAGGATCGGGAAGGGCTCGCTCGGCACCGGGGCGATCTTGACCGGCGGCAGGTCGAAGATCTCGCCGTGGAACGAGAAGTAGCCGCCCGCCGACAGCCCGCGGATGACGGCCAGTTCCTCGTCCATGCGCCGGCCGCGGTCCGGCCACGGCACGCCGAGCACCTCGTAGTCCTCACGCCACGGGCTCGAGCCCACCCCGAGCACCAGCCGGTTGCCGGTCAGCACGGCGGTCGATGTGGCCTGCTTGGCCACCAGCACCGGGTTCCGCACCGGCAGTTTCACGACGAACGTGACGAAGCGCAGCCTTTTGGTGACCATCCCCAGCGCAGGGATCAGCGAGAACGGCTCGAGGAAGGGCTTGTCCTCGAGGAACTCCCGGGTGCCGTCCGGATTGAACGGGTAGACGCTCTGCGACTGCTCGGGATAGCAGATGCTGTCCGGTATCACCATCGAGTCGTATCCGCTCTCCTCGGCCGCGCGGGCCAGCGGAGCGTAGAAGGACGGGCTGGTCATCGACTCGGCGTAGGAGAAGCGCACGTTACCTCCGAGGGCCAGACGCTTCCCTAATTGTGACCGATTGTCCGCCAGCGCCACAGGATCCAGCCGATGCTGGTCAGCACCAGCACGCCGGCCACGATCCCGCCGATCACGCCCGCGCCAAGCCCGCCGCTGGCCGGCGCCTTAGGCCGGCTGGCCCGGCTGGCCGGGACCGGCGCGGGCGTGGTGGCCGGGGTCGCCGGCGCCGCGCCGCCGGACCCGGAGGCGGCGAACGCGATCACGTCGTTCGCGGCCGGGGCCAGCATGAGGCCGTCGGCCACGGCCGGCGTCGGGAAGTGGTTGGCCACCGCGCCGATCGACGCCCGCTGCCGGATCTTCCCGGTAGCGGGGTCGAGCCCGTACAGCTCGCCGTTCTGGCCGATGGTCCAGACCAGCCCGGCGGCCACGATCGGCGGGCCACCTCCCGTTCCTGAACTCCACAACAGCTGCAGAGCGGGGGGTGACCGGGCGGCCCGCACCGCGATGAGGCCGGCCTCGCAGGGCAAGTAGGCCGTCATGCCGGCCAGCGCGATGCCGCCATCGATGTCCTGGGAGCAGGCCGAGGGCAGGCTGGCCTGCTGGTGCCCGATGCCGCCGAGGCGCGCTCCGTTGAGCAGGTAGACGATGTGCGACTTCCCGGTCAGGATGACCTGGCCGTCCGGCAGCAGCACCGGCGCCGTGGACATGTCTAGGTCCTGTGAGTTGTTCGTGGCCCAGGTGGCCGGCGCGAAGTACTGCAGCAGCCGCATGGTTGGTGACAGCTCGAGGACCGAGTCGCTGTCGTCGTACGCGTGCCGGTACGAGTACACCGAGCCGTTCCCGGTGGCGACCCAGACGTGGCCGCCGCCGTCGACGACCGGCGCCGCACCGCCCATCCAGACCGCGCCCTGCGACTCGCCAGCCGCGGCGTCCACGGTGAACGTCCGGGGGTGCCCGCCATTCTCGGGCGCCGCGATGACCCGGCCCCGGTAGCTCGCGCAGTCCCCGAAGTTGCCGCCCATGCCGAACACCACCCGGCCGTCGTCCAGGGTCAGGCCGGTGCGCTGCAGCAGCGCGGCGGTGTCCACCCCCGCCGGGTCGACGTCCTCGGTCATCTCGGTGTGGCCGGTGGCGGTGGACAGGCCGGCCAGCAGGTGCGCCGGTGCCCCGTTCACCAGCTCGTCGGCGACCACGAAGATCTCGCCGCGCGACGGGTCGATGACCGGCGTGCCGGTGATCCCCACCTTGGGCGTGATGTCGCCGCAGGGCAGGTCGCCCGACGGAACCGGGCTGCCGAGGTGCGCCGACCAGGCCACGGCCCCGGTGGCGGCGTTCAGCGCGTAGACGGTGTCGTTCTCGGTGGCCACGTAGACCCGGCCGCCGAACACCAGCGGCTCACCGTAGATCTGGCCGTCGAGCGAGGGTGAGGTCCACGCCCTGGTCGTCGTGTCGACCGAGGTGACGTGCGAGGGCACGCCGGTACCCGCCGGGCCGTCGTGGTACACGGTCCAGGAGCTTCCCCCGGCCGGCCCGGGCGGCGCCGCCGCGTCCGCCGCGCCCGCTGCGCCCGCTGCGCCCGCTGCGGTGCCCGCGGCTGCGCAGGTGATCGCGGTCAGTGCGAGCAGCCCGGCCGGCCAGCCGCGCAGCCGGCGCCCTGGCCGCCGCCTCATGACCCGGCGACCGGTTGATATCCGGCGAATCTGGCCACCGTCACGAGGGTAGCGGCCAGGCCGGGCGGCCGGACCATGCAGCGACGTTTCGGTGCCTGGGCCGCACGTTGCCTGGCCACCGCCGTGGCGCTGTGCGCCGCGGCGGCCGTGCGCGCCCTGGCCGTGCGGGCGGGTGGAGGAAATCCCCCAGCTGAAGACGGGCGGTAACCGCGTTCCGCCCAGGCCGCCCGGTTTCTAGCGTGATCTTCAGCTGGCCAGCGCCCGCGGGCCAGGTTCTGGGAGGTCACATGATTGAGGTCAGGGAGCTGACCAAACGCTACGGCTCCACGCTCGCCGTCGATAATCTCAGCTTCGACCTGCGGCCCGGCACGGTGACCGGGTTTCTCGGCGCCAACGGGTCGGGCAAGTCCACTACGATGCGGCTGATCCTCGGCCTGGACCGCCCGGACGCGGGGAACGTCCGCATCGGCGGGCAGCGGTTCCGCGACCTGCGCTGGCCGCTGCGCGAGGTCGGGTCGCTGCTCGAGGCCAGGTCGTTCCACCCCGGCCGCAGCGCCCGCAGTCACCTGGCCGCGCTGGCGGCCAGCAACGCCATCCCGCGGCACCGCGTCGACGAGGTCCTGGACCGGGTCGGCCTGGCCAGCGCGGCGGGCAGGCGGGCCGGCCAGTTCTCGCTCGGCATGGCCCAGCGGCTCGGCATCGCCACCGCGCTGCTGGGTGATCCGCCGGTGCTGCTCATGGACGAGCCGGTCAACGGGCTGGACCCGGCCGGGGTGCACTGGATCCGCGACCTGCTGACCTCGCTCGCCGCCGAGGGCCGGGTGGTGTTCGTCTCCAGCCACCTGATCAGCGAGGTGGCGCTGATGGCCAACCGTCTTGTGGTCATCGGCCAGGGACGGCTGCTCGCGGACACCACGGTGGCCGAGATGTCGGCCGGGGCGCCCTCCCTGGAAGCCGCGTTCCTGGCCATGACCGACGCCAGCGCCCAGTACCGGGCAGCGTCGCCGGCGCGCAGACCGCCGGCCCCGACCTCAAGGAAGGAAGGCTCGTCATGACCGCGCTGACCGCACCCGTGCCGGCCGGGCACTACCGGTTCCGGCACCTGGTCCAGATGGAGTGGATCAAGCTGCGCAGCCTGCGCTCCACCTGGTGGACGCTGGTGGTGGCGGCCGCCGGAGCGATCGGGATCGGCGTCGTGGTGGGGATCAACACCAGGAACGCCTCGGGGGACCTGACCAATAACGCGCTGGCCGGCATCATCCCGTCGGTGCTGCTGATCGGCGTGCTCGGCGCCCTGGCGGTGACCAGCGAGTACTCGTCCGGGATGATCCGGACCACGCTGTGCGCGGCGCCGCGCAGGCCGATGCTGCTGGCGGCCAAGGCCGCCGTGTTCGGCGCCGTGGCGGTCACGGTGGGGGAGATCGCATCGTTCATCGCCTTCTTCGCCGGCGGCGCCAGCCTGCGCCACGGCATCCCGGCACCAGCGCTGACCCAGCCGGGCGTGCTGCGGGCCGTGCTGCTGTCCGGGGTCAGCTTCGGCCTGATCGGGCTGATCGGCCTGGGCCTGGGGGCCATCGTCCGGCACTCGGGGGCCGCGATCGGGCTCGTCGTCGGCGGCGTGTACGTGCTCGCGACGGTCGTGGGCCAGGTCGAGCGCGGGCTGGGCGTCTACATGCCGATCGTCATCATCGGGAACTCGCTGACGACGACGAAGCCGCAGACCTGCCCGGCTCACGCCGACTACTGCCCGCACTTGGTGTCGGCCTGGGCCGGCCTCGGCCTGCTCGGCCTGTACGCGGCCGTGGCGCTGGCGGTCGGCGGCTGGCTGCTCGCCCGGCGTGACGCCTGAGCGGAGAATGGGCGAATGAGCAGCACCGGCCCGGCGAACCCGCCAGCCGCCAGCGCATCGCCCGGCCGACGGCCGGGCGACGCGCTGGCCGCGCTGTCCCGCCAGGCCGGGCTGGCGCCCTTCACCGCCCGGACGCGGCGGGAGCTGCGGTTCTGCCTGGTCGAGGCGCCGTTCGGGTTCTGCATCCTCGCGGCGCCGCTGATGCTGGTCGCCGTGCTGATCCTGGTGCGGCTGCTGGTGTACGGCACCAGGTCGTCGGCCGGGGCGGTTCACCCGGTCGCGGCGCTGCCGATCTTCGCCGGCCTGCTGGTGATCCTGCTGCTGGTGGCCATGGTGCCCCGGGCTGGCCGCAGGCTCGGGGCGGTCCATCGCGGCCTGGCCGCGCGGTGGCTGGGCGTGCCGGTCGGAGAACCAGCACCGCCTCGCCCGGCCCGGGGCGTTTTCGGGCGGCTGGCGGCGAACCTGCGGGACGGGCCGGGCTGGCGGGCCGCGGCCTATCTGCTGGTCAAGCTGCCGGTCACGGTGGCCGAGATCTACGCGCTCGCGTTCGCGGCTTTCGGGCTGGCCGGCCTGACCTACCCGTTCTGGTGGCCGCTGTTCCGCAACCACCCGCCGGCCACGCAGCTGGGGCCGGTCTCCGTGCTGACCCCGTTCGGCGCGTTCCACATCACCACCTTCACGGGCACGTTCGCGGCCTTCGCCGCGGGCGCGGCCATGGTGCTGGTCGCTCCCTGGGTGGCGCGGGGGGCTGCCGCGGCGGATGCCTGGCTGATGCAGGGCATGCTCGGCCCCGGCCGGCTGGCCCAGCGCGTTGCCGACCTGGAGCAGAGCCGGGCTCTGGCCGTCGAAGACTCCGCCGCACTGCTGCGCCGGCTCGAACGCGACCTGCACGACGGCGCGCAGATCCGGCTGGCCACGCTGGCCATGAACCTCGGCATGGCCAGGGAGAAGCTCGGCTCCGACGCCGATCCCGAGCTCCGCGAGCTGGTCGACGTCGCCCATCAGGGCGCCAAGGACGCTCTGGTCGAGCTGCGCAACCTGGCCCGGGGCATTCACCCGCCCGCGCTGGACAATGGCCTGGCCGACGCGCTCGCCACCTTGGCCGCCAGCAGCGCGACCCCGGTCGAGCTGACCACGTCGGTACCGGAGCGGCCCGCCCCGGCCATCGAGACGATCGCGTACTTCTGCGCCGCCGAGCTACTGGCCAACGCGGCCAAGCACAGCCGGGCGAACAAGATCGAGATGGCCCTGTCCGGGCGGGGCGGGAATCTAGAGCTGCGGGTGACCGACGATGGCGCAGGCGGCGCCGATCCGGCCGGCGGCAGCGGCCTGTCCGGCCTGGCCCAGCGGGTCCGGACCGTGGATGGCCGGATTGAGATCGCGAGCCCGACGGGCGGCCCGACTCAGATCACGGTCACGCTGCCCATGCACGCGTGATCCTCATGGCAGCATTCAACGGTGGACGAGACGGAGGCCAGCCGGTGCGGGTGGTGATCGCCGAGGACGCCGCCCTGTTCCGGGAGGGCCTGGCCCGGCTGATCGCCGACCGTGGCCACCAGGTGGTGGCCGCGGTGGGCGACGCTGACGCGCTGCTCGAGGCGGTGGCCGAGCACCGTCCCGATGTCGCGGTGGCGGACATCCGGATGCCGCCCACGCATACCGACGAGGGCTTGCGCGCCGCCATCGAACTGCGCCGCGAATACCCGGGAACGGGGGTCCTGGTGCTGTCCCAGTACATCGAGACCAGGTACGCGGCGAGGTTGCTGGAGGGCAACGCGGCCGGGGTCGGTTACCTGCTCAAGGACCGGGTTGCTGACGTGGCCGAGTTCGCTGAGGCGCTGACCCGCGTGGCCTCCGGGGGCACCGCGCTCGACCCCGAAGTGGTGAGCCAGCTGGTGCGGGCCAGCCGCCGGGCCGAGGGCATCGCCGCCCTGACCCCGCGAGAACGCGACGTGCTGTCGCTGATGGCCGAGGGCCGGTCCAACGCCGGCATCGCCGCCGCCCTGGTGGTCTCGGCCGGAGTGGTCGAGAAGCACGTGGCCAGCATCTTCGGCAAGCTCGGCCTGGCGACATCGGAGGCCGACAACCGCCGCGTCCTCGCCGTCCTGCGCTACCTGGGACCCTGACGCGGCTGCGATCCGCGGGCCGCCGCCGGGACCGCAGGCCGGGGTTACGGGTCGGGGAAGCCGAGGTCGAGGTTGGGGCGGTCCAGGCCGCCGTCGACCTCGAGGATCTTCCCGGTGATGTAGGCGGCGGCCGGCGAGGCCAGGAAGAGGACCGCCGCCGCGACTTCCTCCGGGTCGCCGATACGGCCCAGCGGGGTCGAACGCTCCATCTGGCCCCGCAGTTCGTCGTTGGTCATCACGATGTCGAGCGCCGAGGTCGCCACCGAGCCGACCGCGACCGCGTTGACCCGGATCCTGGGCGCCAGGTCGGCGGCGGCCAGCCGGGTGTACTGGGCCACGGCCGCCTTAGCCGTGCCGTAGGCCAGGTAGCCGCGGCCGGAGACCCGCCCGATGACCGAGGAGATGTTGACCACGGCGCCGGCCGGCCCGGGGGATGCGAGCAGATGCGGGACCGCCGCCCGGGTCAGGCTGTGCGCGATCTCGACATTGAACGAGAACGCGTCGGCCAGGTGCCGCGGTTTGGTCGCCAGGAACGGCCGCGGCATCGCCCCCCCGACGTTGTTGACCACGATGTCGAGCCGCCCGAACGCCTCCACCGCGGCCGTGGCCAGGTTCGCCGCGGCCTCGAGGTCGGTCAGGTCGGCGGGGACGACGACCGCTCGCCGCCCGGCTGCCTCGATCTCGCGCGCGACCTTGGCCAGCTGGTCCCCGGTCCGGGCCGAGATCACCACGTCCGCGCCGGCCTGGGCCAGCGCCAGCGCGACGGCCGCGCCGATTCCCCGGCCAGCGCCGGTCACCACCGCCACGCGATCCGTGACGCGAAACCGATCCAGGATCACCGGTTGAGCCTACGAGAAAACTAGAACACGTTCCATCCTGAAGTCGAGTAGCCACCTGCCGGCCGCCAAGTGCGTGCGGTAACTGTTGTGGGCACAGCCTGGCGGCGCCCGATTCCGGGCGTGCTGGAGGGCGCGGTGCCCTCTGTGCGGTTCTGGTGTTGCCCTGACAACACCTGCGCCGCACAGTCGCGCGGCCCGGACGAACTTACGGCTCTGACCACTTCGCGCACGACTTGGCCCGAGCGGGCGCCTGGCACACTTGAGGGGTGACCAGCCTGCAGGACCCGTCGGCGCTTGGCGAACGCGCGGACGGCGAGGCAGCGGCGGTCGTAGCGTTCTGGGAAAATCTTGGGCTGCCGGGTCTGGTCGATGTCCACACGCATTTCATGCCGCCCAACGTGCTGGACAAGGTCTGGGCTTACTTCGACCAGTTCCGGACCGACGCGGGCGGGCAGGCGTGGCCGATCGCGTACCGGCAGCCCGAGGACGAGCGGGTCGCCCTGCTGCGGGCGTTCGGGGTGCGCCGGTTCAGCGCGCTATCGTATCCGCACAAGCCGGGGATGGCGTCCTGGCTCAACCGGTGGGCGGCCGATTTCGCGGCCAGGACGCCGGATGCCCTGCACAGCGCCACGTTCTTCGCCGAGCCCGGAGCGGCCGCCTATGTGGCCGAGGCGATCAGCGCGGGCGCGCGGCTGTTCAAGGCGCACGTGCAGGTCGGCGGGTATGACCCGCGTGACGAGCTGCTGGCCCCGGTGTGGGCGCTGCTGGCCGAGGCGCGGGTGCCGGTCGTCGTGCACTGCGGTTCCGGGCCCATGCCCGGGCGGCACACCGGTCCCGGGCCGATGTCCGAGGTGCTCGCCCGCCAGCCCGGGCTGATCGCGATCATCGCCCACCTCGGGATGCCCGAGTACGGCGAGTTCCTCGACCTCGCCGAGCGGTTCCCCGGCGTATACCTGGACACCACGATGGCCTTTACCGATTTTGTTGAACAGATAGCGCCATTCCCGGCCGGGCTACGGCCGCGGCTGGTGGCGGCGGCCGACCGGATCCTGCTGGGCAGCGACTTCCCCAACATCCCTTACTCGTACCTGCACCAGCTCCACGCCCTGGCCCGGCTCGACCTCGGCCCGGCCTGGCTGCGCGGCGTCTGTTACGGCAACGCCGCCCGGCTGCTCGGGTTGTGAACCATGCCCAGGCCCCGCAAGAATCCGAGTCCGGCTTCCAGGCCGCTGGCGGAGTACCAGCGCAAGCGGGACTTCGGGCGCACTCCCGAGCCGGAAGGCGCGCCGCCCGCGCCCGCGCAGCCGGCTGGGCGGCGGTTCGTGGTGCAGCGGCACCGGGCCCGCCGCCTGCATTACGACCTGCGGTTCGAGATCGACGGCGTGCTGGCCAGCTGGGCCGTGCCCAAGGGACCGACGCTGGACCCGAACGTGCGGCGGATCGCGGTGCACGTCGAGGACCACCCGATCGAGTACCTCCACTTCGAGGGGATCATCCCGCGTGGGGAGTACGGCGGCGGGGACGTGATCGTCTGGGACACCGGCACCTGGGAGCCGCACGAGACCGACGATCCGGCGGCCGCGGTGGCCTCGGGCGAGCTGCACGCCGACGTGTCCGGGGAGAAGCTGCACGGCCGGTTCATCCTGGTGCAGACCGGCCACAGCCGCGAGGACGAGAACCAGTGGCTGCTGCTGCACAAGCACGATGAGTACGCGGTTCCCGGGTGGAATCCCGAAGATCATCCCCGGTCGGTGCTGAGCGGGCAGACCAACGACGAAGTCAAGGCCGACCCGCACCGGATGTGGCGCGGCGACCTCCCGCCCGATCAGGCCTCGGTGCCCATCGGCCCGGCTGCTGATGGCGGGCCGGCTGCTGGCGGTCGGCCGACGGCGGACGGCGGGGCGGCGGCGGACAGCGGGGCGGCGGACGCCCCGCCCGCGGACGTGCTGGCCGGCGGGCCGAGTCAGGATGAGCTGGACGCTCTCGACGCGCTGGGCCACGAGGGCACCTGGGAGGTGTTCGGCCACCGGCTCAAGATCACGAACCTGGACAAGGAGATGTTCCCCGGCCGCGACGGCGAGCCGCCGGTGACCAAGCGGGAGTTCATCCGCTACACGGCCCGGATCGCCCCGGTGATCCTGCCGTACCTGGAGGGCCGGCCGCTGAACATGCACCGGTTCCCGGGAGGTGCGCAGACCAGGGGGTTCTGGCACAAGCAGCTTCCCGAGCACGCACCGGACTGGGTGCCGCGCTGGAACAACCCCAACGCCGACCGCGGTGACGCCACCACCTACCTGGTCGTGGACGAACCCGCCGCGCTGGTGTGGGCGGCCAACTTCGGCGCGCTCGAGTGGCACGCGTGGACCGCGCGCACCGACGAGCCGCGGCTGCCCACGTACGCGCTCATCGACATCGACGCCGGCGCGGACACGTCGTGGGAGGACATCCTGGTGCTGGCCCGGCTGCACCGCACCGCGCTCGAGCACCTGGGCGTGCGGGCGCAGCCCAAGGTGACCGGCCACACCGGCATCCAGATCTGGGTTCCGATCACCCGCGGCCCGAGCTACGA